>Ga0315336_1002083_pt1 | contig 32948 bp, 28 predicted proteins | sample ASW5metaG_FD_204512 | JGI IMG/M metagenome (GOLD analysis project Ga0315336, IMG submission 204512) | Ammonia-oxidizing marine archaeal communities from Monterey Bay, California, United States - ASW #5 | ecosystem: Environmental > Aquatic > Marine > Intertidal zone | place: USA: California...
CCCTTTGCCAATCGTGTGCTCCCAGTAACAAGAAAATTCCCCCCATAATAGAGTGTGATCAAGCCGATGATGATAAGTCCTGTATCAACTAACATAAATGAGATGGTATTCAAGTCTGAGGAGTAGACCAGTGGTTGGATAACGATAAATATACATTACAATTAGTCGAGGTGCTATTCAATTAATAAAAAAGGCACGCCAGCTTGGAGTGCCTTAAAAAAACAGAAAAATTAGAGAGTTTTAAGGGATCACATAATATTTTTAATGCATACCATTTTCTTCTTCCATATTATCTAATGAAACTGTTTTTAAATCCCTGATTGGCTAGTTTTAATCGGGCTTTTTGAGCAGCATTTTCAGTTTCTAATCCTTCGACACGAACAGTGTATGTCTTATTTGTAATTGAAATATTTTTTACCCTCGGTGTGTAACCTTGATTACGCAGTTTTTTAACAAGAGAGTTTGAGCCTTCACGGTTTTGCAAGGCTTCTATTTCTAAAATATATGTGTTGTTAGCCTTCTTCATTGATGAGCTAAATCCGGATACGTTAAGGTCTGCCAGCTTCGATTTGAGCATACTTTTATCTTTGAAGTTTCCAATAAAAACTTGATATTGAGTTGATTTTGTATCACGAATAGATATTACTGTATTAAAACCTCTAGATTTAACCTTATTTGCGAATTTTTCAGCGTTTTCCTTGACGGAAAATGCTCCCAGTTGAACGTAGTGCTTTTTGTCAGGCATACTATATATTTGTTTAGCTACGTCTGGTTTGGACGGTTTTACGATTTCAATATGTTTAGGCGTTGAATTTTCATTCATATCTGAGGCAACACTTTTTGCTTTTACGGACGCTTTAGTTAGTTGTTTCACTGAAGCAGCCGCAGGGGATAATTGGCCTGGCTGTGAATTGATCGGTTGGGTTTTTTTTGAGAGAAGTGCTGTTTCTTCAGTCGATGAAATTTTGCTAGTTCTTGTCTGCGATGTATTAGAATGTTGTTGAACTTTTAAAAATACTAGAAAAAGAAGAGCGATGGCTACAATGGAAATAGATAATACCCTGGAGTTTTTAGATCGAATTTTATTTTCAGCTTCTAGTTCAGCCTCGATTTCTGCATCATCAATCATATCGTCCATTCGCTTGTTGTATTTTTTCCACTCTTCATCAATTATTTGAGGTGGAAAAATGACATCTAGTTTATTTTTATCTTCTTGGATTTCTATCATAGTTGTATTCTTTAATTAAAAAAATTAAGGTTGTAAAAGTTGTAACTCCTTGTGGATTTATTTTAACGGGACATCCGAGATATTGGATGTTAGGATAATATCGGCCAGAAAAAACATTATCGGGCTAATTTAATCCTCCCCCTTAACCTTGGGTACCATTGAAGGGCTATGCGGCCGAACTTAACTATTATAATGAACAATTTCTCCTTACTTTTCAATGGTTTTCTTGTTGACTCGCAATAATATTATCTTTTATAACAATGGATGAACATTCGAATATTGATTTATCGGTAAACCTAGGATCCTTACGGTTTGCGAATCCGGTCATTGCTGCTTCAGGTACTTTTGGGTATGGACTCGAATTTTCTCAATTTGTGGACTTAAATGAGTTAGGCGGCTTTTGTACAAAGGGTCTGTCCATGAAACCTCGCACAGGAAATCCTCTACCAAGGATGATAGAAACGTCCTCAGGAATGTTGAATGCTATAGGTCTAGAGAACATAGGTTTGGACAATTTTTTAAAGGAAAAATTACCTAATCTCGAAAAATATAAATCGTGCTTGATAGTTAATTTCTTTGGCGATACAAACACCGAATATGTTGAGATGGCCAGTGCGTTATCTGACGTAAATAGAGTGGATGCTCTGGAGATGAATGTTTCCTGTCCAAATGTCGAAAAAGGGGGAATTCAATTAAGTTCAGATCCGGATATCCTTCAGCGTGTGGTCGAAGCAGTGCGCAAGGTTACCTCTAAGTTTCTAATCATAAAACTTTCTCCCAATGTTACCGATATTACTAAGCTAGCTTTAGCTGCGGAAAAGGGAGGGGCAGATGCCTTGTCTTTGATCAATACTCATATTGGTATGAAGATTGATATTGGTTCAGGCAAACCATGGCTCGCCAATGTTACGGGAGGATTGTCGGGTCCTGCTATAAAGCCAATGGCCCTTGCAATGGTTCATAAGACCGTTCGAGCAGTCAAAATACCTGTTATAGGTATCGGAGGAATCTCCTCGGTAGAAGACGCGCTAGAATTTCTTATGGCAGGAGCGAAAGCAATACAAATTGGGACTGCTAATTTCATTGATCCTTCGGTTACTATGAAAGTTGTCAACGGTCTTCATGATTATTGCCAGATGAATAACTTGAAATCACTGGAGAGTTTGTCGCCATCGGAATGGGAGTAAGAAAAAACTTTTATTTTAGGAGTTATAAATTCTAGGAACTCTTTTACCAACTCCGCAAAGTATTTCGTAGGGAATTGTTTCTGCTTGGGCAGCAAGTTCCTCTACCCGAATCTGACCTTTTCCTTGGTTTCCAAATATGACGACTTCTTCTCCCACAACTACATCTGGGGTGTCTGTTATATCAATCAGGCAAATGTCCATACAGATAGCACCTACCTGTTTAACTCGTTTTCCTTTTACGAGAAATTCCATATTATTGGACAGGCGACGACTTAACCCGTCTGCATACCCCACAGGAAGTGTAGCGATAATACTGTCTCGTGTGGTAACGTAACGACCCCCATAACTCACAGGAGTTCCTTTGCGTAATTGTTGGATCTGAATTACTTTTGTTTTCCATCGCATGACGGGGCAGAGTTTGGCAACTCCTTTTGCATCGGCCAAAGCATCGAATATTGGTTTTAAAAAAGGTGATGGAAGGCAGCCATATAAACTTATGCCGGGACGCACCATGTTAAATTTACTTTCTGGAAATCGGAGGAGTCCGGCTGTGTTTGCACTGTGAATAAACAAATTTTCGTTCGAGCTATTTGGCTCAGAAAGATTTGTTCCATGCAATTCCTTAAGTATCTCCGAGAAACGTGAAATTTGATCGCGTGTTACCTTAGGGTTTTCATCATCGGCACAAGCTAAGTGAGTAAAAACTCCTTCTATCTTAATATTTTTATAATTCATGACATCAGCTAGCAAGCATTCGAAATTCTCAGGTTTTACCCCCAACCGCGCCATGCCCGTGTCAACTTTTATGTGAACCCCAACCTTCAACCCAGCACGTTTTGCTTGTTTTGAAATAGCATTTGCTAGAGCTGAGGTAGACAGACTTGTAGAGAGGTTATGTTTAATAAGATCTTCAGCTTCATTAGGATAGATACCCCCGAGAATGAGTATGGGGGAAGTGATACCACTTTCGCGTAATTCGATGCCCTCTTGTATAATCCCGACACCCAAATAGCCCACCCCTTCTTCCAAAGCCGCACGCGCACATTGAGCGGCTCCGTGTCCGTAAGCATCCGCTTTAACAATTGCCATGGTAGCAGCATCAGGACCCATGAGGTATTTGATGATTCTTAGATTACTTCGAAATGCTTTCAAATTGATTTCAGCTGAGGTAGCGCGGTGTGAAGACATAAAGATGGTTTAAGTAGGTTGGGGCTATAGAAAAATTTTAAGCAAAGTTAAAAAGATTGGTAGTATTACTCTCTTCGACTCCTTCCTGTCTCAGAAATTCTTCCAAACTTCTTTACTGCAGGTCCAGAAGAACGAATGGGACGGCAAGACATAAAACTTTCATCTTTAGCTTTTCTTCCCACGAGATAGGCTCGATCGCTGTAAAAATTATAAACCATAGCGTTGATTCCGCTTTCTTGATCGCACCAGTAAGTAAAACCACATCCTTCCGGAAACTTTAGGTCAATATGGACAATATCCCCATTGAAGTCGGTGTTTTTGCTTTCATGCTCATAAAGGTTTCGTGCCTCAGTTTTTTTTGGGAGTCGCCAGTCATCGTGTCCAGCAAATTTTTCATCATTGAGTTTTTGAACAAATTTATTTGCCCCTTTCCATGTACACCACTTACCTTTAGTCTGGTAACTGTCTTGCTTTAGCCACATTACATTGTAACGGGTGTCAGTGAGTGTGCCGTCCCCATTATCGACAAATCGTTCCTTTTCTGTCATAGTCTGAATATGTATTTGTTTTAGTTAATTTCTTTAAATTATCATGGTATCAGGTTTATTTGTTATGAAAATAAAAATATGACCCAATCTTTTAATTCAAAGCTAGGCTCATGCTAATACTCCTGCGATACAACCTGTAAGCAGTGTAGCCAGAAAAGCGGTCCACAAGCCACGTATACCAATTAGAGATATTTCCTTTGCACGTGACGGAATAAGAGAGGTTAACCCTCCAACAAAAATGCCAAGGCTCGCGATATGCACAAAACCACATAGAGTATAAGTGAGTATCGTAAAAGACCTTTGAGAAAAAGCAGGAATTGTGGCAGATTGGAGAGTAGCCAATTGAAAATATGCGGTCACTTCCGTTTCAACAAAGCGTGACCCTAGTATCTGCGCGCCAAGTTTCCACTCTTCCGGCCGTAAACCAACCAAAATTGTAAAAGGCCAGGTGAACCATCCTAAAACCCGGGTAATAGAAACAGGTTCTTTTGCTACGTTAGGTAAATGCTTCATGGCAAGATCAATTACTTCTCCCACTCCCAATATCACAATTAGTAATGTGGCTATTCCGACAGCTAGTTTTACCCCCTGCGTTCCACCATCAATCAGCGCGACCATCAGATTAGATGGTTTTTTAGGCTTTTCATCTAGTGGCTTTACTGGGAATTTATTGTCAGGAAATTCCTTTGGAATTGATCTCAGTGTTTGAGGTGTTTCGGTTTCTGGTAGGGAAAGTTTACTAATCAATACCGCGCAGGGTATGGAAATTACAGAAGCTGAAATCAGATGTCCGGCAATTTGTGGATAGATATCTTTTAAAGCTATTACATAAACCGCCATTACGGTGCTGGCAACAGTGGCCATCATGCAGGTCATCAAAGTCAGCAGCTCTGAGCGTGACATTCTGCCTAGATAAGGACGGATAGCTAGGCACGATTCTATACCGAAAAATATGTTGGCCGAGGCTGAAAGGGATTCCGCTCCAGAAAGGGCCATTGATTTGTGAAAAATTCTGGCAAATCCATTGACGCATGCCTGCATGATTTTCAGGTAATATAATATACTGATTAAGGCTGAGAAAAAAATTACGGAGGGTAAAACCTGCATAGCTAGAACAAAGCCGATCGAAGGTGTCCCATCAGATAAAGTTTGGTCTGGGCCAATCGCAAGTGGACCGAAAAGAAAGATAGATCCTTTTTGTGAGGCTTGCAATACAGCTATTAGAATATCGTTAATCCAGTGAAGTGCGTTTCGGGTCAGAGGAAACCAAAAGGTCAATCCGCCAATGACCCAAGCGATAAAGATACTTCCTCCAATGGTTTTTCTATTGATCGGATCTTTGCTTCCTGTCGCCCATGCGATGAAGGAGATCATAAAAAAACCACCCAAAGCCACCCATCTATATATCAGGTCTTCCATAATCTCCTTCTAGTTAGAAACGTAACGCGGTGATTATAGTCACAGAGTTATAACTTTGAAAGGGAGAAAAATGATATAAACAATTAAGGAAATTACTGGTATAAATGTAAAGGTGGCTTTAAAAATTTTTATTTCCTAGCCACTATATAACTGTGTTATTGATATAAGGTTCTTAAGTCAATCGAATATTTATGCAGATTTTTATTTTTTAGGAATAGTCATGCCCAAAATTGAAATTCAAAGTTTTTTTTATGATTTGATTCACTGTAAAAACAAGATTCTTTCCAACTTTGATAAATGGGACGAAAAGTATGCAGAAGATGAGCGTGGGCCTCTGGTTGCCGGAATTAGGGAATGCGGCGACGCAGACCTTGTTAATCTTCTCATCAATATACAACGTTTAGCTAGTGGTTATGAACAAATTAAAGAATTGATGGATGCCGCTGAGCAAAAAGATGTAGACGAGGCAATGTCCGACGATGAAGATGACGATGATGAAGATGATGATTAATTGATCAGATCGCTAGGGATTGCTTGAAAAACTATCTCTGCGGGAAAGATTGCCGGATATCAAGTCGATCTTTAGCTGTGTCATGCCATAGTATCCTCCAGTCCATAGGAAATTGTTGTGGTCGAACTCGATGCTAAATACGAAATCACTAATCAATCCATTGATTTTTGAAAAGTTGAGGAAACTGGAACCGTCAAATCGAGAGAGACCCTTGTTTGACCCAACCCATAAATTGCCATCGGGACCCTCCTTTAGTGCGAGGATATAGTTTCCAGGTAGCCCATCCTGAACAGTAAAATTACGAAAACTCTTCGTTTTAGGATCAAAAAGGCTGAGTCCTCCCCCCCAAGTTCCAATCCATAACCGATTGGCTTGATCTAGAAGCATGGAGACAATATAGTTAGGGCGATAATTGGCTGACGCGGTATTTGGTAGATCAGGGCTCTGATGGTTATGGTGTGCTCCCATGAAGCTGTCAATAGCTTGGCGGTTACTCTTTTCAACCAACTTATAAGGGGCACCTAGGCCATTTTTGTGGTTCCAATTAAGCCACTTTTTTCCGTTAAAGAGCGAGAGACCTGCCTCTGTACCGAACCAGATATTATTATCTTTACCAATTTCGATTGAATAGACCCAGTTGTCTATCAATCCTCCGTTGGTATTTTCAACCGTAAAACTCTCCCATGAATTGCGGGAAAGTGGGTCGCCATTCACTCGATTGGCACCACTCCATGTGGCAATCCACATGGAGTCTCTAGTGAACTCCTGATCATAAACAAAGGCGTCGTTAAGTCCTTGTGGGGTATTGAAATTGATCCATCGGTCACCTTTCATTCTACTGAGTCCGCCACCGTAGGTTCCGACCCATATTTGATTTTTAGGACTAATTACAATGCTAAAAATTCCATTGCTTAAAAGTCCACTGCGGTTGTCATAGATAACATAGTCATTTGTGGATAGTTTATTATATTTAATAATTCCCATAGAGGTTCCCATCCAAAGGTTGTTTCCTTGGGATTTTAGAACCTTTACATTTCTTGCGTTTAATGAGAAGTTGTTGGACTTTAAAATATGGGGAAAATTTTCTCCCTGAGTTTTTGTGGCTAGGACTTTATCAAAAGTATTTCCAGTTCCAGAAAGTATTGTAAATAAAAACAAAAAAATTATAGGGATAGAAGTTGATTTTACGAGGATACGACTTTGGAAATATTTGAATTGAAAATGCATGGCACTTCTTCGGTCCGTCCCGAGGTTTCAATTATTGGTATAAGAGCTTTTATCCTGATGTTGGTCTTGATCGTCGGTACATTTTCCCTTTCCGCCTGTAGTGGTTCCTGTAATTGTGAGGGAAAGGAGTCTGTTCTAACGCCTGAGAAAACATCTTTTATTGATGGAAAAGAGATGGTGCTTGTTCCAGCGGGAGATTTTATCATGGGAACAGATAAAATAGACGAGGAAAATACTCACCAAAAAATAGGGTCCATCAAGCCATTATACCTGGATCAACATCCAATTAGAAAAATCTATTTAGATGCTTACTACATAGACAAATATGAAGTTACAAACGAAGAATACAAGAGGTTTCTAGATGAGTCTGGATATGATGAGCTGCCTGGACATTGGGAGAATGGATTATATGCCATTGGAACAGAAAAACATCCTGTAACGCATGTTACATGGCGAGAGGCTTTGACTTATGCACTGTGGGCACAAAAAACCCTTCCTACTGAAGCCCAGTGGGAAAAAGCAGCTCGTGGTAACGATGGCCGTATTTTTCCCTGGGGAAATGATTACGAAAAAGGAAAATCTAATATTGATATTGATGGGGTAAGGGCACTGGTAAATGTAGGGAGCTATACAGATGATATTAGCCCTTATAAAGTTTATGATATGGCTGGAAATGTAATGGAATGGACTATGGACTGGTATCTTCCATATCCTGGCAACACTCACAAAAATCCAAGATTTGGAAAAATATTGAAAGTACTCCGTGGGAATGCTTTTCAGAAGGCGGGGCATTACTTTCTTGAGGCTTACCGGTACTCTTTTTATCGAACCGAGGCTGATCCCAACGATTATTTTGAAAATGTTGGGTTTCGTTGCGTCACGCCAGTTGTTTCTTCCAAGTAATTTATCGTTTTACACAGTACTTTTATTTTCTTATTGGATACCACCAGAAACTTGAAAATACTAAGCCCGTGAATAGAATATTGGCAATCAATACATCTAAGGGATTAACCCATTCCAAATAAATAATACGATTAAGCCAATTAGCTAGAAATGAACCTTCGTACGACTGATTGCGGAGTTCTTCTTCTAGTATTGTTAGAGGGCACGGGATTCCCAATATCATTAGCAGGGTAATTCCTCCCAAAAGACCAGCATGCGTATACCTAAAAGAAGATTGGTTCCAAAATAACCCTATAGGAAATCCCGCGATAAAGAAAAGCACGATCACAAAATGAACCATAAGTACTAATTCGGACATGGGCCACGGTATGGAAGTTTTGTTAAGATGTATCCAATCTGGTTGAAGAAACCAGTTTGGCCAATATGAAAAGTTTAATTTATTGAAGTATCGTGTTTTCCAGATTAGCGCCCTTAGTGATGGCCTTGCCAATATTGGCATCTACTAGGTAAGCATCAGATAGATTGGCATTAGTGAAATTGGTGCCATGTAAATTAGCTTCTAGAAAAAATGAGTTGTTTAGATCAGAACCTTCTAAGTTTGCATAGGTGAGGTCTGCACCTTCCAAGTTGGCCTCGTCAATTTGAAGCCCTGAACAAAAAGCATCTTTAAGATCAGCACCGATTAAATTAGCATTACTTAGTTTAACTTCTTTAAAAGTGCAAGAACTTAGATCTGAATATTTTAGGATCGCTCCTGATAGATCAACTTCGTTGAGCTTGGAAAAGCTTAGATCAGTACCTCTTGCATTGGTACCGCGCATGCTTGATTTAGTCATTTCAACCTGTTTCATGTAGGCGTACATGAACCTTGAAAATGACAAGTCGCATTCTTCAAAACTGGTTGAGTACAGATTAGAGTGGCTTAAGTTAGCGCCTCTAAGGTTACAGTTTTTAAATCTAGCACCGGTTATTTCGCAGTTTTCTGTAGTAGTATTTTTAAAGTTACAGTTAATAAAAACGGTATCCTCAAAATCAATCCTAGTCAAATTAGCGCCAGTAAAGTTGACATCTTTAATTTTTGATTTTTTTATTGAACTTCCTTCCAAGGAAGCCTGGGAAAAATTAATGCCAATTAATTCTGAATTATCTAGTTTTGCTTTAACCAAAGTGGCATAGACGAGGCTTACGCCATTGAGGCTGACTCCATTAAGGTCGTATTCGCTGAAGTCAACTCCATCCTGTTTTGATTCCTTCGATACAAGTGATAAGACTTCATCAACGTTTGACATGACTTAATTTATTTTCTTTCGTCTGGAGCTAGAAGAGCATTCATGCTTTTTGAAATTTTAGCTGGGTTTGATCTTTCAAATATACCCATGACGCCAGTACGAATCGTTTTAATCAGCAATACTTCGCTTTCGGTGCGCATAGTCAATTTTGCGGTGATGGGCGTTACAATGAGATTAGCGAGAATAAGCCCATAAAAGGTCGTGATCAATGCTGTGGCCAGCGCCGGTCCGATCGTTGAAGGATTATCAATGTGCATGAGCATTTGAATAAGACCAATCAATGTTCCAGCCATACCGAATACGGGTGCTTGTACACCCATGAAACGTAAAATTTTTTGTCCAGCATTATGTCTACCATGCAACGAGTTTATTTCTTGCTCCATAACTTCATAAATCTCTCGTCCATTATAACCATCTACAATCATACCAATACCATTTTTTAAAAAACGGTTTTCTATTTTTCCCTCTGCATTTTCAAGAACCTTCATGCCGCCGGTACGATACTTTCCTGCAAGGCCCATGATTTGGTCTATATAATCGGCCGGTGTTAAAACGTCTGGACGAAAAGCATTAATGATCACAGGAACCATGTCTAAGATTTTTTTAGATTGAAAAGCAATGAAGGTTGTTGAGACCATTCCACCCAAAACAATCAGTAGGGCGTTCATGTTCACAAATACATCTGAGTCGCCGCCGCGAATAATGGCGATGACGATGAGTCCAACCCCAGCCACCACCCCAAGGATGGTACCTGTATCTAAACCGGTATCTTGTCCAGCATCTTCTTCGAAATCTATATCCTGTGATGCTTTTGTTGCTGTAGCCATAAATTAATCTGTTAACTGGATTATTTTTTGGGAGATGCCTTTGATCGGACTTTGAGCATGCGCAAAACATACCCATTCAACCAGGCTATCTGAATTAATTCTTTTCGGTCACAGGGGATAAAATACTTTAGAAATTTTGGTGCTCCGATGCGTTCAGGAACCATTTGTGGGCCCAACTCAGCCACCGCACGATCCATGCAATTTAAGCCTGCATAGGTTTTACAGAATAATTCTCCCCAGGTGGTAATATATATCGTTGATAGACTCTGCATCTTATCCAACCGTTTACTAAGAAATTCTTGAAGCTCTTCATTGTTCTTGCAGTCCCGGATATCACCTAGAGTAACAAAAATTGGAGGAGGATTCCCAAAATCGGTAATCAGATAGAGCTGCTTCACTTGAGCGTCAGCTAGTAAGTCATCGTTTGAAATTGCCGCTATGTTTACCGACGCTATGAAGGATGAGATTTGATTTAGCAGGTGCATTAAATCGTTATATCTGATCGAACTACCTTCCGCACCCAGAAGAAAAATTTCTGTATTCTCGTCGTCATACTTTTCGACTTTTCTTGAATAAAGACCATTATTTGCTGTAAACGCTATCAGGGAAGCGATAGTGGACGACTTCTTGATGATAAAATCTGGATCCACCTGATCAATAAACGCAGGTGCTTTCCCTCGGATGAGATACCATGTTCCTTTTTCATCTTTTGATTTTGGTTCCTTAAAAAGGAATGTTAGTTTTTTTTCGTTTGTTTTTCCGTCAACGAGAGCGCCAATATTTTCTACTTTATTGGGTGCGGTTCGATAAGCGCTAAATAGTTTACGACCAAGAAGATTGGTATCTTTTTCCGTGATCAGACTTTCACTTGCATCAAGGGTACTGTTTTTTTCTGAAATATTTTTATAGGAACTCATTAGAATTTTATTAATTCTATCTCCTAATTCGACCTTTTGATTCATCTGCCAGTTAATATAGTATTTATTTATATGATCTACCTTTTGACCATCCCATCCCCATTCCTTAAGCATTTTTATTAAGGTTGTTTTTTTCCAATGGTCCGAGCCACGTTCAAGTTCTTCGCCTGTGACCTGCGTTCCTACTTTAAGATAAAATGCAGCTCGTAGGGCATCCACTGCGGGGTCATTTTTTGTGTCGGCGAAAAATTTTTGAACACGTGAGAACATGAGGAGGTAAGGATCTATTTTTTCATGGGGGGTTCCATCAAAAATTTTTTGTTTTACCTGATGACAAAGGAGATTCGATTTAGTTTCAGTGAACATATAATCTTCCAGAACACCCATCTTCATTAGGGTTTTGAATGGTGACTTAAATGATTTAATGAGTGCCCATATAGATGCACCAAAAAACTCACCATTGGAAATATCGTCTACGTTTCCCATATCGATATACTCTTCTCTCTTAAGAAGAGTTTCATTATTTTGAATCATTCCCATTAAATCAGCATAACGCTGATCATCGCAATCGACAGGAGCAATTAGCCAGAATGGTACTTTCCCCGTAACTATTATCATGGTGCGATACATTTCTTCTTTGAGTAATTTCGCAAGAGCTGAACCTGTACTTTCGCTGTCACTTTCTCCAAAAATGTTGTTGCGGACCTCGTTATAGTCATTGATAAAAAAATGAGTTTCCAGGTGATAGTTATCCCAAGTCCAAGTCTCGATAAGATTAAGTTTCTTTTGGAAAAGTTTTAGGCTTTCTGGGGTAAAGCTATTGTTGTTGACGAGGAGTGTGTAATCGAGGTCGGATTTTTTCGATTGTGCTATAGAACCAAGTGACCCCATTAGTAATGCAGTGTGAATCACAGGATTTAGATTCTCTTGTCGCCGTATGATAATTTCCGGAAAAAGCTTTTCTGCTGCTACGCGAGATTCATGATCCATCGTAAAATTCATGATTCCACAGGGAACGTTTTTATCATCCACAAATCCAGGCAACCCTTCTTGGTTAACATGAAGCAGACGAGGGACTGTTGAGAAAATCAGTCGGTCCACTTCAGATAACGTCCTTAGCGTTCGATCAATTTTAAACTGATTGAATCTTATAAAGGATTGCCGATTATAGAATAAAGTTTCGGCGTCATTTTGTTTTTCTTCCGTTATTGTCATCGGAGTTTTGCCTTATTAAATGTTCATTTTTAGGTTTAAGGCGATTATATATTTATATCTATTTAATAGGTGTATTATTCTTTAGAACTATTGATAGTGTGGTACTTAAAAAATATTTCTCTGACTTTTTCTGCTGAAAGACCTAGCAGTTTTGCTACTCCTTTAGCTACCAAACCCCGCAGCCTTATTTGCAGCCGCATCTTCTTCAGCTCTTTGTTTGGCCTTCAGAGCAGCAGCCACGTCTTTATTTTTTACAATTTTAACTTCTACTCGCCTGTTAGATGCCCTGTTGTCGTCACTAGTATTTGGTTTCATTGGCCGAAACTCTCCGTAACCAGATACCACTACAAATTTTGGTTCATACCGCATTTGTTTGATAATGTAGCGTGCTACACTACCTGCTCTTGCTGATGATAGCTCCCAGTTTGATGGAAACTTGACAGTTTTTGTTGGAACGTTGTCGGTATGTCCATCTACGACAACCTGCTTAACACCATCCTGCATTTCTTCTTCAATTGTTTCCACAATTAGCTGGCCTGCTCCTTCCTTCAAGTCGGCACTTCCTGGGCTGAATAAGTCAGAGCTTGGTATTTGAAAAACAATAGTTCTTGTATCACCTGCAATTAGAGCATTAGGATCAATGTTGTCCTTGACCAGTTCGCGTAACTTATTGAGCATATTTAATTCTTCTTTGGTTAAGCGAACATTGACACTCTCGATTCTTACGATTTTCTCTTGGAAGGAGGACATTGCTTCCGCAAATTTTTCTTCATCTAAGTTAGATGCTGTGTACATCATCACGAATATGACCAGAAGTAGGGTGATCATGTCTGCATATGTTAGAAGAAAAGCTTCAAGTCCACCACCAAACTCTTCGGTACTAGCTGACCTGGCTTCTGTATTTTGTGTTCCACCAGTGCTACCACTTTCCTTATCTTCCAGAGCCATGTTAAGTTTCATTTCTAATTCTTCACCGGTCTCCTTGGCCATTTCCAGCCTTTTTTTAGCTTTTCTACCCTCCTTTTCTAACTTTTTAACATCTTCCAGTAGCATCATGATAATCTCAGGTGGTGGCAAATTTTTAAAACGTTCGTCTTCGTCAATCCCGGTGGCTTTCATTCCCTTAGATGCCATATCTCTTAGCTTTTTGATCAACTTATCTTTTTCTTGAATTAACTCCTTTGTTGATTCATCTACTTCACTTGAGGAATTTTGTGCTTTTGCTAGTTCTCTTTTAAAATTTTCTACTCGTTTTTGTAATTCCGTAGCCTTGCCTTCTTCCTTTTTTAAGCGCTTTAATTCTTTTAGGAGAACTTCCTTTTCTTTTGAAAATTTCGCGGTAAACTGTTGGTCCTTTTTTATCTTCGCTTTTAATTTATCGGTGTGTTCTTTTAGTTCTTTTACTTTTTTAATTATATTAGGATCAACTCCTTTAGAGGAACCTTGCTCTTTAATTATTTCAACAGCCTTTTTAGATTCTTCCTGTGCTTGTTTTGTGCGACTGTCTGCAGCTCTTACCTCTTTTTGGGTGGATATAATTTCGTTATCTTTTTTGCTAATCACTACTTTTAACTTTTTGACTTCTTCCTGATTTTCGGCGACCAATATTTTTATTTTATTATTAGTATTGTTATTGCTTTCGGTAGCTTTACGTAATTCGAGGGACTTTATTTTAAGTTGTTCTTTGACTAATTGTATAGATTCGGAGTTTTTCATGAGATAAAAGGCGTTTACCTTCTTTAACGGACAATTAAGACATAAAGATTATTAAAAAATCAATGACTTCCAGTAATAAAGTTCTTATCATTAATGAAGTGTCTCGACGTGATTTTATGGGACTTTTTGCGGCTTTGTCAATATTGCATATAGTCTTGTGTTTGGGTAAGATTTCTTTTTAATTTTTGGCCTGACTTTCAATTTATGGTTTGCCTTCATTATTATTCTTGTTCGCACAAAGTTAGGTGGCTAACGTCTTTAACTTATTATAAATAATGGGTTTATTTATTGATTTCCTCCGAAAAAATTTCTCATACCTTATATTCCTTAATAAATAGGAGAGTTGGAACAGTTGCTCTTTTGGGATTTGCTTCTGGTCTTCCTTTAGCACTAACGGGGGGAACTCTCCAAGCTTGGATGGCTGTCGAGGGGGTAGACTTAAAGACAATAGGGGCTTTCAGTCTTGTTGGGATTCCTTATGCGTTGAAATTCTTTTGGGCACCATTGCTAGATCGATTTGCATTTCCTTTTCTTGGTAGACGTCGTGGCTGGATATTGTTTGCGCAGCTCGTACTAATTGGACTGATATTTTTATTGAGTTTGACTTCTCCTAAAAATACCCCATGGTTGGTGGCTCTACTAGCTTTGCTTCTTACTTTCGCTTCAGCCTCACAGGATATTGTGATTGACGCTTATCGAGCTGATGTCCTTAGAGAAAAAGAACGTGGACTAGGTGCTGCTGTATCAGTTACAGGATATAGAATCGCCATGCTAACATCTGGTGCGTTAGCACTTATTTTAGCAGATCCACTGGGCTGGCGTTTGACTTACATGCTGATGGCAGGTCTAATGTTTATTGGAACGATGGCAACATTTATTGGCCCAGAACCAGAACACTCGGTTCATCCTCCAAACTCTTTAAAAGAGGCCATTTCAGGTCCGCTTACTGAGTTCTTTAATCGTCCCGCAGCTTGGTCATTTCTCGCTCTTATCATCCTATATAAAATTGGAGATGCGTTCGCGGGTAGCCTGACTACGGCGTTTCTTATCCGTGGCCCTGGTTTTTCCGTTGGAGAAGTGGGAGCTATTAATAAGGGATTAGGACTCATTGCCACAATATTCGGTGCGCTTTTTGGAGGCGTATTATTAGCCCGCCTAGGCCTATATCGATCTCTCATGGCCTTCGGTGTATTACAGGCTATATCAAATCTTTCCTTTATGATACTAGCCTACGTTGGTAAAGTTTATTCAGTAATGGTAATTGCTGTTGCATTCGAAAATTTAGCTGGAGGGATGGGAACAGCAGCTTTTGTGGCCTTTCTTATAAGCTTGTGTGACCACCGATACACAGCGACTCAATTTGCTTTGCTGTCTGCTTTGGCGTCTTTCGGAAGAATTTTTGTGGGACCTCCTTCTGGTTTCTTATCTCAGGAAGTGGGTTGGGTCGTCTTTTTCTTCGTAACCTTTCTAGCTGCTCTTCCTGGATTAGTATTACTTTATGGAATGCGTCGACATGTTTTGGCTATGGAACATGATTAAAGTGATGTTAGCTAGTAAATTAACTCATGACTAAATTTATATATCTGCACGGATTTGCCTCTAGCCCTTCATCAAAAAAGGCCACAGCATTCAAAGAAAAGTTTAAAGAAATAGGAATTTCATTGGAGGTACCGGACCTTAATGGGGGCGACTTCAAGAATATGACTCTAACCCGACAGATGAATATTTTATCTAAAAGTTTGAACCAGTCTCAAAATGAAAGAGCTTGCATTATTGGTAGCAGTATGGGTGCGTATCTCGCCATTCTAGCCGCACAGAATAGTACAAATATTCAAGCTGTGTATCTAATGGCACCAGGTTTTAACTTTATGGATCGATGGATGCGAAAGCTGAATTTAGATTATGATGATGAGGGGTCGTGGGAGGCAACAGTCCCTGTATTTCATTATCGATATGGTGAAACAAGGCATATAAAGACTCGTCTTTTTAAGGACGCTATGGATTGGAATAAGCTTGAACTTAGCAGGAATCTTCCTACACGAATCGTCCATGGGATTAATGACGAAGTAGTGGCTATTGAAGAATCAAGAAAATTTGTTAGTAATCGTCCGTGGTGTTTATTTTATGAGTTAGATGATGATCATGGCTTGTTGAGTCATACTGATTGGATCATAAATGATTGTCTGAAATTTTTTCGAGGCTTAAATTTGTTTTAGAAAAAAATAATACTTAGTTAGTCTCTAGGATAAATATATTTCTGATCCTTTTAGTCAGCTTTAAAAGGAACTTCAACTGCATAGCAACTGTATGGGTTCTTTTTTCATTTTCCCTTGGTGATTTTTATATCGATTGACTTGAAAGAGGGTGTTCGTGACAAATTGTCATATTTCCTTGGAACAAGGATATTCGCTTCTGGGTAATACATCATCATGTTACCTGGTTTAATAGGATAAGGGACTACCTGTTGATTATATAGAACACCAGTTTCACTTTTTACTGCAATATGATCTCCTTCTTTAAGATCTAATGAATTAATATCTTCGATGTTCATGAAGATGATATTACGGGAGCTGACTCCCCTGTAACGATCTTCTCTGTCATAGACAACTGTATTGAATTGCCCTTCCGATCTTACGGTCATTAGTTTGAAGGTAGAGTCAGTATTTGTTTTAGTTGAGAATTGAGGCAAGGAGCACACAGTAAAACTTGCTCGTCCATCGACTGTTGGAAATTTAGGCGAGTGCAATATTCGTCCATCTATCTGAAACTCTTCTTTTGTTTGATCGATGTCACCTATTTTTTCAAAGCCAGGAATCATTTTTCCAATAAGTTTCCTGATGTTTCCATTTTTCTGGAATTCTGCCCATTGAATAGGGCTTTTTTGTAATACCCTTGTCGCAACTTCTGAAATAATATCCCCCTCACTTCTAGGGCCAGAGTGCCGAGTTTTACCGCCATCACTTAAACGAATATAGCTAAACATACTTTCTTGTGTGGTTTTTTGAGGTTCTTCATCTCTTGCTAGAACTGGTAGAACGATTGTAGTCTTTCCACGTCCTTGAAGATGACCTTGATTAAGGGTAGTATTCATATATAAAATTAAATCTATTTTACTTAGTGCTTTTTGTGCAAAACGGGAATCTGGATTTGATCCGAATAAATTTCCGCCAAGGTTCCAAGCAAAATTAAAATTTCCTTTATCCGCAACATCCATGCAACTAAGAGTATCCAGGCCTTCCTTTTTCGGAAGATGAACATTGAATCGTTTTTCAAGGTTATCAAAAATGGTTTGTTTTAATTTAGGGGTAAATCCTACCGAACCGATTCCTTGAACGTTACTGTGGCCTCGCAGTGGGAGTAGCCCTGCATTCTTTTTGCCGATCATTCCTCGCAGAAGTGCGAGGTTGACTACTTCCTTTATGTTGTCGACTCCATGTGAGTGGTGGGTTAGACCCATGGCCCAAGAGAAAACTACATTTTTAGCACGTCCATATATACCTGCAATTTTTCCAATAGTTTTCCTTGTAAGTCCTGATTCTTTTTCTATTATTTCCCATGTTGTATTTTCTATTCCTGTTTTGAAAACTTTAAAGTTTTTAGTATGCTTTTCTATAAACTCTAGGTTAAGAGTTCCAGGATGTTGAATTTCTATTTGGAACAGTTCTTTTGCAATCCCTTTAAATAACGCTATATCCCCGCCTATATTAGGTTGAAGGTAGCTACTTGCTATGTCCGATCCGAAAAGTAAACTTCTGAAGTCAGATGGAACACTAAATCGTTCAAGTCCCAATTCACGTGCAGGATTAATAACAATGACCTGACCACCACGGCGTCGGGTTTCCACTAGAATTTTCATAAAACGAGGATGATTACTAGCAGGATTAGCACCGATTAAAAAAATAAGATCAACATTATCCAAATCATCAAGTTTGATGGTCGCCGTACCAGTTCCTAATGTGTTAGAGAGGCCTACACTTGATGCTTGATGACAATAATAAGAGCAATTATTAACATTATTTGTTCCATAGATGCGTGCAAACAACTGAAGTAAAAACGCAGCTTCATTTGAAGAGCGTCCACTGGCATAAAAAAACGAATTTTCTGGATTAGTAGATTTTAATTTCTCGACAATTCTTTCAAGTGCATGCTCCCATGAAATTTCCTTATAATGGGAGTCACCATATTCGCATATTATTGGCTTAACTAATCGACCAGCGTGCTCTAACTGAAAAGAACTCCAGGTGTTTAGTGATGTAGTAGTGTGTCTTTGAAAAAAATCAGAAGGGATGGCTTTTTGCATATCAGAAGCCTGAGCTACTACAGATTTATTACATACAGCCGGAAAATGACCTTTTTCGTCAGTTAAACCTCCTCTTTGGCCACCCATACCTAGCCCACAACTTTTGCAACTGTTACGAGTGAGGAGAGCTTGCATCATTGGCCAAAGCCCCCCTGCTCTTAGTGATTTTTGAAGTGAATAGAGGATCGCACCCCATCCACCAGCAATGCGGGATCTTTTATATTGCACAATATTACCAAATTAATATCCAATAGATTTTTTTTGAATCCAGCCTGATTTATCTTTATCTAGAGAAACGTTTACCCAGTTTGCCTCTTCTTGATTGACTGAAATGATAGCTCCTTCATGCAATTGGAATAGGGTGACGTTTTGGATACCTCGATCTGATTTAATATCTACCTTATTTTTTAGAACAACACCAGTTTTGTGCTCTGCCTGTAAATAATACTTTATTCCAGTGGAAATAAAAGTAAGTAATAGAATTCCCATAGATATATTTTTTAGTATGTTCCATGAAGAATTTCTGTAATAAAGAAACCCGATAGAAACAAACCAAAAAATAACATTAAATATAATTAATAACCGAAAGTGTTCGCTAACACTTATTGACTCTATCCAGAATAAAAATTCGTACAGGAATCCCATCTGCGGGGGATATAGCTGATCCACAGTTTGAGTTATTGCAAATCTGAGATTGGCATCAAGATTCTCATTTCTCGGAAGGAGTTGTTTCGCGCGAAGATAGTTGAGTATAGCATGCCCTATCTTCCCTAAACGCATATAAGCATTACCGAGATTGTAATATAAATACCCGTTTGTTTGGTCCTGTTCAATAAGGTTTTCAAATATTTTGACGGCCGCTTGATAGTCCTTTTCATGATAGTACTCATTGGCTTGTACGATTTTTACTAAAGCATCTTCTCGTTGTGCTTCAATTGTCACCGGAAGGAATAAGCAAATAAAAATGGCAGTGAACAAAATAATTTGTTTTTGAGTTGTCACACCTGTTTCTCCAGTTCATTTAGCAGATCAACCGACTCATCAATAAGCTGACTATTCTTGCTTATTGAAACAGGGGTGTATTGCATAGATTCACATTTTTCAAGGAGTTTTCTGACTGCGATAATTTTTTTTTGTTCAAAATAATTTTCAGTTAATTTTTTCTCTACTTCAATGGAAGTAAAAGCAGTTCCCTGAAGGTTTAATTTGTTGCCGATATATTCTCGAATGATTTGTGAGAGTGCTCGCACAAAATCTTTCGGTTCTGTGTCAGATGACGATAGCTGGTTTAATTTTTTCTTTGCTATATTGTGCGCCTGCTGCCTTCTGGAATATGAAATGTCATCCTTTATTCGATGGTTATAGCGGATATACCCAGAAGCAAATATATATATTAAAATGGGAGTCACTATTCCGATGATGTATATGACTCGATCGGTGTTATTAAACGCCATACTTTCGAAGTCCTTCAATTGTGTGTGAATCGGCAAGATGTCTCTCGCTAAAATAGAAACAGACGATCCATTCCTTTGAGAAGACTCAGGTTTAGGCTGGACTAGATTCAACTTGTCGTCTTTTGTCCCTGGTTTTACCTTAAGAGGAATCCGATTTGTTGATATCGTATTGTATTTACTTTTTTCTGGATCAAAATAACTGAGAGTAATCGGAGGTATAGTTTTATCTCCAGCCGAATAAGGAACCAACGCAAACTTAAAGGTCTTTTCCCCTCCAATTTGGTTGCCGTGAATGGTTTGTTTAAAAGTCGGCTGATCGGGATAAACTTTGAATCCTCCCTGAAAGTCATGACTATCGAGAGTTACGTCCAATATATTACCTGTTCCTGAAACTGTCACCGTTAGAGTTGTTGTATCACCTAATTCGAGGCTTGTTTTACCAAGTTCAGCGGATATGGAAAAACGACCAACAAGGTTTTTAAATTTATATGGTTTCCCTTCTTCTGGCAGGCGGCGAATATTTAGATCGATCTGTTTGGTTGTTAGAACTTTATGAACACTTTGTGTGGTTCCACCAAAAAACGGGTCGTTAAAAAATCTAGCGAATGGATCGCCCTGACGATTTCCTTGGGTCCTAAAAATAAGATCGAGCTCTAACATCGAGGGTGGAATAATAGCTTTACCTACTTTAAGCGGAAATAGGGCCATGGAAATTTCTTCGACATCATAGGAAATTCCATTAATGATTTTAGAGTATCGTTTAGCTTTTCCCATATTCTCTTTACGAAACAATGATTCATCATATGGCCTATTAAGGTTTAGATTTCTTGCTTCCAATCGGCGAAATAGCTTAAAAGTATATACAAGCTGTTCATTCACATATGGGTCCATTTTCGAGATACTAGTTTCAGTATAGACATTTTTATTCTTATTGGATTTTCTGGGCTCAGGTGTTTTTACTGTTACAGTAATAGAATTTGATTTGTAAACAGTACCAGATAAGTTCAATATTGCGGACCCGATAATAAACTGCCCTGTATTTTTTGGGATAAGCATATATTTGTGGGTAATGCTTGTTCGCATATCTGAGTTAAAAATCTGTGTAGAAGACTGTGTTCCTATTGATCTTACTTGGAAGTCTGGCAATGGCGCTAGTTTAGGTTTTGAAGGGTTGCGAACATCGTGAACTGTAACTGAATATTCTATGGAGTCTTCTAAGGTCAGTTGATTTTTGTCCACGGAGGCAGAAATACGTATATCCTCTGAAAATAAAATATGAGGAAATAATACGCAAAAAAGGAGAGCAGATAATATTACCCCACTCGGAATTCTAGTTTTTGTATGGTTCATTAATAAATTAGGTTACCAATCATTTCCTTGGTAGGTGAAAATAGATCTCATATCAAGAGCCTGTTTGCGTTGAAACTTTTTTAGGTCTTCGGTGAGTGCACTAAGTTTCTGTTCTGCTTCCTCTTTAGTCATGCTTTCTTGAAGGGCTTCTACTATATTGGGTGAATTATTTTGTGAATCACTCTGCTCTTGCTTGTTTTGGAAAGGAGGCCTTTGCTGGTTTGATGGGTCAATAGAATTATTCTGGTTTTTGGCCTGGTTTTGCTGGTCACTTTTGTTCTCATTTTCTTTATTATTTTCAGACTTATCCTGTTTTTGCTGTTCTTTGTTTTTCTCCTCATTCTTTCTGCGAACAAATTCTAAATTAAACTTTGCATCCATATCGTTAGGATCAAGTTCTAAAGCCTTCTTGTATGCAGAAATGGATTCTTCTAATTTATTCATTCGAAAAAGAGTATTCCCTATATTGTAGGCTGACTTCTGCTTTAACGCTGGGTCAGAGTTTTGGTCTAATGAGCTAGAAAAATCCTGCAAGGCCTTTTCAAACTTTCCCTGTTTGTAACGGGTATTCCCGAGATTATATGAAATTTTTGGGTCATTCGGTTTATCTTGACGCGCTTCCAAAAATTTTTGACTGGCCTGATCAAAAGCTCTTGTTCTATATAACTCCATTCCTTCCAAGGCTTTTTTATCAGCTGATGAGGCCATGGCAATTCCTGGGATAAACAATATGTAGCCAACAAATACATATTTATAAACATAACCATTAATGTAAGCTTTTAATAAATTCATAAGTTTAATAATACAAAAATTTTGCCGTAGTTTCTACTCTTGCAAATATTTGATTTTAATGTACTAATAGTTTTTATTATAATATGCCTAAATCCGCTTTAGAGGGATGTGATATTTTTTATATAAATGCAAAGATTAGCATTTACCATAAAATCAAGATTAATATTACCAGTAACCAGGATATCAAAGTTTTAAATTGTCTTCCCTGAATGATTCGTTTCTTTTCGCTTGTAATTGTTATTGTAAAAGGGATAAAATTGAATAAAAATCGAAGCTTTTTTATGTTTATAAGCAGCTTTCAGGGTATCTGACGGCTTTTGGAAGTCAGCTTTTTAATGGAGGAATACTGCCATGATGGGAATTGGATTTCCGGAATTGATGATCATACTGGTGATTATCATGATCATCTTCGGAGCAGGTAAGTTACCCGAAATAGGGAGTGCTTTTGGACGAAGCATCAAAAATTTTAAGACATCTATGAAAGAGGCTGAAGAAGCCGAATCTGTAGAAGGGGACGATAACAAACCAGGAGAACTTGCCGAAGGTAACCCCGACTTAGAGAATATGAGCGAAGAGGAAAAGGAAGCTTATTTACGAAAGAAGGCGGAAGAAGAGGGTGAGGCAAAAGACCGACAAATGAAGGAAGAAGCTGAAGCGTTTACTTCATCACTCCCTAGAAAAGGTTCATACGATTACAGCAAAGACCAAGAAAATAAAGCCTAAAATATTGGCAGGAAGTGCTTAGAAGAATTTTTCAATAATGTACATAAAACCCGAAGGACTTCATAGTCCCTCGGGTTTTTTTTATACGGGTAAAGTTGTAACTTAATTAATATAGGGTACGTTCTAAAATTTTATTGTTAAGTTAAAACAGGCGGCAGGTCATTTTTACGACCATGGTTCTTTCAAGTTGTCCACGGTCCAAACCGACCAACCATCCATATCCTTATAGATTCCTTGTGTGTAGAAGTTGAAGGGGTCAAAGAAACGGACCCCCTTTGACTGATCGATCTCGAAATTAACTTGACTTGCCTGGACTTCGTTTGACTTGCAATCAAGGAAACCTTCCGGTTCAACTTTTGACAGTTTAAATATTTCCTCAATTTTGTCTGCGTCTAACTCATTCTCACTAACGGCGACCTGAACCTTTTCCATGACCGCTTTTACCTCTTGCTCGTCAAGGTGGTGCATCTTCATAATAATTTCCCAATTCACAAATTAAAACATTGATAAGTAATAAGATTATACTCTTTTAAATAGTATCTTAGCAATACTCATACTCACCAATGGGGTTTATGTAATGACATATAGACAAATTATTGTGACTCTAAAACTTAGTTTGCTTGGGCTAATGCGATGATGGGGTCTGGGAAGATGCCTAATTGAATTGTACCGAAGACAGAGATGGTGATTACCAATAGAGTCATGGGCGACGGAGCGACATTGAATTCTTTAATGGGTTCTTTCATATACATGAAGACGATCACCTTTAGATAGTAATAGAAGGAAACAACACTATTGAGCACAGCTATAATGACCAAGATTAAGAATCCTTCCTTAAGAGCGGCGCTAAACACATAAAACTTGGCGACGAATCCGGCCAGTGGTGGTAAGCCGCCGAGTGACAGTAGAAAAATTGTCATAGCCAAAGCGATGACCGGATGCTTGTACGCCAGCCCTGAATAATTTTCTACTTCAAGATTTTCATCACTCTTGTGTCCTAACAAGATGACAATACCAAATGTGCCAAAGATCATAAACGCATAGGTGAGCATGTAAAATAGCAGGCTAGCTGAACTGAGCGAATTTTTAGCGATGATAGCAATAATCAGGTAGCCAACATGTGCCACACTGGAGAACGCTAGTAGGCGTTTGATATTCGTTTGCATAATTGCGCCCAAGTTACCGACAAACATACTGAGAACCGAGACAATGCAAAGTAGGATTTGCCATGAGTCAGAAAGCTCTGGCATGGCTTCTGAGAAAACTCTATAAAAAGCCGCGAGGCCCGCAGCTTTGGGTCCAACGGCCATGAAGGCGGTGACAGGAGTTGGTGCTCCTTGATAGACATCTGGCGCCCACATATGAAATGGTACCGCAGCAACTTTAAACCCAAATCCAATAATCAGAAGAACCATGCCCATGAGCATGAGTGGCTCAGCAATAATTTCACCTTCCCTTATCATTTGGGCGATTTTAACCAGTTTGGTGGAGCCTGTGGAACCATAAACCAAGGTCATTCCATAGAGCAGGAATCCGGTCGCAAAAGCTCCCAATAAGAAATACTTGAGGGCCGCCTCATTCGATTTCGTATCATTGCGTCGCACCCCGGCCAGAACATACAGGGAGATGGATACAATTTCGATTCCCAAGAAAATCATAATCATATCGGTGGAAGAGGCGAGGAGAACCATTCCAACGGTACAGAACAGGATAAGACTATAATATTCACCGACCTTTATGCCTTCACGTTTGTTGAAATCGACGGATATTAAAATTGCTAGTGCGGAACTGATACAGAATATGAAAGTAAAAAAGACTGAAAGGTGGTCTACAACATAGGCCCCATTGAACGAATAAACCGGCAGGTTATACTTGGCAAATGAACTGATGGCCCCCATGAGGAGTCCAATCAAGCTGATGAACACAAGAGCGGATTTATCCTTCCCGATAAAGAGGTCTAGAACAAGCACCAATATCCCAAACACCGTGAGGACAAGCACTGGTGCGAGACTTATAAGATCAATGGCTGGAGCGGGAATCGGTTCCACTATTAAAAAGTCCTTAAAACTTCAGATTAATATTTTTTATCGTTAGGTCTCAGATTCATCTTAGCGATATCTTCTATTTTTATCAGTTTCGCATGCTGGGAATGACCCGACTCTGGTTTACCCGGTCTAAAATTATCGGGGTGTACTTTGACAAGTAAATGTTCCACCGATGCATGAAAAGTTTTCAGGAAGGGCTTAGGATAGAGGCCGATCCAGAATACGAGAACAATCAAAGGAACGACAGTTGCCAGTTCTCTGAAATTCATATCAATTAGTTTTTCATTTTTAGGGTTGTCCAGTTTTTGGAACATGACGCGCTGGAACATCCATAATATGTAGCATGCGGCAAAGATAACGCCGCTGGTTGCGCAAGCCGCCCAAATACCACTGTTTTGAAAAACACCCAGTAGGATAAGAAATTCACCAACGAATCCATTCATACCAGGGAGCCCAATAGACGATAAAGCAATAATCATAAAACAAACAGAATACTTAGGCATCACTTTGGATAATCCCCCGAACTCACTTATCAAGCGAGTATGTCTGCGGTCGTAAATAACGCCAACCAGAAGGAAGAGCGCCCCTGTGCTGATACCGTGATTGATGTTCTGCAACAACGCACCCTGCATCCCATAGTGGTTTAAAGCGAAGATACCAATCATAACAAATCCTAAGTGGCTTACCGACGAATAGGCTACTAGTTTCTTTAAATCTTCTTGTACTAACGATACCAATGCGCCATAAATGATACCGATAATCGACAGGTACGCAATCATTGGCATGAAATCATAGCTGGCATGAGGGAACAGTGGTAGGTTGAAACGAAAGAATCCATACGTACCCATTTTCAAAAGAACTCCTGCTAGGATAACGGAGCCAGCAGTCGGTGCTTCAACATGCGCGTCTGGAAGCCAGGTGTGAAATGGGAACATAGGAACCTTGATAGCAAATGCCAGAAAGAATGCCATGAAAAGCCATTTCTGCGGAGTCAGTGGTAAATCTAGGTTTTCGGTAATAAAGATAAGATCTGTTGTGGCAACGCCAGTCTGTTCCTCGATGGCCGTGTAGATCCAGATAATAGCGACTAGCATGAGAAGAGAGCCAAACGCTGTGTATAGAAAAAATTTGATCGCGGCGTAAACCCTTCGTGGCCCGCCCCAGATACCAATGATGATATACATTGGTACTAACTGAAATTCCCAGAAAAAATAGAAAAGGAACATATCGAGCGAGATGAACACGCCCAGCATGCCGGTGGAGAGGGCCAAGAAGGCCATCATATATTCACGTATATATTTTTTAATTTCCCAGGAGGCGATGATTGAAATCATCGTGAGGAACGTGGTCATTATATAGAGAAGAAGAGAAATACCGTCGATGCCAACATGATAGCTGATACCCCAAGTGGATATCCAAGGAACGCTATATTCAAATTGCATCTCATGAGTAGTTGTATCAAAATTTGTCCACAGTAAAATCGAGAATAAAAAATCCGCGACCGCAACGGCAAGGGCGGTTTGTTTAATAGCACCTTCTTCTTTAGATGGAATAAAAGCCAAAAGAATAGCGCCTGCTAACGGCAAAAATGTCAGAAATGTTAGAAACATATTTATTTTATATAGATATAATCAACAAACCAATAAAGCCGACAACCATAAGTAATGCATAGTTACGTACGAACCCTGACTGGAATGTTCGTGCTAGATTACTCAGCCAGCCAAGAGTTTGTGCTGTTCCATTTACAGCGCCATCAATACCCTTCGCATCACATTCTTTCCAGAGTAAGAGAGATCCCTCAACCGTTGGCTTAACAAAATAATCATCATAGAATTCATCTACTTCGTATTTATTTTTAACTAACTCGTATCCCCATTGACCTTCGATCAGTGAATCTGGAAGGTTTGGTTTTTTGATGTAACACATGTACGCACCGAAAATACCAGCAACCGCTATGCTGAGAGACAGGAGCATAAGAGCTATTTCTACCCAAATATTATGATCTCCTTCTGGTAATAAAAGGTGCGACCAGGGAGGGGCGTGTCTTCCCTGCTCATGAAGCATGTGGGCTGAGTGATCAAGGGCGGATGCAAGATCAAAATGAAAGACAGGCTCAAGCCAGTTATGCAGAATATGCCATCCATGAAAAAGCGGAATACCCAATGCTCCACCGAAGAAAGCAAGACCAGCCAAAATCACTAAGGGCATAGTCATAACTTTAGGCGACTCATGCGGGTGAACATCCGGGTCCACTCTTGACTCACCAAAAAATGTCATAAAGACTAAACGGAACATATAAAAGGCAGTGAGCAGAGCACCCGTGACTCCCATTCCCCAAAGAATCACATTACCATCCATTAAAGCGTGATAAAGAATCTCGTCCTTACTGAAGAATCCGGCTAACGGGAAAATCCCAGCGATAGCAAGGGTAGAGATAAAAAAAGTCACAAAGGTGATGGGCATGTGGCCTTTAAGGTCTCCCATCTTTCTCATATCCTGTTCACCATGCAAACCATGAATAACACTCCCTGATCCCAGAAAGAGGCAGGCTTTAAAGAATGCATGAGTGACCATATGGAAGATGGCGGCGGTGTATGCGCCAACACCTGCGGCGATGAACATATATCCGATCTGGCTAACGGTAGAGTATGCAAGAACCCGCTTGATATCGAATTGAGTCATACCAATGGTAGCGGCGAATACAGCCGTTCCCGCACCAATAAAAGCAACAGTTGACATCGAAAGCGGTGCTAAAGCGAACAATGCGTTGCAACGCACAACCATATAAACTCCTGCTGTTACCATGGTGGCCGCATGGATGAGTGCGGAAACAGGAGTCGGGCCTTCCATCGCATCTGGCAGCCAGGTATAAAGAGGGATTTGGGCTGATTTTCCGCAGGCTCCTACAAACAATAGCATGGTGATGATTGTTACCACTTCGCCGTCATAAATAAGTTTTTCCGGAGCGGCATGGAATACCGTAGTAAAATCGATGGAACCAAAAATATAAAAGATGTACATCACTGCGAGAAGGAAGGCGAAATCACCCACCCGGTTCATGACGAAAGCCTTGGTGCCTGCATCGCAAGCTGATTTTTTCTCGAAATAGTATCCAATCAAAAAATACGAGCAACATCCGACGCCCTCCCAACCGATGAACATGAGGAGAAAATTGTTTCCCATTACCAGAAGAAGCATGGAGAACATGAACAGGTTCATGTAACTAAAGAATCGGTAAAAACTGTATTCCTCATGCATGTATCCAATAGAATAGACATGGATGAGGAATCCGACGCCCGTTACGAAAAGCATCATTATCATCGACAGAGGATCCACTTGGAATCCGAATTCGGCGGTAAAATCTCCAGCGGCCATCCAGGTGAACAGCACCTGTTCAAATACACGTTCCTCGGCAGGAGTCATTACGAGACCAACAAAGATAAAAAGGGTTGTTAGAAACGATAGACCCACTGAGCCCGCGGCAATAAGGCCCACTGCATTTTTACCAATGCGTAAGCCGAAAAATCCGTTGATGATGCAACCGATCAGCGGGTACAGGGGTACCAGCCCGGTCAGTTTCAGCAACATAAGTATTTCCTCAGGATTTCATGATATTGAATTCGTCTAGATTGATCGTGGGCTTGTTGCGGAATACGGAGATGATAATCGCCAAGCCAACTGACACTTCAGCCGCTGCAACGCACATGACCATGAAACTAAAAATCTGTCCATCGTGGAGGTTCATGTAACGATCAAACGCTATTAGAGAAATATTAACCGCGTTGAGCATGATTTCTATTGACATGAACACTACGATGGCGTTTCTCCTAATGAGCACTCCAGTCACCCCGATGACAAACAGCGTGGCGCTAAGAAACAAATAATGCGATAGTGGAACCGTTCCCATATCCATTTAGTCAACCTTACTTTTAGCCAATACCACAGCGCCGATCATAGCGACCAACAGCAAGATAGAGGCAACTTCAAAGGGTAAAACAAATTCAGTAAATAGAATGGTTCCCACCTGCCTGACGGTCCCGAAAGTTTCAGGTAGTAGGGCAGGGGAGTTGAATTCAATAGAACTGGTAATTTCAATTATTTTGTAGAGGACCCCAGCGACTAAAAATCCGGATAGAACGGTCAGCAGCAGGTTTTTATCCCGAGAAAGCCAATTTTTATCTTCTCCTTTATCTTTTAAATTAAGGAGCATGATGACGAACATAAACAGAACCATAATTGCGCCAGCGTAAATAATAATTTGTAAAATGGCTATGAAATGGGCCTGCAGGAGGACAAATATACCGGCCAGGCCAAGCATCATTGCGATCAACGACATGGCCGATCCAACGGGGCTCTTGTTTATTACCACTCCAAGAGCGAATAAAACGCAGAGGCTAGCCAGGGGATAAAAAATCAGTAATTCCATTTTCCGTACATTTTTCTGCAGAACTCAACCCGGTCCTTAAGCTCGGCTATCGGGACAGATAATTGTTCCATATTGAATTTCTGTTTCTTGCGGTCGAGCATGGGTATTTCGTAATCATCGCTCATGAAGATGGCTTCTTCCGGACAAGCCTCTTCACAGTTTCCACAGAATATGCAAACCGCATAGTCGATAGTAAACTCCTCGGGCCAACGCTCCACTTCATTTTGTTTGCCTGTGTTTTCCCCCGGAACAATATCAATGCAGTAAGCGGGGCATGCAGCTTCGCATAAACCGCAGGCTACGCAGTTAAGTCGGTTATCCTCATTAACAGCAAGAACCGGTCGCCCTCTGTAGGCAATTGGGATATCGGGCATTTCCTCCGGATAATAAACAGTGAAGATTTCTCTTTCTTTCTTTTGACCTAAAAAAAATGGGATAAATCCGAATAAATTCGAAAAAAAATGACGTGATGTGATGTACATCCCCTTGAGAATTTCAGGAAGATAGACGCGTTCCCACCATGTCAGTTTCACTTCCCGATTAACATAGTAAGCCATGGTTAATGCTCCTAATTAATTAACCGCGAGAATCACTATGCCGGTAACAAGAATATTGGCCAGTGAAAGCGGTAAAAGGACTTTCCATCCAAGTTTCATAATCTGATCGTACCGGAACCTTGGAAGAGTCCATCGAACCGTCATTTGAAACCAGATGAAGAAGATTACCTTAGTAAAAAATACAGCGACGTGAATCAGCATGACAACTAAGTTAGCGCCGTTTGTTCCTAGGAATTCAAACCAGGAAAGTAGGGTGACTGTCGAGAGAAATGGTATATGCCAGGCCCCAAAAAATAAAATAGTTACGATTGCTCCAATAGTAACCATTTCGATAAATTCGGCCATGAAAAACATGCCGAATTTAAGTCCACTATATTCTGTAAAATAACCGGCCACCAATTCTGCCTCCGCCTCTGGGGCATCGAAGGGGATGCGTTTATTTTCGGCTATGGATGCGGCAAAAAACATGAAGAATCCGAGCGGTTGCAGAAAAAATCCCCAGTTTAGAAAGTTTTCCTGCGCAGCACCGATTTCTGTAAGTTTCAGGGTTCCATAAACCATCAATACGCCAACAATGGTTAGACCCATCGTTACTTCGTAGGAAATCATTTGGGATGCCGTTCGCATCGAACCCAAAAGCGACCAATTGCTGTTGGAGGCCCATCCCGCTATAACGTAGCCGTAGGTAGCGATCGAAGCGATGGCAAACACAAACAGCAAACCGACATCCAAATCGGAAATCACCAGATTAACCTTTTCACCCCATAACTCATACTGGCCGCCAAAAGGCACAACCGCAAAAGTAAGGATGGCCGGGATGACTGCTATTATAGGTGCGAGCGTATGAAGAAAACGGTTTGCGCCTTGAGGAACAAAGTCTTCCTTTGTAAACATTTTAATAGCATCGGCAATTGCGTGGAATAGGCCAAGGGCAGTGAATCCCATAATGTCAGCTCGGTTGGCACCAATACGATCTTGCATGATTGCACTTTGTTTTCTTTCCACCCAGGTCAACACTGGGGCAAAAAACCCGACAGTTATTCCGATGATGAAAAGGACCTTTGCTAAAGTGGTTGTTAATACAAAAATCATTTAACCTAGGCCTAATTTAACGGGCCAATTAAAGGTTGTCGTTTGTTAATAGGATAGTCCTTGCGTAAAGGATGTCCCTTAAATTCTTCATAGAGTAAGATGCGCCGCAAGTTTGGATGATCATTAAACTTTATTCCATAAAGATCCCAAACTTCCCTTTCGTACCAGTTGGCTGTTTTCCACAAAGTGGTAACAGAATCTATGGTGCAGTCGTCTTCATTGACCGGGATTTTTATTCGAATACGTCCATTGTGTTTTAAAGAGTAGAAATGATAGACCATTTCAAAACGGTCATCTTTGCGGTTCAGGTAATCTACCGCAGTAAGGTCCATTAGAAACTTGAAGTCGAGCTCAGGGTCGTCACGCAGGAATTTGAAAAGTTCCAAAGCATCTCCCTTTTTGATCGTTATCGTCTGATCACCACGGAAATCATGGCAGTCGATAATGACGTTCGGGTATTTTAATTTAACTCTATCAATAAAGTTTGTGCTCATTGACTTTATATAAACTTTGTCTGGTCTAATTGTGCTTTTCTTTGTATTTTATTCCCAGTCCAAGCCACCTCTAACCCAAACATAGAGAAGGCCGACACCAAGTATTAAAATGAATAAAAGCATTTCAACGAAACCAAATAGGCCTAGTTGCTTGAATAGAATGGCCCATGGAAAAAAGAAGACGGCTTCAATATCGAATAGAACAAAAAGAACGGCAACTAGATAAAACTTTACTGAGAAACGTTGGTGCGGAGATACAATTTGACTCTCACCGCATTCAAACGGTTCCATTTTGTCTGGAAATTCACGCTTAGGTCCCAAGATAGATGTCATTACAACCATGCCAACGGCAATACTAATCGCCATTAGCAACATTATTCCTGCACCGAGATAACTTTCTAGCATAGAGACACTCTCAGGGAAATTTTCAAGGAAAACGCCAGTTATTGTTAAACCATGGACAGGGAATATCCCTCGATAAAAATTGACAAAAAAAAAATCCCCTAAGAAATTGCTTACCAAGAAATATAATTGATTTTCAAAGGCTTTTTAAGGGTTTTTCTGTCTCCATCAAGGCACCTAAAACCCCACGTAAATAGAGCGGCGATAGTATCTAAGCCTGTAGTTTTTGTCAACGAAAAAGCGTTTAAAATACTGTGCTTTGGACGATTTAAGGAATGAGGTTACAACGCTATTTTGATTATGGTAAGGCACTTTTATGGTCAATAAATTTTGAACCTAAGTTCGAACTTTCTGGAATGTTTTAGCCTTGGTTAGTGTCTTGTAATGAAGGATAAAAAAAACGCCTGGTTTACACCAGGCGTTTGAAAATTGATCCGGCCTTGTCCTACTCTCCCACACGATCTCCCATGCAGTACCATCGGCGCTGAAAGGCTTAACTTCCGTGTTCGAAATGGGAACGGGTGTGACCCTTTCGCTATCAAGACCGGAAACCTAATTTCGTTATCGAGTAAAAATATCTTAATAATTGAATTCGTTTGAAGTAAGCAAGAGGAAAATTTAAGGTCAAGCCTCGCGACCAATTAGTACCGGTTAGCTGAACACATTGCTGTGCTTACACACCCGGCCTATCAACCTTGTAGTCTACAAGGGGTCTACGGTCCTCCCGAAGGAGGAGGGGATATCTAGTTTTGGAGTTGGCTTCCCGCTTAGATGCTTTCAGCGGTTATCCTTTCCGAACATAGCTACCCGGCGATGCAATTGGCATCACAACCGGAAAACCAGAGGTTCGTCCATCCCGGTCCTCTCGTACTAGGAACAGCTCTCCTCAAATATCCAACACCCACAGAGGATAGGGACCGAACTGTCTCACGACGTTCTAAACCCAGCTCGCGTACTGCTTTAATGGGCGAACAGACCAACCCTTGGGACCTGCTTCAGCCCCAGGATGCAGTGAGCCGACATCGAGGTGCCAAACCGCCTCGTCGATATGGACTCTTGGAGGCGATAAGCCTGTTATCCCCGGCGTACCTTTTATCCGTTGAGCGATGGCCCTTCCACATGGAACCACCGGATCACT
>Ga0315336_1002084_pt1 | contig 32922 bp, 27 predicted proteins | sample ASW5metaG_FD_204512 | JGI IMG/M metagenome (GOLD analysis project Ga0315336, IMG submission 204512) | Ammonia-oxidizing marine archaeal communities from Monterey Bay, California, United States - ASW #5 | ecosystem: Environmental > Aquatic > Marine > Intertidal zone | place: USA: California...
TAGAGTTCGTTTTTCGTCCGTTTCCCGAGAACCCGGAAGAAGATGCCGGTTTGGATGCTAAGCTCTACGTTGATCTGGGGTCGATTTCCGAGGATGTGCTTCCTGACGAAAAGCTGAATAATGAGGATGGTCTCTCTACTTCGACCATTTCGGAAGGCGGAATTTTGACCTGGGGCCGAAGCCCGACCGGAGCACAAAACAGTGTCGTAGACATTGATGACGCCTCGCGCAGAACGGAAGACCTCGGTCTCGACGGTCTCGCCAGTGGTGGATCCGACTACCCACCATTTGCGACAGAAACGGTCCATTTTGCTTCCTTCCTGGCATCCCTGGATCAAAACTCAAGTGATCCCCGCTACCGCGCTGAAGTTGCGAAGGCTATGGCAGATCCTTCAGGAGATGACTACCACTATTTTACCAATAGTCAGTATTACGAAAACCCGGCGTACTTCCCGCAAGTGGCCACTTTCCAGCAGCATTTCAGCCATTATTTTTCTGGCCATGAACTAAATGCGTTCGAAACCCAGACCAAACTTGCGACGAACACCTCGCTAAAACGAGGAAACTCCAGATTTCCAGATTCGGAAGACCGCAACCTCAACTCGACAGTTGACACGGAAAACAGTTACTACCAGTACGAAATTCCGCTGTCGAAGAGAGCGCTTGACTCGCTCGCCGCGCCTCAGTTGGTCGATGACTACATCGTTGGAGAAGTAGCAGATGCCAATGGTAATGGAACTGGCTGGTATCAGGTGCGAATTCCGGTGCAGCAGTTTGGCAGACGTGTCGGTGACATTCAGGATTTCTCTCTTATTGAGTTCATCCGAATCTGGACGACGGGCCACGAAGTGCCGTTCACCGCACGATTCGCATCGCTCGAGTTGGTGGGTTCGCAGTGGCAAAAATCTAAGCAGGTCACGCTCGAGCACGAAACGCCTTTCGACACAACTGGCACAGACACCAGGCTGACGATCTCAAGCATTAACAACGAGGAAAATGCTGAGACATATCAGCCGCCTATCGGCGCCGTCGTCAGTCAATCTCGCCTAGCGAGTGGACGCGTTCAGAACGCACGTGAGCAATCACTTCTCATTCGGGTCGAAAACCTGAAACCGGGAAAACAACGTGCCATCTTCAAGACCCAAAACTCAGGACTCGACCTGCTCAAGTATTCCAACCTGAGAATGTTCGTCCATTCGCACGGTGTTCTGGCTGACGGCACGGATATCGCGTCCCTTCCTCAGGAAGAGGCCCGGTCGAAGGCCAAGCTTTTCGTTCGGCTCGGCTCAAACCAGACGAATGACTACTACGAATACGAACAGCCACTAAGCCCAAGCTTTGATAACGCTGGGTCTTCTGACGAATTGTGGCAGACATCCGTCGATTTCATGGGCGATTTCCGTGACCTCGGGTCCATGAACATCGACCTCGTTGCGCTGAATCAGCTTAAGGTTGCCAGGGACAGAGTCGCGTATCCAACAGATAGTGTGTTCTACAGCGTAACGGGTGGCGAGCTCACAACGCCAGATTCTCCTGATGCAGAACTGTTTGCTCCTCCAGGCACCAGATTAGGGATTAAAGGCACGCCCTCTCTAGGCAAGGTGAACAGCATTGTTGTGGGCGTCCGAAATGCAGCCGATTCAACACTCATTGGTTTCGAACATACAATTGAGGACATAACGGTCTGGCTGAACGAACTCCGTGTGTCTGGATACGATTCGGAAAACGGCTGGGCAGCTCTTTCCAACATTGATATTGAACTCGCGGATGTTGGCCGGATCAAGGCGAGCTTTCAGCGCCAAACAGACGGATTTGGCTCCTTATCCTCAAGCCTCGGTGAGCGTGAGCAACTCAACATTAATAACTGGACCGTAACGACTGAGCTCAACGCGCACAAGATTATTCCCGAACGATTTGGCTGGACACTTCCTGTCAACGTTCAAGTGCAATCCAACACGACCACTCCACGGTTCTCGCCTACGCGAGGAGATATTCGCCTGGAAGATCTCCTAACTCAAATCGAGGATCGCGAAGACCTGACAGAGGAGGAAAAATCCGCTGCGAGCACAGAGGCCACAGAATCTGCACAGACCTACACGCTCTCAAAATCAGTTTCGACCCGACTCGGAAAAACAGGCTCCAGAAATAAGCTGCTTCGTAACTCAGTGGATGGGATTGCTGTTTCATTTTCCCAGGCAACGGTCAACGGAAGGAGCCCGTCTCAGGAATTAAACGATTCCTGGCGATGGTCCTCAGCGCTCAGCTATCGATTTCAGTCCAGAAAGCCAAAAACTCTGCGTCCCTTGTTCTTTTTGGACCCCATTCCGGTCCTGAACAAACTCGGTGGAATAGCCTTCAACTACGTACCTGCTCTCTTTTCGACATCAGGTACATTCAAACGCTCCTTCGCGCAGACCCGCGAGCGACCCATTGTTAACCTGGGAGACACTACCTCGGTACCGCTTTCCGTGCGCTTCCCGCTCCGCGAAAAACAGGCATTCACACACGCACGTGATTTTCAGTTTCAGTACAACCCATTCGGATTTCTGAACCTGAGTTTCGACACGTCGACGGATCAGAGCCTTAATACCGCTGGCGTCGACACCTTGTACAGCGTTGTCACTCGTGATACCACGCTGTTCGGACTGACGTTACAGGATGCAGTGGATCAGGGTCTGCTGTCTGAGAATCAACTGGCCAATGCGTTCGAGATCCCTCAACTCGATGTCAATTCTGGGAAGAGTGTTCTGGGTGACTTCATCTCTGGAACGTTCTCACCGAGAACTGAGCGCCATAACCAAGTTTTTAGGGCTTCATTCAGACCTAGATTGAATAAGGTCAAGGCGCTGGACTGGATACAGATCCAGGATATTGGTTACAACGTGAACTTTGACTGGCAGAACGGACCCGTCGGAAGAAACACGGGTGCTTCGGTCAGAAACACCGCTGACATAAGAGGTGGCCTTTCCATTCGGATCCAGGATTTATGGCGCAAATTTGCCTTCTATGATGCCATCGAAAAAGCTCAACGCACCTATCAATCAGACAAAGAAGCGGCTCGAGCCAGGAAAGCAGCTGAAAAAGAAACAAGAAGAGCGGCGCGGGATGCAAGAAAACTGGCTGAGGATCGTGGAATCGAAATGCCGGATGAGTTGCCCGCCGAGAGACAGGCTGAGGAAGCCACTGCGGAAACTCCAGAAGAAGATAAATTAAAAGGACCCGGTTTCGGAGGCCGCCTCGTTTCGTACGGTCGGCAGCTCGTTTTGGCTTCCACTGGAATTCGAGACTTCAATCTTACGTATCAGAACTCCAAATCGTCCGCCTCCACCAATGTCGGAACACCTGTCTTTGGTGACGAGGGAAATCTGCTAGACGTATCGACGTTTTATAGCCTCCGCGACGCCATTCGTGGAAATGGGGCCTCGCTCGGATATCGATTTGGATTCAAACGGCAGTTCGACATCGAGGATCGCCTGGTCGATCCTTCCCTCCAGGTATCTGATCTTCTCTCCGATGCACATCGTTTTCAGGGTAGAACCCAGTTAAATCCCTCCCAGGCTCTTTCCATAACGCTAAACTGGAATCTAGATCTACAAGAAAGTGAGACCTTCACGTTTCGTCCCCTCATTGATGACCTCGGAGCCTACATCGGAGTTGACACCACACTGACGCAGAATGGAAATAACAAAGCCAGTATCTGGGCCTGGGGCTCCTCCTATCTCGGAATGTTCGAAAATCAGCTGAACACGTATCACGCCGATTTTCTAGCTCTCGGTGAAGATGACCCGATTACTATTCCCGACGCAAATGACGACGGTAGGGTTGTGCTCACCAACGCCTCAGTTGTTGATGATTTTAGAGAAGCATTTGTTCGTGGCGCCCGCACTGTCGACGGTCAGGGAATTGCGCCTTTCCCAAAACCCAATTGGCAGGTCAACTACTCGGGACTTTCTGACTGGCCCATTCTGCGTAGCCTCACGCAGAGCATCTCACTTCGACACGCATATGCCGGAGATTATTCAGCCGATTATCAGACAAACACTGCATTTGCGAGTGACGACACGTTGCGAACGCTGGATTTGGGCTCACGGCGAATTGAATTTGCCATCGAAGAATTCCAGACCAACAACATCCGGATTAACGAGAGCTACCGTCCGTTAATCGGGTTTGATGTGACCTGGAAAGGCAAAATTTCAACCTCGATTGAGTGGTCTAAAAGCAATTCTTACTCGCTGAGTACGAGTAATTTCGAAGTCAGTGAAAATAAGACTGATGAGCTCTCATTCGATGTCAGGTACCAAAAATCGGGAATGCGTCTACCATTCTTAGGTAAAATGAACAATCGGATTACGCTTGCTCTTGGCATTCAAAAATCTTCTACTCAGGATCAAAGATTGCGGCTACGTCGGGCGCTCGAACAGGCAGTTACCGATCCTGAATTCACCATTGAACAGGCACTCGAAGGAGATAACATCTCACTCGTCACGGCTCATTCTCGTCTTATTGTGACTCCGAGAATTGCGTATCAGTTCAGTAATCGAGTGCAGGCCGACTTCACGCTGAAGTATGAAAAATTTGACTCGGAGGATTCGCGTCAACCATCTTCGGTAAACATAAACGGAACGTTTAACATTCGCGTGAGCATCGCAAACTGACCCGTGTTAAAAAAGCAGAACATAATTTTCTGCAGAATGGGCCGAATGGATTACCAACCGGCCTGGGACCTACAGAAGAAGCTTCAGAATCGATTGATCGTAAATAAGCGTTCGGATGATCCGCAGGATATTCCGCACGTTTGCCTTCTCGTAGAACATCCTCCAGTGTTTACACTAGGCAAGAACGGCAATGAGTCGAATCTGTTAGCCAGTGAAATGGATCTTAGAGCCAGCGGCGCTTCCTTCGTCAAAATTGACCGCGGTGGCGACATCACTTATCACGGCCCTGGACAGATTGTTGGTTATCCCATTATTGACCTGGATCGGTTCTACACCGATATACATCGATATCTCCGGGACCTGGAGCAGATCATCATTTCGACATGCGCTGATTTCAAAATCCAGGCCGACCGATTTCAGGACCGCACCGGGGTCTGGGTCACTTCAGAACCGGGAAATGAAAAAAAGATCTGTGCGATGGGAATTCGGTGTAGTCGGTGGGTTACGATGCACGGATTCGCGCTTAATATGGCTCCCGACTTGAAGCACTTTTCGATGATTGTACCATGTGGTATTGACGACCGTACGGTCACCTCCATGGAGGTCGAACTCATGAAAGAAGTGGACCGAAATCAAGTTGAGGGCCGAATTTGCCAACACTTCTCGGATGTATTTGCGTGCGAGGTGGATCTGCTTGAATTTGATGATGCACAGACTTTTCTAGAAACGTATCTTGCAGACGTTCCAGTCTAAGAATCAGTCCACTCATTTTTGGTGGACGGAGGCCAGCAGAATGTCTGAATTCGATTCCGACCAATTTATCATCCGACTCATCGCAGAAACGCTTTTCTATGATGAAGAATACGAAGCACTCGGAAATCTGAGTCTCGTAGATTCGGAAGAGCAGTGCGAGCGTTACGTGGCTTCATTCGCCCCTGAAGATGGCCTGTTCGTGCTTGAAGAGGCGACCGAATGGGAAGAATATGAGCCAGGCGAAGCGGACGATATCGGCTACGCACTTGCCGTGGATTCCAGAGAACTCGGGACATTTGAAACGGCCGAAGATTGCGCGCGCCAACTTTTGGCCCTCGCCACTGAGCATAATCTGGTGCCGAGCATCACGCTGCTCTTTGAAGAGGAAGACGGTAGCTAAGCCCGTTCCCTGACTTTCGAGATTCGAGCAAACGATACTGCGACGAGAATCCAGGACAGGATCAGAGCAAATCCACCGACTGGCGCCAGCGCTCCGAGCCATCGTAGTCCAGTCAGCGCGAGTACCATTACGCTTCCGCTAAAGAGAATAATTCCGACAAGACACATCGTACCGGCTCTCTTTAACAGCGAAATATCCCATTTGAAAACAGATGCGCCGATGAAGAGCATCAACAAGGCGTGCAATTGCATATACGAAGTCCCAGTTTTGAAGGTCGCAATAGCTTCGGGAGTTAGCCAGGCATCCAGATAGTGCGTTCCGAACGCCCCGGCCATCACTCCAAGAGCTCCCAGCAATGCTCCAGTTATACATAATTGTCGTGCGCTTAGCATCGTACTTAGCATTTAGTTCACCTTTCAGCCGCGGTATTATTGAAACCTGCTACGGTGGTCTCGTACAGGAAGCCTGTCCATGTTGTCATTAACCATCCTCGTCAGCCACAAAATACTCGGAAATTCGATAGCGATTCGACTCTTGAACGCCGCCATTTAGCAGCAAGTACAATAGTTCGCTTCCGAAGCCATTCATTGGAAATAGGTGCCGGAGCCTCTATCTTCCACGCGAATGCGACCCGCAAAACCAAGCTGGGCTGCTGATTTTAACATCGGATTCTGACGAGAACTTTCTTTTTATCACATGTCATATACGTTTTCAGACGCAGACATCGAACGCATCGAACAGGTCCTGGGCGTCGCGTCCAAAAAGGACGAGTCTCTGGCGCGATTTGAACTCGCAGACGAAGAGACCGGACGCCGTGTCACGCTGGAGATACACCGGAACATGAAAACATCCGGATTGACGGAAGGTGACGCTACATCACTTGTTTCCGTATATGCTCCGGCGTCCTTCCTTCAGCTTCAGGGCTGCACGGGATTTATGGGCAGTGAAGACCTGGGCGAAGTAATTTTCGTAGCCCGGAGTGGTGACACCGCCAACGGATTGGTTGTTGAAAAACAAGCAGGCTGTTCGCTCTACGCCAATGTAGATACGAAGCTGTTCTCAACCGACTTTACTCAACTTCCTCCAGAGCTGATCATGAGCAGCGTCGCATTGTCTGTTACCGAAGATCTATTCGGCGACCTGGGCTGATTGCCGGACAAACGTGAGCCTCGTAACGCTATCAATCGCATCCCCGTCCTCTGAGGGACTACCCTCACAATCGCGAATCGCGAATCTCGTTTCCCACGTCTTTTCTGGAGAAGATCTCGAATTTGGGTCAGTGGGAATAATTCTGGCCGGTCATGAGGCTGTTCTCGAGTTGAACAAGACCTGGCTCGAGCATGACTATCACACCGATGTACTGTCGTTCCTGTTGGAATCAGATCCGATTGAAGGCGAGGTGTATGTCGATATCGAAACGGCAGCCGAACGGCACGTCGAATTTGGGACTACGTTGACAGCCGAAATTGAACGATATATCGTACACGGAGTGCTTCATCTGTGTGGGCACGAAGACGCGACAGACGAAGAGCGTAAACAAATGAAAGCGTTGGAAGACCAATACTTATCCGAATTCGCGCTCTCTAAGCCATCTTCCTGAGCGACTTCACTACTTGCGCCACATGCTCCGACGTCTGAATTATGTAGAAGTGCAGGTTAGATTCTCCCGCTTCTAATAGTCCTTCACACTGCTTGAGAGCCCACCTGATTCCGATCTCCGGGACCTGATCATCGCGTGCCGCCTCACATTCTGCCGCCAGCGCTTCTGGTATCTGAACATGGAATTTGGCCGGTAGAGTCTGCAACTGCCGCTTACTCGTCAAAATCTTCAGGCCGGGAATGATGGGCACTGTGATATCAACTTCACGGCATCGCGCTACAAAAGAGAGATACTGTTCGTTGTCGAAAAACATCTGAGAGGTTATGTAGTCGGCGCCCGCATCTACTTTGCGCTTCAGGTTCAAAACGTCCCAGGTAATATTCGGCGCTTCGAAATGTTTTTCTGGATATCCGGCTACGCCAACGCAAAAATCGGTTGGGGCTGCGTCAATCATCTCCTCAAGATAATGACCTTCATTCATTGCGGAGATCTGCTGGACGAGATCGATAGCGTACTCATTTCGGGTTCTATCGACGGAAATGGGGCGCTGATACCCGCTATCGTCACCTCTTAGTGCCATCACGTTCTGAATGCCGAGATACGCCAGTTCGATAAGCGCGTCTTCACTTTCTTCTCTCGTAAACCCCTTGCAAAGAAGATGGGGGATGGTTTCAATGCCGAAACGTCCTTTTATTGCCGCACAGAGCCCGAGCGTACCTGGACGTTTGCGCTTGATATGCCTCCGCCAGGACCCATCGTTTTGCTCTTCGTAGTAAACCTGAGCAGAATGCGAGGTCACATCCACCCACGGCGGATCGAATTCACGCAGTCCTTCAATGATTTCCATGATCTCGGCGACGGATCCTCCACGTTTTGGCGGAACGATCTCGTATGAGACGCTTGGCGATCCATCATTTTCTAATAGCTCAATAACTTTCATAACGACGGGCAAATTCGTTTCTTTAGCCAGCGTTCAAAAAAGCGGGATGCTTCTTTCGAGGCGTTGACGCTTGCAATGTACTATCACAGTAGGATTGGGGCTCCAAAAAGTTCGGACGCCCTGATACTACAACGTTTCAATACTGTTCAATGACCGGAATTGTTTTTTCGACAACGGAAGAGGCACAGCCATTCCTGGCTACATACGAGAGAGGCCGTTTTGATGGCCTCAGTGAAGGCGAGTCCTTTCACGATGACAATTTGCTGGTTTCGATACTGGGAATTGGGAAGATCAAAGCAGCGTTGCGGACTGAGCGCCTCCTGAAGAGCTACGACCTGACATCTCTCATCCACGGGGGTACGTGCACAGCCCTGAATGACAACCTGAAGATTGGATCCCTCGTAAATGTGGGTCAGGTATTTGAAGGAGACCGGATCGAATTATCTGCTCCTACCTATCCGCGTATGCCGCTTGCCACTCCGTTCGAATCGCTCACCTCGGTCACACTCGTCACCCAGGATCATACTGTACAGGGTGCTACCGAATTATCTTACTGGCAGCGAATTGCCGACATCAGCGATATGACCGGCTACGCCGTCGCCTACGTCGCTGCGACACACGGAAAGCAATGCCGCATGGTTAAGATTGTGACAGGCCACATGGGTGTTGAGGACAAGAACCTGAGAAAGACGATCGCAGCAGGACATATTGCCCTAGCCGCCTTTCTAAATGACAACCTGCTTGTTATTAAAACAGTCGATGGTAAGTAGACGACTGTAATCTGACTGCAAGCCCCTAATTTCGTCTGAGGAATAAGTCCTCTGTCCACCCGCTTGGCCACCCGGCGGAGTATCCTTCTTCATAGATGTAATCTTCGTCATCCACGAGGGCTGCTACCTCCCGCCCTGCCTTCACCAGTACGTCTTCAAAGCGGACGACGCGCGTTCCCGCGATAAGCTTTCTCGGTCCTATTCTCGTCTCAGAGAACGACGGGTTCGCCATCTCTTTGGAAAACATGACCCGCAATCCGGTTGATGCGACCCATACCAATAGCAGGCAGGCCGCCACGCTTCCGGCTATGATCATCATCGTTTGCATCGCTTGGTACTGGTGTCTTAAATCGCAACATGCTTGTAGCGGGAACACGTTTCTGGCCGCGAAACGGTTACGTCTGGACAAAAAAAATGTGGGGGCGGCCTAAGCCGCCCCCACAAATAAAAATCATTCCTACGATACGGCGATCTAGGCCGCCCTCACACGCGCCTAAAGCTATCGGCTGATTCGTATCTCCGATGCATTCGGCTCACGCTCCTTGAGCGCCTCCTCCTCGGCCTGGATCTCTGAGATAGTGCCTTCCGTCGTATTGGAGAGATCGCCGCGGAACGCGGTATCAAAAAGCGTTATTGAGATAAATACCACGACAAACATAATGCCGACCGCAAGAACTGCGGCGTTGACCTTGTTATCCCAGTGCAGCGCCATGAATATGCCAACTACGAGGGCAGCTTTGGTCAGCGCTATGGCAAGTGCGAGCGGCACATTAAAAGGACCCAGGTCGATCTGCGCACTGAAGACAGTGATTAAAGTCAGCATGACAAGCGCTCCAAAAACAATGGAGAGCATCTTGATCGACGTAATATGATGTTCGGTGTGAGACATCTTTCAAAAGGTTTGGTGTCTTGAATTGGGTGCGTTCGGACGGCGAGTCAACTCGCGCACGGGTCCATTCGAGTTTGTTATATGAGGTACAGAAGCGGGAAAAGAAAAATCCAGATGATGTCCACCAGATGCCAGTAAAGGCCGCAGTTTTCAATCGGTGTGTAATATTCAGAGGAATATTTTCCTTTTACAGCCCCGATAGTAATCCACGTAAATAGTCCCATCCCGATCAGCACGTGAAGTCCGTGAATACCGGTCATCACGAAGTAGATCGAAAAGAATTGCCGCGCAAAAGGAACGTTGTACAACGCATAGTCGACGCCGTGAGACACTCCATGCGGATCGAAGGCGGCACCAGGGAATACTCCGTGCTCAAATTTACTGGCGTACTCAAAGTACTTGACTACCAAGAAACAGAGTGCGAAGAAAAAAGTCAGTCCCAGATTTAAGATCAGAGCCTTCTTGTTGTTTTTCTGTGCAAAATGAATTGCAAGCGCAACGGTAAAAGAAGAAGCGAGAAGAATAATGGTATTTAAACCACCCATTCTCCAGTCCAGCAACTCTGAAGACTGAGCAAATACTTCCGGATGCCATACGCGGAACACTGTGTAGGCAACGAACATCCCACTGAAGAGCAGGATCTCTGTTACCAGGAATAACCACATCCCCATTTTTGCTGCATCGAACTGCTGTTCGGAAGTAGCAAAGTGGTGATGCAGATGAGCGGGACGGTCTGTGTTGACGTTAGCCATATTGAAATGGAAAAGCGGGCGGTCAGGCCCAGTTCAAATTCGTTTACTCGGCAGAAGAAGACGCCACTTCTGACACCTCCTTACCGTCTTCGAACAGGTGCCGTGCCAGATGGAAGTCATAAGCTCCACGCGTAACGACGGGTAGTTCTGTAAAATTGTGATGGTCGGGGGGGGTCGTAGTGTGTGTCCATTCGAGGGAAAGCGCTCCCCACGTATTCAGACCTGCCTTCTTTCCTTTGAACAGAGAAGCGAGCAGATAGAACATGATCAGGAAGAGACCCGCACCCAGCACCCACGATCCATAGGTCGACCAGAGATGGTAGCTCTGATACTCTGGGAGATAAGTGTAATAACGTCGTGGCATTCCCTGAGTCCCCATTATAAACTGAGGAATGAACGTCAAATTGAATCCTACGAATACCAAGAACGCTGCAATTTTTCCGAGCGGCTCATTGAACTCTTTGCCCGTCATCTTCGGCCACCAATAGTGTAATCCGCCGAGTGCGGCGATCACGTTTCCACCCATCATCACATAGTGAAAGTGGGCTACGACGAAATAGGTGTCATGTAGATGTACATCCAGTGCGAGGACGCCAAGCATGATCCCCGTAAATCCGCCGATTGAGAACGTAAACAGAAACGCTATGGCGTAGAGCATCGGTGTCTTCAACTGCACCGACCCTCGATACATCGTTGTAACCCAGTTTATGACCTTCACCCCGGTTGGGATACCGATCAAGAACGTCAACAAGGAAAATATGACCGAGGATACAGCGCTCTGTCCCGAGACAAACATGTGGTGTCCCCAGACGAGGCAACCGAGAAACGCTATGGCAACTGAGGAAAGCGCAACAAATCTGTATCCAGCGACGCGAGTTCGCGAGAAGGCGCCCATCAAATCAGAGATTATTCCGAATGCCGGAAGAATCATGATGTAGACCGCCGGATGCGAATAGAACCAGAAAAAATGCTGAAACAGAACCGGGTCGCCGCCAAGGGCAGGGTCAAAAATCCCAATCTGCAGTGTTTTTTCCAGAAACAGCAATAGGACCGTGATTCCAATGACGGGCGTCGCTAATACCTGAACGATTCCCGTTGCATAGATCGACCACACGAAGAGCGGCAGACGATTCCAGGTCATTCCTGGGGCTCGCATCTTGTGAACTGTCACCACGAAGTTCAGGCCCGTCAGAATGGAGGAGAAGCCCATGATGAACACGCCCATCGTGATGAACAATATTCCATCCCCGATGCTCGTCGAATACGGCGTATAAAAGGTCCATCCACCATCCACGCGTCCGACCAGCAGGGCACTAAGCGCCACAACTGCTCCAATCAGGTAGATGTAGAAGCTAGCCAGGTTCAAGCGGGGAAACGCTACGTCTTTGGCTCCAATCTGAATTGGAAGCACAAAATTGCCCATTACAGCCGGAATGGCAGGAATGATAAACGCGAATATCATCAGTACAGCGTGAAGCGTGAACGTCTGATTGTAGGCATCCGCACCCATGATGATTTCTTCCGGAGCCATCAACTCCACTCGAACCATCATGGCGAGAATACCGCCGGCTAGGAATGCCAGCGAAACGGCTACCAGATACATTATGCCGATACGCTTGTGGTCAAGCGTCAGCAGCCAAGACTTAATTGTCTTGGTGTGATTCAGATAGTTGACCGTTCCTGTTGGAGATTCAGTCATTTCGATTAGTGTAATAATCTATTTCTATGAGGCGCGCGATAAGCTGAAATCAGCTTAGGATTATTCGAGCGTCTTGATGTAAGCGATGAGACCATCGATCTGTTTTGCCGTCATACCAGAGTATCCAGCTGGCATAATCGGCTGAAAACCTTCAGCGACCTGAGAAGCGGGATCCAATATGGACTGACTGAGATAGTCTTCGTCAGCTGTCACGGATGAACCATCTGCAAGAGCTCGAGTCGTTCCGAACAGGCCATTGAGCGCTGGCCCAATTCCGGCAGTCCCGTCAACAGAATGACACACTGAACATTGCGCAAAGAGTTGTTCACCCAATTCTTCAGGTGGTAGATCTACGCTGTTCTCCGCTAGCCAGGCAGCAAAATCTTCTTCGGAGACTACCACGACCTTGGCAAGCATGGTCGAGTGCTCTGTCCCGCAATATTCCGTACAGAATATCTGATACTCGCCGAGTTGCTCTGCTTTAAACCAAACCGAGGTATACCTGTTGGGCAATACGTCGTGTTTGATCCGAAACGCTGGCACGAAGAACGAATGCAGTACGTCCGTGCTACTCATATTGAGTTTAATGGCCTTTCCAACCGGTACATATAGTTCGGTGAATGAAGACGCTCCTTCCGCGTATTCGAATTCCCAAGTCCACTGACCCCCACGAACTGTAATCTCGTAGGAATCCGGTGGGGCAGTATTCAATTTGACAAACAAATCGAAACCCCAGGTAAATACGATTAGCACAAGGATTGTCGGCAGGACAATCCAGGCCGTCTCCAACCACTTGCTCTCTTTGACCGGTTCCGGGATGTAGTTCTCGTCTTTCCTTCGGTAACGAAACATGAAGTACACTTTTGCCACTATCACTGCGGCAAAAATGACCGTGCTCGCCCAAAAAACGAACCAAAACAAGGCATCGACTTCGCCAGCAAGCGTAGACGCGGCATCCGGTAACCAGACCGATCCGTTGTCGCCCATGTTGAGTACTTTCTTTTAACTAGTGTTTAATTATCTGTCTAGGTCCGGGTGAACCTTTGCTCTTGTTTACTACGCTCCCGCCTCCAATAAACGGCAAGTCCGACGCCAATCATCATCAGCGTTAAGAATCCTCCGAGTCTCATCAGATTCGAGGCATGTAAAACATAGGAATTGGCATTGGAATCGTAGCGCAAACAATAGAGGACAAACTGGTCCAGGGGCGTTCCAACCTCTCCTTCCGAAGCTTCTACGATTGCCATTTTCATATCTGCGACGGGAAAATCAATTCCATGCAGATATCGGGTTACGACTCCATCTCCGCTTACGAAAATCAGCGTAGCCGGGTGAGCATATTCCTGGCTGGATTCAACCCATTTAAAGTTATAGCCAACCGCATCGGTCAGCGTTCTAATATTTGATTCGTCGCCTGTCAAAAAATGCCAGCCTTGCTCTGCTTCGTCCGTTTGAAGCTTTCCGATCATTCGTGCCTTCGCATTGGCTGCCATTTCCGGCGTCTCTCCTGCCCCAATACTGAGGGTCAGGATATCAAACTCATTTCCAACTCCTAAATCGAGCCTTTTCAGGGTCTCCCCGAAAGATTCGAGAGCAATGCTGCAAAGCATTGGACAGTCGTGGTAGACAAAGTTCAGAATAAGTGGCGTAGATCCGTCCAGATAATCTCCAATTTGAACTTCATTCCCTTCAGCGTCAACGAACGAGGCATTCTCAGGAATGTTATCTCCCAGCCGTTCTTCCAATCCGACCCCGTTCAACGAAATGGGTAAATCTACTGTTTGGGCTTCGAGAAGCTCAACAGGTCCCAACATGAGGGCCGCTACAATGACAATATGTGCTCTTAGGAATCTGATATCGACCCTTTACTGTCTTGCGTCCAGGGCTTCAAGCTCCATCGCACGTTCGATCGGTATTCGGTAAACACCATCTCCAATCGAATTGTAGCCTTCAAGTAGGCTCTCCCCTTCCAGCTGCGTTTCGTTCAGGACTGGATATCCAGAATCCTGGGTCATCGCCATTTTCACATCTTGAAAATGCATGTTTGAGATGGCAGCCCCGATAATTACCAGCGCAATGATGATGAAGCTGCTAAATCCGAGTACAACAAAAAGAGCCGGTGCAGAGACGTTTTCTGGCTCGACCTGAAATGTTGATGAGGTTTCTGAACTCATAGGTCTCAACCGAATCAGCTGTTGATAAATGAGAGTGATTTCGCCAGTCTCGGATCGTTCTCCGGGACGATAGCATGACGACTCAGTCGGTACATAAATGCCGCGCTGAATACGCCGAACAACCCAACGAATGCTGCAATATCGAAAATACTCATGGAAGCATGTTCGCCGTGCAGAATTGGAGCAGCAATCCAGAAGAAATCGAACCAATGCATGACAAGCATCCACACACAAATGAAGCCGAGCAACGGAAGTGTGCGCTTCGCCCAACGACCGATTAGCAAGAAGAACGGAATCACGAAGTGCCCCATGAGCAAGATCGCGCTGTAGGTTTCCCAGCCATGCTCGAGGCGGTGACGATAGAACACCGTCTCTTCCGGAAGGTTACCGAACCAGATCAGCATGTACTGGCTAAATGCGATGTACGCCCAAAACACGATGAAGGCGAATAGAAATTTTCCAAGATCCTGATAATGATCCAGTTTCACGGCGCTCTTCAGCATTCCCATACGCTGTAAAACCATGAAAACGAGCGCCATAAATGCCATGATTGACATGAAGGCGCCTGCAAAGAAATAGATTCCAAAAATGGTCGAAAACCAATGTGGATCGAGAGACATCAAGAGGTCCATGCTCGCAAATGCCACAGTGATCGCACCTAGGGGAAGCCCAATAGCAGAAATTGTTCGCTGCTTGGAAGCGATCGATGGATCGGCAGTCAGGTCCTGCTGAATAGACAATTTGTAAAGTCGAAACGATACGAAGGTCCAAGCGAGGAAGTAAAACGCCATTCTAGCAAGGAAAAAAGGCGTGTTCAGATATCCCGCCTTTCCCGCGATGACCGGATCATAGTGCTCACTGGCAGGATCTAGAAGATCATGGTGTGTCCAGTGGTATAGATCATGCATTCCCAGAATAATTGGAATGGCCAGGACAGCCAACAAAGGGAAGGACCACATCAACACTTCTGGCACTCTTCTAATCACTGGACTCCAACGAGCTTTCGTCAGGTGCTGAATGACAACGAAAAAGTACCCACCCAGCGTCAGAGACAGGCAGAAGCTCCATCCCATCAGGTAGGAAAAATAAAATTGCTGAGAATCCATCGCCCAGCCCACCGCGCTTACGAGAAGACCAGCAATACCAACGACGAGTGGAAGCATCCACGCCATCTTGGATCCTGAGAATCGGTAAGCAGCATCAGCCTGACTAGCTGTCGACTCGAATGGATCGATCAACCAGAGCAGTGGTTTGCTTCGTTTTACTGTCTGAGACATACAGCGTTCGCGTTTATCCTAATGTGTTCATCTCCCAACAAGTGGGTGATCAATTTTTGTTCTATCGCTCGCTTTCAGGCACATCGCCCGTGCTTGCATGTTGGCTTCTTTGGAGCGCCCGCATGTACGCTACAATGGCCCAACGATCCTTGACCTTAACCTGCGTTCCATAGCCGGGCATACTCCGAACGCCATAGGTGAGGGCATCGTAGAGATAGCCATCACCCTGCGCACGCAGCATATCGGTGTGATACGACGGGGCTGGAATGTATCCGTAGTTGCCCGTCATGATGATACCCTTTCCATCGCCTGCCACACCGTGGCAAACGCCGCAAAAAATATCATACTGATCACGACCTCTCTCGATGAGTTCGAGGTCGACGGTCAGAGGATTATCCGCCCACGAGCCATCAGCCGTTTTGCCGGTCCAGAGAACGACATCCTCCTTGAGATATCCCCTCGCTACCGTGCCTTTGACCGGAGCACGCATTGCACGCCCATCCTCAAAAAACAGGTTTGCTTCCTGTGCTTCAAATCGTTCTTGCGCATCCATATTTGGGTTAATATGGATCGGTGTTTTGTCGGAAATAGCGCCCTGACATCCTGCAAGTAATACCGCTAGGAGCAGCAAGCAGGCGCTTCCAAAAATATGTCTTGATTGCTTCATCATCGTTGATGTTTGATCTCGCAAAATCACCTGCAGATCAATCAGTCTTCCTCCCCGTGGTCATGAATGGTCTCGACATTACTGGCACCCAGATCTCTTAGAAGGCGAACCGTTGATTCCGAGTTGAAATTATCGTCAGAGGCGGCGATATGCAGAAAAAACGCATCATCCGTGACTCGTAAGAAATTCCGAGAGTAAAACAAGGGATTGTATGGGCGCGGAAGGCCGTTGATGGCAAACATTCCTGCAACCGTCGAAAGGGCGGCGATTAGAATAGTCAGCTCAAACATGACCGGAACGGAAGGCTCGATTGCGAAGAATGGCTTGCCACTGATATTAATCGGGTAGCTAACCTCCCCCATCCACCACTGCATCCAGGTAGCAAGCGAGAGGCCGACGATTCCGCCGACTAGTGTCACCCATCCAAGCACTGAGTTTCCGAGGCCCATAGCCTTGTCCATCCCGTGAATCGGAAATGGGCTGTGCGTATCAAAATGTTTGTATCCCGCTTCATGTACCGATTCAGCGGCATGAAGAAGTTCACCAGGATGAGCAAACTCAGCGAGGACGCCATACACGTCATCCTCTTGAGCTTCGTAGATGCTCATGCTGGCCATTACATCATTTGTCAGTTGTTTAAGCATATCTATTCAGTGTGTGCTGCCACCTCAACTTCAGGCGTCCCGGCATGGCCGTCGCCTGAGTGGTCATAAAAATGCGGGTCAGCCTGCGGCATCACTCCTTTGACCTCCGACACGGCGACCATTGGAAGGAATCGAAGGAAGAGCAAGAAGAAGGTGAAGAAGAGCCCAAAGGTCCCTACAAATGTCAAGACGTCCACCGCCGTTGGCGTGTAGTAGTCCCAGGCGCTCGGTAGATAGTCGCGATGCAAGGAGGTGACCGTGATCACGAAACGCTCGAACCACATACCGATGTTCACGAAGATCGAAATGACGAACATGAACGGAATACTGCGTCGCAGTTTCTTGAACCAGAAGAACTGGGGAAAGAACAGGTTGCAGGACATCATCGTCCAGTATGCCCATGCGTATGGCCCAAACATGCGATTGGTAAACGCATACTGCTCATACTGAACGCCAGAATACCACGCGATGAAAAACTCGGTGATGTAAGCGAACCCGACCATCGTACCGGTAAGCAAAATGACGATGTTCATCTTCTCGAGATGATCAATCGTAATAATATTTTTAACTCCATACACCTGGCGTGCGACAACCATTAGCGTCACAACCATCGCAAAACCGGAGAAAATAGCCCCTGCAACGAAATATGGAGGGAAGATGGTCGTATGCCAACCAGGCACAACGGACACGGCAAAGTCAAAAGACACGACCGAATGCACTGAAAGAACCAGTGGTGTGGCCAGGGCTGCAAGAAGGAGGTATGCCTTCTCGTAGTTGCGCCAGTGGCGGTTCGCTCCGGTCCAACCCATCGCGAGAACTCCCATGACGCGGCGCCGAATTTTGTTGGTTGCACGATCACGCAGCGTTGCAATATCTGGAATAAGACCTACGTACCAGAAGACCAGCGAAACCGTGAAATACGTCGAGACAGCGAAAACATCCCACAATAGCGGGCTTTTAAACTGTGGCCACATATCCATCTGGTTCGGGATGGGAAGCATCCAATAAGCCGCCCAGATACGACCAACGTGGATCCCTGGGAAGACCAACGCACAGATAACCGCGAAAACCGTCATTGCCTCTGCAGATCGGTTAATCGCCGTTCGCCATTGCTGCCTGAAGAGGAATAAAATGGCCGAAATCAACGTTCCAGCGTGACCAATACCCACCCAGAACACGAAGTTCACGATGGCATATCCCCAGCCAACCGGGTTATTGAGGCCCCAGACCCCCGTTCCGTTCCAGAACAGGTAAGCGATCATCACCAGCATGAGCATCAATCCACTCAGAGCCAGAGTGAATGCGCCGTACCAGGCCATTGGCGTTTTCTTCTCCGTGTGGGAAGAAACGATTTCCGTAATGTCGTGGAAGGACAAGTTCCCAGTGACGAGCGGAGCTTCATCGTGGAAGTCCGCCGTCGATGCGAGAGTCTTATCCATGCTTGCCGTACTCACAGGCGTCGCTTTTTCGTTTTCTTGATACTCTGTTTCGGTTAGGCCAAGTTCGGGTTAGGATTCCGAATACGGCCCAGATAACTAACACGTGGTTTCACGTTCAATTCTGCCAGTATTTCATAGCGGCGATCTGAAGATCGCTTGCGAGATACTTCACTCTCAGGATTTGCCAGGTTTCCGAATGAAATGGCATTCGCTGGACAGGCCTGCTGGCAAGCTGTCACAACTTCACCTTCTTCGAGTGCGCGATTTTCCAGGTTAGCCGTTTTATTGGCTCCTCTGATTCGCTGAATACAGAATGAACATTTTTCCATGACACCTCTCGAGCGGACCGTAACATTTGGATTTTGAGCCATATGAACGGTTTCGGGAAGTGTCTTTGTCCAGTTATAAAAATTGAATCGACGCACTTTGTACGGGCAGTTGTTCGCGCAATAACGCGTCCCGATGCATCGGTTATAAATCATTTGATTCGTGCCATCCGGCGAATGAACGGTTGCCGCTACCGGGCATACCTGCTCGCAGGGAGCGTTTTCACAGTGCTGACAAGGAAGCGGTTGCATGACCATCTGCGGGTCTTCAAACGAAGCGCCATCTCCAGAAACGAAATAGCGATCCATTCGAATCCAGTGCATCTCTCTTCCGTTCGCGACTTCGTCTTTCCCAACGACTTGCACGTTGTTCTCAGCCTGACAGGCCACGACACACGCATTACATCCGGTGCACGTATTCAGGTCGAAAACCATACCCCACTGACTCGAATAATAATTCGAAGAGGTCATCACCTCTGTCTCAGAAGGATGATTTTCCTGCCAGAGCGGTGGATAGTCTTCCCAATCCTCGCGAATAGGAGCTGGTTCGCCGCCTGCCACAAATTCAGGATTTGCCTTGTACTCATCAACCGTTGCCATCCGCACGAGCCCACGCTTGGCTACGATCCGAGCTTCTTCTTCGATCGCACCGTGATCCTGCGTCGAGGCCACCATGTAACCGGTACCTGTTTTTGTCACGGTCCCGGTTGAGATACGTCCTGCTACCGTCAATGGAGCCGCATTGCTACCGACACCTGTAGAGACAGCTCCGTGCCCGTACACATCGGTATAGTGATCCAGATCAAAAATATGGTTGGCTCGCTGTGCCCGTTCGCTCTTTATGTCGCGGCCGTAGCCGAGCGTCAATTGTACTGAGTCATCTGCTAGACCTGGCTGAATCCAGACAGGGAATTCCACGCGATACCCACCGGACTCAACGCGAACGGTGTCCGTCAGATACTTCCCGCCATCTAATTCGTAGGACAATCCTAAGCGCTCCGCCGTTGCGGGATTCATCTTCGCAACATTGTCCCAGACCACCTTGGTGGTTGGCTCTGGTAGCTCTTGAAGCCAGACATTGTTAGCAAATCTTCCGTCATACACTTTTGGATCCGTCGTGATGACGATTTCGATCCCGTCATGAGAGGACACATCAAGATCAGAAGTTGCTGCAGAGAGGCCTGATACCGATACGCGGACAGAAGAAGCGCCACTCCCTTCCTCATATCCATCATGTACTATTTTTCTCCAAGCGGTTTCGAAATTGCCGGAAAGTCTTGTTCTCCAGGTAGCCCGAACGAGGTCGTACCCGAATTGCTCAGCACCGTGGGCCAGAAGTCCGATTAGTTCGATATCAGAATGTGCATCCTCATAGAGAGGTGCAATCAACGGCTGAATGATTCCTGCGACGCCAGAAAGGCTGTTTCCGTCTCCCCATGCCTCCAAGAAATGAGTCTCGGGAACTGCCCAGTTCGACAGATGAGCTGTTTCGTCAGCGTAAAGACTCAAATGTATCCGATTCTCGACATTTTGATACGCATCACCAAATCCGGCTACTTCATACACAGGATTGACACCGAGCGTAATAATGGCATCGATTGAGCCGGCTGCCATGTCCGCAACCAGCGCATTCAACTCGCTCTGATGATCCGAAGCATCATCTTCCGTGTTCAGGTAAGAAACGGTAGAACCAAGCGCTCCAATTTGAGCATTCATCGCAGCGGCCAGCGCATGCACGCCAACTGGCTGATTCGAGCCTGCAACTACAAGTCCGGCAGAACCGGCGCTCCGTAGATCGTTTGCAAGTTCACCGATCCATGAATGCGTGGTATGGACGCCTCCGTTACCGGAGTAAGCCCCCAGTTCTGAAGCCAGAGCAGCAGCAAACGAACCGATTTCAGACGACTTCATTCGCAGCCTGTTGTCCGCCATCCCGCCTGTGATGGAGTAGTCGCTCTCGATAACATAGAGCCGGCTCATTTCTGAGTCTCCGTCTACATCTCTTCCCGCTGCAAATCCTCTCGTGGCAGAGACCGTGTCATGGCCGTTCGTACCTAGAAAATCCGCATCGAGGCTTACAATAACCTTCGCAGCCGAATAGTCGAACGATGCCCGGTAGGGCCGGCCAAAGACTGCAGCCGTTGCCCGCGTCGCATTATTTCCGTCTGCCTGGGAATACGTGACCCAGTTCACTGATGCAAAACGCTGCTCCAGTTGACGCCGAACGCCAGCGAGTGTCATCGAAGAAGACGCCTCAGCGAGGACCGCCACGCGAGATTGACTCGAAAGAGAGCCAGCGAAAGACTTGAAATCACTCCACGATGCGTTTGAGCCTTCTTTTTTGACAGAAGTCAGACGATCAGGATCATAAAGTCCCAATATGGCCGCCTGCTCATAAACGCCCGTAGCGCCCAGGCTATCTACATGATCGGCATTGCCTTCAATTTTGGTCGGGCGTCCATCAAAACTCTCAACCAATAGTGGTCGAAGTGAGCCCCTGAAAGGCATCGAAGTTGCATACTTGACTGGAACGCCGGGTATTACATCTTCTGGCATTCTCGAAAATGGAACGATCGTCTCAATCGGACGACGGCAGGCAGTAAGTCCTGCAAGCGCCATGGACGCTCCCATAATCTGCATGAATTGACGGCGGGTAGCTCCAGCCGGGCCTTCGGAGGCGCCAGGAAGAAACTCTTCAGAACTTATCCGCTGATATTCTTCGGTGTTCTGTAGGTGACTGATGCTACGCCAAAACCTATGTCGCGGCGAATCATCACCGGCTTGGCTTTCATCAAGTATAGGAAGCTCGATCATAATCTATTAGGTATCGATTGTCGGACGCTAATTAGTTCCGTTTCTCGATTAGTAGTGGCAAGCTGAGCAATTAGTTGGTGGCTGAATATTTTCAGCCTCGATCCGTTGAAGGTTCGCTTCTTGGAAGCCGTCAGGGTAAACATGACCCATTTCGGTTACGTCAGAATTGGCCCTCAGGTAATTTTCGGGATTTCTGTGACACTCAAGACACCAGCCCATCGAAAGGGGTTCTGCCTGGAATACTACATCCATTTGATCCACTCGACCGTGACAGGTCTCGCAACCGACACCATTGTTCGTGTGAATAGCGTGGCTGAACTGCGCGTAATCTGGAAGCTTGTGAACCTTGATCCATTCAATCGAATTACCGCTAACCCAGCTTTCTCGAACAGGAAGTAGCTTCAGCGATTCTGTGCGAATCTGGCTGTGGCAATTCATGCAGGTTTGAGTCGCTGGAACGTTCGAATGAGAAGCGTCCTTCACGTTAGTGTGGCAGTACTGACAGTCCAATCCGAGTTCTCCTACATGGAGACGGTGACTGTATTCGACTGGCTGTTCCGGTGCATATCCTACGTCCGTGTAATCGGGCGAGAAGAAGTACCAGACACATACGATGGCGAAGACGCCTCCTGCCAGAGAACCAACTAAGGTTAGGTGTGGCAGGACATTAGCCTTCCTTGGAAAAATCTGGGGCATCCAGGGTCCGTCGTTGAATCAATTTGCGAAATCATGGAATGGCGCTAAACTAAATCTAAAGTGGCGCCGATGATAGCGATGATGGCGAGGGCCTCTTGAATTTCAAGCTAAATAGATTCGAAGTTTATGTTTATCGCTTGCTACCTGGGACCTCATAACGAAGAATTTGGAGTCCATTAGCCGATAATTGAAGATTTATGCGTTGTGGAGGACCACCTATGAATGGTCGACTAATTAAGGCAATATCGAGCAAATATGTCCTCTCTCCCTGCATCATTGCCTTTCATATGGCTGCGCGGAGCGAGATACTCGTCCGGACAGCTAGCTGCGATGATTGAGGCGGTAAAACCTTCGAGTCAGAAACACTGCTGCAGTCGCAAGACCAAGTACAAGTCCCCACCACAATCCCACTTCGCCGTAGCCGAGTGGAAACGCCAGAACATATCCAGACACAAGCCCAACTCCCCAGTAAGATATAATGGACAAGATCATTGGTACGTAGGTGTCTTTCATTCCGCGGAGGGCTGCCATGGCGGTAACCTGGACTCCATCGACTATTTGAAATATGGCAGCGAGAAATAGCAGTGTGACCGCCGTCGAGATCACTTCTTGATTGCTTGGCTCGCTCATGTCCAGATAAAGAGAGACAATCGTCCTGGGGGCGAGAAGAAATAAGATCGCGGTGATGGTCATGAATGTCACCGAGATCCCCATTCCTGTAAAACCGGCTCGGCTGGCTGCAGCAGGGTCGCTCTTTCCGATGGCTTGCCCCACTCTCACGGAGGTCGCCATACCAACACCAAGCGGAACCATAAAAGTGAACGCGGCGCACTGCATGGCCACTTGATGAGCGGCCAGCTCAGTCGTTCCGAGCCATCCCATCATGATTACCGTCAGCATGAAGAGGCTGGTCTCAATCCCCAATGATGAGCCGATGGGCCATCCGATGCGTAATAGCTCCTTGAAATACTTCTTGTCCGGCCGGCCCAGCTTCGAGAAAATGTGGTACTTGTGAAATGCCTTCTGGCGAAACACGTAAAGGAACAGCATCAGGAAATTGAAGCTGAACACGCAGGTCGAAGCCCAGCCGGTGCCGACCAACCCGAGGGCCGGAAAACCCAATTTTCCGTACATAAGAACATAATTCAGGCCAACATTTAGACCCACACCGAATAGGGCAATAAAGGTCACGACTTTGGGTCGGGAAACAGCTTCCATGAACGAACGCATGGCGATGAGGCCTAGAAACGGAAATATTCCCCAGGCAATGGCCTTCAGATAGGCACCCGCCTTCTCCACATTCTCTGGAGCCTGGCCCAAGAGATTCAAGACGTAGTCGCCGTTATAAATAAAAATAAAGGCGAGGATGGAAAGACTTCCCGCCATCCAGAGTCCCTGGCGAACGCTTCGCCCGATGGCATCGTCGTCGTTTGCTCCAAAGGCTTGGGAGACCATGGGGCCCACAGCCATCAAGATTCCCATGCAAAAAATGAGTGTATTGAAGAAAATGGCGTTCCCCAACGACACTCCTGCGAGAGAATCAGGTCCGAGGCGTCCAACCATCACGGTATCGACGAAGCTCAGCGATATATGCGCGAGCTGCGTGACAACGATGGGCAAGGCAAGCACCATTGTCTGCTTGGCTTCCTTGCGATATAAATGACGTGTCGACATGGAACGGAGAATTCAGCATTTTGAGCGGTTTGCATGATACTGCGTTTCTAGATCCAATCCCTACCCTATCACAGAATTCCTTTCGTTCGGACCTCGAGGCGAACAAACTCGTATCTTTGCTCCGAAAATTGTCCCGCGGCAAGACATCCCCGCGGCGAGACAACATTATGCCGCGATGCACGCGCACCTACCCTTAGTACATGAACCGAGCGAACGAAAATGAAATCGATCAGATGTCGACGTCTGTCGATGTCAGCGTTGTAATCGTCAATTACAACGTCTGCGAGTTTCTGATTCAAGCTCTGGGCTCTGTCGAGCAAGCATCTTCAAATCTCAGCGTGGAAACGTGGGTGGTTGATAATAATTCGATCGACGATTCGGTAAAGGTCGTCGCCGCCGAATTTCCCGAGGCTCATGTCATCGCAAACGATTCAAATGTGGGATTTGGATCGGCGAACAATCAGGCCATTCTCAAGGCCAGGGGTGAGTTTATTCTGATTCTGAATCCTGATACGATTCTGCAAGAAGATAGCCTCGACGCCATGGTAGCGTTTATGAGGAGGCACGATGACTGTGGCGCGCTTGGCTGCCAGATCCTAAATCCCGACGGCTCTTTTGCTCCAGAAAGTCGCCGTTCATTCCCCACGCCGGAGATCGCATTTTACCGAATGACCGGTCTTGGCACGCTCTTCCCGGGCAGTAGACGATTCGGCCGGTACAATATGACGTATCTCCCGGCTGACCAAGAGGCAGAAGTCGACGCGCTGAGTGGGTCGTGCATGATGGTGCGACGATCGGCGCTGCTCTCAGAAAATGGGGCCGGACTATTCGACGAGGACTTTTTCATGTATGGAGAAGACCTGGATCTGTGCTTTCGGATTCAGCAGAAGGGTTGGAAAATCTGGTACACTCCCTCGACTCAGATTATCCACTACAAGGGTGAAAGCACGAAAAAAGGCGACACGCGATATGTTCGGCTGTTTTACGGCGCCATGCTGCTGTTCATCGAAAAACACCTAGAGCAGCAACATTCTCGGTTTTTCGCCTTCTTTTTGAGGGCTGGTATCATGGTTCGCGCTGGAGCATCCCTTATCACGAACATGACGAGTCGCGTCCTCCCTCTCCTGGCGGACTTCAGCAGCGTCTACGCAAGTGTGGTGGGTCTTGGATTTCTTCGCTATCAGCAGAGCGGAAGTACGCTGTCGAATCTGTTTTTCGCGACAACCGCTCCCGCCTATGCGGCAGCCACCGTGGTAGCTATTGCCGTGCTCGGGGGATACCGACGCGGCGCGAAAAGCCCGAGCACTCCTGTGTTTTCCGGTCTCTTGTTCGGATTTGGATTCGTGGCCAGCCTCTCATTTTTCATTCAAGAAATAGCCTTTTCGCGCCTCGTCGTGATGGCCAGTTTTCCTGTCGCCCTGATTTTCTTACTCGCCTGGAGATACGTTGCCCATCGTAAGTCTAATGGCCCGCGCCGCGCGATTCTTGTCGGAGGCCCGAAAGAAGCTGCCCGGCTTCGACGACTCTTGGCTGGCCATCCGCGCCCTGCATTCCGATTGAAAGGATATGTGTCTGACGATAGCGCGATCTCCGAGAAGGAAGAACTAAATATTCCTCGCATTGGAAAGCCGTCTTCTCTCCGGGATCTGGTCCGAATCCGTGGATTCGATGATATTGTTTTTGCGGCCGGCGTGGTTTCCAATCAGAAAATAATGAGCACGATGAGGGACCTGAACGACTTATCCGTTCAGTTTCGAATTCTGAGTGAGGGACGCGACCATGTAATAGGAAAATCGACGGTGAATCACCTTTCGGTAAGCGCGCTTTCGGCCGATGTTACTGAACTGGTACAGCTGCGGTCCGGATTTTCAAGGCGAAGTTTCGAACTGCTGATCTCAACTCTAGCCATACCCCTCATCCCAATGCTCTGGCTCGCTTCGAGGCTGTTTTCGGCCAAAAGCGCCTTTCGCATGTCTTCATCGAGGCTTTTTGGTGTCAGACACGTGTTTTCAGGTAAAAAATCGCTCGTCGGATACAATATATCCGATGAAAAGCTGATTCCAGAAAACTGGAATCTTCGTTCTGGCGTATTTTCTGTGACGAACTCGATGTCAGCTCAAGAGTTGGAGTCGGGTGAAAAGGTTCGAGCCTACTGGTATTACGTTACCCACCAATCGCCAGGACTCGATATTGAGATTATATTGGCGGCGTTCCGCAACCCCACTACAGACACACCTGTCTGATTCGGAATCTTCTAACCAATTGACCTAACTGCATGGCGCAGAATAAGAAAGTCCACCTGCTCGATTTCGAGATCCCACTTCATGAGCTTGAGAACAAGCTTAGCGAAATGAGGTCGATTCGGAACGAAGAAACTGGCGATGATCTCGAGAAGCCAATCAAGGCCATGGAAGATCGCGTAGAGGAGTTACGTGCTTCCATCTACCAGAATCTGACGAGGTGGCAGCGCGTACAGATCGCGCGTCATCCCGATCGGCCGTACACGCTCGATCATATCGAGGCGCTAACCGAAGGATTCGTAGAATTGCACGGCGACCGTCTCTTTGGGGATGATCCTGCAATGGTTGGAGGCTTCGCGACCTTTAAGGGCTCCAGGTACGGATCGAAAGATCAAACCGTCCTGATTCTCGGGCACCAGAAGGGTCGAGATACGAAAAGTCGAAAGTACCGCCGATTCGGAATGCCGAACCCGGAAGGCTATCGCAAAGCATTGCGATTGATGCAGATGGCGGCTCGTTTCAACAAACCAGTTATCACGTTACTCGACACGCCAGGTGCGTTTCCTGGCCAAGAAGCCGAAGAACGCGGACAGGCAGAAGCTATAGCCAAGAATCTCTTCGAAATGGCGCGACTTCCGGTACCCATTATTTCGGTTGTGATTGGTGAAGGCGCATCCGGTGGAGCCCTGGGAATTGGAGTGGCTGATCGACTACTGATGCTCGAGAATGCGTGGTATTCAGTGATTTCGCCAGAAAATTGCTCCGCAATCCTTTGGCGGTCATGGGATTACAAGGAAGAAGCAGCAAGAGCCCTCAAGCTCACTGCTCCGGACTTAATAGCAGTCGGAGTTGTGGATGAAGTAATCGCTGAGCCTACGGGCGGAGCGCATCATGATCCTTCCGTCATGTATAAGGGAATGGGAAAAGCGATAGCAAAACACCTCAAGGCACTTCAGAAATTGTCGACGGAAGATTTACTCACAGCTCGCATCGACAATTTTGATCAGATGGGCTCGTTCGTCGAAAAGTAACCTCAGCGATGACGCACACCTACCAACACCGCGTACGCTTCAGAGAGTGCGACCCGATGGGTATCGTCTATCATGTCCACTATCTGGACTGGTTCGAAGTGGCTAGGACGGAAGCACTACGAGAGCTTGGCGTTTCGTATAAGAGCATTGAGGCCGCCGGCACGATTCTCCCTGTCACCGGACTTCATGCGAAATATCATCTACCGGCTCGTTACGACGATGAAGTGCTCGTCGAAACGACATGTCACCTCTCTCAGTCCGGAGTTCGAATCAGATTTGAATACGAAGTGAAACGCAAGGTCGACAATGCGCTGCTTGTTGAAGGAAGTGTCTCTCTTTGTTTTTTTGATAGAGGACGGTCGCGCCCCACGCCTGCACCTCAACGTGTAATCGATGTTCTTCGAGGAGAGTCCCAGTCTCCGTAGCTCAGGGCTATTCGCAACAATGATGGGCTGAAATCATCCAAGGGTCGTATCTTGGGACTCGAGCTTTTCAATTAAGATATTCCTTTCTGCACCCGACGACGGATACTGCAACCAATTAACTATCCCTGATCCGCGATGCTACAGGAGCAAAGTCGCCTATTTCAGCGACTACTCTTTTTCGCCGATGCCGTCGTAATCGTAATAAGCTGGGTTCTGGCGTACTACACGCGTTTCGAGCTTTTCCCTTATCTCGGCATATTTCCACTTCCGGAGTGGCTCCCCCTATCTATGTACCTGCGCTTCGTGCCGTGGGTCATAATTTTGTCCATGCTCGTCTTCTGGGCGTCGGGTCTCTACATCCCCGACAGAGCTCAGCGAATGTCCACCCTCATCTACACGGTTGGAAAATCAATCGCTCTCGGATTGTTCTTCGTGACCGCGACTATGTTCTTCTACCGGGCTTTCTATTTCTCAAGATTGGTACTCGTGGTCTTCGGCATCATCATGCCCCTCCTCCTCGTGGGGCTCCGAATGTCAATCTTGATGTATTTGCGACGCGGAAGAAAACAGGGTCGATTTCTGCGGCGAGTCCTCATTATTGGAGCCGGGAAAGTCGGAATCCGGCTACAGAAAGCCTTCGATCAGTACCCATGGATGGGATTTGAGACGATCGGGTTTCTCGATGACGAAAGGACGGATCGGCCCGACATTCTGGGCACCACAGGCATGTTGGGCGAAGTCCTCGACCGACTTGAGCAAGAAGGCAGATCCGTTCAATACGTTTACATCGCGCTTCCGATATCGGCGATGGATCGAATTGTGGAACTGGCGAACACCATGTCGACCCGACTTGCGCACGTCTGTTTGGTCCCTGATCTGTTTCAGCTCGACATCCTCAACAGTCGCATTACAGACATCGGTGGCATGCCCGTCATTCACATGATCGACGAGGCTCCACTCGATTTTCGCAGAGGAGTGAAGCGCATTATCGATGTGCTGTTTTCCGCATTGTTTATACTAATTTCCTCTCCTCTCTTGATTCTGATTGCCATAGCAGTAAAGCTATCTTCACGTGGTCCAGTCTTTTACAAGCAGGAGAGAACAGGACTAAACGGGCTGACTTTCAATATGATGAAATTCAGATCGATGCCCGTTGGAGCCGAATCCTCGACAGGTGCCGTGTGGGCCAAGTCCGGCGAAGATCGAGCAACACGTGTCGGTGCTTTTCTACGAAAGACATCCCTCGACGAGTTACCCCAGTTTTTCAACGTCCTAAAAGGCGACATGTCAGTTGTCGGTCCACGACCAGAACGACCAGTATTTATCGAACAATTTCGGGACAAGGTCCCCAAATACATGCTCCGGCATAAGATGAAGGCTGGAATTACGGGATGGGCTCAGGTGAACGGCTGGCGAGGTGATACCTCGATAGAAAAAAGAATTGAATTCGATCTGTACTACATCCAGAATTGGTCACTACGACTGGACCTGAAAATCATGATTATGACGGTCTGGTCTGGATTTGTAAACGAAAACGCATACTGAGCAGAGCCTATCCTTCAGATTCAAAATATATCGCTGGCCTTCGGTGACCAGACAATTCTCGACAATGTCTCATGGGGAGTACGCGTCGGTAAAAGGTTCGGGCTTGTCGGACCAAATGGCGCAGGAAAATCAACCCTTCTGAAGTTGATCTCTGGAGAAATGGAGGCAGACTCCGGAAACATTGTCTATTCCGGACAGAGTGTCGGCTATCTCAAGCAGGAAACCGAGGAAGTCCCAGCGGAATCCACAGTTATCGATGAAGCGCTGACGGCTTTCAGTGAGATTTTGCAACTCGAGAGTGACGAGCAGCGATTCATAAAGGAAATGGAAGCCCATCCGAATCACGACACGGATGAATACCGTCGACTCGTAAATTCCTTTGACACCGTTCACGAGAAGCTGCTCTCAAAAGACATTCACCTGATTCGGCCCAAAACTGAATCAGTTCTGAGTGGACTTGGGTTTGAAGCGTCAGGTTTTGAACGACCTCTTTCCTCTTTCTCAGGAGGTTGGAGAATGCGTGTCGCGCTTGCCAAGTTGCTTCTTCGCCAACCTGACGTATTACTGCTGGATGAACCTACCAATCACCTCGACATCGACAGCATTGACTGGCTGGAAGGATACCTGAAGTCCTATCCGGGGACCGTGGTACTCGTCTCTCACGACAGGTACTTCTTGGACCGTATGGTGAACACTACGGTGGAGCTCATTCAGGGCCAGCTCACAGAGTACGCTGGGAATTATGCGTTCTACCTGCAGGACCGCCAAATACGCCGCGAGCATCAGCGAGCGGCGTACGTGAATCAGCAGAAAATGATTACGGATACCGAGCGTTTCATCGAACGTTTTCGCTCGAAAAACACGAAGGCCACCCAAGTTCAATCGCGAGTGAAGGCGCTGGAGCGGCTTGAGCGGGTAGCACCACCACCATCGGACGAAGCGTCCATTTCCTTCCGTTTTCCCGAGCCTCCCCGCTCAGGTAAAGTGGTTACCGAATTCGACCAGTTCGACAAGGTATATGAATCGGAGGCCGGACCGATCGAGGTCTTCAATAGAGCGGGACCTCTTCACATCGAACGAGGAGACAAGATTGCCCTCATTGGGAAGAATGGAGCCGGGAAATCGACCTTGGCAAGGATGATCATCGGGACAGAGCCGTTTGAAGGCACGAGAACGAAAGGGTATAACGTTGAAACAACGTTTTTCGCGCAGCACCAGGCCGAGACGCTGGATCGCGAGGCAACTCCACTAGATGAACTTCGATCCGTTTCTTCTTCAAGCAGTGAAACTCAACTCCGTTCTCTGCTGGGTGCCTTCTTGTTCCGAGGAGATGACGTGTTTAAGAAAATCAAGGTCCTTTCGGGCGGTGAAAGAAGCCGTGTGGCTCTGGCCAGGACACTTGCCTCCCCGGCCAACTTGCTTGTTCTCGATGAGCCCACAAATCATCTAGACATGCAATCGATTTCCGTTCTTGCAGAAGCGCTGCGCCAGTATACCGGTACCTTTGTCCTGGTATCTCACAATCGCCACTTCTTGGATATGGTGGTCAACAAAGTCTGGCGAGCAGAAGACGGTGCCATCCGTCAGTACGAGGGGAATTTCAGCGATTATCTGTGGCAGGTCGAGCATGGATCTGCGAGAAAAGCTCTGGCTTCTGGAAATGCGTCCTCGTCACTGGGACCACGTGAAGTGCCTAAACAGGAGGCAAAACGATCTTCATCGGGTCCGAAAACGAAAGAGCAAAAACGACTAGAAGCCGAAGCACGAAAAAAAGAGCGAAACAAGAAGATCGCCAGGTCTGGCTCCAAGTTGGCTGGTCTTAACAATTTTCAGTTGAAGAACGAATACGCGAAAGTTGAAGCAAACGTTGAAGCGAGAGAGACTGTCGTTTCAACGTTGGAAGCGAATCTGGCAGACCCAAGCATGTATTCTGATCCTGTAGCGGGTAAAAAGCTCATGGCGGAGTACGAAGTCGCGCGGAAACAGCTGGATGAACTGAATAAGTCCTGGGAAGAACTTGCGAGTGAAATGGCGGAGCGCGAACTCAGCGCATAAGATTCGGCATCGGGCACCGGATTCTGACTCTTGGCGGTCGAGACGCGGTAAGATGGCACGATCCGTTCGTTCACCTCAGCCCACCTTTCAACAGGCTTTTTTCTTCCCTCGGGTACAAAACAGGCCAATCCGTGCTTCGTTACGCAACCGGCAGCGTTTTCGAATGTATCTAGCTCTATGAACCGGTTTTTATCACTGATCATTCTGGCGGGCATATTTGCCCAATCGTCGGAGGCGCAGATATTTCGCTTTCCGGCGCCCGACACCCTGTCCGGAAACTATTTCGGGACCTCCGTCGCCATTGATGGAAACCGGGCAGTAGTGGGAGCCACAGGCGAGGATTCTTGCGGACCCAACTCGGGCGCCGCCTTCATTTACGATATCGACGAGACCGGTGCATGGATTCTCTCAGAACGCTTGTTGCCCCGTGACTGTCGCGAACAAGGCTTTTTCGGAAGCGCTGTGTCGATCGATGGAGATCGTGTTCTCGTTTCCTCTTATCGCACATTCGTTCGACAATCAATCTCTAACTCTGTTTATGTATTCGAGAAACGAGATAGTGGTTGGATTCAGACCGCTAGGCTCGAGAGTCCAGACAAAGACAAATCGGGACCCTTCGCATCATCTATTTCCCTAGATGGAGATCGTATTCTGATCACGTCGGCCGGTGATGCCGCAGGATCGACGATAAACGGAATCGGCTGGATTTTCGAAATTAACCGCCGTAATAACTGGAAGGTGGTGGCAGAATTAGAGGGAGGCCTCTCCCCCAGAGCCGGAGTTTTAGGCACAGCCAGTGCCTTGGATGGCGACCGTGCAGTGATTGCGGGATCAACTTATTCGCGAGGCGAACCGGGCGTCCTGTATATCTTCGACAAAGACTCGACGGACGCGACTTGGTATCAGACGGGAGCCATAAGAGGAATCCGAGACTTCTTTATATCGGTTGATGTATTTGAGGATCTTGTCATCGTGGGCGAATCGCGCGGTGGCGTCGATAACTCAGGTAGGGCTCGCATCATCTCAAAAGTTGACGGCAACTGGGCGACAGTTGCGACGCTCGAGCCTTCAACTCCGTACTCAAGCGGCGCCTTCGGAACCAAAGTCGCAATTGATAAAGACATTGCCCTGGTTTCGGGCTTTAGCGAACAGCTCAAACTAGACATCAATGTAGATCAGGTAGTCTACGTGTTCGTCCGATCCGACGGAAAGTGGGTCCAAAGCAGGGAAATAGACCGTGGAAACACAGCTTTTGGGTCGTCCATCGATCTTCAAAACGGAATGGCTCTCATCGGGCAGGCTGCGGACTCCAAACCGGGACAGGTGTATCTCGTCCCTTTAAACCATCCCTAGTCGTCTTGAAAGCGCTTGATGTAGACGTGGCAATACGGTGATCCGCCCGTTTTCGCGTAGTAATCCTGATGGGCTTCGTCTGCCGGATAAACGGCTCCAGCTGC
>Ga0315336_1002086_pt1 | contig 32905 bp, 33 predicted proteins | sample ASW5metaG_FD_204512 | JGI IMG/M metagenome (GOLD analysis project Ga0315336, IMG submission 204512) | Ammonia-oxidizing marine archaeal communities from Monterey Bay, California, United States - ASW #5 | ecosystem: Environmental > Aquatic > Marine > Intertidal zone | place: USA: California...
TAGTGGGAAAAGGTCAACAGATTACGATCACTGGTAGAAACAATCGCATAAGTGCTGTGGAAAGAAAGTTAAAACGCCTGGAAAAAGTTTTTGATATTTGGGAAAAAGATTTTCCACAAAAAAAAATAACAACGAAGAGTCTAAAAAAGAATAACCAGTGAACATAGACCGTAATAAAAAAGTTCTTCTCGCAGTCGCACTGATTATTTACCCGCTGTATAAAATGATGGCAGGTTAATAATCCTAAGAAAGTTATTTATTATTCATCCCAAACCACGCCCCCGCCGCAGTCAGTAAAGTCGCAATAGTTGTCCCGAAACCTTTCACGGTTTTGATGCTTTGCTCAATTCGATCCACCCGTGCATGGACTCTTTGTATTGTACCTTCATTTCCCTCGATCTCCTTGTTGTAATGTTCCAGAAGTTCGTTGATGTGCTTGTGCCTGAGATTTTCAATCTCTGCATGATTCTGGAATTTCTCGTTGATATGTTCTTTTAAAGACTGTATTTCTTCGTTCATAGTTTAGGGTACTTAGCCTTGAGGTTTATCAGGACAAGTTACATCTTGATATACTGTATTACTCGCAGGTATATCTCTTAACGCTTGCCTGTAAGTTTTTATTTCATCGTTCATTGTAACATCAGACAGAGCATAGTAATCAGTTTCTACTAATAAACGATCTCTGTGTTCTCGAATTACGATCATCTCTCTAAGAGGTACTTCATCTGCCTATTTTTTTATTGGATTTATCTATCAAATGTTTCCGATCTAACTTAGATAACGCACTTGGCCACCAATATAATATAAAGAATACGCAATCAAATATAATCCACCTACCGCAGAAATAAGAATAACTTTTAAATATGTATCACTCATAACGCCTCCTTTATTTAAATATTCATCTCTATCGTTTTCTTTTCCACAGCAATACTAAAGCTAGAACCATAACTGTTGCAACAATGGGTAACGATTGAAGTACAAACCCCAAGATAAAGAATAATCCTAAAATTGTATAACCCCACGCTTCAATCCTGTCCCAGTCCATTTTGGATTTAGAAACCCGCTTTCTTGTCGTCATCATCTGTAAACCCATGGGCTACCCAAAAACCTAAATAAAGAAGTGCCCACCATATTACTACAGTGACGACCCCAGCTGTAGCAGCGACCGCAAATGTTTCATTTTCTGCTATACCAAAACGGTGGAAGGAATATAGAAACCAAAATACCGAACCTAAAATCCAAATTCTCTTTAACCCCTTCTTCATGTTCAACGTTCTGAAGTTCATAGGTCATCATCTCTTTTTTTATTAGGTGTACTCAATAAAAGTTGGGTTTATCTACTACATGGGGCGTTTCGGTTGTTTGTCAACCGACATTCTGCGTACTTGTTCGAGGTTCCTTGATTTTAAACCTACCTTTTTCTTTTCTGGAATCACTTCTGCATCTTCACCTTTAAAAGACTCCATTTGTTTGGTATTTTTTTTGAGTTCTTCCTCTGCGTATCTTTGGTACTCATCCTCTTCTTTTTTCTTAGAGTCATCTTTTGGGGTTGGAAAATTCTTAGAACCGTGTTGGCTTTTTCCTGCGATAAATAAGAAAATTATACAGGTAAGTACAAAAACAATGATTATTCCATCAATTAAATCCATAATCGCTCACTATTTAAAGCCAGTGACAAAACTACCTTCCCGCCTTATTTTATAGTGTTTATTGACCTTCTTCAATGGCTTTACTTCTACCCCCGCCATCTTGCAGGCATAGCCATCGTCACAGTATTTGCGAAGAGAACTATTTCACCCATCATTGCGATCATGTGTTGATCCATAAACGCTTTCATAAAATCCATTGGGCTACTCCTTTAAAAAATTAAAAAAACTTAATTACTTAAACTTAATTAGTGAGAATTAACTCCCATTTAATTGTTGCTTAATGTTGAAACGCTAAACTTTGTCGATAAGTGAATAGTAGTTTTCATCAGCTACTTGGTTTCCATTCGATCCAAGAGTTAAGGTCAAGGACAACTCTTGTATCCTCCCTGAGAAGCCCTTCCGGAATACCTTTCCCCCCTAGTTAGGTTGAAAAGAAGGGCTTCCACTTTTTCAATAAAGCCACATCACCTCTTGCACCTTGACTTATCAACATCTAAATGAACAAACCCCCCGCATTGACCGCCCGATATACCGATCCTTTTGAAAAACTTTTGTGCAAGTTCAACCACTTCGTATCTGTCTTTGCTATTTGTGCAAGCTATGTCCACGGCATTCCCAATTCCATGCTTATCAGGAATATGACTAGAGTTCATGCTTGCCTTAATACTTGCGTTATAAAATTCGCAACGCACTCCACTGGTGATGATTATGGGTCTGCCAATAATGTTCCTGACCTTTTGCAATTTCTCAATCAAAACAGAACTTATCTTGTCTGCACCACAGGAACAAGGGCACATGATTTCCAGTTTTTAAAAATTTTTGATAAATCGCCCATTAATGAAAGTTTTTTCATAGCCCATTAATTGAGGGTTAATGTTCATAAGCTATGCTGTGATTAGTAAGGGTATTCTCCTCCAGAGAAATCCTCCTCGACCAAACCCCTAATGATATTGACGGGGAGGGTTTCTCGCCCTAAACAAAAAAAGCCGAAAAAATCCCGAAGGAATTAATCGGCTTTTATATTTAGTTAAACTTCTATTTCAATCTTAGCTATAACTTTAAAACTTTACTACTTAATCGTGATGACGTTGTTGTTTGGATTTGCCCCTTCTTCCGAACCTGCTTTTCCTTTTGCTTCGTTCCCTAACCAAACATAAGATGTGTTCCAACTTTCGGTGGATACTTTTGCAGTTAGCGAGTTGTATTGAACTTTGCATTTCTCTACCAAGATTCCCTGACCCCCTGCGGGTGAAATGTTCGTCACATGCGGACCTGCGAAACTGCATCCTGTCATTCCTAATAAAATTGCTACGGCTAAAATTCGGTTCATTTGATAACCTCCTAATGGTATCATTTAACCGGTCATCAAATATTAATTGATTAGGAGAGCCTATTATGGCATCCAAGTGGAGTATTGAAAATTTCGCAAACATAAAAATGTTGATCAATATGATCGATTCTGCTGGTGGAATAGATGAGGACGATAATATATTTTTACCCGTAGAAAAGACAGAACATGGGGTTCTTAAAACTTCAAAAGAGAAGTTACTGGAATATGAATCCTCTGGAATGAGTATTTCGGATTTGTCCGACAAGTTGTTGGAACAGCCAGAAGAGTGTGATTGGACTACTATTTCTATGGATATAACGATACCCCGTTCAACCCCTGATGCTCTCGATGAGGAAGGCCCATTAACTTGACATATATGTTAAATGAGTTCGTGAGGAGGTAGGAACCTGAGGGCCATATAATCTATTATATTAATTAAAACAAAGGGTTACGGTTTATACCGTGACCCTTTATTTATTTTTCTATAAATAAATGAGCAAAGCCCAATCTAAGGCATGTATAAACTAACTAAATGATAATATAAAAATATTGTTTTTTCAGGAGTTTAGAATGATCAATTTTTCTCATATCAAGTTGGGCTTGGTTTTTGCCATGTTGGCTATTTTATTTGGGGGTTTAATGGGATTAGGTTTTGGATGCTGTGAAGATTATTTTAAAAACACATTCAAAAATAACGCATCTTCCGTTCTAGAAGAAATGTATGCAACTGATCAAAGTAAGGCTGATAAAGTAACAAAAAAATCATGGGTTTATATGAAAAGAGCTCATTTACATTCTCTAACCATGGGTGTAATCAGTATTGTCATATCTTTGATCGCCGCTGGGCTGGCATTTCCACCTCTACTACAAACTGTTATTTCATTATTAAGTGGATTAAGCTCCATAGGGTACGGTTTATTTTGGCTTATGGCTGGTTTTCTAGCTCCAAGCATGGGTTCTACTGGAGCTGCCAAAGAAACCGTGGGCCTTCTAGGTCAGGTTTCAACCTTGTCTTTCATGATAGCTGTTGCCAGCTTATTTTTCATGTTTGTGTATAAGGTATTTTACAGACAACAGGGTTCTCATTAAAACCTTACCCTTTTTTAAGGGTATGAATTTTTATATTTTAATTAATAATTTTTTCAATATTTTATCAAACCCCTGTATCTCTCAGCAATTTTTCCCCTGGATTATATCTCTCGAAGGTTATATAAAGACTGAAAATTATCACAACTTAGTTGCACCTATCTTCATTAAAAAGGTAGTTCATCTAAATATTCTATTTTATTTATGGTTCCTAAATTTTGTTAGTTATAGATTTAGTACGGCCGCTTTTAATTAGAAAGAGAGATTCAATGACAAAAGCTGAGTTAGTCGAGGCTGTTAAAAAAGAATGTAACGGTAAAAATATTTCTAAACGCTTAACTGAGGATGTCCTTAACTCAGCTTTCGCAAATATTAATAAGGCTATAAAAAAAAATAAACGTTTTTCCTACCCTGGTTTTGGAACCTTTACAATCAGAAAACGTAAAGCAAGAATGGGACGAAATCCACAAACTGGAGATGAAATACTAATTAAAGCCAGTAAAAGTGTTGGTTTCAAAGCTGCACCAAAACTAAAAAATTCCCTATAAGTATTTGAATCTTCCTTATTTACCTAAAAATAAGGAAAGTTTAGGTACCCCCCCTTCAGGCAGAGTCTCATGGCCTATCTCGTAGAAGGTGTAAAGCCCACTGCCTCTCCAGGGTAGTCGGTTTTTCCATTACCGCATCTTGCTATGATCCACATTTAAAAACATTCTTCTTTGAGATTTTTACTGTTATTAATAGCATGTGCATCACAAAGTAAAACTTATTTTTTTCAATATGTTATAGATATACCTAAAATCTTAAACAATGAATTTAGTTAAATTATGCGCTATTATAGCCGAGTAATAGTTTGACTGATACCGAAGTCATGAATTATCGGATAAGAAAATCTTTTGCAGGCAGGAGGATCTATGACGCATACCGAATCTCGCAATCCAAATATTGATCACACATCATGGATACAGTGGATCGAAAAAAACCTAGGCCAGGCTAAAGAATTTTATGGAGAAGTAATTGCAAGTCTAAAAGAAATCATCAGGAAAACTGTTTTTATATTAAGTGAAGAATTACGGTTTTTTATCTCAAGGCTGACAGTAATAGATTTTCTTTGCGTGAGTATTACCTTAGCGATCATGGCCTTCGCCTCACTATTTCTGACTTCTGGCCTTGGACTTGTTGGTTATCAGGTATTTCTGTGGATGAAAGATGGGGTATGGTCTGAGTTTTCGATCGAAATTGCATTTAATTTTCTGTTCGAAAACACCTTACTAGCCCAGTGGCTAAGTAATCCTGAATCGTGGCTAGGGCTACAAAAGGTAGTTGAGTGGCTCCTGCAAAACGTCCCACTTTCAGTTGCGCTGATCATCCCTTCAGTCCTTATTCTTACTGGGATGGCCTTATTACTGACTGTAGCCATTGGTTTCAGGTTTTATCAATTCAAAGTTTCTGAAAATAAATAAACTAATATTTAATTAAAAAAAAAGTATTCCGGCAACCTTATCCCGCTTCCAGCTCCCGAAATAGATTTGCTTCTGATCGTCTATAAATCGTGAGTGCTGACATCAAGGTACCTAAAATACTTGCTGTGATTCCAGGGACAATTCCGTAAACAAATCCCCCGACACTCAAGCGGGCACGCACCACATCACTAAGCATAAGCCCACTTTTTGCGAATGCATCTCCCATATTCAACCCAACTTCCTGAAGGACATAAGTACAAGCCCCACCAAGAGCAGAACCGGCAACCGATCCGATGATTCCTATTGCAAAAGATTCGCATATCAAACTTAAGATCAAACGTGAATGCGTTTCGCCCATCGCAAGCCGAATCCCCATTTCACCGTAACGATGGACCCCGTTAAGAATACCCGCGTTCCATAAGACCACAATCATTAAAAATAAAAATATACCGACAATATATTTTCTTACAATTAGAAACATTTCTATATGAGAACGAATATTTCTCTGATCCTGAATAGAAACAACTATGGGAACGTCATCCTTAGCCCATCCTAAAGGATGAGTACTTACAAATTCTTTCAAACTAGATTCTAATTTCAAACGATATTCATCGTAATTGAGAAATGACACGTGTGCTGGAAGATAACCAAGCCAGTCGGTCACCATATTATTTAAATAAAATGTCTCTTGCGCGTCAGCTAAATCAATTAGCAACATTTTTTTATCCATAGCAAAAATACCAAATCGTACAAATCCGGTCACAATATAATTATCCGTTGCCAGACCTCCATCGTAAGTCCGACCAATCAATGTGACTGGTTTATTAAGCTCCAATCCTAGGGTCTGCGCTAATTGATAGCCCACTAGAGCTTCACCCCGCTTGTTCGGCAATCTTCCTTGAGTAATGGATTCAAATAGATCTAATCGCTTCAACTCTGTTGAACCCGCCGATAGCATGTCCAATGCCATTCCCATTACCGGAGTTTGACTCCTAGTTTCACCTATTTCATCAGGAACATCCATAATTGCTCTCCAACGTATGCGTGGTGACCATTGTATTTGAGGATCAGAATTTTCCTTTAGCCAGTTTCCAGTTAATCTTTGAGAACCTAAGGCGCGATCTATCGGATTCAAATGTTCCTCTTCATAGAAAGGTTTATTGACTAAGCGCAAATGTCCCGTATCAAGATAAGCTGTACTATCAACCATTCCCATAATCACACCATCTAAAAATCCCACCAAGACAATTACTAAAGCCACTCCAACTGTAACCACAGTGAATGGAAATAAAGATCGTGTACGATCCTGCAACATTCCTTTAAATAATAATCGAATCATGTTATCGCTCTTCCGCGCAATGCCAAAGTAGGGTCAAGCCGGGTGATTTTTCTTACTGGCCACCAGGCAACAAAAACCATGATTAGAACCACCATAATTATTGATGACGCTACTTCCCAAAAATGCATATCCAAAAATATGCGTTCACTCACAGGTATAGTCGAATCGCTCAAATATGAAACATCAAGTCCTATATTTTGAAACCATCTAATAAAAGGAACCCCGAATACCAAACCAAGGATAACCGCACCAAATGCAGACAAGCTTCCTTCCATGACAAAAATACGCACAACCTGGTTGGCTTTCATTCCCAAAGCCATTAGCGTACCGATTTCTTTTTGTCGCTTGAATATATTTAAAATCTGTGTATTTAAAACGCTCGTTCCCGCAAGAAACATCAATATAACCCAAAGAATTCTTGAGTTTCTACGGTCCTGCTCCAATAAAGCCATTAAATCAGCTATAAGTATATCCAAGGTATGAAACTTCACCCCATCAACTGTCCCTACAAACTTTTTCACCGCGACCCAACTCACCTCTCCAGGGCGAGTTGTCATCGCTCGCAAATGATCAAGCCTAATCCATACCACCCCTTCATCCACTCGAGGATTAACAAAGCTTACAACATCAGCAACCAGAACATTACGGGCATCGACAACATTTCTTTTGTCACGCCACTTAAGAACTAAAGTGGTCCCTTTTGTTAGATGGGCTTTTTTTGCCATACGCGTGCCCACAATAACAGGAATGACATCAGGTGGATGAGAACCATAAACCTTTAGTTTCGACAAAGGAAGATCAAGTAAAGATTGACGTGTCTCTATTCCACGAAGTTGAACCGGATATATTCTGCGATTAGGAAATAATAGACCCTGTTGAACCAAGACCTCAGCTTTGTCGGAAGCAGAAAGAGAATGCAATAAATTAGGAACAGAAAAAGTCCTGTCCTCCCAATCCGTTGGCGTTAAAATATCAAAATTAGGAGCTCGATATTGTCCACCTGCCATATCAGTCGCAACCATATTTCGGGTAGCTTGAGCTTGAAATCCATTAAGAAGTGACAGCATAAATATCAATGCAATCATTGCAAATGCAGTGACGCAGGCATTTAGTAAACCGCGAACCCCCTGCCTATAAAAGTTTTTCCAGGCAATTTCAAGAATCATTCAAATTCTCCTGCGTCGTTTCTAATCTTATCCCACTTTACATACCCATCCTCTAGTCCCACTTCCCTCCGTATAAATTTAGTAACTTTTTCATCATGTGTAGAAAAGACAAATGCTGCATTAAAATTTTTGTTTAGATCCAACATCAATTCAAGAATCTGATAAGAGTTTTCCTTATCAAGATTAGCAGTAGGTTCGTCGGCAAGCACCAGCCTAGGCTCCTTAACCAAAGCTCGTGCAATTGCAACGCGTTGACACTGACCACCGGAAAGTTCTGAAGGTTTTTTCTTAACCTGGTTAAGGAGGCCTACCTGTTCTACGATGGACATAACACGATCGTGGTCATTAGAGTTTTTACCATTAGCTAGTAAAAGAGGGAGGAGAATATTATCATAAACATTATAAACGGGAAGAAGGTTATAAGACTGGAAAACGAAACCGATATTTTCTCTTCTGTATAAAGCACGCTCATCTGAGGTCATATTGCCAAGCGAACTACCATGAAACTTAATATCACCGGTTGTTGGTGTATCAAGACCACCAATCAAATTAAGAAGAGTTGTTTTGCCTGACCCCGAAGGTCCCACAAAAGACATGAATGATTTCGGTTCAATGGTCAGGTTAATGCTCTGAAGAGCCGTGAAGTCCTTTCCCCCGACACGATAAACCTTGGTAATCTTATATAAATGAACCAGAGTCTCCATCACAAAACACGCGCAAGATTAAAATTAAATAATCCAAATAGAACCTTAGAAGTAAGCCACGACTGTCAGACCAACATTAGATTCCAAACCGTTGAAATTTCCAGTCTCTTTAAATAACCTCCCATTAGTGCGATCAGATTTTAAAGTCCCTCCCCAACTACCAGATATATAGAGAAATATTTGACTTGTCAGAGTATATTCCACCTGCGGGATTAGCTGGAAACTTCCATCACGGACATCAAAAAGTCCAAAAAGCTTCCATAAAATATCTGCTCCTATCGGCTGGTCCATTAATAGACCAAACTGATGAATCGTTCGATTTCCTTTAGCATCATCTTGCGTGTATTCAGACTCACGAGTCGAAATGAAATACTCTAACAACAAGTGAAGACCATCACCAATATCAAAGGTGTAATCAGATCCAAAAACAGCATCAAAACGAAGAGGGCGTTTTCCTTTAACATGCTCTATATCAAAACGGCCTTCACTCCAGTAACCAACATGATATTCACCTTTAAAATGGTACCCTAATTGAAACAACTCTCGTCCAAACTGAGGAAGATCATCTAAATCAGTCACCGGATGATACTGAGCCACCAAACCGGATTCGTGTTCACCAATCAAAGCTTCCCAACGCAAGCCAGTAACCATTCTGTCATTTAGTTTAGCGGGTACAATCCATCCCTCGACTAAACTTGTATCATCATAATAATAAGTTGACCTAATTCCATCAGTACCTTGAGTTTCTGGTATTACACCAGTAATATTTCGAGTGTCAAAAAAACCAAGGGGGCGAAAAATGTAGCCCGAACCGAACATGATTTTTTGTCGCCCACCACGAAATTTTAACCTACCATTATCTAATCTTAACCAAGCACGGTGGAAGTCGATATCCGTCGCTCTACGTAGAGAAGCCTGCTCACTTGGGCCATTAACCAGCTTAGCTTCAGATTCCAACTCATAATCTAATTGCCAAATATCTTTCTTCAAAATATTTCCTAAAATCCCTAGACGTAATTGCATCTCACTATCAAATTCCTTGAAACCCATAGGCGAATTGGGAACGTAAATACTTCCTACTTTAACCCGACCTTCTAAAGTCCCGTCAAACCCTTTTACCGGATGTGGAGAAAACACACAAATCACGATCAAAAGAAAAAAGTGAATCAAAATAATACTCACTGTCCTATTACCTATTAAAGCCGACACAAGGTTTTATATTTATTCTGATATAAAGATAAAGAAGTTTGCCATCTATTTAGGAAATTAATCGTCGATTTTATCAGGCGACCCACCACATTATATTTCTTATTTTACAGATGAGAATTTTAGCCCAAGGTTACCTGCCTTAGCCAAATTAAATAATGCACCCGCAAACCTCTATCCCAGCCTAGAGAACAGTCCAACATCTTCTCAATATTATATTTTTTGAGGAGAAAGTGTGTAGGGAAAACTTAGGTGTTCTTCAATCGATCAAAAAAAAATCATTCTAAAACTTTATTGGCAGGGATTATGATTTATAAAAACTTTTTTAGAAACTCAACTAGTTGAGTCGCTCCGACCCACGGAACCCGGGCCTGAATGATGCCTTCAGTATCGATGACCAACACCGTTGGCATATCTCTTTGGGAGTAATTTTTATGTACGGATTGTTTAGGGTCTAGTAGATAAGAAAACTTGACCCTTTTAGGAAAACCATTGAGATAATCCATGACCGCATTCTTGGAATCCCCACTAGTGTTTATACCTAAAATTTTTAACTTATCAGAAGATGAAAGTTGCTCCTTAACCTTATTAAACTCCAAAGCCTGTTTCATACAGGGGACACAAATATGAAACATCCCTATTAAAACAACTTTTCCTTTCAAATCAGACAAAGCAATCTTTGCCCCATCCACTGAGATGAGAGAAAAATCCGGAGCCGGATCACCAGCCACAGGAACCTTTGCATAGGAGTTATCAGTGAGAAAAAATATTGATAAAATTATAAAAATCAATGTTTTATACATAAACTGGTTCCTTCTTGATGAAAATAGAAAAGTGAATAAAAGAATCTACAAAATAATACATAATTTAATGATTTATTTTATTTTAAATCAGCTTAAATCAGGATGGAAGCCCAAATCTTCGTATTCCAATATCCTAATAAATAGCATCTGAGCGTGCCTAATTATAATAGCAGCTAATCTCTTTAAAAGTGTATCTTTATAGGCATAACTCAACCTTGACTTAATTGGCTATTTATAATAAAAGGGAGGTTAAAACTTAGATTCATTAACTTTATGAAAATGCAGCTTATACTAAACGTGGTGGTCGCTTTGCTCGTGACTCCTGGACTGGCATATTGCGGAACCATAAAGGGAAATACTCTATTTTCAGGTAAGAAATCGCAACTAACTCCTTACAAAACGGGTAAATACAAAAATGTCTGTGGTCCCGAAATCCCGAACGAATCGCTAGTCATTGATAATAATAGAATCAAAAACGTTGTTATTTCACTTGATGGTAAAAATCTGAAAGCTAAAGCCGGTGAACATCGCTTGGATCAAAAAAATTGCCGATACGAACCTCATGTAATTGCCATGTCGGTAGATTCAAAAATAAAAATTCACTCAAGTGACCCAGTTAATCACAATATTCATACCTACTCTTTTGAAAATGATCCAATCAATATAATGTTTGTTCCTAACCAGGAAGAATACTCTCAAGAGATGGAAGAAGCGGAAACCATTAAAGTAGAATGCGATCTACATAGTTGGATGACAGCATGGATTGTTGTGACGCCCAATTCATATTCAGCAATATCAGGGGATAACGGTTCTTTTGAAATTTTAGATGTCCCTCCAGGTAATTATAAATTAACCGCATGGCATGAAACGCTTGGAAGCCTTACCCAAGATATTACAGTCAAAGATCAAGACGTGAAGATTGATTTCGACTTTTTTGAAATCATCCAGGAAGAAGCGAAAAAATAAAACTGCCGTAAATAATTTTTTAAAAACAAGCCTTATGGAGAAAGCAATAAAATGAACCTTAGGTCTATTATTACCATTACTTCTTTTATACTGCTTCTATCCCTGAGCATAGAAGGAAAAGCGTACCAAGAAATTGAAGTTAACAATGGAGGAACTATCCAAGGAAAAGTCGTTTTGACAGGTAAAATGCCCTACCCGCGAGTTTATCATCTTATCCTTTTCCCCAATATCGATATGTGTGCGGAAATAGATACGGATGATGAAATGAACCGTGTCCTTGATGACTTTAAAATCTCTGAAGACGGAGGTCTAAAAGATGTGGTAGTTACTTTAGAAAGTGTTGAAGCGGGGAAGCCTTTCAATAAAGAACCCATTATGATTGACTCCGAAGACTGTAAATTTTCTCCAGATGTTAACGTAGTCAGGCAAGGCGAAAAATTCAAGGTTAATAATATAGATGCTGTAATGCACAATAGTCAGGTATACCAAGCAGAGCGTGGTAAAATTATCCAGAACCTTCCTGTTCCGCCAGAATCAATGACTGATGGAGTAGTAACTTTTCAGAAAAAATATAAAATATTTCAAATGATCTGCGGTATGCATGAGTTCATGCAAACTTGGGGCTATCGTGTACAAAACCCCTATTACTTCATTACAAAAATTGACGGAGAGTTTAAAATAGATAACGTACCTCCCGGCGACTATGACCTAAACGCGTGGCATTTTTTAATAAAACCTCAAACAAAAAGAATTCATATTGCAGAGAATGGAACCGTTGATATTAACTTTAGTTTTAACGGAAATAAAGTAATTAGGCCCTTGTATGAAACAATTAAATCTGGACGTATCAAAAAAGATGCCGTCTATCCGGGGTCTGCCAAAGGTCGTGAACTTGGAAAATAACGGTAGGCATGATATCTAAAGCTTCCACGATTCAAAAACGTTTCTGCCTTACGATAATAAGTTACCACTTCGTTATATTTAGTCAGATACCCAGTGTAAATGCTCTTACTGGCTCGGTAAAATATGACATGCCATCAACCATGCAGGTCGACGGTAAACGCATCTTTCTACATAACCTAAAAACCCCAATCATAGAATCTAATCAAACTTTATTGGAAGGCTCAAAAGTCTATATTGAAAACTGCGTTCTCTGTCATGGTGATCTATTAAATGGTAAAGGTCTTTACAGCGAAAGCTTTTACCCCCAACCTGCCAATTTTTTACATCCCAATTCTATTTTAAGCGAACCAAAATCCTATGCATACTGGCGGATTATGAAAGGTGGGCCTGCTCTTCCTAAGAAATATAACCCATGGGATTCAGCAATGCCTGCCTGGGAAGACGTTTTAAGCGAAACAGATGTTTGGAATGTTATTCAATACATATACACTGTGGCGAAAGAGAGAAACCAAACTAACTTCGTGCCCGTATCAGAACCGTCCATTAAAAGGGGGAAAAAGGTCTACAACGATAAGTGTTCAATTTGTCACGGCAATACAGGAAATGGTGATGGACCCGGCGCTAAAATATCCAGTCCGTTTTCAAGAAATTTTATAAAAGGTCATATTAAATTTCGAAGTACACCGTTTGGGAAAATTCCAACAGATAAAGACCTATTTGACGCAATCACAAGAGGCTCCCCTGGAACAACCATGCCTGCATGGAAGCACCTTTCAAATAATGATCGACTTAGTCTAGTACTTTATATAAAAACATTTTCTAAAAAATTCGCAAAATTCATAAAAAGAGGAAAAACCTATAAGGTTGTTATTGTGCCTGATCCTCCAACGTTTACCTTATCAAGCTTAAAGCGGGGTAAACAATTATTCATTCAAAACTGTTCAGCCTGCCATGGTATCAAAGGAAGAAGTGACGGTGCTTCTACGAAGAAAATTGTCAATTTACCTACTGATTCCATATGGCCCAGAAACTTGAGCAAACCATGGAAATTTCGACGAGGCGACACGCGTAAACAAGTTTTTCTGACTTTGCGTACAGGACTTTCATTGACTTCCATGCCAATGTTTTCTAAACGAATTTTTAAAGATAAGCAAATATGGGACATAGTTCATTATGTCCAAACACTATCACCATTGCAAAAACCAAAAACTCCCACCATTTTTAAAGTACAAAAATTCTATGGCTTACTTCCTACCGACCCAGAAGACCCACAGTGGAAAAAACTAGACTCTAATTATTACCCTTTGGGTGGACAGGTTATTAAATCGAAAAAAGTAAGTTATCCTGTTATTGATGGTGTGACCGTTAAAGCTTTGTATAACAAAAATGAAATCGCCTTTTTTCTTCAATGGGATGACCCCACGGTAGATCCAGTTTTGAAAACATTAACTAGCGTCCAAGAATCACCGCCCCCCCCCTTACCCGAAAATCTACAAACGGAGAGTACTGAGGAGGAGTCGAACGAGAGTCTCCAGCCAGAGAAGTTTGCTGATTCGATTGCCATTCAATTTCCTGTATTGTTTGATGATAAAAACGTCAAACCATACTTTCTAAATGGTGATTCGAAAAACCCTGTCAATTTATGGAAATGGAGCTCCTACCCAATGAAGGCCTTAGAGATGAATGCAATTGGAATAGATAAAATAAATGTGCAGAAAAATAATAGCCAAAGTCTTTCTTCTAAAGTTAGTTTTAGGTACGGGCGCTATTCCCTTGTCCTTAAACGTAAACTTATTACAATGGATACAAAAAATGACATCCAATTTAGGTCCGGACAGACTATCCCCATTGCCTTCAATGCGTGGAACGGTTCAGCAGGAGAAACTGGAAGTCAAAAAGTAGTTTCAAGCTGGTTTAATATAGAGCTGGAATAATCAGTAATCTTTATTGAATTGAAAAGGTAACGTTAGGCAGGATCTGTTTATTCAAATAGGCCAGTAGATCGGCTATTTCCTGAGTTTTAAGTAAGTCTTTAAAGTTTTCCGGCATTGTAGAAACCTTCTGTACCTTGAATTTTTTAATTTTATTTCTAGGTATATGCCGGTCTTTACCATTTTTGTCGACTATCTCAAAACCAGTCTCATCTTCTCCCTTCTTAATACCAGTAATTAACTTTCGATCCTTGGTAAGGATTAGAATGGTCTCGTAGCCTGATGTAATTACAGCATTAGGATCTAGAATCGATTCAAGCAAAAATTCACGTGTGCGACTGGTACCGACAATACTGAGTTCTGGACCGATAGAACCTCCTTGACCTTTGACAAGATGACATTTTGCACAATTTGCTGTTCCTTTTGTGTCGTTAAAAATTTTTTTTCCTCTTACTGAATTACCTTTTATCGATAAGTATTGTTTCCAGTCTATTGAAGTTTTGTTCCTAACCGCATCTTCTTCCTCTGGCCGAAGAGAAGCTAAAAAAGCTGTAATAGCACGAGCTTCATCGGATTCAAGACCCAGGTTGGGCATTTTTGTATCAGGACGAAAAGTCTGTGGGTTAGAAATCCAAGCATAAATCCATTCTGGTTTGTAATTGAATGAAGACCGGCTAAGGTTAGGACCAACTCTTCCCCCTTCTTCATTCAACTGATGGCATCCTAGACAACTTTTTTTATTCATAACCAGGAGCTTGCCTTTATCCCGTTGCTCTTTTTTCTTGCCCTCCTCAATAAACCAACTAGTAAAAGAAATTATATCGGGTAGCGTCAAAGCGGGTCTAATAGGCCGTTTAAAATTAATGTTTTCAGGAATAGATACAGAAACGTGCGCCCCCCCAAGGTGTCTAATATAGACAACCAGTGCCCAAATTTCCATTTCGGACAAAGTATGACCAAATACGGGCATTAAATGGGATTTTTTAACACGCGCACCTCCTTCACTAATAACCCGAAACAACTTTTCGTTAGATCGTTTAGCAAGAAATTCCGGGCTAGAAAGTTCAACCGGATCTTTATCGAGAAATTTTGCGTTGAACCCATCACCATCTCCCTGCCTACCATGGCAATGAGCACAGAATTTCCGAAATAGAAGTTTTCCTATTTCTAAAAAACTTTCTTTAGAATTCATTAGTTTTACAGGAGATGTAGAAATGTCGGCAGCCAATACAAAAACATCTGAAAATATTAGAAAACCAAGGATCAATAGAAATGATTTTAGTAGATTTAACATATCGAAAGCTTAAAATTTACAGTTTAAAAAAATATAAAACAGAAATACTAACCCGAATCAAACATACAGTCATTAAAGAGTTTCGACAAGGTCAAGTGCTAAAACGAGATTTTGATTTGAGTGATAATTTAATTATTTCTATTTCGTTTCTTTATATTTTCGGACATAAAAAAGCAGCACCAGAACAAAGTCCCAGCGCTGCTTTAATTAAACTTTTTATAACTTAATGTTTCGCTAAACTTACTTGGCTGCAAGTGTAAAGTTGGCTTTGGCAGCGCCAGCACCAACAGTCACATCTTGGCTTACCTCGCCTACGTAAGGATGCCAAGCTGTAACTTTATATTTGCCTGCTGGAATACCATCAATCTTAAAAGCTCCATCCGCTCCGCTGATGGCATAGTAGGGATTCCAAACAATACGCGCATCCGCTTCCATAAAGTTGTGCTGGTCGCACTGCAGAAAGAAGTGCTTGTCCTTTTTCTGTTTCAAACGCTTGATATTCTTAGTCACTCTTGCGATATCACCTTGACTGGGCAGAGGCTTGTTGAACAGAGTCTTTCGGTTTGCACCCTTAACTGAATAACCATGCGGGTTATGCAAAATCTCCGCATCCCGATTGGTTACTGTCATAACCCCGCCCTCTTCTTTTGTTCCATTGGCCTTGCTTTCGGCCTTGGTAGGCTTTCGAACCGCGAGAACTTTCTGGACAATATCGCAAAGCTTAAAATCAAAATGCGCTTTTCCCAAATCCCCCCAAGGTTTGCCAGTCTCAATTTTCTCTATGAATACAACCGTATCTTTTAATTTATCACCGGCAACTGTTACTTTAACGCGAGCTCGGGTACTATCTTTTTTATTAGTATCCGGGTGCGTAATACAAAACTCAACATTCTTTCCCTTTGTAAGATCTTCAATGATAGGTGCTGGGGCCTTACCTTTAAGTGAAACAACGCCAGCTATTGAACCAGCACCGGCAGTTCCTTCTTTGTATCCCTTCTTCTTCGCAGCAAAACTTGTCCCCGCCAAAGCCACGGAAACAGCCAACGTTAAAACTACTAGCCAAACTTTTTTCATTGCCAAGTTCCCTCCTTGAATTAACAAAAACCCCTAATAAGTTCTCAAACAATTAACAAAAAATAGATGCGCCGCCTAAATCCATTCATTTGCGGAAGTAAGATGGCGCGTAGTCTACCATAATTTAACTAAAAAACATAAAACAGGGGAATCCCCATGAGGATCCCCCCGCTACTTTGTAATGTAAGTATTATCAGAAGAACGTTTTTAGCGGTTCATCGATAACACATCGTCTCCAGCCTCTTTGGAGGCGCTTTTACCACCTGCTTTTAGCGATGCTCCTCCCAATGGTAGTATTGAACGCTCTCCCTCAGGCAGAACTTTAAAGTAACCCCATTGGCCCGCTTGCTGATAAGGCGTACGCGCATTCAGCCACAGGTAGGTTCCTGGATTATTGTAGGTTCCACCCGCCTTGATAAAGGCCTGGATGTATTCACCGCCACCAAACTGCTCCGCGTCTATCATATCAGAGTTCTCTTGATCAAGATGACGGCGCCACTGATGGCCATCTAAATTGAAGACCTGATTTTGTTCGTTATGAGCACCAAAAATGTTGATCATAACGCGATCTCCGGCGTGAGCCTTCAGTAATGGAGTCGCTGGATCACCTTCCGCCGCGACGCATGCGGTAAACATATTGCCGAGTTCACAACCTTCATCCTCACGATAAGTCCAAGGTTCTAGTCGATAGTTAACACCCGTCAAACCTGCCACGTTCTGCAGATAGGGCATGAACGAGGTACCGATGATATTATCTTCATCCTGAAAATACAGCGCAAAATCCCTGTAGTTTTCCATACCTCGGTTTTCCGGGTATGACTTATCGATGATTACATCCGCTTTCCAAGAATTACTTAGAGAAATATCCTTCCCTGTTTCTGGATCGCGATAAATAGAACCCTTTGGTCCTATGATGATTCCACCGTACATACCACTACGTATGTTTTTCGTGACACTCCCGAAATCCCAGAGCAAAGCGCCCTTAATTTTAAAATCCTCATGCGCGTAGAAGGTGTACACCTTCGATTTACCAGGTGCAACCGTCTGGTCCCCAGGGTTGTTGCCAACGTTGATTCCCTGGGAATCCAGGGGATCAAACGCAATATTATTTGCGTGGATAGAGGTATTCTCTGTCTTCAAGCGATTAGTCAGCTTGACCTTGATGCAGTCTCCAATATTGGCACGCAACGTCAAAGGGTGAGGTCGATGTTCCGTTGCTGCAGCCTTGGCCATTTCCCCTTCAAGAGCGAAAATTTTAGCCTTAGCGTTGGCCACAAGAAGTTTCCTCTCGAAATCAACCTCAATCTCATCCTCTGTGTTTGGATTAAACTTCAGCGCAGTCTCAATCGCTACCACGTTGAAGTTTTTCACCGGCGCACCTTTTGGACAAAGCTTTTTAGCGGATTTCCTCGGCTTCTCGTTTCCTGGAAGCGGTTTGAGGTCTTTCTGCAATTTTTCATGTACACGAACGATACCCCAACTACCTTCAGAGAGTTTAGAGGTTCTACCATTGTAATAAAGGTAGTCTCCAGCCATTTGCTGATACCCACCCGCTGTAGTTGCCAGATCATACCTTTCCGCGATTCCTATATGGATGGTATTCGTCACTCTGGAGTCGCGATCGTATCGTTCTGGACGATACCCGTGTCCGGAAACAACGAACGTATGAGTCTCATTCTGCATTCCTGAGAGAAGCCGGAATAAAACTGAGTCACCAATATAGGCACGCAGCATCGGTGTCGACGGGTCCCCATGCACCTTACTGCTGAATAGCTTGGATGCATCGGGGTTAGCTGCGAGCCGTGCTGCAAGAGATGCACTCCGGAAGTTAAAGGCACCTCCTGTCGTGTGTGTTCCGCCATTCAAATACGGGAAGGCTACCTCCAGTATGTCCTTCGGCATTTGGAATGAGATAGACTGACCCGCCGCTATGGCGTTCTCGCGAGAGAGTCCCGGAGGATTCCCTGCAGTCACAAGCTGGGCTGTGTGAGGGACCGTATCGCTCACCTGAGCCACTAACTCCCTAAAGTTACCAGAGTGCCCGTAGGCAACCGGTTCGGTGCCATGGATATCAACCACGGGACCACTGCGAACTTGTTTCCCTGTTTGAGGATCATGGTAGGTCGATCCCCATGGTTCAACAATTGTTGAACCAATACCACCATGCGGCCAGGTGGTCGCACCAAAGGCATGATCATGCCAAAAAACCAGTCCCAAATCGACATCAACCCACCACCGATAGCGAACGAACTCGGTGCTAACGATCTGTCCCGCCTTATGAGCATGGGTCATCCCTTCGGAAAATTCGATCTTGTATTTATGATCCTTGGCAAAACCCTTGTTGGGGTCAGGAGAAATTTTTGTAATCCAGCGCGCATCTTTACCGTTCGGCACTTCGATACCAACTATAATATCTGCACCAACATGGAAAGGTGTAGCATGATGCGCCATCTCGATCTCGACAGTCGTGTCGCCAGGCTTAGTAGCCTTCAAAAGCTTGGCGTTCATGGGAACAGGCAAACCAACATGATGTCCATCCTTCATTTTTTTGTCGAACTGCTTGTAAGATCGCATGGACTGATCGTAGGACATACCGGTGATAACGCCATCCGATGCCTGATTGTCAAACTGGAAAAAATGAGGGTGAATGTTGATCTTGGACATCTGGAAGTTCGTAAAATCATCATCATCCCACTCACTGGTCAAAAGAACGTCAACGCAGTCATAAACGTTCGCGCGGATGACTAAAGGAATGGCTTTCTTAGGATCAGCTTTCTTCTCCGCCATCTCCTCGTCGATCACGTAGATCAGACCGTATTTATCGATAAGCGGGGGTGTCTTGCCGATCGCATCAGAAAGCTGAATCGGTGTATTAATAAAATGCAGATTATACTGTTTTCTTCCAGCACCTCTTGGACACAAACTCCAACGTCCCTGTTCACCGGGCTTCGCGGGAGCACTACTCTCTACGTTGTCACCAGATCGACCACTGCCCGACTCAGATTTAGTGATAATTTCATCATCCGAGTGCAGATGAAACGGTTCAAGCCAAGGAGCACCACCATGATGGCGGGCGAAAGGAACACGCTTACCAAAATGTGGATTCATATGCGGAAAAGACAACTTACCAGTCAACGGACTAAACTGGATCGGGTGGCGCTTACCTGGATGAGGCGGCTTATGTTTTGGGTTTTTATCGGTTGATTCCCTCTCTGAAAGCGCCTGATTACCTTTCCATGCGTAATCCCAAACAGAACCGTCATAAGACAAGATCTGGCCCTTTTCGTCGTCAGTGTGACCTGGTTGTCCTTGAGGGGGAAGCATGTACTTAACCCAGTCTTTGATATTGACGACGCGGATTTCATTAGTCCAGTCACTTTTACCTTTACTGACAACCTTAAATTTGGTACCGAACCAATCCATCGTCTTACCAACCAGTTTGTCAGAGCTCACACCCTGAGGGATACGACCCTTACGATCAGGAAGCTCAGCCAGAGGACGCATAGTGTCAGTGCTACCAAATGGATAGTTGCCATTTTGCAAGGTGTTATAAACCCTCCAGTATCCCCACATACCAGCAACGTAGTGATGCGCCACATGGCAATGAAATAAGAAGTCACCGGCTAAACGCTGGCAAAGGCCAGAACCACACTCGGTTTCAAGATCCATAACCTCAGACGGACCAATGACCTGAACATCCACTCGATCAGTCGTTGTACGAATAACCGGATACTTTACAGGCCCGTTGTATGCAGCGGTTGTTAAGTTTTCAAGTTGTTGAGACTCGCGCTTTGGCGATCGGGTCCAACGTATGGTACCCCCATGCGGATGATGAGAATGAAAAACTTCCCCACCTCCATGCACAAGCCGGAACTTTGCCGGGTCCCCCAAATAAGATCGAGGGATAGTTGTCGGAGCATCGCCAAAAGTGTAAGAGCTATAAGCTAGTGACTCATCCTCAAAGTGGAACCTTTTTTCCTGCTGCGCCAGGTTGTTGATCCCGAATGGCTCGCTACGCATATTGATAGCCCTGGCGGAGGGACGATAAGAGTCTGTCATTGGATCGCGCTGTGGGATCATCTCACCAAACCGGTTAAGAGGGCGAAACGACTCGTCACCTACTTCATGATAAACAATAACAAACTCACGAAAATCCTTCTCTTCATCGTTAACGATCATTGCTTCCCAACCGCTCTTCGCAGGTTTAGAGTCCCACGGATCCAAATATCTTGAGCCCACTGGCTCCACCACAAATGTGCCCGTTAAACCCAAGGAAGAAGGGTCTCGACCAGCATGACTTTGAATCTGATGACCACCCTCTTGTTCGTCGATAGGAATCATCCATTCGAAATCCTGCGACTCACCCGATGTAACTATGGCACCTGGAGAGGCTGCTGAAGCAGGTAATCCGGAAGAACTAATGATCATTGCAGATCCATTTACCTGAAAACCGGCATCTTCATCTTCCAAGTCATTAACAAAGTGAATCCGAACACAATCTCCCTGATTGGCCCGAATAACCAGCGGTTGAATGGCGTCTCCTTGGAGACCATTAGAAACTGCACCCGGGTCATTATCACTATCACGAGCTTTCTCGTTTATCTTTTCTTCCGCACGAACCTTCTCAATATCTTCCTTCAGTACATAAGTATAACCTGGATAATAGTCCCCCCACTGGTTCAAGGTAATTTCCACATTGATTGCGTGAACATCATATTTTTTTACTGGGGCGTTACTCGGGCAATGAGCACCCCTGAATACTTTTTCTCCCGCCTCGGAGGGACCGAGTAGATAACTTTGCTGCAGTTGATGCGCCGACCAGGAGTCATGAAAACCACCGCCCGAAGATGCCGGTGTAGCATGCTCCTTGATCTTATCCTGCAAATTCCCCATCAATTTCATGAAGGTATTATTCAGTCGGCCCTGGCGGCCTTCCATACCTTCCATCATCTCTTCATAATTTATCTGGTTTTCTAACTTGTCCAGCCAAGCCGGGCGATCATGCGCTTCCTTTACTCCATGGTCGGATGTGACAGCACTAGCATTGGTCACTAGTCCTAAACCTAGAATCAGGACAACTGCTACCAGCGTTTGCAATAACCTCGACGCATCGGTCATACAACGTAACATTTTGGTACCTCCCTTAAGGTTTTGATCAAAAAAACAGAAAAAAGAAACGCTATATTGAGCAAGAAGACTGCCAATTTAGCAGTATACGCTGCCGGGCCACCCAACCTGAGCTACCCTCTTGATGTACAAAAAACCAGAACTTAAAAAGCTACCGAATAACGGCGCATTCCCCCGTTAATATATGGTTAATTGGACGGGAAATTTATCATTTTTAGTCTTTTTGCACAAGAGCCAAATGAAACTTTTCTCTATTTCTCAAGACCAACAAATGCACCTGACTTTCACTGGAAACTGAGTCCAAAACATTTATAAATTCAATAACTTCTGAAATTATCCTGCCATTTATCGCCTCAATACGGTCTCCTGGCTGCAGGCCTTCTTTGTGCGCAGATGAACCTGGGTAAACTCTTGAAACTATTATTCCATTTCCATTCTTTGAGCTTTCAATCTCCAAACCCAGAGGCGGTTCGCTCAGACCCGGAAGTGGTTTTTTAGCCTGTCTATCGGGTAGTTTTTTTTGGTTCTCGAGCTTAACAGTTACAACTTCTTTTTTGCCATCCCTTAGAATATCCAGCGTAATCGTTTGTCCTGGAGAAAAGGAACCTATGAGTCGAATCATTCGGCTGGGAGTATCAACGGCGGCCCCACCAATTCTCAAAATTATATCTCCAATTCGAAGCCCTGCCCGATCAGCGGGTTCGCCTTCGAAGACCGAGTTGACCCAAACGCCTCGACCTTCTTTTCCTCTCTCCTGCTTGGCAATTTCCCTTGTTACCCGTTCAATACCAACTCCCAACCAACCGCGTCGAACCTCCCCGAAGTTTAGCAGTTCATCGACAACCTTACGAACAATGTTCGAAGGAATAGCAAATCCGATACTCTGCGCATAGTTTATGATAGCCGTGTTGATACCGATCACGTCTCCACGGATATTAAGCAATGGGCCACCACTGTTTCCTGGATTAATCGACGCATCCGTTTGAATAAAATCTTCATAACGGGAAAGATTTACATTTTCCCTGTTCAAACCACTAATAATTCCGAAGGTCAATGTATCGTTTAGTCCGTAAGGGTTTCCCACTGCCACTACCAATTGCCCAATTTTGAGTTCAGCAGAGTCACCAAATGTCGCGGTTGACAAGGGCTTCTCTGCATCGATCTGGACAACAGCTATATCTGTATCCTCGTCTGTTCCCAAGACAGTCCCAACTTTTTCATCTCCTCCAAGTAGGGTAACTTTAACTTTACCTGACCCTCTGACAACGTGATTGTTAGTAACAATAATCCCTTTAGCCCCATCAATTATGACTCCAGAACCTGCACTGGCGGGTAATCCCCGACTACCACCCTGCCGTCTAATAGAGGGGGAAGGAGGAACGTACGGTGAAAGACTCACAACAGATGGACGCACTTTATCGGCAAGTGAAACCAAAGCGTCTTCAAGTTCAATCAGGAAGCTTGACCCTGTTGAACCAGCAAAAACGAACCCGTCAGAAGCAAGGATAAAACACAATGCTAAAATAATTATCCTCAGTCCAGAGTAAAACGAGTTGTTGGTGAGTGGGTGGGCCATCCCTGTTTTATTGAATCAAAAAGTCTTAATTAAAGGAATTTACGAACGATACGTCCAGGTCTTGCCGTTTTAGCCAAAGATGAGTAAAGCAAAAAACATGCATTGTAATCTGATTTTTCTAGTTAAAGAAAAGCACGACCGTCTCCAGAATCCCTGCTTCGATCCTAACAAGTCAAATCATGAGCCTTGCTGGCTCCAGCATCGTTATAAGGGCTATCTAGGGAGCAAACCGTCGGGAACGGTGGTAACAAAATTTGAAATCGCAAAAAATAGAACAATCCCCCAGAAAACCGAGAACCTCAACACTCTAACGAAAACACCACCCTCTCACACTCTACGAAGGTATTTCCTTGATTAAAAAAATAGTTCGTGGAAAAGTGTTAGATGAATTTGAGGTGGAGGAACTTTATTATAGAAACCCAGACCCTGTCAAGGGAAAATCATCTAAAATCCTTAATTTATAAGGTGGTTGAGAGCGTTTGGCGAAATTTTTACCTTGGAAGAAAGTTAAGAAAGAATATATTCTCTTAATAGGTTATCCTCCCCCTAAACGGAGTTAACGTAGATTATGCATTTCAATGACTTTGAAACAAAAACAGCCTTCGAAATCATGCAATGGGCCATTAGCCAATACGGTCAGAATGCTGGGCTGGCTTCCAGCTTCGGCATGGAGGATATGATCCTAATCGACATGCTAACCAAGCTGGATGGGAAAATCACGATATTTACCTTGGACACTGGGCGCTTGCATGAGGAGACTTATGAAATCATGGAAAAGACGCGATCCAAATATGGAGTTAGTATACAAACCTATTTCCCAAATAAAACAGAAATTGAGCGTCTCCAGCAAGATAAGGGATTCTTCTCTTTCCGTGAAAGTGTAAATAACAGAAAAGAGTGCTGTGCTATACGTAAAGTAGAACCTTTAAACCGCGCACTGGCCGGATTGGATGCCTGGATCACCGGCCTCCGTCGAGAGCAAAGCTTAACCCGCACCGACATTCAAAAAGTCACAGAAGATAAAGAGCATCAATCTATGGTCAAAATCAGTCCTCTAGCAGATTGGTCATTGGAAATGGTAGAGGAGTATATCAAAGCCAATAATGTCCCGGTTAATGCTTTACACAAAAAAAACTATCCAAGTATTGGCTGCGCACCATGCACACGGTCTGTAGAGGAAGGACAGAACATTAGGTCTGGACGATGGTGGTGGGAAAATCCAGAACACAAAGAATGCGGACTACATCAAGCCCCTGATATAAAATAGACTAGCTCTTAATTGAATTAATTACAGTCCTTTTATATCTATTGACCAATCGATCTGGCACTGCAAGAACTTCTACTGTCCATATGCTCACTGAGCGTACCGTTTCTTTCGCAATTTCTAGAAGGTTACCTTTCTTTCGTAGCTTACTCCTTCGCCCCCATACCTCTTTTATCTCCTTTTCAGCTTCTTCAAATAGAAAGGGCAACGTTTGAAACGCCAGTGCGCCCACAAGAACAAATTCCTTCAAAAATTTATTTTCAGGATTAAGTTTTGATCCAAATTCAGTAACTGTTTTCATAAGTGACTCCGGTGAAGTCGTCGATGTTAAGATCATGGAAATCCAAATCATGAACGCTAACTTGGAAACAGTAAAAACACTACTCTCAAAACCTTCTCTTGTGATAAGAATAACAAAGTCATCAGATGAGTGAATTGGCGTTCCCTGTGTGAAAAAAAGAGGTATCCCGCCAAGAACCAATAAAAAAAATTTTAACTCGGCCAAGCGCTTCCATGCATCTAAAAAAGAAATCCCGGATATCAATATTCCCAAGTAACATAGAAAACCAATAATTAAAAGAGCAAGCCCATTTCCAGTACCCGAGAAAATAATAAAGGTAAGAGCAAGTAAGATTTTATTTCGAGTTTTTGCCTTATGGAGGATAGAATCACCAGGATGATAAGCAGGATGTCGAATTTTTACCATAACAATAAACCTAATCCCAACCTTCTTAAAGTTGTACTTTCTCTATGTGTTAATGTTGTCACATCAGGATACGATCATTGCTCCCACTAACGCAACCTAAGAATGAAACCTGAAAAACTGATTGAAAAAACCCGCCTTTATGTACAAAAAGAATTGGCCGGTGAAAGTTCGGGTCATGACTGGTGGCATATTTTTCGAGTCTGGTCCCTGGCAAAAAATATTGCTCAAACCGAGAATGCTAATCTCACGATTGTAGAACTTTCCGCCTTGCTTCATGATATTGCGGACTGGAAGTTTACTGGCGGCGACGAATTAGAAGGGCCCGCTAAAGCTGAAATCTGGTTGAGAAAAAATACGGCCGATCAAAAATTAATTGATAGAGTCTGTGAAATCATTGCAACAATTTCCTATAAGGGGGCGGGAGTGCCAACACCCATGCGAACGATCGAAGGTAAAGTGGTACAAGATGCCGATCGGTTGGACGCTATAGGAGCGGTGGGAATCGCTCGAACGTTCGCTTATGGTGGAAATAAAAACCGGTTAATATATCATCCTGACGAACCACCAGTCATGCACCAAAGTTTTGAAGAGTATAAAAAAAACAGGGGTCACACAATCAATCACTTTTATGAAAAGCTTTTATTACTGAAAGATTTAATGAACACTAAATCGGCTAAAAAACTGGCTGAGAAAAGACACCTTTTTATGGAAAAATATCTGGACCGTTTTTACAAAGAATGGAATGGAGATGTCTGATCTTATCAAACAAGCAGCAGAGCTATTACATAATGCGAAGCGGGCCTTATTTCTAACAAGCGCAGGAATGAGCGCTGACTCCAACATCCCAACTTTTAGAGATAAGGACGGTTACTGGAAAAACTTTCCTCCGTTTAAAGAAAAAAACCTTCAAGCGCAGGACTTGGCTAGCCCGTGGGCATTTCGCCACGTATTACCCCACGCATGGGCATTTTATGAATGGAGGCGACAAAATGCCAAAAAAAACAAACCACACCAGGGTTATAATATTATTAATAAATGGATTAGAGATTTTCTGGAAGATGGGTTCATACACACCACCAACACAGATGGCTATCATCTACGTTCTGGATGCTCTATAAACAAAATACTGGAAGTGCATGGGTCAATGTGGCGACTTCAATGCCTCGATGTTTGTTCCTACAACTTTTGGGAGGAAGAAACTGTCCCTCTTTGTAATCTCGACTACAAATCCATGAAAGCATCCAACTATCCAGTCTGTACCCAATGTGGCGGGATCGCCCGGCCTCACATCCTAATGTTCGGGGACATGGAATATGTAGGTCATCCTGATCAAGAGAAATGTTTTCGTGATTTCATACAAAAGGAAGTCGATCTGGTCTTTTTAGTAGGCAGTTCGGGAGCAGTTCCCACCAACGACTATATTGCGCTTGAGCTTAAAAATAGGGGTGCAAAACTTATCAACATAAATCCAGACCCATCTACGAATGAAATAGCCCAAGCACAAGTTTTTCTTCCTCTCAAAAGTGGGGAAGCATTTATCCAACTTGACGAATTGGCTTCTTGCTGAATAAATATTGGCCTTCCTCACACTTAAAAGTTAATTAAGCTTTCCTATCCAAATAAAAATGTAGTATGCTTCCAGAAAAAATTTTTATCTTAATTTCTTCACTTGCCAACAAAAATATGGTGATGGGTGAAGGGGGCCACATGAGAATTAGTTTAGCTACCCTTATCTTATTTTTTCTTAATAATTTCCCGGCGCAAGCAGGTTGCAGTCAAAATGAAATCTGTGCCATGCTTGGGAAAATGACTCATTTTGGAATTCTGGACAAATGCCCAGAGTCTGGTTCTTTGCTAGCCGAGTGTAAAAAAGTCAAAGAAACCACTTTGGAAGAGTTGCCTCCAGCAGCTTTTGTTGATAACGGAGATGGAACAGTAACAGATACAGTCAACAAGCTGGTATGGATTAAAAAGGGAAAGCGTGATAAACAAGGCAAACTTAATAAAGTTAAACTCAAAAATGCGAAAGAAATTGCGCAATTGGCTAGTGATGGGGGTCGGACGGGCTGGCGCATTCCTTCGCTTCCAGAACTAAGAACACTACTTTACTCCAAACGTGTCCTTAACGCGGGAGGAAAAAAAGCATGGATTAATCCTATTTTTGATGATGGGGTAGGCCATTATTATTGGACTAGCACAACCTGCGATCAGGTCTCTGTAATCACAGACCGCTATCAAAAAAAGATTTGTCAGCAAGGAGAATCTGCCGCCTGGCTAGTACATTTCAACATCAACGCAGTATTCTGGCACCATAAGTCTGAAGACTATCATGTCTGGCTAGTCGCTGATTTAGAGTAACCCAACCTGAGGAATCCCTCCTAACTTAAAGTTTGAAACGGCATAAGCCCATCTCCTCCAAAAAGTTCTTACAAAAACCCTATCATCGCTCTCCCCCAGCTTAAATTCACAACTGAAAAATGAATCCGGAGAAGATATTAGAGATTTTTAAATAAAAACTTGTAAGGGTCCTTAGTTAACGATCATAATGAAGTAAAATGCAAGATGGAAAACTTCGATAATCCACCTCATTGAAATTCCAGCTTACGGCGAATTAATGAGAAGGAAATTATAATGACATTAGATGGTGAAATTACTGAAGTTACAAACCCACCAAATAGAGCTGACCGCTTTAAATGTATTACTGTTTGGGTTCCACAAATAGAAGAGCATGTTGAGATGACTTTTCCGATAGAAGATTTTCAAAAAGAGGGCCTTGGTGAAGGCGATCTAATTACTATTAAAATAGATAAAAAATTTGATATAGACGCCATGGCGCAAAATCTGTTTAAGGGCAAAATCTAAAGAATCAGACAATATCCTAATATTTGCCAGCTCACTAAGAGCTAATGAATATTTTCTATCTTTCTCACTTAATATTGTTCTGTTTGAGCAGACTATGACAAATTTGAAACAATTGGGAGAGTTTGGACTAATTGAACGTTTCCGCTCGAAATTTGATACTGGTTCACCTCGAGTAAAAAAAGGTATAGGAGATGACTGTGCTATTTTTTCTACCCAATCAAACTCAATACAACTAATTTCTACTGATGCTCTTGTCGAATCTATTCATTTTAATTTAAAAAAAATTTCCGCAGAACAATTAGGGCATAAGGCAATGGCTGCAAATATAAGCGATATTGCAGCAATGGGAGGAAATCCTTACCTTGCAGTAATTTCACTAGGACTCCCTACGCCCACCACTATAAAGTTTCTTGATAAGTTTTATTCCGGACTTCAGACATGTTGTAATTCATATAAGATAGAATTAGTAGGCGGAGACACAGTAACATCCCCAAAATACTTATTTATTAATATATGTATCTTGGGTGAAGCCTACAAAAATAGAGTCTTCACTAGAACTGGAGCAAAACCTGGCGACCAGATCTTTGTCACTGGAACCCTAGGGGACTCTGCCATGGGCCTTGAATTACTCATGTCTAGAAAAAAAATAAATGTCTCCAATAATCACAAAAACTTTCTGATTCAGAAGCATTTGGAACCAACTCCTCGGATAAAAGAATCTAGCCTTCTGGCCAAATCTAAATTACATGTGACTTCAATGATCGATGTAAGTGATGGTCTCGTGCAGGATTTGAGCCACCTGTGTGCCACAGGCAAGCTTGGAGCAAACCTGCAGGAAGCTAAACTGCCATTTTCTCAAGCTTTAAATAGCATTTGTCAACAGAAAAGATATAACCCCACAGACTGGATTCTACGGGGAGGAGAAGACTATGAACTGCTGTTTACAATAGGGCAGGAAAATGTTAGAAAATTAAATAGACTATTTTTGAAGGCTGATGTTCCTATTTCGCATATAGGAGAAATCACTAAATTTTCTGCCGAAGTGATTCTAAATAAGAAAAACGGCCGCAAAAAACTTCTTAAATCGTCAATGGGGTTCAATCACTTCAAGCCTGGTCAATGGAGTTAATCTTGTTACCTGAATTTAAATCTGCCTACCTGGTAACTCAAGGTAATGCTTTCGCCACGCAGGCGCCAGTCATATTGGGGGCTGACTGACACTTTGGACGAATCTACATTACCGCGCATCCTTCTATTGGTTGTACTTCTAGTCTGCTCGGCTTTCTTTTCCGCCTGTGAAGCTGCATTTTTTTCTCTCACCTCAATTCAACTTAGCGAATTAAAAGAAAAAAAGGGCCGTTGGGGGCTCTTGGTAAATAAATTGCTCGAAAAACCGAGAGAACTGCTGATTACCATTTATATCGGTAATGAGCTTGTAAATATTGCCGTATCCGTTATCACGACATCTATTTTTATAACACTGTTTGGTAACTTTGGAATAGCTTTGGCGATAGGAGTAGGGACTTTTCTCCTGCTTGTGTTTGGGGAAATTATACCAAAAACTCTGTCTCTTCAGTTTCCCCAGGGTTATTCACTTTCAGCTGCTTATCCGCTTAGGCTATTTTCCTCTTTAGTTCAACCAATACAGAAATCTTTTACGTCAATCGCAGAAAAATTTATCGCAACGATAGGTATCACGTTTCAAAAAAATGACCAAACGGCTATTACCGATGATGAGTTTCGCGTAATGGTACAAATGGGCGAAGGCGAAGGTGTAATTGATTCGGAAGAAAGTGAGCTTATCCACAACGTAATCGAATTTGGTGAAACAACAACAGGTGAGATCATGACTCCAAAAATTGATATGTTTACATTGTCTATTGACGACAAACTGGAGGATATTCTGCCACGTATTATAGAAAATTTTTACGCGCGTGTTCCGGTTTATGATAAGGAGGAGGAAAGCTTTGCGGGAATCCTGTTTACCAAAGATCTCATCCGAGTCAAACACCTACCGCCTGAAAAGTTTAGTCTAAAAAGTATATTACGTCCTTTACTCGCAGTTCCCCAGTCAAAAAAAATTAAAGAGCTATTACAGGAGTTTAAAAAACGAAAACGGCATATGGCTGCTGTCCTGGATGAGTACGGCAGTATTTGTGGATTAGTAACGTTGGAAGACATTCTGGAAGAATTGGTCGGTGAAATCGACAGTGAAATGCGCCTTGAAGAGAAACCACTGACTCAAATTAATGAAAACAGTTTTCGTCTTTTAGCTACCTATTCAATAACTGAATTCAATGAATATTTTGAGACTCAACTTCCCGAAGAGGATTATGAAACAGTTGGGGGATTGGTTTTCGGGCTTTTTGGTAGAGTGCCCCGCTCAGGAGAAGCGATCGCACATGATAATTTCAAATTTAGAATAGAAAAAATGAAAGGGTCACGAATATTAAACCTTCATCTCACCATTATGAATTCAGCCCAAAATGGTGAAAAGTAAGGAAAATAGACGGTAAATTAATGGAACTATCAACCACATTAATTCTAATTGGTTTATTCATCGTCATGGAAGCCTTTTTTTCAGGATCAGAGATAGGCATGATTGCTATCAATCGGATCAAAATGAAGCAGAAAGCGGATGAGGGAAATTCTTCAGCAGCAATTGTACTCAATTTACTGGATACGCCGGAAAAACTATTCGCTACCACATCACTAGGAACCAATCTTGCTGTTGTTTCTAGCACTTCTATTTTTACAGCCTACATGGTAACTCATATGGGAAAGCAGGGTGAGCTATGGGCAATGATTATTCTTTCCCCCATTATCTTATTTGGAGGGGAAATTGTTCCAAAGATAATCTTACAAAACCGTGCCGATACAGTTATGCCCATTTTCGTTAAACCACTTAACTTTAGTCTGAAATTGCTTGCACCTATCATAAATTTTTTCACTAGTATCTCAGGTTTTGTTACTAATAAAATAATTCGCCTTCCTCAGGAAAGTGGAAAGTCATTCAGCCGTGATCAAATTCTACAAGTCCTCAGTTTAGATTCACAAACAATAGAACTAGATGCCATTGAACGAACTATGATTCATAAGGTTTTTAATTTTGGTGAAATCACGGTGGAACAGTGTATGGTTCCACTCGTTCAACTCATCGCTATCCGTGATGATTCGACTCTTGAAGATGCTCATCAGCTTGCAATAGACACAGGATATTCAAGGTTTCCTGTTTTTCATGAGAGAATGCACAATATCATAGGTGTCCTTAATACCTTTGACCTCTTAAACCAACCAAAAGATAATTCTTCAATATCCCAACTAGTGCGGCCAGCCCATTATATTCCACCGCAAAAAAAGATTGACGATTTACTAAAAGAACTCCAAAAAAGAGGCTTGCATATGGGTGTAGTGGTCGATGAATACGGTGGGTGTATTGGACTCTCTACGGTAGAAGACCTACTCGAAGAGATTGTAGGGGAAATAGAAGATGAGTACGACAAACCTGAAAAGCAGTTCAAACCATATTCAGGGGGTGGTTACCTTATAGATGGAGAAATGGAAATCGATGCTATTAACGAAACTATTAAACTCAACCTTCCCACAGGGAATTATGAAACTCTGGCAGGCTTAATTCTGGATCACCTAAAAACAATTCCTCAAGCCGGGGAACAGGTTGTTGTAAGGGATGTTCGACTAACAGTCAAAGAAACAAGTCGACGTAAAATTCAATCGATCATAGCCATCAAAATCCCCAGCGATAAAAAAGCAGATACTCTATCAGCCGAGGAAGAAATCACTAATCCTTAAACTCCCCTCACCCTTTCCAACTCTTGATAGGCTTCTATAATTTCCAAAAATTTCAAATGAGCTTCCTGTGCTTCTTTCTCACCAAGATATGCCATTTTATCAGGGTGGCACTTCATGACCATCTGACGGTATATTTTTTTTATTTCCTGGTTAGTTGCATTAGAAGGTATCCCCAAAATTGTAAAAGGTGTTTTTAAATCCTCTAAGCAATACTTTCCCCGAATCAAACCGTGATCGTCATACGAAAGTTTCAGAGAGCCTGACAATCTGTTGAGTTCTTTCTGAACAGCATCAGTCAAACCTCCTTGAACTAATGCCACTTGATAACCCAATGCTAGTAATAATGACGTGTAATGATTGTGACAGGATTTGCAATATTGATGAACAATCGGTTCAAGATCTGGGTTTACCTCCTGAGTTTCATCAATAACCTTATCAATAAAACCAAGTTCAATTTCTGAGTAATTGAGGTTTTTTTGAAAAAATTTTTTTATGGTAACCCGTGCATCGGATTTCACAGGTCCGTGAACCATCGCTATTTTTGTCATAACTACCGCCACACAGGTTACAAAAATACCTTGATCATCAAGTCCAGGAAGGCTTTTACGAATTTTATTCTGAAGTTTCTTGGTCACGAAATGCTGTA
>Ga0315336_1002087_pt1 | contig 32901 bp, 12 predicted proteins | sample ASW5metaG_FD_204512 | JGI IMG/M metagenome (GOLD analysis project Ga0315336, IMG submission 204512) | Ammonia-oxidizing marine archaeal communities from Monterey Bay, California, United States - ASW #5 | ecosystem: Environmental > Aquatic > Marine > Intertidal zone | place: USA: California...
CGAACCTGGTATTCACGGTGAACACCATGCTGGTCGGCAGCAACGCGTCGATCGACGTGACTGCGAAAGGCACTTTGGGAGGTCCGGGGTTGGCGGCCGGTGGCAGCCACGGGGGCCGGGGCGGGACCTATAGCAATGTCTCCCTTCCAACGTTTGGTTCGCTGCGGATGCCGGAGACGTTAGGCGGTGGCGGATATTCAAACACACGCGGTGGCGGCCGAATTAAGATCATCGCCGATTCGCTGATGGTGGACGGCTCGATCATTGCCGATGGCCAGTTCGGCAGTGTATTCCGAATCGCCGGAGGGGCGGGCGGCTCAGTATGGCTGGACGTGGGGACGCTGCAGGGGACCGGTCCCATCCGGGCCAACGGCGGGGACGCCGTCGGCGGCCAGAACGGCGGCGGTGGCGGCGGCCGGATTGCGATCTACCATGACAACGCTGCCTCCTTTGACCTGGCTAAAAACGTGTCGGCTATCGGAGGGGATACCACCCAGGGCGCCGCAGGCGACGGGGCAGCGGGGACGATTTATCTGAAGAGCACTGCGCAGGTTTTGGGCACAGTGATTGTCGACAACGATTCGCAGGGAAATTTCGGCAACAGCACGGAAATTTCCGACGTTTTGGCTGAACCCGTCCTGGTGAATAACGCGCGGATCCTGTTCCAGGCGGGCATCACATCCTCGTTAATGACCGTCACCAACGGGATTGTCACGTTGGATGCTGAAACCGTGCTCACGGATTTGCACTATGATGGCGGTACATTCGTGCAAACCGCGAATGCCGGATTGACCGTGACCTCGATCGATTTCTCCAATGTCACCTTTACCCAGAACGCGACACTCTCGGCCGATACGTTTGCCGTGGGCGGAGGCACGATCACCCAAAACCAGTCCCTCGATGCGCTCGATCTCACCGCCGACAGCGTCGACTGGACCCAGAATGGGACGGCCGCGTTGTCCAGCCTCGCGATTGCGGGCGGGGCCTGGGTGGCAAACGCAGACCTCACGGTATCCAACCAGTTCGACGGTGCATCCGGCCTGCTGCTCACGGTGAACGCCGGATTTTCTCTGCCCGGAGACGAAATCGTCGTTGACGGTTGGACCTGGGCGGTCAACGTCACCCAGCAGTGGACGCGTATCGACGTATTGAGCGGAGGCCTGATCACACATGATGCGGGGAACAGCAACTGTGTCTTCGCCGTTTCGACCATGGTGGTCGACAGCAATTCAACGATCAGCGTAAACAGCAAGGGGCGAATCGATACCCCGCCCTTCGCAGTGGGTGGCAGTTACGGGGGGCGCGGCGGCAGTTACTCCGGAACATCCCTCCCAACCTACGGAGATCTATTCATGCCGGTCGACCTGGGCGGCGGTGGATATGGAAGCCGGCGCGGCGGTGGTCGTGTCAGGATTACCGCGGACGTTCTCGAACTGGACGGAATCATATCCGCCGACGGCCAGGTCGGTGGATTTCGCCTGGGCGGCGGCGCGGGCGGATCGGTATGGTTGGACGCCGGCATCCTCCAGGGCATTGGTTCCATTGCCGCCCGGGGCGCTGCGAATCCCAGTACCCAGGCTGGCGGAGGCGGGGGCGGTCGCATCGCGGTCCACTACGACGCGCTCAACGGATTCAACCTCGATACCAACACCAATGTCATCGTGCCCGGTGGGACTTCCGGCCAGGGCCCTTCGTTCGCCGGCGAGCCCGGCACCGTGTACATCGAGGAACGAACCAACGCCGTGCGCGTTCTCCGCATCACGCCCGACGGTCCGGTCAACCAGACCGTGTCGGGAATTGATGTTCTTTTCATTCCCGCCATCGATCCCGCCAGCTTCACGATCGATGACATTGTCGTCATGGGTACCGGCGGACCCGAAGTCCCGTCCGGTATTACGCCGTTGAATGCCGTGACCTACCGGATCGATTTCGCCCCGCCGCTGGGCGAGGATGTCTATGACCTTTCCATCGGCCCCGCCATTACGAATCTCGTGGGATTGGGCATGGACCAGGACGGCGATATGATCATCGGAGAGGATCCGGACGACATCTTCATGGGATCGTTCGAGGTCGATCTGACTCCGCCTGGTGCGCCGGTTGTGACCAACTTCAATGTCTCGCCCACCGTGAACAATGTCACGAACACCTCATTTTCTCTTGAAGGCACCCGAGACGGAAACACCGCCGTCCTGCTCGATGGCGCCGTCGCAGTCTTGCCGGGCACGAACGACTGGTCGATACCCGTTACATTCCCACAGGGATCGAATCTCATAGCGATCTCTGCCGTTGATGCGGCGGACAACGAATCCGTGACCAATGAATACCTCTTCTTCGTGGACAGCGTAGCGCCGATCGTCACCGGCATCGACCCGGCGAACGGACTCATTCTCAGCAATAACAACATTGTGATCATCCTCGATTTCACCGAGGTGACCAGCGGGCTCGATCTCAACAACTCAACACGCAGCGTTGTTCGGGACGGGTCGGTGCCGGTCACCGGCGTCTGGACCCACGACACGGTCCAGGTGACGTTTACGCCGGACAGCTCGCTGGCGGACGGTGTGTTCGACGTCGATGTCACCTTGCGCGACAACATCGGCAACGCCGCAACGCCGTTCTCGTCGACCTTTACCGTAGACACCACGCCTCCTGCGCCGCCGGGCGTAGATCCGGTCGTGTCGCCGACGACGCAGTCGAACCAGGTTGTGACGGGAACGCGCGAGTCTTTTGCGGCAATCAAGCTGGACGGGGTCCAGGTCGTGCCGGCCGGCCTGAGCGGGTTCTGGCAGTACAACGTTCAGCTCCAGGCGTTCTCCAACATCCTCTCTTTTACCCAGGTGGACGAGGCAGGGAACGAGAGCGCGGCCGCCCTGATCGAGATCTTCTACCAGGATCCGCCGCCCGAGGTCATCGACATCAGCTTGTCCGCGCAGGGGACGACGAACAATACGGACATCATCAACGACTTCAGCGTAACCTTCAGCGAGTCATTGGAGCCGGGGCCGGCCACGAACCCGGCGAACTACACGTTGCAGTCGGCAGGCGCCGATAACGCTTTCGATAGTGGCGACGATGTTCTCTATGCGGTGTCCGTGACCTACACCAACCCGGTCAGGGTTGACTACGCGATCGTCAGTGGTCCGCTGCAGACAGGGCTCTATCGATTCGTAGTGGCCACGAATCTGCAGGATCTTGTCCGCAATTTCATGTCCGCGGAAGTCACGCGGACCTTCGGTATCGCCGACCTACCTTTTTACGGAATTGAAAATCGGTCTAACGACCTGCGAGCGACCGCAACCGTATTGATCCTTTTCGAAGATCCCGCCGGACTTCGTACCGCGGGAGGGCGCGGCAGCGTGATTTCCACCAACGATGTCGACTCCTGGAGCTTTGCCGCGGAGGCCGGCAACGAATTCTGCCTGGCCGTCGACTCGCCGGGCAACCCGGTCGACAGCCAACTCCGTTTCGCTTTCGAAGACGAAAACGGCACGGCCCAGGGAGTCGATCTTGTTCCCGACAACAATGGAATCGGGCAATCGGTTTCCATGGTTGTCCCCAGCAACGGCACCTATTACGTTCGAGTTTCCGATGAAGATCCCTATCGCGGTGAATACCGCCTGCGCCTGATTCTCGGGGACACCCCGCCCCAGGTGGAGAGCGAGAATAACAATACAGTGGGCATGGCCAACCCCGTGACGTTGACCCAGAGTGGGATCACCAACAGCGCCAGCATTGCCGGCACCATGGACCGCGACACGGATGTCGACTTCTTCAGTCTCGGTCCGCTCACCAATGGATCCTCCGTCCTGCTCTCGACACGGCAACCCGCGGTCAGTGCGGTCGTGCCCGTGGTTGGCGTGTACGATGGAACGAACACTCTCCTGCCCGAAGTAAACGCAGGAAATCCCAACGACGGATTCGCAGAGGTTCGGATTACCAATGATGCGACCTATTACGTTCGATTCAGCGATGGCGCGGCTTCCCGGGACTTGCTCGACCTCTACGTTCTGGATGTCCATGTTCTGCCGACATCCTCGCTGGTCCTGCCGAATCTCACGGTCGCGCAAATCATCCCTCCGACCAACCTGGTGCGGAGCGGCGAAACACACGATTTCAGCTTTGTCGTCACCAACGCAGGGTCACAGGCCACCGCGGCCGCCAACTGGAACGATCATGCTGTGCTTTCGGGGAACACAATCTATGGCGACGGTGATGACGTTTCAATCGGCGTGTTTGCCCACACGGGGGTTCTCGACGTTGCGGGAAGTTATACCAATACGCAGTCGGTCACGTTGCCGGATGGCGAGACGAATCAGTGGCATATTGTCGTTTTCACTGACCTGAACAATGACATCGACGAGGGTATCTTCGAGGCCGACAACAAGATTGCCTCCACGAGTGCCTTCGAGGTGGTGCTCAATGACTACCCGGATCTGCAAGTCGAAGATCTCGTTGTGACCGGGTCCAACGCGGTGGGTGAAACGCTGAGCGTGCAATGGAACACCGCGAACCGCGGGGCGGCTGCCTCCTTGAGCTCGATGTACGAACGGGTCATCGTAACGAACCTGACCCTTGGCACGCAGGTCCTGAACATGGAATTGGCCGTGGCCGGACCGATCGGCGTCAACGCGACGCTTGCGCGCGGTCATCCGTATGTTCCCACGACCGAGGGCGTTCACGAGTTCCGGATTGTATCCGATTCGCGAGACGAAGTTTTCGAGTGGAATGCGGACCATGTGGGAGGGGAAACGAATAACGCTGCCGTCACCAGTCTCCAGGTCGTCCAGTACTGGGATGTGGCAGTCGCGACCAATCCGCCGGTTGGCGGTATGGCGACGGGCGGAGGGCGTTACACCAACGGCGCTTCCGTGACGGTGATGGCAACGCCCGATACAAATTCCCTCCCTTACTTCTTCGTGAACTGGACAGAGAGCAGCGTGGAGCAAAGCACCGACGCGAATTACAACTTTACCGCCGGCGGAGGTCGAACGCTTACCGCCAACTTTGCCTTGCCGGTTTTCACTGTTGACGCCATGTCGCAGCCTCCGGAGGGCGGCACAATCTCCGGTACGGGCGCCTTCTTCTACGGTGATACCAGTATACTCACCGCCGCAACGAACGCCGGGTACGGATTCGTCCGTTGGCTCGATGCTACCGGCGTCGTGGGAGCGGCGACATCACTTACCAATGTCGTCACCACGAATCTCTCCTTCACTGCGGTATTCGAAGAGCTGAATTTGACGCACACGGTGGCCACGGACACGCTGCCCACAAATGTTGCAGTCGTCACCGGAGCCGGCGTGTATACAAACGGTCAGACCGGCGTTTTCTCAGCCCCGCCGGCAGTCACAAATGCCGGATTCCGATACACCTTCCAGCAATTCCTGCGTGACGGGCTATTCCTGACCGGCGCCAATGCGTTCAGCAACACCTTTACGACGGCGGAATCGTCGAACGTCACCTACACGGCAGTCTACACGGGCGAGTCGATCCGGCCACTTGTGATCACCGCCACCCCGAGTGTCGCCAACCCGGTTCCGAAGACTACGAATTTCACAATCTCGCTGCTCTTTGACCGCACCCTCAAGAATGCGCCCGAGCCGGTCGTGACGATTACCAATCCAGTCAGCGGCCTGGCATTGATCTCCAGCACGGGAGGCCTCTATTCCGCCGGCACCGAGGCCGATGACACCTATCTCACGCCCGCTTTTGCCTTCACCAACGGGATGGACGGCGCCTACGACGTGATCGTATCGGCAGCAGAAGCGCTTGACGGTGAAACAATCACCGAAACCAACGTATTGCAACTCGAGGTCAACGCAACACCTCCCGATAATCCCGTGATTATTCAGACTACATCCAACCGCGTGTCCATCACGGTCGGTTGGGCAGGGTACGCCGTTCCCCAGGATCTTGCGGTGATCGAATTCTACGTGGAGCCGGCCTCCTTTGGCTCGCTGGAAGGACTGTCGCCGGTGGGTACCGCCGGAACAGGCGATGTCGAGTTTGCGATTTCCGATCTCGCAGTAGAGCAGACGTTCTACGCGGCCGCGGTGGCGGTAGACACGGCCGGGAACCGTGGCGAAACGATTCAGACGCTCCCGATCCTTTTGCAGTTCTCAGATTTTCCGCCGGGGGCGCCGACCGTCGATCCCGTCACCACGCCGACGACCGTCCGGCGGCAGTTGCTCACCGGAACCAAGGAGCAGGGAACCGACGTCCGGTTGAACGGTGACCCGGTGGTGCCGCTTTCCGACGACACGGTTTGGTCTCACGAAGTGTTTCTCGATCCGGGGACGAATCTCCTCTCCTTCGTATCGTTCGAGCAATTCGGGTTCTTCAGTACCGCGATCGATTTGGAGATTGTGTTTGATGACCAGCCCCCGGGTTCGGTGCCGTTGTCGGCGGACGGTATGGGCAGCGGGACGACGGTGTCTCTTGACTGGAGCGGCTATGATGAGGTCGCAAACGGCGCGGATATCGCAATCTATCGCGTCTACCAGGCCGCCGGGGCTTTCACCGATCCCCTCGTCGCCGTGGAAGCCGGTACCGTTGCCGCCGGCACCCACCAGTTTGTCGTTGACGATCTGATCCGGAACACAACCTATCACTTTGCCGTCGTTGCCGAGGACCTCGAGGGCAACGCGGCGACCGGCGTCGTGTCAACCAGCGTCACCACTTCGGATGTGAACCCACCCGCAAACCCAACCGGGATTTCGTTTGAGTGCAGCCGCACAAACCTCCTTCTTCATTGGTCGGCTCCCGGAGACGTGGATCTGGCCGGATTTAACGTGTATCCAACGAACAGCCTCATTCCGGTATTTGTTTCGGCCGCCAGCAACGAGTTCGAACTATCCGGACTGTCGAGTGCAACGGCATATGACTTTGTGCTCACGGCGCTGGATGGAGATGCGAACGAAAGTGCCGGAGTGGCGACGACGGGCGCGACGCTGTTGAACAATCCGACCAACGTGACCGTTGAACCATACAGTTCCGTCGTGGATCTGACCTGGGCGCCCGCGAATCCTCCCGCACTAGTGGCAAGATATGCAATCTACCAGGACACAAATTCATTTACGTCGACGACCGGGCTGACAGCCCGCCTGACTACCCCGGCCACGGAGATCTCTCTCGGCGGCCTGCAAAATGGTGTCACCTATTACTTTGCCGTGGTTACGGAGAACCTGTCGGATTGCTTTGACGCAGCAGTGACGAACGTCTTTGCCGCGCCGGAGCAGGACCTTCTCGGTCCCGCGGTAAGCAACGTGATGTTTGAAGGGCAGAACATTACGAATGGGTTGACGGTCACGCAACCGGGCCTCCTCTCCCTGGATGCCACCGACCGCGCCGGGGTCGTGCGCGCCGATTTCGCTATAGACGGGGTCGTGCAGGATACGGTGTTGAGTGCGACGCCGACCCACACCTACTTCTGGAATATCGCCGACGTGCCTGATGGAGCACATGATGTTCGCATGAGCGTCTACGACTCGCTCAACAATGTCACTGTCGTAAGCAACCAACTCGTGGTAGCGCTGGGAGCGCCGACGTCCGCCCCGACCATAACTACGCCAGATACCGGATTGCTGATCAGTCGGCTTTCGGTCCTGGTCCAGGGTGTCGCGGATCCGGTTGCCGAACGCGTGCAACTGTACAACAACGGGGTGCCCTCCGGTGCATCGGTGGCTATTCCTTCCAGCGGTACATTTTCGGTTCCCGCCCTGCTGGCGGAGGGAACCAACCTGCTCGAGGCCGCCGCATTGAACCGGGGCGGAGAGGGTCCTCTCTCGGGTTCGGTTATGGTTGAAGTGGACAGCAGTGTTCCTGGATCGCCGGCAAAGGTTGAAATAGGATCCAGGCCCAGCGGAGTTATCCGGGTGGAGTGGACCCGGCCCATTTCGTCTCGCCCGATCGCCGGGTATGAAGTGTACAGATCCGCCGGCACTATCGGGTCCACCAATGATGGAGTGATTGTGCATGCCGGCCTGTTGGATACCTCGTTCATTGAAGATCTTCCACCCGGGGACGGCGCCTATTTCTACCGCATTCTCGCGGTGAATGATCTTGGCACTCGCAGCGACTTGTCGGCGGAAGGTTCAGCGGTGTCCGACCGGGCGGGTCCACGGGCCACAAGTATCGTGTACCTCTCGGACGGCATGTCCGTGGGGAACCGGTTTGGTCCCGGAACCGTGACGGTCGAGCTATCGGTGAACGAGGCACTGCTGACGACTCCGTTCTTCAGCCTCGCGCGAACCAATGCGTTGCCGATTATCCTTGGGCTCGACAAGGTCAACGATACGCTCTACCGGGGTACTTTCACGATTGAAAATGCGGATCCGTCCGGCTTCGCATTCGCCACCTTTTCCGCGCGGGATCGCGTCGGTAACCGGGGGACGGAGATCGATCAGGGGGCGCAGATCATTGTCGACACCGCCGGTCCCATCGCGCAGTCCGTCACGACTTCACCATCGCACCCGATCCTCAATGATCCGACGAATCCGGTCGTGGTGGCGGTGCAGTTGAATCTTGATCTGAGTGATGTTCCTGCTTCCGATCCGACGCTGACATATCGCCTCACAGCCTCATCGCCCACTCCGATGCCCGTTTCACTGTCGCAGGATTCGCCGTCCCTGTATTCCGGCTCCATTGCCCTTTCTGCCGGGGCCGGTGCGACCAACGAGGTGCTGGAGTTTGCCTACCAGGGCATTGACCTGGTTGGAAACGTTGGCACGACTTTGCTCGGTAGGACGCAGGTCGAAGTCTACCAGGGGGATCTCCCGGCTCCTGGGGCGCCGGCGGGTCTGTCCGGGCAACCGTTCAAGGGGGGTCGAGTTGACCTCAGCTGGAATACCGTGAATGACGCCGCGGACTACATCGTCTACCGCCAGGCGCCGCTCGAAGGTCTCCTCTCCGTGATCGGCTCCAGCGCCGGTTTGACGGTCCTGACCAATGTAGCTCCTGACGGCACGAACCTTTTCGCCGTAGCTTCCGTGCGGAGTGCCAATAGCCAGGTCACGACCGGTGCACAGAGCGCGGCAGTTGCCGTGATTGCCGATGGTACCGCCCCGGGCGTGCCCTCCGATGTCGTTCTCGGTGTGCAAGGGCAGGGAGTACTCGTACAATGGGCCGCCCCCATCGGTTCTGAGACGCCCTTGTACCGTCTCTATCGTGACACGGCGCCGATTTTATCCATCACCGGCCTGACGCCGAGGATCGTAAACATCGTCGGCACCAACGCGATCGACCCCACACCGCTCCCAGCCTCCGCATACTATTCGGTAACCTCGGTGGATGCCCTGGGGAATGAATCTGCTCCGGCGCCTTCGGCGTTTACAAATCTCTCCCTGCTACCGGTAGATTATCTGGAAGTGACACGGGACGGAACCAACCTGCCGGTCATTGGATGGACCCATCCGGAACCGGGAGCCATCGACGGATTTCATGTCTACCTGGGCGACACCCTCGACCCGATCAGGTTGAATTCCTCTATTCTCTCGGTCACTACGTCGAACTTTGTGGATACAGGCGACGATGGTACCAATCGCTTCTACTCCGTCTCCGCGGTGGACATCGTAGGCACCAATGAGTTTGAGAGCCCGCCGCGCTCTCTTCTGCTGCCGGATGCTTCTATCGCCCTCGATACCCGTGAGCCGCTTCAGCGCGGCGTGATCAATCGATTTGACTATGCGATCACCAACAATTCCGGGCAGTCGCTGTCGAATCTGCGCATGCTGACTGAATTGGACGGGGTGCTGTATACATCGGATGTTTTCTCCGTGGATGCGGATGCGAGTGCAGTGACGCCGGTCGCCCTGGGCGGCGACCTGTTGCTTCCGGATTCACTGGTAGTGACCAATGTCCTGGTTATCGAGCCGAACGCCGGGGAGCGGGTGGAAATTCGAACCGACTCGTCTATGACCGTCGGCGACAATTTGTATTCCGTCGAAGTTGTGAACGATGAATTGCGAGCCGGCGCACCGGGCATGGCCCGGTTTGTATTCTACAATACCGGCCGGGAGGAGATCGAGATCATCACCGGCCAACATGGCGGAGCCTCCCCGGATGTACGGTTCAAACTTTCCGACATGGACGGCAGTGTCTTCTCCGTGGCGTCACTGGCCCAGTTTATCGGGCCGCAGATCTTTACGCTGGCCAATGGCGCCACGGTTGCGCGCATCGCGCCGGGCGACAGCTTCGAAAGCGAACCGGTCCTTATTCCGGTACCCGAAAGCGTGGGCGCGCAGCTTTCGCTGGAGATCGAAATCGACTGGATTCACCACAATCTCGGCCAGGACAATGAATTCAGTATTCCCGGCCTCATTGGCTCGAAGGCCGTGGTACTGGGTGACTTCGTGGTCATTGAAAAGAGCCTGGTGAATATTGGTGAAGATGTACTGGCCGGGGTCAATGACGTAACCGTGGTTCGGATCGGGTACTCTGCAGCCGTCACCAATGTGACGCCAGCGACATCTTTGAACCCGGACACGGTGCTGATCGAAGGACATGCCCTGGACCGTGATTCCGGGGCGCCGATGCCGGCGGTTCCGGTGAAGCTCGTGCTGTCGCTGAATGGTTTTGAACGGGCTTTCACGCTCTACACGGATGAGTCGGGGACTTTCTCCTATGCATATCCGCCCTCGATCACCGAGTCCGGACGCTTCAAGGTGTACGCTGTGCATCCGTTGATCCGGGAAGCCCGCGATCAGGCGGAGTTCCTGGTCAATCGGATCACCGTCAGCCCGATCAGCGGTACCATGCTGTCCGGTCGCGATGTCCAGCAGGATATTCCGCTGAGTGTTTTCGTCAGTGAGGGTGTTACGCTGAACAATTTGCGGATCGTCTATGACGCGGTGGACCAGCCGGGCGGGGTTTTCGGATCCGGGATCAGCGTTCAGGTCGATCCGCCGGTCGCCACGGTGACGGGTCCCACGACGGTGCCCCTGGTGGCGAGATTCACAGGACATACCAACGCCGCGGATTCAGGGCAGTTCGTGTTGAATGTTCGAACCGATGTGCCCGGCGGATCGCTGGAAACGGTGGAAATTGATTACACCCTGGTGAGCGCTCCGACCAACACGCCGGTGCCCATCGTAACACCCGAGTTTCCGATCCTGGTGACGACGCCCGGGTTCATCGAGACCGGTGTGTCCATCAGCAACCAGGTGTCCACGGAAATCAGGTTGCAGAATCTGGGGTATGGTCCAATGACCAATATCTCCATCTCGGTCGTGGACACCAACGGCAGCCCGGCCCCGCCGTGGGTCCTGCTCAATTCCACCACGAATCTCCCCAGCCTGGAGGTGGGAGAAACCCGATCGATCAGCCTCACGTTTGCACCGGGAGACACCGTGCCGGTAAGTACGGTCGAGCCGTACGAATTCCTCCTGAGCATCTCCTCGGACAACCATCCGACGGATGAGACGCAATTGTTTGTGTGGGTGGACCAGTCCGGAACCGGGAGTGCGCTTTTCAAGGTGATGGACATTTTTACCCTGACCCTGGACGCCTCGAGCCAACCGATTCAGGGGCTGGAGAACGCTCGCGTCCGCCTGGTGAAAGAGGAGGGGTCTTTCTTCGTGACGAATGTGACGACGGATGCGTTGGGTGAAGCGCTCGTCCAGGACCTGCCGGTAGGCCGCTATGCCGTCCAGGTGAGCGGCCCGAATCATTCCCCGCAGAATGATCGGGTTTTCATCCGCCCGGGAGCGACCATTGCCGAGCAATACACGTTGAAAAACTCGCTGATCAGTGTGTCATGGAGTGTTCGCGAGATTACCATCCAGGACCGGTACGAGATTGTTCTGACCACAACCTTCGAAACCGATGTTCCGGCCGCGGTGGTCGTGGCGGAGCCGAATTCCGTGTCGATTCCGGACATGGAGGTTGGGGACGTCTTCCAGGGTGAATATACGCTTCGGAATGAAGGACTCATTCGCGCGGAAGACATCCGTCTGTCGCTTCCTGAAGCGGGCCCCTTCTACAAGATGGAACTGCTGGCGGAACCGCCGGCAACGATCGAAGCTAAGCAAGTTGTCCGCGTTCCGTACCGAATCACCAAGCTTGCCGATCTTTCCGGTGCGAACGGATCCGGCGGCGGCGGTGGTTTCTGCGACACGGAAATGGAGTGCAACTCCACCTGGTACCTGTACGAGTGCGCAAACGGAACGACCTTTGAAGACACCGTATCTTTCTGCGCCGCGCGTCTCGAGGAATGCGAGCCCGCGGATCCGGAAGACCCGGACATTGACGATGATCCGGATGATTTCGTCGACCTCCCTCCGCGGCCGCCCGAAGACAGGGAGGAAGAAGATCCGAGGGAGCCCGGGGAATTTGGTCAAGCGCCGCCTCCGGACGAAGATGACCCGCGTCCGGCGGTTGGGATTGGCGGACAGGGGAATTCCGGCGGTGACCGGGCCGACAAGCCGCGCCGAGGAAATATAATTCTGGACGGATTGGTCTGCAAACCGATCGCGGAGTGCCCCGGCGACGATAAATGCTGCCAGATAAAGGCACGAGAGGCCGTATTCAGTTCCGTCGATCTGTTGGGTGGCGAGTACTCGGACGACGCAATCGATATCCGACTCAAAATTCTAGGCCACGACCTCCAGATCTATCGAGAATACATTGGTGGCGAATGGTCATGGAACCTCCAGACCCGATTGCTTGATTTCGAGTTTGATTTCATCGACGGCGAAACACAGCTGGTCGCAATTGTCGCCAATGGAATTCCATTCGAACGCGCCGACGAGGCAGGCAGTGTCTATACGCTGGACGACCGTTCGATATTCGTCGAAACCAACGGATATCGGCGCGTGGAGCCGAGCGGAGATTTCGAGTTCTATGACCTCGCCGGCCGTTTGGTGCGGATGGGGGATCGTAACGACCGGCTGGTCCAGTTCGGGTACGACGTGCAGGATCGAATCGTCGGCATATTCGACACCTTCACCAACCAGGTATTCTGGGTCAGTTACACCAACGAGCTCATTGCGTCGGTGAGAGATGCAGATACCGGCGGACGGGAAGTCTTCTATTCATACGAAGGATCGGGCCGCCTCACCAACGTGGTGGATGTTCTGGGAGGTTCCACCTCGTATGCCTACGACGGAGAAGGTCGGTTGAACTTCAAGCGGACACCTGACGGCAAGGAAAGCCACGTCACCTACAATTTCCAGAACTTCGCCACCAGTGTTCTGGATGGAAATGGAAAAGGGAAATTCTTCGAGTATGGATTCGACGAGTTGCGCCAGGAACACTACGGATTCATCCGCACCACCGAGGGGCAGGTGATCGAGCGCTGGTTTGATGAATTCGGTTCGCAGATCCGGCGTGACGTGAACGGGATGACGACCGGGGTCCAGACCGGAGGCACCGGCACCGAGATCGAAGTGGACGAACGTGGCAATCCGGTCAAAACAACGTTTGCCGACGGTTCATTTGCCTCCTGGACCTATGATGCCGCCCTGAACCTGGTTACGAGTGAAACCGACGTGATGGGAGTGACGACCCTGTATCGTTACGACGATCGTGGAAATCTCACCAACCTGGTGGCGGCGGCGGGTACGGCCTCCGAATCGATCACCGATTTCGAGTACGATGCCTTCGGCAACCTGGTGAGCCGGATTCAGCGGGGGGATACCAACACGGTAGTGGCGGAAACCTCATGGACCTACGATGTGTGGGGCAATGAAACCAGTCGGATCGACCCGGAAGGTCACGTCACCAGCAACGAATACGATCGGCTTGGAAACATCACCAGAATCATCGATGCGATGCAATCCGTCTGGGATTATGAATATGACAACGTCGGCAACCTCCTCGTGATCAGGGGCCCCGAGGGGTACGAAGCGAGCAATGTCGTCAATTCCGCCGGCCTGGTTATTGAAGAGCACGACGCTGGTGGAGCGGTAACGGTTTTCGGGTACAACGATGAAGGTCTGCCCACCAACCAGGTTGAACTGGGTATTTACTCCTCCTCCATCCAGTACGATTTCGAAGGACGTGAGATCGGGCGAACGGATGCGGACGGCAATGAATCAGGACAGGTCCACGATGAGTTTGGCCGGGTGATCGATCAATGGAATTTTGCCGGAAACGTGACCAGCTTTGAATTCGACGAATTCGGTCGTCAGAACCTGATACGCCTTCCTTCCGGAGAAACTGTTTCGAATGTCTATAATGAGGCCGGTCAGAAGAGCCGTGTCATCCTTCCGACACATTCGCAAACGGCCGAGTACGACATTCTGGGACGGCTGACAAACCTTGTGAATCACCTTCCGGCCGGCAGGTTGGCAACCAACGTGATGTTTTACGATGCGGCTGGACGCGTCACCTTTGAACGGGGAGCAGAGGGAACAACGTTGGAAACACGTTACGATTCACTGGGTCGAGTCTCGGAAACGGTCATCGGGGGTACCCAGACGAATCGGCTCTTCTACGATGCGAGAGGAAATCCCGTCAGGCAGGTGGATGGAGAGGGGCTTGTCACGCGCGTAGAATACGATCGAAATAACCGGCCAGTGAAGAAAATCTATGACGACGGTGCATTCAAACTCGTCACCTATCTGCCGAGTGGGAAAGCCGCCTCGCTTGTCGATCAGAAGGGGCAGGTCATCGTAAACGATTACGATGTGTTTGGTAATGTTGTGACGCAGAGCTGCTTTGCGTCTACCAATGCGCCGACACCGGAACGTCGGATTGAATTCGAATACGACGTGTACAACCGGCAGACGAATTGGACGGACGGAATTCTATCCGAGGCAACGGTATATGATGATGCGCATCGGCGAGTGATCAGGACGGTTGATTATGGGCCCTTCAGTAAATCCGACACCATTGAGTTTGATGCCGCCGACCGGATGACCAGTTACCTGGGACCCGCCGGGAATGAAATTGTCACCGCCTATAACCAGGCCGGCAAGCTGGATGCGATTGTTCTGCCCGGCGAGGGGACTGTGGCGGCCAGCGAATTTGATTTCGGTCGACCCACCCGCATCACCCTGCCGGGCGGAACCGTCATTCAGAAGAGCTTTGGGCCGTATACGCTGACCTCGAATGTCGTCACCGATGTGGCAGGAAACACGATTCATTCAACCTTCCAGGAGTCGGACCGGGAAGATCGGCTGGTCTCCCTGGATGGAACCGGGGGATTACGTTCCTATTCATACAACGAGTTCGGGTACCTCACCAATGCGACGTCCTCCGTGTCGGGTGATGAAGTCTATCGATACGATAACTGCGGAAATCGGACTTCGGGACCGTCGGGAAGTGAAGCCTATGCATACAATTCTCTGAATCAGATCGATACCCTGGACGGTGCTTCCTTCGCGTATGACGCCAATGGGAATATGATCCGCAGAGTCGTGGGCGGAGTGACCAACCACTACGAGTGGACAGTCGACAATCGTCTGGGCGCGGTCCGCGACGGTTCCAGCAATCTCGTCGCCAGGTACACGTATTCTCCCGCCGGAAAAAGACTGGTGAAGGAAACGCCCGAAGCAACAAACTACTATTTCTACGCTGAAGGCGGGTTGGCAGCGGAATTCGACGAAGCGGGAAATGCCATCAGGAGCTACGGATTCGTGCCCAGCTTGTATTTCGGCAGCAACCCGATCTACATGAAGCAGGGGGCTGATTATTACTATTATCTGAACGACGAACTTGGGGTGAGCAAGGCCATGGTGGACCGGAACGGAGCCATTGTCTGGTCCGCGCAATGCGAGGCATTCGGGCGAACCGTTGTGGATCCGGCCTCCACGGTTGAGAATCCGCTGCGCATTTCGTCGCAGTACTATGACGAGGAAACCGGTCTTCACTACAACACCCAGCGGTACTACGACCCGGTGCTTGGCCGCTATTTGAGCCGCGACCCGATCGAGGAACAAGGCGGGCTGAATGTCTACCTGTTTACCGGTAACGATCCGATGAACCGGATGGATCCGGAGGGGTTGAAATGGACCGCGGTGAATTGTGTTACCATCAAGAAAACAATTGGAGCCGAGGTCTACCTGGGACTTGGCGTCGGCGTCCAGGCGAACGCCGGAGGCTCTGTTTGTGACTGCTGCGGGGCGGACAACAAGTTTCTAAGTAACAACCAGGTTTCCATCGGGGTTGGTTTCAAAGCAGAAATGGGTATCGGCATCGGCGGTAGCATCGATGTCGGTATTTTCGAGATAAAGGGTTCGATCAAGGTGGCCTCGATCACTCTTGCGGGCGGCTTGAGCCTGGTGAACCAATGTGGAAACCGGGACCGGCTGAAAGCGGTGTCCGTTCAGTCTCTCGATGCCAGTCGCCTGGCAAATGTGGAACTGGGCATGGGGATCGGGATCAAGCTGGAACGCGGACAGAAGCTTCAAGCAGAGATCAAGCAGGAACTCACGGTTCAGAGTTACTCCTCGAACGTGTCACTCAAGATCATCCAATTCAAGACCCGGGGTGTCAGCACCCCGCTGGGAACCATCGAGGTGCCGGAAGAGAAAACATTGCGCACCATATTCAGAAAAACATTAGCGAACATCAGTTTCTAAATAATGTGTGAGACCATGAAAATAGCCGGAATACATCTGCGTGCGGAGCTCGTTTGCCGCCTGGTCACGTTTCTTGTTGGACTGGGATCTGTTCCTGCCTTGTCACAGGAAACCCTCGAGGCCCGGGTTGGGGAGGTCGTGCCGTACACGCTGACAATCACGAATGCTCAGTCCGGGACGATGCTGCTGACGGGCTACGAGAGTTCCTGTCCCTGCCTGACGCTGGAGGAGTATCCCCGGGAGGTCCCAGCCGGTGAATCGATGCCCATACAGGTGCAGATCGCGCCGGACCGGCCAGGTGAGTACCGGTACGAGCTGGTCGTGGCTACGGCGCACCCGGACCAGCCTGAAGTGGCCTATTCTATCGACGTTCATGTCCAGGAAGGCGGAGAGCGGACCCTGTTGCGCCGGGATTCACGCATCAGGGACATTCTGAAAACCAGGCCGCGGGATCGTGATCGTTCTCTCTATCGGTCCGTGCAGTACGTGCGCTCTACGCTTCAGGATGAGAGCCGCATGATGCTGATTGATGTCCGTCGTAAAGCGCTCTACCTCGGGACGCATGTTCCCGGGGCCGTCAACATGGAATTGTGGACGCTCAAAGCCCGGCGGTATCTCAAGAATCGGAGTGTTGTTCTCATCGATGAGGGACACGGCAGCGCCTATTGCGAGGAAGTGTGCGTCGAGCTTCGGAATTCGGGTTTTCGTTCCATTCACATTCTTCAGGGCGGAATGAACAAGTGGGTTGCGTCGGGTGGGCCCGTTGAAGGAACGGGCCACGGACGCAGGGAACTGACCCGCATCAATCCAGCGGCATTTCTCGCCTCTCAGGACTACAAGGACTGGCTGGTGCTTGATGCGGGTACCGCGGCAACCACCGAACATTCTCTGGAGGGCTTGAACCGGGTGGTCAACGCCAACGGCGTCAAAGCACGGTTGCAGGAAGCCATGCCGGCAGCCTACGTGGAGCCAGACTTTCGCCGCGTCCTGATTGTTGATCAAGACGGAGAGGGGTATGCCGGCTACGAAACGCGTCTTGGGGATCTGGATCATGCCGTCGTCTTCTATCTCGAGAAGGGGCAACTCGGTCTGGAGAAGCAGCTACACGATATGGTGGCCATTGAGAATCGGTCGCGGGCATCCGTCCAGGGCCCGGGCGCGGGGTACGAACCAATTGTCACACGGCCGAAATGCAGCACATGTCCATAGGAATTGACAGAATACTCCGATTGCTGAGTCAGCGCGGGACACTATGGGTCGCGGCGCTGGTGGTATCCGTCGCGTCCCCGGTGGGTCCTGCCGCAGCCGCCGACACTGCGCACGAAGGCCGGGACGTGTTCTACAGCTTCACGCTCGAAAACACTACCGGGAATCTTTTGCAGGGTGCGAAGTTCTGGACCTACGCGCCGGTCCATGAATCAGGACACCAGAGCCTGGTCGGACTCGAGGTTTCGCACCCGCATACCGTGAAAAGAGACAGGGCTGGAAACCAGGTGCTTTGCTTTGAATTGGATGCATTTCCACCTTATGGAACCCGAATCATTACCGTGGAAGCAAAGCTGGTCATGAAGAGCGCGGCGGCCCCTTCCCACAGTCCCGGGGACAGGTATCTTCAGGCGGACAGCTTGATCGAGAGTGACCATCATGAGTTGCAAGCGGCGGCGAATTCACTTCCGGCCGGCGGATCGAAAACAGTGTACGAATTCGTGAAGGATCACGTGCGGGACACGGGCTACGTAAAGAAGGACAAGGGAGCACTGTATGCCCTTCAGCAAGGGGAAGGAGATTGTACGGAATATGCATGCCTTTTTGCCGCGATGTGCCGCGCCCGCGGAATCCCTTCACGCGTCGTCGGCGGCTATGTGAGCGAGCGAAGCGCAGTGCTCCGCCCGGGCAGGTACCACAACTGGGCGGAAGTGTTTGAGGACGGGGCCTGGCACATCGTCGATCCCCAAACGGGTAGATTCAAGGAGGGCGGAGCTGCCTACCTGGCAATGAACATTTTGACCGGCGACGGTGGTGATATGAAAGAGTTCCGTCGCTTTCGACACGAAGGTGAAGGATTGAAAGTAACCATGAATCGGTAATCGACTGCAGAGATGAGTCACAGAGAGTCAAGATATGATCGAGGTTCCCGTCGAACAGGCGGGTTCCGGACCCGTTCGGCGGCCCCAGGCTTTGAGCCCGGCCTCTGGAGTCTTCTGCTGTGGATTCAACTGTTTCTCTGCGCGTTCAGCGCCATGGGCCAGGACGAAGTTTCCCTTTGTGCGGACGTTCAGATGGAGATTCGTCAGCAGGTCAGTCTCGAACGCCAGGCCTTCGACGCCGAGATGAAAATCAATAACGCGCTGCCCACGGTTTCTCTCACAGATGTGGAGATCATCGTCACGTTCGAGGACGAAGAAGGGACTGTCGTTACCGCCACATCCAATCCACTGGACACGAATGCGACGTTCTTTATCACCGTTTCCCGCATGGATAATATCAATGCCGTGGACGGGACAGGGGTGGTAGCGGCGGACAGCTCCGTTTCAATCAATTGGCTGATCATACCCGTTCCCGGCGCGGGCGGGATTTCACCGCAGGGCGAGCGCTACAAGGTTGGTGCCGAATTCAGGTATACGCTCGCCGGGGACGCGCAGGACATGCTCGTTGCGCCCGATACAATTCTTGTGAGGCCCATGCCGATGCTGGACCTCGACTATTTCCTGCCGATCCAGGTCACGGGAGATGATGCATTCACCGCGGAAATCGAACCCCCGGTGCCGTTTTCCTTGGGTGTCCGGGTGGCGAATGGAGGTTTCGGAACCGCGGCGAGTCTGAAAATCGATTCGGGACAGCCCACCATCATCGAGAACGAACAAGGGCTCCTGGTGGAGTTCGTAATCCTTGGTTCCGAGGTGAACGGCAAGGCAGCAACCGACAGCCTGCTTGCCGAGTTCGGGGATATCGATCCGATGACGGCAGGAGTCGCTCGCTGGATCATGCAGTCGAGCCTCTCGGGGGAATTTGTTGAGTTCAGCGGCGAGTATTCCCATTCCGACGCATTTGGCGGTGAGCTGACATCCCTGATAGACGAAGTGGATACACACCGTCTCATCCATGACGTGATTGTCGACCTGAACGGACGTGATGGGATCCGTGACTTTCTTGCCGACGATGGCGGAACGGTCGTCGTCTACGAGACAGACAATATAGATACGCTCGTCTCCGTCGTCAGTGCCGGCTCCACCCTCGAACTGATGGGCACAATCGGAACCGAAAGCACCTACGAGATGACGGTGCCGCTGACGTCCGGGCCCCTGTATGTTCGTCTGGCATTCGGCAATTCCGACAATGCCGGAATCCTCTCAGTGATCCGGAGCGATGGGAAACGCCTACCCGCGGCGAATTCCTGGTTCTCCAGGACGCGAGATCCCGCCACTGATCCGTGGGAGCATTGGATCGATTTGTTTGATGTGAATGGAGGCGGTGTCTATACGATTGTCGTCGAGGACGATTCCTCGGCTGCGGCGCCGCCCGTCATTGCCTTCATCGGGGACAAATCCACCACCATTGATAATCCGCTGGGAGTTGGTTTCCAGGTGGAGGCGAGTGATCCGAACGGAACCGTTCCGCTGTTGACGTCGACTCCGCTGCCTCCGGGCGCATCGTGGAATGTCCTGACCAACGGCCTGAACGCTCAGGGCGTCTTTTTCTGGTTGCCCGGTGCAGGGCAAGAAGGGATCCACCCGGTGCGCTTCACTGCGTCAGATGGGTCCTTGTCCGACGAGGAGAGAATACGGATTTTCGTGGGCCCGACCGGTGACGACCTGGACACGAACGGCATTCCGGAATCGATCGCGGGTCGCAGCGTCCTGATTTCAAACCTGGTCGCGTCGAGCGATCAACCTTCATCGGAAGTTACATGGCGCGCCGCTCCCGAGATTGTTTATGACATTTATATGAGCGACGACCCATTTGCCGATGGAATGGCTTGGACGCTCATGTCCAGCAATGTTGTTGCTGTTTCCAACCTGGAAGCGTACGTGGACGGGTCGCTAGGTACCAATACGATGCGCAGGTTCTACCAGGTCGTCCTGAGTGGTGAAGCGCCATTCGACCGGGGCGCGTGGGGCGTGGTGCGCCGGGATCTCGCACCGGGTTCGTATGAGTTTGTTGCGCCGCCCCTGCGGATGGACCGGCGGTTTAACGGTGAACTCGGCTCGGCGCTGGCGAGCCGGCTTTCCGGCAGTGGCCGGGGTCCCGGGGATGGTATCGGAGATGAGGTGTATGCCCTGGAGAATGACGGCTCCTGGAGGAGTCTGTATCTCGATGACGCGGGCTCGTGGCGCGAAGAAACTTCCGCCCTCTCGACCTTTGAACTCCCGGAAGGCGCCGGAATGATCGTTCTCCGAAACGAGAATTCACCGGCCCGGCTGACCTTTGCCGGGGAAGTTGGAAACGACGGAACCCGGCAACTGTCGATTCGTCCCGGCTGGAATCTGTTGCAGATTTCCGAGGGAAGAGACCTGCCGTTATTGCAGGCATTCGCCGGCGCCGCTCCCGTGGGCGCGCTGCTCGAGTCCGAGGCGGACCAGGTCATCCTGTGGGATGAAAACGGCGCAGGCCATTGGCTGATGTACGCCGAGGGGTGGGGCGCGCCCTTTGACGGAAACTGGATCGACCTTTCCGATTTCTCCATTTCGAATCTGACGGTGAAGCCCGGCCTGCCGGTGTACTACCTGCGCCGGACCGAGGGCGGGGAGGCGATATTGAACTACTGAGCCGGATGATTCCCGGGTAGCAGGGACAGCGATTATGAAAACAAAACTTCAACATAGACTGATCATCATCCTGGCAAGCAGTTCCATTCTTGGCGCGTACGCCGTGGATGACTACCTCGTCACCGAAGAGCATTGGTACGGCGGCACTGCCGAGGGATGGAAGGACTCGGACCCCTCCGGGCGCATGGATGTTGATTGGAGCAGTTTCGCCCCCGGCGGGCACGGGCTGGAGGGATTCTATGGGTCGCAGGCCGTCCCGTTTCCGGAGACGGATGCGTTCGTGGCGGATGCTTTTGCATCAGGCGGTGATTTCACGGGCGATTACCGGGCAGGGGGGCTGGTCCCTCACGAGTTCAACTTCAAGTTTTTCGCTTCTGATGTGCTTCCTTCCTCGCTCCTGCTTCGTTTCCTGGGAGTCGACGGCGGTGTCAGCAACACGTTTTTCACTGCGTTGACAACCGAGATTTCGTCCACGGAGGAATGGCAATACCTCGAGATTCCCCTGCAATACGACAACAACGTTTGGACGGGGGGCGACGGAGCAAGTTTTTCCAACTCGCTGTCCGATGTGAGGCGGGTCGAAATTCGTGTGACTCGAAGTGGGACCGGTGCCCAGGCGTACTACGTGGATGATTTTGAGTTAGTCCGATATGTCCCGCCCGCGATCGCAATAATTGATACGGATGGAGATGGCCTGCCCGATTACTGGGAAGAAGCCTACTTCGGCGACCCGACCAACGCCGTTCCCGGAGTCGATAGTGATGGCGACCTGAATACGAATGGTCAGGAGTTCGAGGCGGGGACAGACCCTACGGAGATACTGGCAAGGCTGGCCGTGAATCGAGTGCGCCCGTCCGGGAATTGGGAAGTCATTTTCAATGGCGAAAGCGGCAGAAAGTATGAGGTTCAGACCTCGGCTGATCCTGTCTCGGATCCATGGACGGTCGTGAAGACCGGGATTCGGGGTATTCCTGCGCCGATGTCGGTGACGTTTTACGAAAGCGATCCGGTCGCCATGTTTCGTGTGAGTGCCGAATCGGGCGCCCCGGCTCCCGGGTTGGCCATGCAACACCTCGGACGCGGAACATTCCTGGAACTCCAGTTCGAAGGGGAGCAGGGCCGGGAGTACGAAGTGGAATCGACCGACGATCCGATTAACGGGCCGTGGACCGTCCTGAACAGCGGCATTCCAGGCTCCGGATCGCTCATGTCCGTCACCGTCACGAACAGCAGCGCCTCGTCAACCTGGTTCAGGATTCGCGCCCGGAAAGCCCCGTAACCACAATTCCAGCCCAGACCGATATTTTCTAACCCTCCTTCAGCGACCCTCACCGCGTTGGCATTTTCAACCACGATCGTGACTTGAAATGACGACGCCTTTGTGACGCAAAGTGATTGGGGAGGGGGAAGGATACATTCAAGAGGCGGGTTGGAGCCACGTCGAGATGTTGGTGTCAGGTAATCACGCACCAGGCGGGTGCGTCCCCGATCCGTTCGAATAGCTGAACAATTTCCAGGTTCGCCATTCGGATACATCCGTGCGATGCGGGAGTTCCAAGAAGGTGCTCCTGATTTGTGCCGTGAATGTAGATGTGACGATTGTAGGTGTCGATTCCCGCTCCCGCGTTCAGGCGTGCCTCCAGGCCCCTCAACCGAAGAATTCGCGTCAGGATCATGTCCGCATCGGCATCGGCGCTCCATTCCTCATTGCAGAGAACAACACCGCTCAGTACCCGGCTCTTGAATGCGGTGCCTGGAGGTTGCTTGCCCCCGATCCGGTCGGTGATCTCATGCATGCCGCGAGGTGTCCGGTAGGAGCCTTCCTTTTCCCCCAGCCCGACTCGGCTGGTGGATATCAGGTGTTCCGATTCCAGCTTTCCCGAACAGAGCGCAAACATGGCTTGGGTGGAAGAATTAACCACCAGCAGCCACCCGTGGCGTGCGAGCCCACGCCCTACCGCATCCCGCCAACACGCGTGCGGCAGGACCGGCAATTGACTTTCCTCATCTCTCATTACTTTCAACCATTCAGCATTCGGTCATTTCTTTTAGACCGAAGTTCCAATACTCGCGAGCTTCGAACACCCGTGAACAATGCGGCTAGAGCCACCCGCCCGCTCCAGTCTGAAATGGCAAGGCAGTCCACAGCCCCGCTGATCTTGACTTTTCGCGCTATCCTGAAAAGATGATTGGAAGGGTACGTGACTATCGTCGGGCGCGCCCTTTTTTCTCCCAGAGGAACTGATTATGATGAGGATTACACTTTGGGGTGTGCTGGCGACCCTGAACTGCGGCGCATGTTTTGCCGCGGAGAACCTGGCCCTACGACTCCGCCAGTGACAAGGGGAGGTCGCCGACCGGTCATTACCGCTACAAGCTGTGGACGGCGTTCGACGCGGACTCCGTAACGCCTATGACCCCGCCGGCTTCAGCACCCAGAAGTCCTACCGGATCACGTTCTTGCCCTAGCCCTGATGCTGCTCACGTAAGTGAAGGATGCGTTTAGCAGCTCCACCGCCGAGCTTGCTCTGCGCATTAGCCATAAGTCGGACTGGACAAGCAAGTTCTTAAGAATCTCTTGAAAGTGCGAGTTTTGCCCTTTGTTTGCGGGGATGCGGACCCCACCGAACTTGTTCGGTGGTGAACAGGATCCTGTACTACGGAAACTGAAAAAGAAGATGGCGCCCGGATAGAGCGAGGGTGGAGCAGTGCTCCTCCATCGCTCCTCTCGGGCTCAATTCTTTTCTTTTCGCGAGTTGTAGTGCAAAATCACTCGCTCCACCGAGCAAGCGCGGCGGTGGCGCTTTGTTTGGGTCCGAGTCGTGCTACCAGCGCCGCAATGAGAACGGATTGATTCTCCGTTTCTCGGCCACGGGCGTGACATTGGCGAAGCCCGCATCATACTGCGTTCGGTGCCGGGTACGAAGCTCGTGGAAGACCGCGGCATCCGTTACCACGTCTTCGGGGCGTTCCCGGCTGCGTACAAGAAAGTCCCTCGCCGGGGGGTAACAGGCGGGCGGCACCGACCCGTCGTTCCGCAAATCCTGCTCGGCATTGGTCGGTAGCGATGCGCCCTGGTAACGAAGGTCCATACTCCAGCGCACACTATCGCTCGTGTTCTCGAAGCTCGCGTGAGGTGTACGATTCGTCATCAGCAGCGCCCCGCCTTTGCGAATCGGAACCGCAACCGGTTTGCCGTCCGGCAAATCGGCGGCCTCGATCTCGAGGTAGGTTCCCGCGGCGTTCGGCTGGTGGCGAAAGACCTCGGATTGATGCATCCGCGGCAGCACGTAAAGGCACCCCGTCTCGATGTGGGCATCGACGAGCGGAATCCAGATGGTCACGATCAACCCCTGGTCGCAGTCCTGGGCAAAGTAGCTCGAATCCTGATGCCAGGGGACCTCGCCGCGCGCGTCGCGTGGCAGTTTCGGCCGCAGTCGATATACACTGCTGGCGATCAATTCCGGGCCGCAGAGGGATTCGGCAAGGTCCAGCAGCCCGGGATGGCGGATGATTTCGAAAATCGCGGGCCCCGAGAGCGCCCCGCTCGAGACGGCGGCGACCAGGCCGCGGGCTTCCGCGTCGATGGCAATCAACTGCCGCCCGAAATCGAGTTCCTCGTAGGTACGGCTGAGCCGACCGGCTGCGACAAGCTCGCCGGCCCGGGCAGTCACTTCGCGCGTGACCTCGGCGATTACCGAATCAAGGGCCGAGACGGGCAGGACATTCTCAACGACGAGGTATCCTTCGCGGTGGAAGGTGTCAATTTCTTCACGGCTGAGGCCGGACAGGGTTCGCATCGTCATCATCGATTGATGATGACAGACCTGCGGATGGCCGTCAATCTCCGCGCGGTTGGACCGGAATGTCACTGACGTAAGGCCTCATCATGATCCATTCATTCTCGGGAACGGCGGGGACCGCCCTCTCCAGAGATGGCACAACAAACTGAATTTGGAGACGGCGGTCCCCGCCGTATGGAGAATGGATGGATCATGAAAGGACCTGATCAGAGCGACAGCTTAGGCCATTCCGGTTTGACCCCGGTTCGAATCTGTTGACCTTTTCACTCGAAATCTGCATGACTACCACTGAAAACCGACTTCAAGGGAACAACAACCTGTGGACTGGATCCGAAAGAGACGCGACCTCCTGGAGAACGGCGTGTGCATTATCGAGAACGTCCTCGATCCTGCCATGCTCGAGAATGTGCGATCGGTTGCTCAGGCCAAGCTCGATCAGCTCACCGACCGTGACCGTGCCGAGCAGAGGTCCACGGGATCGATGATCGCCAATCGAGACCTGCCGGGACTGGCTGAATTGTTCGCCTGGCCACCCACGCTGGATGCGCTGAAGCGGCTTGGGTTCGACGATATCAAGTTCTCGCGCGCCTACCTGATCAGCAAACCTGCGCACACCCCCCAGCTCTTCTGGCACCAGGACTTCACCGTCTGGAGCGGCGAGCCGCGGGCATACGTGGAGACGTCTCCCCAGCTCTTCGGGATGTTTTACCTGGTCGACACGAATCGCGAGAACGGCTGTCTACGCGTCATCCCGGGGTCTCATCGCAAGCGTCACTCGCTCCACGAGCAGCTTGGCGTTGCTCACACGGCGGCCACTCGGCGGATGGACGATCCGGAATCCCCACTTTACGGCTCGGCCGCCGGTGAGATCGACGTGCCCACGCGCGCGGGCGACCTGGTGCTGGGGGACGGCCGGGCGCTCCACGCCGCGCACGCAAATCAATCTGACCAGGAACGAAGCGTGATCACCATCTGGTACCACCCCATGTTTTCCGAACTCCAGGAGGGTACGCAAAAACAGATCACGGATCTCGCGCAGGCCGAGTGGGAATGCTGGCCCGCGGACGCGCGGCGGATGACCCAAGAGATCATCGCCGATTACGACGGTCCGGCCGAAGCCATTCCCCGCGACCGGGTGCCGGGGCCGCAACTGAAGTGATCCGGGCAAGATTCTCTTTTTGTACTACTATCTTCCATAATCGTTCTTGAATGCCTCAAGTTCCTCCCTCCTCGGCAGACCGTCAATCACTCCGAGGTGTCTTACGCTGTAAGCCCCGGCATGGTTGGCCTGTTCTACGGCATCAAGCAAGGGCAGCCCTTCACCAAGCCCGACCGCCAGGGCGGCGTTAAAGGCATCACCCGCGCCGGTAGGGTCCAGGGCATCCACTGCAGGAGCCGGAACGACTTGCCGATCGTTATCCGTCAAAACCGATGCGCCTTGTTTTCCCAGGGTGATAATGGCCGACGCAACCCCGAGCGCGGCAATGCGTTCGGAAAGGTCATCCAGAGAAATCGGGTCATCCGGATCGAGGCCAAGCAGGATCCGGGCTTCCGTCTCGTTGGGTGTGATCAGATCTACGTTTTTTAAAATATCCAGTGGAACGTTTTGGGCAGGCGCCGGATTCCACATCGTTAACGCGCCATGCCGGCGACCCAGTTCCATTGCCCGCGCCACGGTTTCGAAAGGCACCTCGAATTGGGTCAGGACGATATCGCTCCTGGCAATGACATCCTCCGCCTTGTCAACATGCTCAGGTCGCATCCGCATGTTGGCTCCAAGATGGCCGATGATGCAATTATCGCCGGACTCCAATAGGGTCACCAGGCCGACCCCGGTATTGATGTCCTGCTCACGATAGACATGTTCGGTTCCGATGTCTTCTGCCTGGAACACCCTGTGAGCCAGATCCGCGAAAATATCGTCCCCCAGCAGAGCGACGAGTTCTACATTCGCGCCCAGTCGCACGGCCGCAATCGCCTGGTTGGTCCCTTTGCCGCCCGGCCCCAGGTCGAACAAGTCGCCGATCAGGCCCTCCCCAAGGACCGGCATACGAGGCACGCGTACGGTTACGCCCGCCACAAAGCTTCCAATGACTGCAATGTTTACCATTTATAGAAATCTCCAATACGATCTACTCAAATTGGACCACCGTCTTCAATCCCCGGCCGCCGGCGTGCCGCAACCGCAGCGCGTCCTCGAGCGCATCCAGCCCGATGCGCGCGGTGACCAGATCCGACACGTCGACACGGCCATCGGCGATCATCGCCAGGGACTCGTCGTTCTGTTCCGGGGTCGACCCGTGCGTGCCGACAACGCGGATGTGCCGGTAGTGGATGTCGTTGGTGTCGATCGCGACCGGTGCGCTCCCCTGCGGCAGGCCACCGAAAAAATTGACACAGCCGCACTTGTCGACGAGGCGCATCGCCAGTTCCTGCGCCTCGGGCGCACCGGACGCTGTCATGACCTGGTCGCAGCCGTAGCCGTTCGTGCGTTGCATGATCTCATCCCGGCAGGCCGCCGCATCGCGGCAGTCCACGACGGCCGTCACCGTACCGGCGCATAAGGTGGCTGCCTGTGCCAGGCGCTCCGGAGCAATATCCGCGAGGAAAATCGGACCGCACCCCGACGCATGCGCCAGTCTGGCGTGCAGAATGCCCACCGGTCCCGCGCCGAGGATAACGACGCTCTGGCCGGCGGTGATGCCGGACAGGAAGTGACCGTTGATAACACAGGCCAGCAGCTCCATCATCGATGCATCAGCGCAATCCAGGTGGTGGGGAATCGATTTGACACCTGCGCAACGCAGCGACGGCTCCGGCACCACAAAGTACTCGGCGTAGCCGCCGTCATAGTGGTAGCCGAACGCTTCGAGGTTCTCGCACATGCTCGCGGCACCGCTCCGGCAGTACCGGCACTCGGTACAGTTGATACCCGAGGCGACCGCGACGCGCTGCCCGATCTCGAACGCACCTGGAACCGAATCGCCGATCGCGACGATGTCGCCGGAAAGTTCATGCCCGAGCACCCGCGGCAGCTTCAGCAGGCGGTGTCCGTAGTTGTAGATTTTGACATCGGTGGCACACACCCCGCAGGCCCGGGTTTGGACCAGCAACCCGTCGACGGGACAGGCGGGCACATCGATCTCCTGACGTTCAAGCTGCTTGATGTCCTGCAGTACCGCCCGTTTCATCAGTCATCCCTCCGATCGAATCGTTGCCGAACCCCGTCCAGCTCCACTGCGACACGTACCGGAATCGGGCCGCCGGCATCAAGCCCGGAGATCTCGGCGAGCGCGCTCGCGGCTCCTTGCGTTTCGATCAACCGCCGTAGCTTCACTGCGTCGGCGTCGGCGGGGTTGTCGTAGAGCATGACAGCCGCGATACCGCGCGCAAGGTTGATTAGCGGAAGACCGTGTTCGACGCACAGAAGCGCGGGCCCAAGCAGGCGCTCCCCGGCCTGGAGCTTGCGGATGGGCTCGGCCAGAATGCGCGTTACCGGATCGCGACAGACGTCTGCGGCGTAGTAGTCGCGGAACTCGCGGGCATACGCCGCGGAATCGGGCACATCGATACAGGGTGCGCCGGCCGCCGCGTCCAGGGCGTCGCGCGCCTCGGCCATCGCGCCGGTGAGGATCGCCTGGACATTGGCGTCACGGAAACAATCGTTCACCAGCTCTCTTCCCTGAAGATACCCCAGGGCACTGGCCACGGCTTGCGGCATGTTCGTCATGTACATCTTCACGCGGCGCCGCCAATCGGTGTCCCGGCACGGGACCAGCCCCCACAGTCGCGGTGGGGTGCCGACAACGGCCGCGGCATCGTATGTCGTTGTATTCCAGCTGCAACAGGTGAGATCGAGCGAATCGCCGCCGGCCACCGACGTCACGAGCCGGTCCACAACACACGACACGACGCCGATTCGTTCCCATATGCCGGTGTTGTCGGGAAGCTCCGCCGCCATCGCTGCGCGAAACGTGGCGGCGCTGTTTGCCGTGTTCTCGAACAGGAAGATGTTCAGGGGCGCATCCCGCCGGGGGATTGCAGCGGCCAGGGGCCGTGCGATCCCACGTGCGACATCCGCGACGGCGTCGCCCCCCACGGCAGTGAATACCGCATCGGCCTTCTCCAATTCCCGCTGGAGCGCCGGCGCGTCGGAAAGCGAGACCGAGTCATATCGATCGAGTACGCGCCGATCGCTGCGCTTGCCGTACAACTCAAGGGTGTAGCGTCCGGCCCGGTCGAGACGGGCGCGGGTTGCGTCGCGCGCCCCGAACACGATATCGCAAGAAGAGCATTGGAGCATATCCGCAATCAGTCCTCGCGCAATGCGACCGGCGCCGATCACCAGGCCCGACCTGGGCGCCGGTGACAGGCTGCGATACCGATTATCGGCGAGGTCCACCCGGTAATCCTCACGGCCGGCGGAATCCGACACCCGCGCGTAGTTGACGGCGTCCACCTGCTGGATGTGCGTCTGCGCATCGCTGGATGTACGACCGCCGCGAACATGCCGCGCGGTCAGGTTCGCGGCACACGCATTTAGCGTGGCGTCGAGGTACATGCTCATGTCCAGGAGATCGAGGACGTCCGCCCATGCCCCTTCGTCGAGAAGCAGGTAGTTGCCCTCGATCAGGACGACGCGCGCCGTCGCGCCGACATGGATGGCGTCCGGCACGGGATCATGTTTCTCGCGGGAGTAAGCCGGCAGCGGGACCGTCACCCCGGCCTCGGCGCAGTGCGCCAGGTCGATCTTCAACCGTTCGACATCGAAGGTTTCAGGAGCGCCTTTCACTCGGCGCATCGGCTGTCCATCAAGCTCGGCGTAGTGGTTGCCATGATAGACGTGCGTGTCGAGGGCGACGTTGTGCAGGTGATACCCGTCCATCGCAGCCAGCGCAACATCGCTCGCGGCGAGACCGTCCGCGATCAGTCGCTCGGCCAGGCGCGCGGCGAATACGCTCTTCCCGCTGCCCGGCGGACCGCAGACGCCGACAAGGCAGCGGCGCCCCGGCGGCAACCAGTCACAGCGATCGCGGATCCGTTTTGACAGCGGCGCCAGAACCCGGGCCGTCGCCTCGGCGTCAAGCGGTGGAAGGTCCAACTGTATGCCGTCGACGATCAATCCGTATCAGGGGATGAAGTTTGAGTCATCAAGATCAGCCTCTCGCATTCGCTCCGCGAGCTTCGGCGGACACGCAAGCCGCCGCGTGGGCAAGCCTATTCTTTCTCGTGGCGCGGGCATTGTGGTCTTCGCTGAATTCGTCGAGCCAACATTCCCACTACCTAACTGTGCCGTGGATATTGAATATGTAAAGTTTTTAGCCTGAAAACCATAAGGATGGCATTGGCCCGCGGGGAGTTGCCGGATTCTGCCTGTTCAATCGCCGGGTATAATTCGCTGCGATCTTGCCCGGTTCTTTTTGTTGTTCAGGTCGCCTAACCTTGTGAGACTATGATAGCAGACGGAGACAATGGAACAGGCAATCTCAGACAAGTCGGCCGATTCCGAGCCGGCCCGGAATGAAAGCTGGCGGATGTTTAACCGCATCTCCGGGAGCTACGATCTCGTAAATCGCCTGCTTTCGTTCGGAATCGATGTCCGGTGGCGTAAACGAATAGCCCGTCATCTTCCCGGCGGCGAGGCGCTCCACGTTCTTGACCTGGCCACCGGCACCGCGGACCAGCTTCTCCATCTGTCAGCGGCTTCGCACCGCATGGGGAAGGGAATCGGGATGGATCTCGCCGATGGGATGCTCGAGGTGGGACGTAAGAAAGTAGGGGATCGCGGTCTGGCGGAGAAGATTTCCCTGGAGGTAGGGGACGCTACGAATATTCCCGCGGACGCCGGACAGTTCGATGCGACGACCATCTCGTTTGGCATTCGCAACGTTCCTGATGTTTCGGCAGCGCTTCGGGAGATGCGCCGGGTGCTCAAACCCGGCGGGCGGGCGTTGATCCTGGAGTTTTCTCTTCCGCGTAATAGATTGATTCGAGCTTTGCACCTGTTCTACCTTCGCCGGGTGTTGCCGCGAGTCGGCGGAATTGTTTCCGGGGACACCGAGGCATACCGCTATTTGAATCGAACCATCGAAGCTTTTCCCTATGGAGACGCATTCTGCGACCTGATGCGGGAGGCCGGGTTCGAGCGAGTTCAAGCCACGCCGCTTACCTTCGGGGTGGCCACCATTTATCAGGGGGATAAAATGTAACGGAGTCGGCCTGGAAGGCCAACCTACCTTGCATCGAGTCGGCACCAAAGGTTTTGACCGTGATCCCGGCATTGGAGTACCTTTCCCGCGGTAACGATCGTCAACATGAAGCCTGGACTATCATCCATCGACATCACGGATCCTCGCCGGATCAGGCGGGAGATCATCGAGCGACTACGAATCCGGTTGTCGACCTCCGAGAGCAGCCCGCCAATCATTCTTCGCGCGGAAGTTCTGGTCGACCGGTTGAATGCCATGCGATGGTTGTCCGCTCAGTCCGCCGGTTCGAGAGGATATTGGTCCGACCGGGATGGAGATTTCCAGCTCGCGGGACTCGGCCGCGCGGATATGATTGCCGGTGAAACCGGGCACGGAATCAGCCGGGCGCTCGAAAGCGTCCATCAGCGTCTGGAGTTTTGCGATGCGGACATCCGGTATTTCGGGGGAATGCGGTTTGCGTCGTCCCCGCGTTGCGACCCGGAATGGCAGGTATTCAATGATTGTCGATTCATTCTGCCCCGTTTCGAGGTGGTGTGCAGGGAGGGTGTCACAACCTTTGCGTGCAATATGAGGTCGGATGACGATCTCGCCGCGGTGGAGGATGAACTCCAGCGAGTTTCCCTCGACCCCCACGAGGAAACAATTCTTGTGCCGAGACCGGAAAGTCGCACGGATCGACCCGGCAGGAAGGACTGGACATCGGCCGTGAACAGTACCCTGGCAGGAATCAGGGAAGGGCGTTTCCGGAAGATTGTTCTGGCCCGGAATTCCACCCTCGCATTTGCGATCCCCGTCGACGCGGCCCGGATTCTCAATGTTCTCAAATCAAGCAGTGTGAACGCTTTTCATTTTTGCTTTCAGCCGGATCGGGACCACGCCTTTATCGGCGCGTCTCCCGAACGCCTGTATCGCCGGGATGGTAGGCGGTTGCGGACCGAAGCAATTGCCGGGACTCGTCGTCGGGGCGCGACTCCGGAAGAGGATGAACGGCTCGCCCATGAGCTGCTTCAAAGCGAGAAGGACCGGCGGGAGCATCAGATTGTTGTCGAGGGAATCGAGGCGTCGCTACGCCCCCTGGTGGAGGATCTGGCCGCGGATGAAGTGCCGACGGTCTTAAAACTTGCTCATAATCTGCACCTGGTTACACGGTTTCGTGGGATGCTCCAGTCCGGCGTTCATGACGGACAGGTACTGACCGCTCTTCATCCGACTGCCGCGGTTGGCGGGGCACCTCGCAGTGCCGCAATTCGGGAAATCGAATCCCTCGAGCCGTTTGACCGCGGGTATTACGCCGCCCCGGTCGGGTGGGTGGAACGTGATTCCGCCCAGTTCGTCGCGGGCATTCGCTCGGCCCTGGTCGAAAAAGACCGCGTACATCTTTTCGCGGGAGCAGGGATCGTCGAGGGATCGTCCCCCCATGACGAGTGGGACGAAATTGAAGGAAAAATCGCACCGTTTCTCGACCTCTTTCAAGGGTCATGAGCGAACAGCAGGCGAATCTGAACCGGTTTTGGGCCGAGCTGATCGTTGAGGAGCTTGTCCGAAACGAGGTGCGCACCTTTTGCCTGGCGTCCGGCTCCCGGTGCAGCCCCCTTACCCTTGC
>Ga0315336_1002088_pt1 | contig 32899 bp, 36 predicted proteins | sample ASW5metaG_FD_204512 | JGI IMG/M metagenome (GOLD analysis project Ga0315336, IMG submission 204512) | Ammonia-oxidizing marine archaeal communities from Monterey Bay, California, United States - ASW #5 | ecosystem: Environmental > Aquatic > Marine > Intertidal zone | place: USA: California...
ATCAGTGCTCATAAATGCCCATGAAAAGCAAACTGATCAAAGGCCCCTTTGTCCGAAATCAGCGAACCGGCACTGGACGCGTGTTAGACGCTCTCAGCACTCAAAGTCGCTTCTTAACAATCGACTAGTGATTTTCGTGATCGCCCTGATCGCCGGGAGTGTCGTCGCGAAACACAAACAGTTTGCGCAAGCGGACAATGTACTAATTGATGAGGGGGCCTAGGAGGATCGTTGGCTCCTCCATGGCCCAAATCACCAAGTCTGCCGGCAACCAAGATCAATGCGAATGTTATTCATCCGGGATATGTTGGCGTCCGTGCAGAATTTCGGTGACAAACAAATCTTCATCCATAATACCGATATATGTAACGGCGCTTACCTTGCCGCCAGTCCCGACCGAATTTCGGGCTGTCGGTCAAAAGATCAAAGCTATAGTACAGCCCATCAATATATTCTTCGGTCTGCAAAGGACCAAAAAACTTGTCCGTGTAGCGGATTATCTCATCAATTTGTGCGGATGCTTGCCGGGAAAGCCTATATATCATTCGCCGCTTCAGCGCGAACGCGGGCAAGGCGTTCCTCAACGGATTCAGCGGGCGCAACACCGCTTTGAAAGCCGTTCTCTTCGGCTTCAATAATGAAGGCCTGCCGTTCTTCAGGGGTAAGGCTATTCCACAACTTCATGCCTTCGTCGGTCGGAAATACCGTCGAGGAAATTTTTGGGTCGGAAACGCCAATAGTTTTCGTGGTGCTCATGAACCAATAATAGCAAAAAATTCTACCAATCCGCAAAGGTATTCCATTTGCCAGTTCAATTCACAAATTTACCAATCCCGCCTTTTTTGCGTCACCCTAACGCATCATCCCAGAATATTCGCCCCCATCGTCCGCAATTCGCCCTACCCGCCCAAGGCTTCCAAATAAAGCTGCAACAACGCCTCTTGTTCCTGGCGTTCGTGGCTGTCCATTTTTCGCACTCGAACGACTTGGCGCAGGATCTTGATATCGAAGCCGTTGCCTTTGGCTTCGGCGTAGACTTCCTTGATGTCCGCGGCAAGCGCGGCCTTTTCTTCTTCCAATCGCTCGATCCGTTGAACGAAGGATTGCAATTGCTCCCCGGCCACCACGTCGGCCATGTTGGTCAGCTCCTGTTTGAATTGATGGAAGGCCCGTAGGGCGGCCTAACCGCCGTACCGGTGCCGACCATAACGGCCCGGCGACCGCGGCGCAATTTCTCGTTGGGCCGAAACCGGCTATCCGTGCAGTTTTTTGTTGGCGGCGAATTTCGCCTTCTGTTCGGGCGTTGCCTCTTTGTGGAATTGCGTCTTCCACTCGCCATAAGGCATGCCGTAGACGTGCTCGCGGGCCGCATCCTTCGATATGTCGATGCCTTTTTCGGCGGCCGCCTCCTGGTACCAATCCGACAGGCAATTGCGGCAGAATCCGGCCATTCCCATCAGGTCGATGTTCTGGACATCGGTGCGTCTTTGGAAATGCGACACCAAGCGCCGGAATGCCGCGGCCTCGAGCTCCGTCCGGGTTTCATCGTTCATCGTTCGTCTCCTTAGATTCTCGTGTCATTATTAGGCGTCCACGCCGGTGCCGACCATGGTCTCTTCGATCAACATGTCGACGACCTGACACAGCGCCTCTTTTTGATCGGCGCCGGCGGCGACGGCTAGGGCATAGACGGTCAGTTGTTTATGGGCCGAGGTGCCGCGGGCGGTGATGTCGCGCGCCCGCTCGACGTCCTCGACACAGTCCAGGGCGCGGGCGTGCTCGGCCACCAGGTCCAAGACTTCATCGATCAGGTCGGCAAACGGCACCTGTTGGCCGAGACCGAAATCCACCATCTTGCCCGAGCAGCCATAACGCTGCGCCAGCCATCGATTTTCGGCGATCAAAGTCGGCGGATAGATGCGCCAGCGTTGATTGGTGGTGCGCAACGAATAGAGAAACCGCAACAGGCAGACATAGAGTGCGGCGACCGTGATGGAATCATCCATACGGGTGCAGACATCGGTCATGCGCATTTCCAATGTTGGAAACTTGTCGGACGGCCTTATGTCCCACCAAAGCTTCGTCGCATCCTCGATCAGGCCGGCATTGATCATTTGGTCGACCAGGCGCTGGTATTCCGCGAAGGAATTGAACGTATCCGGCAGGCCAGTGCGTGGCAGGCCGTCGAACACCGTCAAACGATAGGACATGAGACCCGATTCATGGCCCTGCCAAAACGGCGACGACGTCGTCAACGCCAATAAATGCGGCAGGAAGTATGAAATCTGGTTCATCAGATCGATACGTAGATCCGGGTCACTGATGGCGGCGTGAACATGCATGCCACCGATCAACAGCCGGCGCGCGGTGGCCTGCAAGTCCCTGGCCAGCGCTTCGTAGCGTTCCTTGGCGGTTGGCTTCTGCGCCGCCCAATCGGCAAACGGATGGGTCGAGGCGGCGATGACGGCGAGGCCGTTTTCCCGCGCCACCTCGATCACCGTACGACGACATTCCTGAAGTGCTGCCCGCAACTCGGTAATCGTGGTGCAAACCCGGGTGCCGATTTCGATCTGCGAGCGCAAAAATTCCGGCGTGAAGATTTGATCCGGCACGCGGCGCTGACATTCCTCGACCAGGCTCGGCGGCGGATCGACGGCGAGATCCCGGGTTTGCGGGTCAACCAGCAGGTATTCTTCTTCGACGCCGACGGTCAGTTCGGGCGCTGTCACCGGCATGGCGCTACCCCTTTTCGATAATCCCGGGCTCCGCAATCAGGTGGCTTAACGTCGTGGCCAGCAAATCGGCCCAGCGGTCACCCGCCGCATCCGATCGCAACAGATCCTGGCGAATCTCGATGCCCAGTGATGGTATGCCATTGTCTTCGCCGTGAACATGGACCGTGTAGCCGAACCGGGGATCACCTTTGTAGGGTTGATTGTCGCCGACATGCAGATTGGTCCGGGCCTTCACGTCGGCGATCAAGGGCTGGGCCATTGCTGATTTTTCGGTCCACAGAAAGCCGATCTCCCATGGCCGGGCAAAGCCATCCATGGTTGGCGTGAAACTGTGCAGCGATATCAGGGCGGGCCGCCGGTGGCGCTGGCGCGCGCGCTGGACCAACCCGGCCGCGCGGTCGTGGTAGGGTCGAAACCAGGATTCGATGCGTTCCTGGCGTGCCGCCGCGCTAAGCCCGCAATTGCCCGGGATGGCCACGCCGTCGCTCTGCTCAGGGATCAGCGGCGGCGTCGCCGGCCGCCGGTTGAGGTCGATGACCAGACGCGAGACGCCGCCGAATATGGTCGGCGCATCGAGCAACCCGCTCAACGTTCGGGCGACGCGGGCGATACCAATATCCCAGGCGATGTGATCGCCTGTTTGAGCGGCGGACAGGCCGAGCGTGCCATAGCGCGCCGGAATCAGCGGGCTGGCATGGTCGCACGCGAGCACAATGGGCGCCGAGCCGTCCGCATTGAGGACATCGAACGGCGCCGCCATTTCGGCCATTGGTTCGGCCACGGCAGCCTGGTGTGAAGTATCGAGCATGGCCTCATGATATGGCGGTATTTCGGCGGCGAGGCAAGCTCCGGCTGCCATGGCCAAACCGCAATCAGGGCGTTCCAAGCCAAAAACCCGTTTCCAGAAGAGCCCGACATGATAGATTACGGTTTCGGGCCGCTTAGCAATCGAATGAACGCCGCCTGAGAAACCATCTGCCTCGGGAACTTTCGCCATGTCTTTCACCGACGATGCTGCGCGCGATCTGCTTCGACGCCTGTTCGCACGCGCCGTCGAGGCGGCGCTGCCGGCCCATTGCGTGCCGCCGGCATTGCCCGTTGCCCCACCCGGCCGAACGCTGGTGGTCGGCGCCGGCAAGGCGGCGGCGGCCATGGCGCAAGCCGTTGAGCAGAACTGGCAAGGCGCGCTCAGTGGCCTGGTGGTCACCCGCTACGGTCATGGCCGGCCGACGGCACACATAGACGTGGTCGAAGCCGCACACCCGGTGCCCGACGCCGCCGGCCAGGATGCCGCCCGCCGCATCCTGGCGCTGGCGGCCGACGCCGGCCCTGACGATCTGGTCCTATGTCTGATTTCCGGCGGCGGCTCGGCGCTGCTGTCGCTGCCGTCGGCGGGCCTGAGCTTGGCAGACAAGCAGGCAGTCACCGAACCCTTGTTGAAATGCGGCGCGACGATCGGCGAAATCAATACGGTCCGCAAGCATTTGTCGGCAATCAAGGGTGGGCGACTGGCTCAGGCCGCGGCCGATACGTCGCTCCATAGTCTGATGATTTCCGATGTCCCGGGCGACAATCCGGCCGTGATCGCCTCCGGCCCAACCGTGCCGGACCCGACCAATCTTGGCGATGCACGCGCGGTGCTTGCCAAATACGCCATCACCGCGCCGGCCGCCGTCGCCCGACATTTGCTGGATCCGGCGGCGGAAACCCCGAAACCGGGGGACCCCTGCTTCCGGTCGGTAACCAACACCATCGTCGCCGCGCCGCGCGGTGCGTTGGTTGCGGCGGCGGCAGTGGCGGCGGATGCCGGAATCGAAGCGGTTATCCTAGGCGACGACCTGGAAGGCGAGGCACGCGCCCTCGGGGCACAGCATGCGGCCTTGGCGCGGGCGGAAATCGGCAAAACACGGCCGATTCTTCTGCTGTCGGGCGGCGAGACCACGGTTACCGTGACCGGCACTGGCCGCGGCGGGCGCAACGCGGAATACCTGCTCGGTTTCGGCCTGGCGCTTGGGCCGGCGCCGGGCGTTTGGGCCATTGCCTGTGACAGCGACGGCATCGACGGCAGCGAGGACAATGCCGGCGCGCTTTGGGCGCCCGACAGCCTGGACCGCGCCGCCGCGGCCGGCATCGACGCCGAGGCCCGGCTCGCCGCCAACGATGCCTATGGCCTATTCTCCAGCATTGGTGATTTGATAGTGACTGGGCCGACATTTACCAACGTTAACGATTTTCGCGCCATTTTGGTGTCGAGCGGAGAACAATAGAAACCGATGCAACGCCAGCGCTACACCAAAATCTTGGCGACGCTTGGGCCGTCAAGCACCAAAGCCGCGGAGATCAAAGACCTCTACGATGCGGGCGCCGATGCGTTTCGACTGAATTTTAGCCACGGCAGCCACGCCGAACACCGCCGCCGCCACGCATCGATCCGAAACCTGGAGAAACGGGTCCACCGGCCGATCGGTATTCTCGCCGACCTGCAAGGACCGAAGATCCGTGTCGGCACCTTTGCCGGCGGTGCCGTCGAGCTCGAAGCCGGGGCTGCGTTTTGCTTGGATCTGGATCCTGCTCCAGGCAACCACACCAGGGTGAGCCTGCCGCATCCCGAAATTCTGAACGCGTTGGCGCCCGGTAACGACTTATTGCTTGATGACGGCCGCCTCCGGCTCCGCGTCGAAAGTGTAAAAAGCGGCCAAGCCGTGGCGTCGGTGATCACGGGCGGCGTCTTGTCCGATCGCAAAGGCGTCAACATTCCGGATATCATCGTGCCGGTCAGCGCGCTCAGCAACAAGGACCGCGCCGATCTTGAATTCGCCGTCAATCTCGGCGTCGACTGGATCGCGCTCAGTTTCGTGCAGCGACCCGAGGATGTGGCCGAGGCCCGTAAGCTGATCGCCGGCCGGGCCGCCATCATGGCGAAAATCGAGAAGCCGTCCGCCGTGGAGCAGATTGACGGCATCGTCGAACAGGCCGACGCGATCATGGTGGCGCGCGGCGACCTCGGCGTGGAAATGCCTCTACAAGACGTGCCACGGATTCAAAAGCAGCTGATCCGAACCGCGCGCCAGGCCGGCAAGCCGGTCGTGATTGCAACGCAAATGCTGGAATCCATGGTCCATTCTCCGGTTCCGACCCGGGCCGAGGTTTCCGATGTCGCCACCGCCGTCTATGACGGTGCCGACGCCGTCATGCTGTCGGCGGAGACGGCGGCCGGCGAGTATACGGTGAATGCCGTCCGGGTGATGGACAGCACCCTGGCCAGTGTCGAGCGCGATCCGCTGTTTCGCAATCTTCTCGACGCCACCCGGACCGATCTGGAACCGACCGCGGCTGACGCGATCACGGCGGCCGCCCGACAGGTTGCCGAAACCATCGGCGCCGCCGCCATCGTGACCTTCACGACCTCCGGATCGACCGCGCTCAGGGCGTCGCGCGAACGCCCGAACAAGCGGATCTTAGGCCTGACACCGAACCCGCAAACGGCGCGTCAGCTCACCCTTGCCTGGGGCATCTACTGCGTTCATACGGAAGACGCGCAAAATATCGATGACATTGTCGACAAGGCCTGCGCCACCGCGCTGAGAGAGGAATTCGCCGCCGCCGGCGAGCGCCTGGTCATCACCGCCGGCGTGCCGGTCGGCACTCCCGGGGCCACCAACCTGCTACGCATCGCCTGGGTTGGCGACGACGCCATGTTTCGCTTAGCGTGAAAAAGTCCCTCGGCTCCGCCTCAGTGTACTTTTTCCCCGGGAAATAAAGCCAAATCAGACCTTGGGGCGGCCCAGCGGTCTGATTTCGACCCTATCTGTTACTGATCATGACCAAAGGTCATGATCAGAATCCGCAACAGAAGGGACGGAAAACTTGTTAGCGCATCGTCGAACCGCCTCAAGATGCGCTAACGCATTACTACAACTGAAGAAAAGTACACTGAGCGTAGCGAAGGACTTTTCTTCACGGTCAATTATATATTGCCGTCTTTTTTCGCTTTTTTCAGGACATCGACCCGGGCTCGGGGATGGGCGAGGTGGGGGTGGACGGCGAGCGCGCGGCGATAGGCTTTCAGCGCCCCCGCCTTGTTGTCGATGGCGTCATAGATCAGGCCGAGGCCGGACAGCGCACCGAAATGGCGCGGCTCCAGTTCCAATGTCTTGATGATGTCTTGGACCGACCGGTCATAGGCGCCGATCATGTAATAGACCGTAGCGCGCTTGTTCCAGCCTTCGGCGTAATCCGGCGCCATGTCGACGATGGAGGTCAACCGCTTGATGGCCTTGTCCGGGTCGTTTTTATTCATCGCCCGCAACGCCTGTCCCATCAGCAGATCGACGGTATCGGAACCGGATTCGAGCCAGATCCGCCAAATGTGCTGCTCCGCGGCACGGATAGACGTCGGGTTTTCGCTGATGCGGAGTTCGCGGAAAAATGGCTCAAGGCGCTCATCGCCCTGCTTGGCTTCGGCCGGGGCGAGCACCACGATGATCGGTATCATCAGGGCAAGGAACCACCGCATAATGCAAAGAGCCTACAAGGCTTTACCGATGGCGCCAACTAAATCCTTCGTGAAGACGTGGCGATCCTGTCATCGAGAGCCGCGGGTTTCGGACCACCGGTCGCCCAATCCAGCAACTGCGCGGTATGCAGGACAGGCAGCGTCGTGGCGCCGGCGATTTGAACCTGGCAGCCGATGTTGCCGAGGGCGACGACATCGGCGCCGACGCTTTCGATGTTGCGAATCTTGCGATCGCGAAGCTCGGTGGCGAGTTTCGGCTGCATGAGATTGTAGGTGCCGGCGGAGCCGCAGCAGAGATGGCCTTCTGGTACGGCCTTCACCACATAGCCCGCGTCTCGAAGCAGGCGCACCGGAAGCTCGGTGATGCGTTGGCCGTGCTGCAGGGAGCAGGCGGAATGATAGGCGACGGTGAGCCGCTGCGGCGCTTGGCCGGCGAGGCCGATTTCGGCCAGCAATTCGGACAGGTCGACGGCCTTCGCGGAAATCGCTGCGGCCCGCGCCGCCCATTCCGGATCGTCCTTCACCATATGGCCGTAATCCTTTACCATCGTGCCGCAGCCCGACGCGTTGATGACGATGGCGTCTAGGCCGTCTTCGCGCTCCGCCCGTTCCCAGGCCTGGATGTTGGCTTTGACCGCGGCAAGGGCGTCGGTCTCCCGGCCGAGATGATGGGTCAGCGCACCGCAACAGCCGCTGCCGGCGGGCACCACCACTTCGCAGCCCGATCGGGTCAGCAGGCGGATCGTCGCTTCGTTGATCGCCGGATTGAGTACCCGTTGGGCACAGCCCGCCAACAGCGCGACCCGGCGGCGGCGTTGGCCAACGGCGGCGAAGGATTGTCGGCGATCCATATCGCCGCGCACTGGCAATTTCTGCGGTGCCATGGCAACCATGGCGCCGAGACGGCCCGGCAAGCGCGCCGCAATGGGCCGGGCCAGCGCCGCCACCCGCAAAGCCAGTCGAAACCGGCCCGGCACCGGCAGCACCCAGCTAAGCAATCGGCGCAACAACCGCTCCGGTAAGGGACGTGTGTGGGTTTCCTCGATATGGGTTCGTGCCAAATCAACCAAATGCATGTAATGAACGCCGGACGGGCAGGTCGTCATGCAGGAAAGGCAGGATAGACAGCGGTCGACGTGGGTAACCACGGCCGGCTCCGGCGCGGTCGCCTGTTCCAACATGGTCTTGATCAAATAGATTCGTCCGCGCGGCGAATCACGCTCGTCGCCAAGCGTGACATAGGTCGGACAGGTCGCGGTACAGAACCCGCAATGCACACAGGCACGGAAAATGTCATTGGCGGTGGCGAACTTTGGTGTCGCCAATTGTTCCGGCGTGAAGCTGGTCTGCACGGTACCGCCCTCAGCCGGCTTCGCCGGCCGGCGGCAAATCCGCGGCCGTCATGCGGCCGGGATTGAGCAAGCCTAGCGGATCGAAACTCGCCTTGATGCGGGCCGACAGCGCCGCGACCGCCGCCGGCGGCGGATGAAACGGCGGCACCGTTGCACGGATCGCCGCGTCGGCGCGCACCAACGTCGCATGCCCGCCGGTCACGGCGACCGAGCGGCGGATGATGTCGGCGCCGGCATCGGCACGCGCGGCAAGCGCCAGCCAAATCAAGCCACCGGCCCAGTCGTAGAAAAAACGGCAATCCAGTTCTTGGCGAATGCGACCGATTACCGCCGCGCCTTGCGCCGGCGCGACAGACAACCGCCATACCTGGTTGCTGCCAGCGACAAAATAAGTCACATCCCGTATTTCCCGCCAGAATGTCTCCGAGTTATGGCCGTGGAGCTCTTCGGTGTCGCCGTATTCCCCCATCATCGTCCGCAACGCCGCACACCGATGGCTGACGGAAGGACCCGGACCCTCCAAACGCATCGCCGTGACGGCGCCGCCGGCGCCGGCAACATAAGTCACGGCACTTTGGCGCGCGACGTCGCCTGGAAGATGCGCCAGCGCGGTCGGTTCAGAAGCGCCACCCGCGGCCGTCGCCATCGCCGTCATCGCCGCGTCATCGGCGAGGCCATAGACCAGCACGGTCCGCGTCTTCTCCGGCGCCGGCAGGACCTTTACGGTCAGGTCCGTAAACGCGGCCAACGTCCCATAGCTGCCGGCGAGCAGCTTCGACAAGTCATAACCGGTTACGTTCTTGACCACCCGGCCGCCCGACTTGAAGGCCTCGCCGCGGCCGGAAATTGCCTTAAAACCGAGAAAATGGTCGCGCGCCGCGCCGGCCTTGATACGCCGTGGTCCGGCCAGATTGCAGGCCAACAGGCCGCCCAGCGTGCCTTGACCATTGTCTCCGCCGAGCAGTGGGCCGAAATCCGGCGGCTCGAAGACGAGTTGCTGGCGGCGCTGGGCCAACAGCGCCTCAATTTCGCTCAATACGGTGCCGGGCCCCGCACTTAGCACCAATTCTTCCGGCTCATAGAGAGATATGCCGGACAGCCGGTCGAGTGCCAGCCGGGTGGCGTTTTCGATCGGCCGGCCCAGGCCGCGCTTGCTCGCCCGGCCGACGACCTCGAGCGGCCTGGCCTCGGCCACCGCCCCTTGCACCGCCTCCAACGCCTGCTCGGCGGTCTCCGGTTGCAAGACAGCACTCATCAGAACCGCGGCAAGTCCGGAAACGGCAAGGCACCGGCCTTGACGTGCATGCGACCGAGCTCGGCGCAGCGATGCAATGTCGGAAACACCTTGCCGGGATTGAGCAGGCCCGCGGGATCAAACGCGCACTTTACGCGCTGCTGCTGGTTGAGGTCGGCCTCGTCGAACATGGCACCCATCAGGTCGCGTTTTTCCACGCCGACGCCATGTTCGCCGGTCAGGACACCGCCGACCTCGACGCAAAGCTTCAAGATGTCGCTGCCGAAGGCTTCGGCGCGTTCCAGTTCGTCTTCCACGTTGGCATCGTAGAGGATCAGTGGATGCAAATTGCCGTCGCCGGCGTGAAAGACGTTGGCGACGCGCAGGCCATACTGTTCCGACAGCGTGGCTATTCGTGTCAGGACGCGCGTCAGTTGATGCCGGGGAATGGTGCCGTCCATGCAGTAATAGTCTGGCGAAATGCGGCCGACAGCCGGGAACGCCGCCTTGCGGCCGGCCCAGAAGGCCAGCCGTTCGGCTTCGTCGGCGCTGACTTTGACGGAGACGGCGCCGGCGTCATCGGCGATTTGGCGAACAATCCCGCTCAAGTGATCGACTTCGATCGCCGAGCCATCAAGCTCGATGATAAGCAGCGCCTCCACGTCCAACGGGTAGCCGGAATGGGCAAACGCTTCGGCGGCATGAATGGCCGGACGGTCCATCATCTCCATGCCGGCCGGGATGACGCCGGCACCGATGATCTCGGCGACGCAATTGCCGGCAGCTTCCAGATCCTGAAAACCGACGAGCAAGCCGCGCGCTGTTTCCGGTTTCGGCAGGATGCGTACCGTGACTTCGGTAATCACGCCGAGCAGGCCTTCCGAACCGGTCAACAGGCCGAGCAGGTCGTAGCCTTCCGAATCGAAATGACGGCCACCTATTCGAATGACCTCGCCATCGATCAGCACGCATTCCAGGCCGAGCAAATTGTTGGTTGTCAGGCCATATTTCAGGCAATGCACGCCGCCGGAATTTTCCGCCACATTACCGCCGATGCTGCAGGCGATTTGGCTGGACGGGTCCGGTGCGTAGTAGTAGCCCGCTGTTTCGACGGCCTGGGTGATGCCGAGGTTGGTCACGCCGGGCTGGGCGACGACGCAGCGGTTGTCATAGTCGATATCCAAGATCCTATTGAACCGGCCCATACCGAGAAGCACGCCGTCAGCCAACGGCAAGGCGCCGCCGGATAGCGAGGTACCGGCACCGCGCGGCACGACCTTGACGCCCTGTTCATGACAATAGCGCAACACCGCCGAGACCTGTTCGACGGTTTCCGGCAGCACCGCCAGCATCGGCGGTTGGCGATAGGCGGTAAGCCCATCGCACTCGAAGGCCCTGAGCGCCGCCCGATCCTCGATGACGCCCTCGCCCGGTACAATGCGACGGAGCGCCGCCGCCAGTCGGCCACGCCGGGCCAACACGGATTGATCAGGGGCGGGCATTTGCATGGCGCTCTCCGTCCTTCCGTCGCCGGGGCATATCCGGCGACATCGCCCATCATTCCATGAACAATGACCGCGAGACAATGCGTGAGCACCGCCGTGAAGCCAAGACTTTACCGGCCATTCAGGCGATCGACGCGTTAGCCCTGAAGGACACCGATATCAACAAGCCCGGCCCGGAGGGTTACAGCCGATTCAAAATGCAAGGTATGGAAACCGAGGTCGACAGCCGCAGCAACGTTCGCACGGCTGTCATCGATGAAAACCGTCGCCGCCGGCGTCAAATCGAAACACTGGCAGAGATGCTCGAATATGGCCGGTTCCGGCTTCTTGAGCCCGACTTCGCCGGACACGACGATGCCGTCGAACCAATCCAGGAACGCGAAGCGGTCGCGGGCCACGGGGAATTTCTCGGCTGACCAATTGGTCAATCCAAATAGCGGGCAACCGCTGGCCTTGACGTCGCGTAGTACGGCGACGGCGCCATCGATACTGCCGGCCAGCATTTCCGGCCAGCGCTGATCATAGGCGGCAATCATTTCCGCCCAATCCGGATGGCGCGCTGTCAGTTCCGCGACACCGTCGGCGAAGGACCGCCCGCGATCCTGTTGTTCATTCCAAGCCTGGTCGCAAATTTCCGTCAGGAAATGCTCCATGTCCGCCTCGCGGCCGGCGAACAAAGAGCGGTAAAGATACCGGGGATCCCAATCGATCAACACGCCGCCGAAATCGAACACGACGGCCAAGTCAGCTGGGGCGCTCATCGTCAGCCCCTTTCAGCGATCGAAGGCAGGTAGGCGGCTTGGGCAGGCCTCAGCCTTGGCGGGCCTTGAAGCGCGGGTGGCGCTTGTTGATGACATAAATACGGCCCTTGCGCCGGATGACGCGGTTGTCGCGATGACGCGACTTGGCTGACTTCAACGAATTTATGACTTTCATAACCGGCTCCTTAACTGGGCGCGGCGCAACATAGGCAAGCGACGTTGGGCTGTCAACGGCAACGGTACCGAAACGGCGTGCATCATCAAACGCCGAGTTGGACGCCGATGCGCTGAACGGCGACTTGGCCGCTGTTCAAGATCGCCGCGCGCCGGTTCCAAAAATCGGCTTCCGCCACCAACCAAGCGGCGCGGCGCGGATCTTGGGCAACGCCGGCTAGCTTGCTGACCGCGCCGGCAAATGCCCCGCGAATCGCTGCACAATGATCGTCGGTGACGTCGGCTGCTTGAAATCCGGCCAGACCAACGCGCGCGCATTGGTCTCGCAAGAACGTCAGGGTGGTCGGATAGACCGATACCGGCTCATGCGCCCGCCAGATGGCTATTTCCGGCGAATGCGGGTCGGCACCGGTGACGCAATGGCAGTCGAAGTGTAGCTGGCCGCCGGCCTTCAGTGCCCGCGCCAGGGCGTCGAGCAAAGCGGCCTTGTCGCGTACCAGCAAAAACGCCTCGTCGACCAAGGCCAGGTCAAATGCCCGTGGCCGCAAAACCAACGAATCATAGGCGCCGAATTCAACCAGCGCATGGCGCTTGAGGCCGGCATTGACCGAGAGCGCCGAACCGATTTCGGCGAGGTTGGGGTCGTTGACGATTGTCGTCGCCCGCAGTTTGTATTCGGCGACCGCCAGCCGCGTACCGCTACCGATGCCGCCACCCAAATGCAAAAGCCGATGGCTGGGTTGCAAGTCGAATCCCTCGAGCTTGGCACGGAACGCCGCCTCGCCGCCCGGCGCCAGATAGCCGTCGCCGAACAACTGTTGGACCAGATCCAATCGGATCGGGCTCCAGCGATCCAATCTGGGCGGCTGCCCGTCGGCCCGCGCCCAGGCTTCGCCCTGGCCGGTGCTGCCGGCGCGGACGTCGGGGCGCTTCCACAACCTGGTGATGCGCCGCCAGCCACTGCCGCCGGTCTCCTCTGCCTCAACGGGTTTTGCGGTTGATTTCGCCATGGCGTTCGCTGCCGGACCGCGGCAGCCGATCAAGACCGGCGAATATCGTCAACAAAAGCACCAAGGATCTTCCCCAGTGCTTCGTTGATGGCAAGCACCGCCGCCGCCACGCTGCCATTTCCACTGGCCACTTCGGCGCGATAGCGTTGGTTGATGACCACGCGATCCTTGGTCGTATCGATTACGGCCAGCTCAAGTTCGGCGACGACGCGCGGCGGGCCATCGCCGAGCACGCGCTCCAAGCGATTGACCCTGCCGATGATCTCGAAGTCCGGTCGTATGCGCAGTTCCGGCGTGACCACGGTGCGGGCAAGGCCGCTTTGCTTGAGATAGCGCGCGATTTCGCCTTGCAGCATACGCGTCGGCGGGTCGCTCCAATAATGGTAGTCATGCTGCTCCACCTGTTGGCCCTGTCCGCTTCGGCTATAGAGCACCGGCCGTTCCCGCAGCAAGCCGTCGGCGTCCAGCGGCGTGACCGACAAGACACCGCTGGACAGCACTCCGAGCGGCTCTCGCGCCGTGTCAGGCGGCGACACCGAGATCCGGTAATAGCGATCCCGCGGCGGCGGCTCACCGCCGCCAAAGCAGCCGACCAGGCCCAGCATCAACAAAGCGATCGCAGCGAAGCGCATCATTCAGCCTTGCGCCCGTCGACCATACCGACGGTGCTGATGCCCTCGGGCCGCGACCGACCGCCGATCAGCAGGCTCGGATTTTGCCGGATCATGCGGGTGAATTCATTCATGTTGCGGCTGCTGCCTTCCATGTTGTGGAGCACGGAATCGACCGACTGCGATACCGATCGCAAAATATACTGCGCATCGGTTAGGGACTTGCTAACGTTTTCGCCGTTCTCGGCGACGGCCTGATCTATTCGAACCATCAACCCGTTCAACTGATCGGCGCTGTTCCGCAAATCCTGTGACAGAGCCGCCGCGTCGCCGGCGGCGGCTTCGGTATTGGCCAGCAACCGATCGAAGCGATCGAGGTTTTCGGTCGACAACAATCGGTTGACCCGCCGGCCGCCCTTGTCGAGCTCGCCGACGAAATGTTCGAGCGCCCGGGTGATGCCGTCGCCGCGCCGTTCAAGCAAGTCGACCAGGGCGGTCACCTGCCGGAACAGGCCTTGAATATCGGTTTCGACAGTGCCTTCGACACTCGTGGTCAACCGGTTCAACCGCTCGACCAACGGCGCCACTTGCTCGCGTGCAAGCACGCCGAAATCGGCCGCCGTCTTGGTCATGGTTGTCATCATGTCGTTGGACCGGCCGGCGATAATGGGCTCGCCGGGCTTGAGCATCCATTCGCTCTGGCCGGCCGCAATATCAATGGTCTTGGCGGCGAGGAAATTCGAGCGCTCGATCCGCGCGACGCTGTCGGCGGGAATTGGCCAATCTCCACGAATGCGCAGATCGACGCGAAACCGAACCCGGCCGGTTTCCGTCATCGGCTCGATCGCCTCGACTTGGCCAACATTGTAGCCCTCGAAACGAACCTGGGCGCCGTACTTCAGATCGGCGACGTTCTGCATGAACATGTGATACGGCGCGCCGCCGCCGGAACCGCCGCCCAACAATGCCAAAACAGCGACCACGGCCGCGGATATAGAGGTAACGAACACGCCGACCGCGACGTAGCTGGTATTGCGGTTTCTCATGGACATAATTTGCGCACCCTTGGCGTCATTCCTGACGGCCGGTTAGCCGTTGCAGATATTCGTTCGGATCGATTTCTTCGCGGTCGGGAATTCGGTTAAGCAGGTTGCGAATTCTTTGGTTGTGGCTGTTGCGAATACCGGCGACGTCGTCAATCGCCAGGATCCGGCCGCCGTCCAGCACGGTGATGCGGTCGGCGATCTTGAAGGCGCTGTCGAGTTCGTGGGTAACCACCACGACTGTCATGCCCATGGCGTCACGCAGGGCCAGGATCAACTCATCCAAGGCCGAGGCGACCGTGGGATCGAGTCCGGCCGAGGGCTCGTCGAAGAACAACAGTTTCGGGTCCATGACAATGGCGCGCGCCACCGCGGCACGTTTCAGCATGCCGCCGGAAAGCTCGGACGGCTTGAAATCGCCAAAGCCGGCAAGGTCGACCACCTCCAACTTCATTCGCGCCATGATCTCCATGGTCTGGCGATCCAGGTCGGTATGCTCTTCCAATGGCAGGATGATGTTCTCTAATACGGAGAGCGAGCTGAACAGCGCGCCGCCTTGAAAGGCGACACCGACCATGCGCCTGAGTTCATGCAGCGCGTCACGGCCGATTGTGTTGATATCCTTGCCAAGCAGACAAACGCTGCCCGCGCTCGGCCGCTCAAGGCCGATGAGATGACGCAGCAAAGTGCTTTTACCGGAACCGCTGCCGCCCATGACGACCATGATTTCATGTCGTCGAACGTCGAAATCGACGTCATAGAGAACCTGGCGGTCACCGTAATGGCTGCATAATCCCCGGACCGAAATCGCCTCAGTCGCGTCACTTGGCAGCCGTTGCGGCGCCTCCCGGGCGATGGCCTGTACAGCCGACATTGGTCAGATCACCAGAAACGCGAACAGCATATCGGCGATAACGATGGCCGATATACCATGAACCACGGCGCGCGTGGTTTGCCGGCCGACACCGTCGGCGCCGCCGCTGACCATGGCGCCGTTGACCGCGCCGACGGCGACGATCAACAGGGCGAATACCACACTCTTGCCCAAGCCGTGGAGGATGTCGCCGACCGACAGGACGGACATCACGTCGCTGAGAAAAGCCAGCATCGTCGAATCCATGGCGGACGAAACGAACAGCGCCGCCGCCAGCAAGGCAACCGCACATGACCATGCCGTCAACATCGGCAGCAGGACGATCATGGATATCACCATCGGCGACAACAGATAGCGCACCGGGCTGACGCCGATGACGCGAAGCGCGTCGACTTCCTGGTTGATGGTCATGGTCGCCAGGCGCGCCGCCAGCGCCGAACCGGACCGGCCGGCAACCAATATGCCGATGATGAGCGGTGAAAACTCTCGCGTGACGGACAGCGCGATGCCGACAAAGGCATAGGATTCGGCGCCGAACAACCCCAAGGAATAAAGACTCTGTATGGCCAGCATGAAACCGATCGTTGCCGACAGCAGCGTGGCGATCGGCACGGCGCGCAGGCCGACCTCGACCGCTTGCGCCATAACCGGATCGAGCCGGACAGGCTGTCGAGACCAGCGCCCGGCGACCAGCCAATACAGGCTTTCGGCCATCAACGCTGTGCCGAAACCTATACCGTCTATACCGCGGACACTGTTCCGGCCAATGGATTCCATGGCTTTCATCGGCAAGCTCAAGCAGCGCCGGCGAAGGCGGCGCCCATGTCGTTGTGAATCTCGAAGACCTTGTCCAGTCGCGCCAGCTTCAGCACTCGCTCGGCCTGCTCGCTGACCGACACCAGGCCGAAGCCGCTGCCGCGCTCGCGGCTCGATTGCAGCGCCTCGATCAGGCAGGCTATGCCGGAGCTGTCGATGTAGAGCACTTGCGACATGTCGACCAGTACGTCGGCGCCGCGGCCAACGCAATCCAGCAAGACTTGGCGGATATCGCCGCTGTGTTCCAGGTCGATGTCGCCCAGAAGATTGACCAATACACGGCCGTCGCGTTCGCTGATCGTCGCTGTCATGTCCGCTCCAAGTATTTCGATAATTCCAGGATATTGCCCTGACCATGGCGGGCCGGCTGGTAGTCGACTCGGTCCATGATCTGGCGCATGAAATGGGTGCCGAGACCGCCCGGCGCGATGTCTTCCAGTGGTCGCGGATTGATCTCCGCCGGATTAACCGGCGGACCGTCGTCATGCAACGTGACGCGAATACCGTTGGTTAGGCGATAGACTTCGATCGTCGCTTCGCCGTTATCATATCCTTTGTACGCATGCCGGATAATATTCTGGCAAGCCTCGTCAACCGCCAACACAATGTCAAACGCCTGTGGTGCCGGAAAGCCGCACATTTCGGCGGCACCAGCGATACCGGCGCGAATCAGCTTCAAACGATCGGCGCGCGCGGGGAAACGCAAGTGAAACAAGATTTCCGCGCCATCCGTCGCTTGCCTGGTTGCCAACATTGCCATCTCATTGCTTCCCCGGCGTCCAGCCGTCGTCAATGGTGAGTACCGTCAAGTCATCTCGGGCTTCCCAACCGGCGCCGTCCAAGGACTGCAGCATCGCTTCGACGCGCTCTGCGGCGGCGCGTTCGGGCATGGATTCCAGCAGGTGCATGAGGCCGTCGGCACCGAGCTGTTCTTGGCCGCCATAACAAAACTCGGTCAGGCCGTCGCTGAAGATGTAAAGCTCGCCGCCGTCCAGGCAGATTTCGGTCGGCTGAAAATCAATATCAGACAAGATACCGAGCGGCGGCTCATCGGCCTCAAAGGACTGGTAGCGGCGGTCGCGGTCGCGAAACAGTGGCGGCTCGTGCCCGGCGTTGGCGAAACAAACCCGACCGTTTTTCGGGTCATACAAGCCGGCAACCATGGTCACGAACTTGCCGCGACTGGCGGTCTCGTAGACCTCGGCATTCAGCCGGGTCAGCAATTCCGCCGGGTCGGTGATGCTGCGGGCGAGGCAGCGAAACAGGCTCGCTGTCTTGACCATCAGAAGCGCGGCGTCGATGCCCTTGCCGGAGACATCGCCCAAAGCAAACGGTATGATGCCGTCGGCGCGCGAAAAGTAATCGAAGAAGTCGCCCGAGACCGTGCGCGCCGGGCGATTCAAACCGAACACCGGGAAGCTGCCGGCCGGCGCATCCGGCAACAGCTTACGTTGAATTTCCGCCGCGGCGGCAAGGTCGACATGCATGCCCTGTTGGTCCGCCGCCTGACCGGCCAAGCCGTCCTTGACCAGAGACAGGCCCAACAGCTCTGCCACCAGCAAAACCAAGGTGGCGTCATTGTCCGGTCGCTCGGCGAGGCCGGGCCCCTCCCATTCGAGCGCGCCGACCGCTTCGCCGGCAACGGCGATCGGCAGGCGTTCGGGGCCGACTGGGCTCGGATCTTGGTTCAGCGCCAATCCGGAAAGGTCCAGCTCGCCGGCCAGTTCGGTCAATCGCAGCTGCAGGCGCCGGCTTACCGAACCTTCGGCCCGGATATCGCTGATCAGCTGCGCCAATAGACGCCAGTGCCAAGCGTCTTCGGCGGCGGCGGTATTATCGAACGGGTTTTGAAACGGCGCATTCATAACCAGGATAAACTCGATATTTCATCAATGGTTATGAAGCTTATGATGAAATCATTAACCATGAATTGAGCATGGCGACGGGTGTCGGCGATCAGCGAACCGAGCGAATGATTGCCGAGGCGACGTCGAACAAATCGGCCAATCGGGCAATGTAGTGATCGCGGACCGCGAAACGCGCGCGCGAGCCGCCGCGAAAACCCTGTTCGGCCGCAGCCAACATGCGACGGAGGCGGCGCTCATGCAGGCCGAAATGACGTTGCACCGGGTCGGTCACCACCCCGGCGAACGTCGCCAGGACAGCAAAGCCAATCATCAAGCCACCGGTGGCGCCGGCCACCAAGCCGATTGACGGTGTCGCGGGAAAGAAACCATACCAAACGCCGCCGATGCCGGCGCCAAGCGGAAACGAGGCGATGGCCAGTTGCTGGGCGAGAATTCCGGCGATCGCCGGCCCAAGGGACAAAGCCGTCGGTGTCATCTGTTGGAACACCAAGGCACCGGTGCCGAGATTGATCAGGGTGTTGGCGATATCCGATGCTGCTGCCCGGGAATCGCCGTAGGTTGACAAAAATGCATCGAGACGGCGTCGCGCCTCCGGGTCGGCCGCCAATTGGCGGCCCGCCGACAGCGCCGCTTCGACCATGCCGCTGACGCGCGTGTCGACGAGGATTTCGGCCATCAGGGCATCATCGCGCGCCGTCCTGTCGCCTTGGTCATAGGGCAATTCGAGCAATTCGGTCTGGATCAGCCATTCGACTTCCCGCGCCACCGACGTCTGAAACAGCAAGCGCCGGCCGTCCATCCAGGCGGCGGGCCGTTTGATGCCGGCGCGGGCGAGGATTTGGCTGGTCAGTCTCGCGACAATCACCGGCGGCGCCAGCACCAGGTTGGAAGGCGCGCGCAATAAATCCCAGCCCAAAGCGTTGCGGTGCAGCCTGAGGGCGCCGAGCCAGCCGAAGCGGCGGGCGACAAAGTCCGGCACTTTCTCTCGACGGACGGCGAAATAGCGTTTAACGGCGTCGTCGACGACCGCTGCAATCAATTCGCTGTGACGCTCCGTGCTCGGCGCTTCGGACACCCGCATGCCTCGGTAATGGCAAAACCAACCGGAGTGAACGCCGAGTACCGAATATTTTCAAGCCCGGTCGCGACCGGACTACAGGCAAATAAACAGCGCCCCGGCAAAGGATGGGTGCTGGTGCCGCTGGCGTTTTACGAAACTGTTAAGAAGCCTTCACTTCCGGATCGTCGATGGCCTCAGCTTCGGCGATATCGTCGTCATCGGACATTTCCTTCATCAGGCGCTGCACAATGTCGCCGATGGCGTTGAACTGAGAAACCGGATCGGATTGCTCTTCATCGTCCGAATCCGCCACGGCCATCGCATCGTCCAAACGATCATCAGTGGCCGAACCATCGGCGTCACCCAGCACAATGGCGCCGTCATCATGGTCCGGCAGATCGCTGCCGGCGTCGACGAATTCCACCGCTTCGGTCGCATCGGACACCGGCGTTTCGTCTTCGCTCCAACCGTCGTCATCCGTCATGACGTCGACCGGATCCGTCGCCATGTCTAACAAATCATCGTCCGGCTCATTCTCAAGGCCGAAGTCGGACATCGAATCGACCACGGGTTCCGGTTCGACGGCAGCCATCACGATGACGTCGTCCGCGCCTTCGGCGTCGACCATGGTCGAAACTTTCGCTTCAAGGCTGCGTAGGGCCGGCGACAGCCCGTGGTTCGCATCGGCCTCGATGGCCAGAAGCAGAGACCGCAGGATTTCGCGAAGCTGATCGTTTTCATTGCTCATTTGGCCAACACGATCTTCATAAGCGGCGATCGTCTCGCGCTTGTCTCGCAGTTCGTCGGCAACGGCGTTTATTCGTTCGCTCAATCGCTCGAACAGTTGCAGGCGCTGCCCGCCTTGATCGGACAATTGTTGCCGCGCCAGGTCGGCGCGTTCACGCAAGGCTTCTATCGTGTCCATAACCCTTCAACCCAAAAAATATCCCGGTCAAACGATTCCGTAAGGTCGAAACTTGCTCTAGAACGCCAGCGGGCGGTAGCCCCTAAGGAGCCACCGCCCGCATCGTGTCTGCGCTCCAAAAAAAGAGCGCCGATGGTTCAGGCCGCGCGGCGGAGCGTGCGACCCGTACTGGCTTTGCGTGCCTTAAGCGCTTTCTTTGCCGCGCTGACCTTAGAGACAGTGCGTTTCACGGCAATCGAAGTCCGCTTTTTCGGCGCGGCTTTCTTAGCCACGGTCTTTTTGGCAGCAGCCCGCTTCGGCGCCGCCTTCTTGGCCACGGTCTTCTTAGCAGCAGCCCGCTTCGGTGCCGCCTTCTTGGCCACGGTCTTCTTGGCGGCAGCCCGCTTCGGTGCCGCCTTCTTGGCCACGGTCTTCTTGGCAGCAGCCCGCTTCGGCGCCGCCTTCTTGGCCACAGTCTTCTTGGCAGCAGCCCGCTTCGGCGTCGCCTTCTTGGCCACAGTCTTCTTGGCAGCAGCCCGCTTCGGCGCCGCCTTCTTGGCCACGGTCTTCTTGGCAGCAGCCCGCTTCGGTGCCGCCTTCTTAGCCACGGTCTTCTTGGCAGCAGCCCGCTTCGGCGCCGCCTTCTTGGCCACGGTCTTCTTGGCAGCAGCCCGCTTCGGCGCCGCCTTCTTGGCCACGGCCTTCTTGGCAGCAGCCCGCTTCGGCGCGGCCTTCTTGGCTACGGTCTTCTTGGCAGCAGCCCGCTTCGGCGCGGCCTTCTTGGCTACGGTCTTTTTGGCAGCAGCCCGCTTCGGCGCCGCCTTCTTGGCCACGGTCTTCTTAGCAGCAGCCCGCTTCGGCGCCGCCTTCTTGGCCACGGTCTTCTTAGCAGCAGCCCGCTTTGGCGCCGCCTTCTTGGCCACGGTCTTCTTGGCGGCCGGTTTACTTGCGGTGGTTTTCTTTACGATTGGCCGACGCGCAGCAGACTGGCTCTTGGTCGTGGTTTTCCTGCGCGTGGTCGGACTTTTTCTGGCGGTTGAACGACCCGTCGAGGTCGTTGCTTTTTTCGCCGTACGTGTCGTTGGCATGTCTGTCATTCTCCTTGCAAACTGGGACACGAATCTGGCGAGCATCAGCCGCCAATCCACGCACTAATCCGGCAATATGGTTAACAAATGGTTACCAAAGCCGACTTTTTGCCCACAACCACGGACTTCGACGATAAATTATCTGATTTGGTCCGAAATTTGGACGAATGCGGCAAACGGCCCGTCGGCAGTTCATTAGCCGATCAGGACGGTGCCAAGAAGAATGGTGGGCGTGAGAGGGATCGAACCTCTGACCTCATCGATGTCAACGATGCGCTCTCCCGCCTGAGCTACACGCCCGCACCACGGTGTTCGAGATCGACGACGCAAACAGCCGCTACTTGCTTACAATTAAGCAGTGCCGCCTGAATCGGACGGGGCGTTATAGCGAGTTGGCGTGGGCTATGGCAAGAGGGAAGTCGATTAGAGCAAATTTCGATCATACGGAAACGTTTGATCGAAATTTGCTCTAGCTGGCCGGCGGCGCGCCGTCTTCCAGCCGTCGATCCATCAGCGCATTCTCGACCTCGCCCACGAGTTGGCGCAAATGGAACGGCTTTGACAAGACCGTGGTGCCAGGCGAGGCATTGGCGCGAGCATTCATGGCGACAGCGGCAAATCCCGTGATAAAGATTATTTTCAGGTCCGGCTGGAGCAATTCGGCGCGGCGCGCCAACTCCAAGCCATCCATTTCCGGCATGACGATGTCGGCCACCAGAAGATCGAACTCTTCCGCTTCCAAATGCGGCAGCGCGTCCACGCCATCACCGACCGTCGTAACATCATGACCGGCCCGTTGGAGCTCGCGCCCCAAAAAATGGCGCATCGATTCGTCGTCTTCTGCGATCAGGATCTTGGCCATGACTAACACGTCACTCCGTTTCAACTGCCGCCCCGGCAATGTCTGCCTGGCGGGTCACATCTATGCCACTCGCCGGTCTCCGCAATTGCCCCCACGACTGTGCGTGCTATGATTGCAGGGCAAACGGGCCGACAAGGCCGACTATTCGTGACAACGGTTAAGAAAACGATATCGTCTTGGCTTTCACCGGCGCCAGTACAGCACTTCCGACCGTCGAGTATCGCGACCCCGTTCAAATTCTGGAGCCGCTCCGTCAGCGGATTCCTTTTGTCTTCGCCTCACCGCACAGCGGCACCGACTATCCGGCCGCTTTTTTGTCGGGATCGCCGCTCGATTTGCTGACCATTCGGCAGTCCGAAGACAGTTTCGTCGATGAAATATTCGCCTCGGCGCCGCGTCTTGGCGCGCCGCTGTTATGCGCCCGGTTCCCGCGCGCCTATTGCGATCCGAACAGAGAGCCTTTTGAGCTTGACCAAGGCATGTTCGAAGACACGCTGCCGTCTTACGCCAACACGACCTCGCTCAGGGTTGCTGGCGGCCTCGGCGTGATTGCCCGCATCACTGCCGGCAATAAGGAAATCTACAGCCGCAAGCTTACCTTTGCCGAGGCCGAGCGACGCATCCGAGAGTGCTATCAGCCCTATCATGCCGCGCTCAAGGCGCAGATCGACCGAACAAAGGAACAGTTCGGCCATGTCATCCTGATTGACTGTCATTCGATGCCGTCGTCGGTCAACGCTTCCTGTCTTGGCCACCACCGGCAACGCCCGGATATGATCCTGGGCGATCGCTACGGCACGTCTTGCGATAGCGCTGTTGTCGACATTGCCGAGCGGCTGTTGCGCGACCTCGGCTATCAAGTCGGCCGCAACGCACCTTATGCCGGTGGATTCACGACCCAATTTTACGGGCGTCCTGTCGATCACGTGCACTCGCTGCAAATCGAAATCAATCGGGCGCTCTATATGGACGAGCGGACCATCGAACCGCGGCCCGGTTTGGCAAGCCTTGCCAAGGATATGGCCGCCTTAATCGACGGCATGTCAGCGCAGCTCGATCTGATCTAGAGAGATTCCCAAAAAAATAGGCTATCCTCGAAAACGAAAATCGCCGGAGGATAGCCCAAGTCTAGGGAGGAAACGCCCTGTGAGGGGCGGCAGGAGGGCGGAGAGCCCGCCCTTGCTGCAATGCAATATGTAGTGCTCGCGAGGGCGTTTGTGAAGCCCGGTACAAGAAATCTTTTTGCTATTATTTGGCCAAAATGTTCATAATGTTGCGTGTCTGACAATAATGTTGCGGCGCAATAATTTCAATCCTACCCCGGCGGCGCCTGTGATGGCACGAGGATTGCGACGCCGATGTCATGAACGGGCTCCCAACCACCATGACGATTATCCTTGCTGCTTTCATCGTGCTCATGCCGATGGCGGAAGGCGCCGCCGATTCTTCAAGCGATAGAGAGACTTGCCGGCAGCTAACGGCCAAAACGGAAGGCCGGCTGCGGCTGCCGCGTCATATCCTCGGCGCCATCGCACTGGCTGAATCGGGACGCTGGGACAAGCGCCGACAGGAAAAAACTGCCTGGCCGTGGACAGTTTATGCCGAGGGCCGCGGTCGATATCTCGACAGCAAGGCCGCCGCCTTGGGCGTTGTGCGGAAATTGCAGGCCCGCGGCGTCACCAACATCGACGTCGGCTGTATGCAGATCAATCTGTATCATCACGGCAAGGCCTTCGCCGTGCTCGAAGACGCCCTCGACCCGGTCAAGAATGTCGAATACGCCGGCAATCTTTTGAAATCGCTGCAGCGCCAGACCCGGTCCTGGAGCATGGCCATCGGCTACTACCATAGCCGGACGACGCGTTATAATCGTCCCTACCGGAAAAAAGTCCGGCAATTGTGGGACCAAGAGCGCCGGCGCGCCGCCCGCGAGCGACGCGCCATGGTCAAATCCCGAGCCGCTCGCCGCGGCCGAAAATCCTAAGCGGATTCTGCCGCCAGTAAGGCTTGTTTGCGCTCAAGGCCCCATCGATACCCGCGCAAAGTCCCGTCCCGGCCGATCACGCGGTGGCAGGGAATGACCAGCGCCACCGGGTTGTCGGCGCAGGCACGGGCCACCGCCCGGACCGCTTTCGGGCGGCCGATGGCCTCGGCAACGTCACTGTAAGTCCTTGTTTCACCGCGAGGAATCTCACGCAAGGCTTGCCAGACCTGCTGTTGGAAAGCGGTCGCCTTCAAATCGACGGGCAAGTCGGGATTGGGCCCGTCGCCCTGCAAGTAGCCCAAGAGATGCACGACCGATTGGCCGAGCCGACCGTCATCGGCGGTGATTTCAGCGCCGGGATACTCGGCCGCCAGAAAGCCTGTCGGATCGTCCATTTCGCCCAGGCGAACAGCGCATATGCCGCGCGCCGTAGCGGCGACCAGCAACGGACCAAATGGGCTTTCCGCCAGCACGTAGCGGATCCGCATGCCGGCACCGCCGCGGGCGTAGGCCGCCGGCGTCATGCCGAGTTCGTTGTCGGAGCGTTCGTAGACCCGGCTGGAAGACCCGTATCCGGCTTCATAGGTGGCAGCGGCAACGCCGACGCCTTCCCGCAACGCGCCTTTCAGCCGTTCGCGGCGCAACACGTCCCAATATTGCCTTGGCGTGATGCCCATCACGCGCCGAAAGGTGCGTTGCAAATGAAATGGGCTCAGTCCGGCCCATTCCGCCAAGGCGGCAAGGGTCGGCCGGTCTTCGGTGTCTTCGGCCATCAATTCCCTGAGCCGAGCGGCGACGGCGGTCGCCGCCTCGACGCTCTTGTCGGCAGCTGCCGCCTGTTGCGGCCGACAGCGTTTGCACGGCCGGAAGCCGGCCTTTTCCGCGGCGACTGATTCGTCGAAGAACCGCACGTTTGTGCGTTTCGGCTGACGGCTCGCGCAACTCGGCCGGCAATAGATCCCGGTGGAAACAACAGCATAAACAAAGGCGTTGGCCGCGCTCTTGTCACGCTCCAACACGGCTTGCCAGCGGCGTTGTTCGGTCATGGTTCTCGCTCCTTCCGTTGTAGTATCGGAAAAGAGCTTATCGGTTGATCCGGTCATCGCGATATCCAGACCTTGCTGCGTAATTCAGCGAAAATCGATACCAATTATCGCAACAGAACGCCCACTTGATCATCGGCCATCACGAAGATTAAGTCGACCCGACCATTTTCGTCCAGGTCGCAGAGCGCGATGTCGCTCACCAATTCGCTGCCAAGCTCGAGACGCGCCCGGGTCTGGTAGGTTTCGCCATCGAAGCGCAACACTTCCAACCGACGGCGGTCCTGTGTCGGCACGATCAAATCGTCGACGCCGTCGTCATCGTAATCGATCACCGCCGACAGCCGCAGCGCCTGGCTGCCGAGGACGTGATTGGCGTAGCCGCGACGGATGAATTCCGTGCGCCAACTGTCGCCGGTCCATTCGATGATCTTGAGCACACCGCCGATATGCGGCGTTACGATATAGGCGATCTCCGGTCGGCCGTCGCCGTCGAAGTCGGCGACACCGGCCGGGTTGAGCCAACGATGGGCGCTGCCGATCGGCGGCGTTTCGGCAAGCACGCGCAACCGATCGCCGACGGCACCCAGCACGACCAGCGCGGCGCCCTGGTCGAGGTAGGAACGGACCAAGAGGATCTCTTGGCGTCCGTCCCCGGTAATGTCGACAAGGCGAGGAAAGCGATCCTCGAATACCGATTCGGGCCCAAGCGAAAACACCAGTTCCCGGCGATCGTCGGTCATTGCCACCACGGCGCCGGCCTCAAGCTGGTCACCCAGAACGCCATGATCATAGCGATCGGTCGGATCACTCAGCCAGGCGCGCCTGAGATGGCCCGATCCGGTAACGATCTCGCCATCCGGCAGCATGCCGGTTTCCAGCGGCGCCGCAAATTGGCGCACCAGATCGAGCGTCTTCAAGATGATGTCCCCGTCGACGACACGAACGCGATACGGCAAGTCGCCACCGCCGATCAATCGAGTGGTGCAGCCCCGGCCCTCGCTGCGAACGAAGCCTCCCGGTATCGCCGTGCGCCAGTACTTGTCGGCCGCCTGACCAGAGCCAGGCGCGACAGCCACTGCGCCAAGGGCCAATCCCACTGCCAACACGGCCAACGCTACGCCGCCAATTTTCATGTTTTGGTCTCTTCCACTTTTGGCGGTGTCGCCGCTGGGGTTTCTTTGTCGTCTTCGTCCGCCTGCGGCGGCTTGCGGCGAATTATAATATCGCCGTTGTCGAGCACTTCCGGGCCTTCATATTGCGGAATGTTCTGAAAAAACAGCTCAATCGCGTCGAGCACACGTTGAAGCCCATCGCGGACGGATTCTTCCGTCGACGGTTCATCCGACGCCGCGTTTGGGACACCGTCCCAACCCAGTCCGGCGGCTAAGAACCCCGCCAAGATCAACGCAGTCGATCGCTTAGCCATGGATCCTCAACGCGCATTCTCGAGCGCCAGAGACGAGACCGAAGCGGCATTATGCTCCAATGCCTCGGACGTGCCGTCCTTCTCGTCCAAGTCACCTTTGACGATACCTCCCAACGCGACCTCTATCGTGCCATAACGGATATGGCCTTCGACACGTCCGCCGGCTCGAACGCTGAGATTTTCTTTCACGATCAGGTCGCCGCTAAACCGGCCATCGATGTCCGCCGACCGGACCTCAAAGCGGCCAACCACCGCGCCGTCGCTCGAAATCTTGAGGTGCCGGGCGACAACCGACGCATCGAGATTGCCGTCAACGACCAGTTCATCACACGTGGTGATTTCACCTTTCAATTCGATGTCTCGACCGATAATCAACCGCCCCGGCACTTGGTCGTGACCGTACTTCACAACGCCTGCCGAGCTGGCAGAGTAATCCGGGCGTTTGGCCGGCACTGGCATTTTAGGCGCCGGCAGCGGCGATGGGCCCATTTTTTCCGGCCGTAGTGGCTGCGTAGACGGCCGGGATTGTGCGTCGACGGGTGTGGGCCGCGGCGGCGTCTTCGGCGACACATCGGTAGCGATCGCCGGCAACGTCGGCGGTTTGGCCTCGTCCAAACGCGGCTTTTTGCGTACGAACATGTCCGCTCCTCAAGATTGCCCGATGACTTGGACTTTATCGCCGAAGGTGGCAACAATGTGGCGTCGGACGATTTGCCGTCGCGGCAAAGCTTGGAACGATAGTGATTCAGCCGACAGACCGGGAGCGAAATGGGATGCAGGACGCATATATTATCGGGGTTCATACCACACGGTTTCAGCGCTGGCCGGACAAGAGTTTCAAAGACCTGACGCGTGAGAGTTATTTGGGTGTTCTGGCGGATGCCGGCCTCGAAAACGGTGACGACATCGACTTCGCCTGGTTCGGCAATTGTGGCATGTGGCTGCAGGGACAAGGCAGCATCCGCGGCCAGGTTTGCTTTACGCCGTTGGTCGGCGACGGCCTGTTTCCGGCACGGGTGCCGATGATCAATGTCGAGGGCGCCTGTGCGACCGCCTCGATGACCCTGCATGGCGCCTGGAAGGACGTTTTGTCGGGTCAAACCGATCTCAGCCTGGCAATCGGTGTGGAGAAGGTTTACCACCCGGATCCGGAAATCGTCACGCGTGGCTTCGATGCCGGCATCGACGTGTTCGATACCGAGGAATGGCGCGACTATTACCGCGCCGCCGGCGCGGAAAGCGGCAAGCCCTTCGAACCCGGCGACGATCGCACAATCTTCATGGACACCTACGCCATGCAGGCTTGCTATCACATGAAACGACACGGCACGACGCAGCGTCAGATCGCCGTCGGCGCCGCCAAGAACCACTGCAACGGCGCCCTCAACCCCAATGCCCAGTATCAGTTCGAGCTTTCCGTCGACCAGGTCTTGGAGGACCGGTCGATTTCCTGGCCGTTGACCCGGGCCATGTGCGCCCCAATCGGCGACGGCGCGGCGTCGGCGCTGGTCTGTTCGGAAGACTATCTCAACGGCCAGCCGTCCGACGTCCGCGCCCGTGCGGTGAAGATCAGCGCCAGCGCGCTTTCCGGCGGCAAATACAAAGCATTAGACGAGCCGGGCCTGACCCAGGCGGCAGCGAGGAAAGCGTATGCCCAAGCCGATCTCGGGCCGGGTGACGTCGACGTCGCGGAAGTGCACGACGCGACGGCATTTTGTGAAATCTATCAGGTCGAAATGATGGGATTTTGCGATATCGGCGCGGGCGGCCGGTTCGTCGAAAGCGGCGCCACCATGCGCGACGGCACGGTGCCGGTGAACACCTCCGGCGGTTTGGTCTCGAAAGGCCATCCGGTCGGCGCCACCGGGCTCTCGATGGTCCACGAACTCACCACCCAACTGCGCGGCGAAGCCGGTGCGCGGCAGGTCGCGGACGCGCGCGTCGGCCTGGCCGAAAACGGCGGCGGCGTGATCGGGTTCGAAGAAGCCGCCTGCTGCATCACCATTCTGGAAAAAACCTGACAACGGCTAGATCAAACTGCGTTCGAATGAACACAAGTTGCTCTAAAGAACGAGGGGAACAATCACCATGGACATTCGCTACGACGACCGCGTCGCGGTCGTGACCGGGGCCGGCACCGGCCTCGGCCGCAGCCACGCGCTCTTTCTCGCCGCTCGCGGCGCTAAGGTGGTCGTCAATGACTTGGGCGGCGCCGTCGACGGGCGCGGCGGATCGGCCAAGGCGGCCGACATGGTGGTCGCCGAAATCGAGGCGGCGGGTGGTGAAGCGGTCGCCAATTACGATTCCGTTGACCGACCCGACAGCGCCGCGGCGATCATCGCTACGGCCATCGACACCTACGGAACCGTCGACATCTTGATCAACAACGCCGGTATCCTGCGCGACAAAACATTTGCCAAAGTCACCATGGATGATTTCGAGGTAGTGATGCGGGTTCATTTGATGGGCAGCGTCTACTGCACGCACGCCGCCTGGCCGATCATGGCGGAGAAAGGCTATGGCCGCGTCGTGCTGACGACATCGGCCGCGGGCCTGTATGGCAATTTCGGCCAAACCAACTACGCGGCGGCCAAGCTGGCGCTGGTCGGGTTCATGAATGCGTTGAAACTGGAGGGCCAGAAGAACAACATCCTGGTCAACACGATCGCGCCGATCGCCAAGACGCGCATGACCGAGTCCTTGATGCCGGAAGACTTTGCCAAACATTTGGATCCAGAATTGGTGACCCCGGCAGTAGCCTGGTTTGTTGCCGAAGAATGCCAAAGAACGGGCGATATCGTCTCCGCAGGTGCCGGCTATTATGCGCTGGTCAAGGTCGAGGAAGCGGCAGGCGTGGCACTCGGCGCCGACCAACCGGTCACACCGGAAATCATTCGCGATCGCTACGACGACATCGCCAATATGACAGCGGCAACGCCATTCCTCCATGCCAACGAGCTGCTGGACAAGGTCGGCAAATTGCTCAATAGATAATCCATCGGTAAAAAGTCCCCAGGCTCCGCCTCAGTGTACTTTTTACCGGGGAAAATTGCCAAATCAGACCTTGGGGCGGCCCGGCCGCCTCAAGATGCGCTAACGCATTATTACTACTGAAGAAATGTACACTGAACGTAGCGAAGGATTTTTTTTCACGGTGAACTAACTGTCGCGCCAAGCGCCCGTCGAATGGCCGCGATCGCCGGCAAAGGTGAAGATCAGGCGCACCCGCTCCAGTGCGCGGATTCGCATGGGGCCGCTGTCCGGGACGGATACGACCTTGCCGGGCCGCAGCGTTTCGATCACGTCGCCGTCTCCATCCTCGACATCCGCCGTGCCCTCGACACAATAACAACGCGCGATGTCGGCAAGATCCCAAAATTCAAGCACGTGACCCGTTTCGATCACCGTATCGCCGATGCTAAGACCGCCGCCATCGGCACGCGGCAGCAGCCGGGTCCGCGCGCTTGCGCCGTCACTCACCACGGCTCCAGGCAAGTTGAGTTCACCAATGTCGTCGGTAACCATGATACACGCCCCGCCCGAGTGACCCGGCTTCGCAAGCCGGATCCGTTTCCTTTTTGTGCCTTCAGCGATCGAATGATCACTTAAACAGGCTTCTCAGGCATGATGTTCCAACAAAGTGCGCGCTAAGGCAAGCCTTGTGAGCATGTCTCGGGTTGGCGTGCTCGTGTGGAGGTGTGGCCTACCGTTCGGCGAAGGCCGTGTCCATGGCCCGGTATATCGGCTTCAACAGGTACTGCAGCACCGTCCGCCGTCCGGTCATGATGTCGGCTTGAACGTTCATGCCCGGCAACACCAGATTTTCTCCCGGTACGCGGCCGAGATAGTTGTTGGCCAGGCGAATGACGCCTTTGTAGTAGCGTTCGCCTTGCTCATCCGCCGTCGTCGAGGGCGAGACCCGCTGCAATTTGCCTTTGATGTCGCCGTAGCGCGCGAAGTCGTAGCCCAGCACCTTGACCGATACTTCCTGGCCCGCCACCACATGACCGACGTCGCCGGGATTGATGCGCGCCTCGACAACCAACTCATCGTCGATCGGCACGATTTCCATGATGCCGGCGCCCGGTACGATGACGCCGCCCATGGTGTGGATGTTCAAATCTTTGACCACCCCGTGAACCGGGGAAACGATTTCGAGGCGGGCAACCCGGTCGCGCAACTTCTCGACCGCGGCGCGCGCTTCAATCAGCTCGCCGCTAATCTTGCCCATGGCTTTCACCGCATCGGAACGCAGCTTGGTGTCCAGTTCGATCAACCGGACTTGGGATTCGCCTAACGCCTCGGCGGCTTGCGCCAAACGGCCAATGACGGCGGAAAGATCGCCTTGGGCGAGATTAAGCGCGCGTTGGGTCTCCAGGAATACGATGCGCGAGACCAGGCCTTTCTTCAATAGCGTTTCCCGCATTCCCAGTTCTTCCGCAACCAGCCGAACCTGTCGTTCGGTGGTCTTTCGCTGCTTTTGCAGGACGTTGATTTCCGCCCGGCGTTCGGCGATCTGCCTTTTCAACACCGCGCGTTGGGACGTACGCGCCGCGATCTGCAGCGCCAGAATCGCGCGCTGGTCGGCGACAAGTTCCGGATAATGTGCTTCGTAGGCGGAGAAATCGGCTTGCTTGTCCATGGCAAAGACCCGAAGACGCTCAACTTCCAACGCCAGTACCGCCTCGCGGCCCTGCAATTGATTGAGTTCCGATTGCGAGGCGGTTGAATCAAGAACCATCAGCGTCTGCCCGGCCCGCACCATGTCGCCTTCCGCGACCAAGATTTGCCGAACGATGCCGCCTTCGAGATGCTGTATGTACCGTACTTGACCGACAGGCAGGACTTCGCCCAAGGTCACTGCCTTTTCGTCAATTTTGGTCATTGCTGCCCATACGATGAAGCCGCCGACCAGTAAACTGATCAACGCCAGCAGCGACGATACGAGATGCGGCGGCCCGGATTCTTCGAGCAGAATGGCATGGGCAAGATAACGCGCTTGGCGGCGCTGCTTCCGGCCGGTCTTGAACGACGCCAGCCCGCCGAACAATGACGTGAGCTTGAAACTCATAACGCGCCCCGCGGGATCTGCTGCAACACCTGATCCGGCGGGCCGTCCATCGCGACGCGGCCTTCCTCGATCACCAACAGCCGGTCGGCCATGCGCATGTGGCTCGGCCGGTGCGTGATCATCACAACCGTCTTTTGTCCTTTGAGTTTCTCCAAATAAGCCATGAATTTCGCGTCGCCGGTTTCGTCGAGCGTTTGCCCCGGCTCGTCGAGCAGGAGGATCGACGAATCCTTGGCGTAACACCGGGCAAGCGACAGGCGCTGCTGGAAACCGGACGGCAATTGCTGAAGTATTTGATCGCCGATACGGGTATCGAAGCCATCCGGCAAGGCCTGTATATCTTCCAGCACGCCGGCGGCGGCGCAGGCTTGCTCGAGATCTTCGTCCGACGCCGTCGGTTCGACGAGGCGGATATTTTGAGCAATCGTTCCGTGGAACAAATGGCAGATCTGCGGCAAATAGGCGATCGAATACCGGAGTTCCAAGGGATCCAACTGACGGATGTCGAGGCCGTCGATATGCACCGTGCCGGCCTGCGGCTGATAGAGGCCGCCCAGGACCTTGAGGATGGTCGACTTTCCGGCCCCGCTTGGGCCGGTAATCGCGACCAATTCGCCGGGTTTGATGTCGAAGGCGACGCCAAGCAATGCCGGCTCGCCGCCGGAATTGTAGCGCATGGAAATACGCGCGAGCGACAAGGCGCCGGAGAAACGCCGTCGCGGCGTCACCTGTTCGCACGGATCACGTTCGGTCTTGATCCGCATCAGTTGGTTGACTTGCTTCAAGCCGAGTTTGATTTGCTCCAACCGGGTCAAGGTGACGAACGCGGTTTGCAGCGGCGACAAGACCCGCCAAACCAAGGCCATGGTGGCAATCAGCGCGCCGACGGTCATGTCGCCACTCATGACTTGCAACGTACCGATCGCCAGGGTGGCGATGCCGGCCGCCATCATGATGAC
>Ga0315336_1002089_pt1 | contig 32896 bp, 29 predicted proteins | sample ASW5metaG_FD_204512 | JGI IMG/M metagenome (GOLD analysis project Ga0315336, IMG submission 204512) | Ammonia-oxidizing marine archaeal communities from Monterey Bay, California, United States - ASW #5 | ecosystem: Environmental > Aquatic > Marine > Intertidal zone | place: USA: California...
TCCTTCGAACTGCCGGAAACGTCGAGCCATCCGGTTGCGCGACCCGGTTTGGCGAGAGAATCCAAGATTCCCGAAGGGTCAAGCGCGCGCGGACCCAATCCCGTGCGCGGGTCCCCCGCGCCGAGGCCGGAATGGGCGGCGATTACCGTGACGGGCGCGGGCTCTACGTCCCGGAAAACCGCCCTTTTCGGCACGGCAGCCGCCATGCGCCGAGGCCCGGCGCCGTATGCGGTCTCACGTGTCAGCATGTACTAGATATAGGTATTGTTGGGATGGATTTCCCGCTATGCGCGCCGATCCGGGCCAAATCTCCTCTGGAATCCCGTTAACCGTTCATTTGCCGTTCAGGCGCGTTTCGGCAAACTCCGGTTTTTGTGTCGTCGGGTAACAGGGAGAGAGGCACATGAAACGCGCAGTAATCACCGCAGTTTTGGGCGTTGCTTTGATGGCCGGAGGCGCAACGGCGGTCTTTGCAGGTGGCAAGTATTACAGCAAGGGCTATGGCTATGGCGGCGGCTATGGCGACCTATATGGCGCCCGCGCCGCCGGTTATTGCCTCTATCCGCAGCAAATCAGGAGCAAGCTCGCCCATTACGGCTGGCGCGGCTTTGATGTGGTGAAGCTCGGGTCCCGGTACGCCTATGTGTGCTCCTACCGCCACGGCAAGCCCTACGAGCTCAAGGTCGACCGTTGCTCGGGCGAGGTCTACAAGGCCAAACCGCTCTACGGTTACGGCGCGGGCTACGGCTACTAGCCGGCGATTGGTTGCGAGTCCGGGGGCGCGTGGCGGGCTCCAATGCGGGTTTTAGCCACCCTGTGTTATCAAGGCGCCGGGCAAATCCATTACCGAGGGCGTCATCCCAGTGTCCGCTGCCGAACCGAGCCCTTCCGGTCCCGAAAGGCTTGCCATCAACCGGCCAGCCCAGGCCTGGATACTGGCCGCGATCGCCGGATCGGCCGATGCGATTTGCCTGCTGCTTTATGACGCCTTTGCCGGACAAATGACCGGTAACACAGTCCTGCTGGCAATCGATATTGTCGGGGCCGAGTGGTGGAGCGCAGCCTATCATGCAAGCATTATCGGCCTCTTTGTCCTCGGCCTGCTGGCCGCGACCGTGGCCGTCCGAAATGGCATATCTTCGGCCATGGTCCTGGTGGCCTCAGCACTGCTGGTGGCGAGCGCGGTTCTGCTGCCGGCGGCAACCCCGGCACTCGTCGTCGCGGCGGCGATGGGGCTGCAAAACGCGGCGGCGCGCCGCTTCGGATCGCTTACGCTCAATACGGTGTTCATCACCGGAGATCTGCAAACCATGGTGGGCTCGCTGACGGACAAGGAGACCGGGCCGCCGGCGAAAATGGCGGGCCGCGCCATGGCCGTGTTGTGGGCTTGCTATCTGGCGGGCGCGCTGTCCGGCGCCCTATTGACCCGGGTAACCAGCTATCCGCTGCTCGTGACCGCCGCCGCCATGGTGTTGGTATTGTTGCCGAGCTCCGGCTGGTGGCGGCAGCGGGTTCGCGCCCGCTAGCTGGGGTTCAGGCCGCAAGTCCAGGCGTGCACCATGTTGTCATGGCCGGATCGTTGCAAAAGTGCAACGCTCGCGGGAAATCTGCATCGGATTCTGCACTAATCTCGGGATTAACCCGCCGTACTCTGATAATTCTCATGGCAACGAACAAGCGAGTGCCCGCTTCGTGCAGGTTTTGGGGCGCTCGGAACCGATAGCGAAAAGCAATTGGGGGATTATGATGCAGGGACATCAGCACTCAAGAACCATTTCGAACCGGCTCCGTTCAGGCGTGGCCGGACTGTTGCTGGGCGGCGCGGCGAGCTGCCTGTTGGCGGCGCCCGCGAGCGCGCAGGGCGTGGTCGAATGGTCGGGACCCTATGCCAGCATCGGCATCGGCGCCACCATTATGGACGCCGACACCAAGGTGAACGCAGCTCGCAACGAGCAGACCAACATTGATATTCAATGTCCGCCTGTTGGCTTGGGATGTCTCATTCCGCCCCTCCCTCCAGATGGTTCCATCAGCGCGTCGATCTTCCCGCTCGCGCAACAGCAGAATCTGAACCTTGATGGGCTGACCGATGCGGGCGTGAGCGGTCACCTGTCGTTGGGTTGGGACCAGCGTATAACAGGCTCCAACTTCCTGATCGGCGCCTTCTTTGACTACAATTTCTATAATGTCTCCGCCGAATTCAGGTCGCAGGTTTGGGCCGAGGGCGGACGGCCGAGCATCAGCTTTAACTTCAACGACGATCCAGTTTGTCCTGAAGAGCTGTGCCTAGAAGCCGTTCAAGAAGTGGCTGCCCTCGACGATGGCGGCCCATTGGTTGCCGGCATTATTGGCGGCATCATCGGCGCATCGGTCTTGAACGCCATTCGCGACGAGCACATCGAAATCGATGGCAAGATCGAGCAAGACTACTCCATCGCGGTTGGTGGCCGAATTGGTTACATCTTGAACGAAGCCTTTATGACCTACTTTGGTGCCGCTTGGACCCGCACATCCATCGACGGCCACGTCAACGTCAATATCGCCGATCCGTTCTGCGGACCTGGTTCGATCTGCGATGGCTTGAACAGCCCGACCTCGATCCGGCTTGATCTCGACGAAGAGGTCGACGGCTACAAGCTGTTGATTGGCGGCGAATATGCGTTGGGACAGGCCATGGGCGGCAGTTGGTTCCTGAGGGGCCAGGCCGAGTACCACGACTATGATGGGATCACGAAGAGCTTCTCGGGCTCGAGGAACCAGCAAATCATAAACTTTGAAGGATTCGAATGCGGCAATTTGGGATGCCTGGTGGCTCCCATTGACGTGGCTCGGCAGATCAGCGAGTCGGCCTCGGCATCGATCGACAAGGAGGACTACTCGGTCTACGGCGCCTTGGTCTATAAGCTCGGCGGCTTCGGCAATTAGCCAGACCGCAGCACCTACATAATCTCGGGGAAGGCCACGCGAACAGCGTGGCCTTTTTCTTGGCCCGGGCCATCCCTTGCCGATCCGTGAGGGCGTCACGTTTACGCGATGCCCGTTGCCCGCTGGTGGATCAGCCGGGAAAGCGCTGCCGCTGGCCGCCACGCCGGAAGGCCGCGATATTTGTCGAACGGAAATGTCAGGCAAGATGGGTCGAGGCGCAGGATCGCAATCCTGCCATCGGCGAGTCGCGCGCAATCCAAGCCGAACACGTCAGCTTCGATCGAGGCCCGCAGGGCCTGCAAATCGGCCAAAAGAGTCGGGTCTTCGCTCAAGCTGTTTCCGATAAGCGCCTCTCGCTCCTGCTGCATCAAGGCCTCGTCGCCAGCTATCAAATTTGCGCTTGATCCGGCGTCGCTATCCCCATTCCGGTGCACGGAAAAGTCTACGATGGAAGCTCGGTCGCCGATGAAGAGCAAGCGAAACCGCCGCTGATGTTTGTCCGCCGTATGACCGCCGCCCTCCACAATTACAAGCGCGCTTTCATCGACAGAACCGTCGCGATAGAGGTCAGCTGCGGCGGCACTCACCGTCGGATCGTTAATCCAAATGGTCTCGACGGCTTGATGTAGTTCCGACAGTGTTTCGTAGATGCCAGGGCTCACAAGCGGATCTGACGTCAGATTGAAAGCAATGGCGGTCCGGCCGTCGCGCAAACGATCCGAGATTTCTGCCAAGTCTCTTCCGACATCGAAGACGCGAAACTTGATCAGGTTTCGATCGATATAGGCCTCCAATTGGCGAAAGAGAGCCGTCCATTCCAATGCGCCCGGATAGTCCGCCCCATCCTCGGTTTCCGCCGGCGCGCCTGCGCTGTCCGCTCCAATCAGCACCGCAACTTCAACCGGTAAGTTGGGTTGGGTAACCTGTCTAATGCTCGGATTCGGGGCTGGTGAGACAGCGTTCCTTCGGGGCAGTGGTTGCCGCCGTTTAGGCGATCTTACGCCATAGGCCGTCTGACAAACCAAGTCGACCAGGCTCGAAATCATATCTCCAATCACGACCCTCGAGCCGTAGCGCTCCACCGGAAAATGATTCATGGCTGCATTGGCCTCGAACAGCAGCAATGAGCCATCCTGGGCGGCAAAATCGACGCCGAAATAATCCAGTTTCAAAACGTCCCGGATGGCGAGCATGGTCTCTTCTAAGGCCGGGAGTTGATCGACACGATTGCCGACCGATTCATAGGTTCCGAGCATGGAGGATTCCGGATTCTTCTCGATGAGTTGGGCCACCGATCTCCAATGCACCATCCAGCTTTCGGACGGGAATACGTGGCTGATGGTGACCTTGTCGCCAATTACGAAGGCACGGTACTTGACGTAAAGGCCATCGGGGCCTCGAAAATCGATGAACTCGGTAACGTACCAATCGCCTTTTTCGGCAGCCTGTTCATTGAGCTGATCCAGGCTGTCGAGCCGTTGTAAAGTCTCTCCCGTCTGCGTCCCGGCCCGTCTCACCAGAACCGGAAAATCGATGCCCATTTGGGTGATAGCCTGGGCTAGGCGGCTGCGGCTTAGTGAGCCGATCCTGGTGGTCCTGGGAACCTTAATTCGATAAATCCCCGACAGAGCCCTAGCGACCCCGTCCCGGGTCGTCTTTGCGATATTGCGGGGATGGTTGATCCAGGGTCGGTCGGTTTGCTTGGCAAGCCGCGCGACCTGGCGCAAGCTTTCTGGATTGGCATCGGGATCGGAAATCGCGTTGAACAGGACGTCGTAGTAATTCAGATTATCCTTGCGCCGCAGCTTCAGATAATTCCGCGCGATAACCAGGTTCTCGAGCTCGATCATGTTGCGGTCAACGATCCCGAGCACATGCTTGGCATCGTTGTTGCCGAACAATTGGTGTCGATCAAGGTAGTCCGGCGACTCGGCGATACGTGCCATCAATTGCGACTGAGTCATTGCGTCCGTGCCCAGGATCAGGCCAACCCGAAGCGGGCGACTTGCAGGGTTGGCGGACCGCGTGCCGCTAATCGTGTGAAAACTGCTGCCGGTCATTCGCGCAAAGGTAGGATGCCGTTGTCCCAGGACGAGTAACGGATGATCCAATCGGGCCAGGCGACGGTCAAGTCGGCTAATCGCAGGCCGGGAACGGGGTCCAGGTATATAGGCTTTGCGTGCTCAATCCCATTTGCGATGGGGCCGTAGTTCCAACCCTGCTAGGATAGGGTGACAATGACGCGTGCTGACTGTATTTTTGTCGCGAACACCCCAACTTGCTTCCGGTATGGCAGATAGCGACCGGCAACCCGAGGGAGACACCCATGATCGTAGCCTTGATGCAAGTTCCTGCCGGCGGCAAGAGCGTCGCGGAGATTACCGAGCTTTATGAGGAGTCGGCCCCCAAATGCATGACTTGGAAGGGCTTGATCCGAAAATACTACGTAACGTCCGAAGATGGTTCGACGGCGGGCGGCGTCTATCTGTGGAATTCCAAGGCCGAAGCCGAAGCGATCATGAATGACGAGTGGAAGGCTTATCTCGCGGATCGCTATGGCGGTGAGCCGGTGGTTACGTTTTTCGAATGCCCCGTGATCGCCGACCAGATCGCGTCCGAGATCCTCAGCGCGCATCAGGTTAAGAAGGTCGCCTAAGGCCGCGTCGCGGCTAGCCAGCCTGGCAGCGGTCCAACAAATCCTTTGATTTTTTTGATCAGGAAGGCCATGCGGTTCGCGTGGCCTTCTTCTATTCAGTCTAAGCGCTCAATTCTGGCCGAATCCGACCGTGGCGGAATTGTCACGTCGGCCATGAATCTGTCGCTCGATTGCCGATATTTGCGGGACCGGCGGGGGGCGAACTGATAGATTTCCGGAGAGCCAAGCCCAAAATCCGCCAAAGCGCGGGAACGCGGCAGCGTTCGGGCCAAGCATTTAGAGAACAATCGGGGGATTGGGATGCAGGGACGCAATCAATCAAGGACCGCGACGAACTGGCTGCGCTCGGGCGTGGCCGCATTGGTCATGGGCGGTGGCCTGAGCCTGATGGCGGCGCTCGCCAACGCACAGGGCGCGGTCGAATGGTCCGGCCCTTATGTCAGCATCGGCGTTGGCGGCGTGATGATGGACACTGACACCCAGGTCACCGGATTCCGCGACGAGCGCACCGATGTCGACATAGAATGCCCGCTACGGACTGATGAGGACCGGAGAGTCGAAAGATGCTTGCTCGGGCCTTTCGCGCCTGGCGAAGGCGTTAGCGCCTCGATCTTTCCGCTGGTGCAGCAGCAGTTGCTGCAATTCGACGGGCTTTCGGACCCTGGCGTGGTGGGCGTGCTGTCTGCCGGCTGGGATATGCGTTTTATGAACTCCGATTTCCTGATCGGCGCCTTCTTCGACTATCACTTCTATAACGTTTCGGCCGAATTCAAGTCGCAGTTCTGGGCCGAGGGCGGACCGCCCAGCATCAGCTTCAATTTTGACGGCGAAATCCCCAGCCTTGCTGACCTGCAGGAGATCGATGGCTTCGATGGCGACAGCGAACTGGTTGCCGGCATCATTGGCGGCGTCATCGGCGCATCGATCCTGAACGACATTCGCGAAGAGCATATCGAGATCGACGGCAAGATCGAGCAGGACTACGCGATCGCAGCCGGTGGCCGGATTGGTTACATCTGGCGCGAGGAGTTCCTGACCTATTTCGGCGCCGCCTGGACCCGGACCAAGATCAATGGCCATATCAACGTCAACATCGCCGACCCGTTCTGCGGTCCGGGCTCGTTCTGCGACGAGTTGAACAGTCCGACCAATCTGCGCCTGAATCTCGACCAGGAAGTCGACGGCTATAAGCTGCTGATCGGCGGCGAATATGCGTTGGGCAACGCGCTCGGCGGCGGCTGGTTCCTGCGGGGACAGGCCGAATATGCCGATTACGACGGTATCTCCGAAGCCATCTCCGGCAACCAGAAGCAAAACATCCTGAGCATCGGCCCTAATTGCTTCAACAATCCGGAAGGGGGCCAAGCTACGTGCGCCAATCCTTCAGTCGACATCGTACGCCAGATCAATGAACAGGCGACGGCCTCGATCGGCAAGGAGGACTATTCGGTCCACGGCGCGTTGGTCTACAAAATCGGAATCAGCCCGAACTAGGATCGAACTTGATAGTTTTGGATGGGAATGCCGTGTGCGGGGGTGCGCGGCATTTCTTTTTGCCTTGCTCAGCCGAAAACGGCGTTGATCGGCCCCATGCCGCAAGAATCGGGTGGTTTGGGGCAAGAATCTTGGGGACATTGCGCGCGATACAGGTTCACGCCGCCATTTCCGAGGAGACGCCATATGAAGAAGAAATGGGACAAGCCCATTGCCACCGAGAGCGCCACGCCGCTTGAGGTCACAAGCTACATGGAAGCCGAGCTCGAGGACGAGCTGCTCTCCAAGAACTAGCCGGCCACCAATCATTGCATTGGCCTATCGGGGCCTAAAGGCGGGAGTTGCCGAGCGGTTGGGTGCGCGGACGCTGGAATACGCGCCGATGCCGGTCACATCATGGACCCGCTGGCGGACCAGTTCCGCGCTCCGCGCTATGCTAAGCTGCCGCCTGAGCCCGTTTCGAGGCGAGCCAAGCGCCCATGGCCCTGTTCTCACCGCTGACCCTGCGCGGGGTCACCTTTCCCAACCGGATTGCCGTCTCGCCCATGAGCCAATATGCGGCGGTCGAAGGCTACGCGAGCGATTACCACTTCGCCCATCTGTCCCGCTTCGCACTTGGCGGCGCCGGACTGGTGTTGACCGAGGCGACCGCTGTCGAGGCGCGGGGACGCCGTACGCCAGGCGATTTGGGGCTCTGGGAGGACGGCCAGATCGAAGGGCTTGCGCGGATCGGGCGGTTCGTGGCCCAAGAAGGCGCGGTTCCAGGCATTCAACTAGGGCATGCCGGGCGCAAGGCGAGCGAACGGCGGCCCTGGCATGGCGAGACGCCGGTGACGCAAGAAGACGTGGACCTGCGCGGCGAAGCGCCCTGGCCCGCGATCGCGCCCACATCCGAGCCCTATGGCGAGGTCTGGCCGGAACCCCGGGCGATGACTCTCGATGACATCGGCCAGGTGCGGGCGAGCTTTCGCGACGCGGCGGCCCGCGCGCTGGAAGCCGGCTTCAAGGTGATCGAAGTCTACGCCGCCCATGGCTTTCTGCTTCACGAGTTCTATTCGCCCGCCAGCAATACGCGGAGCGACGCCTATGGCGGCGACTTCGATGGGCGCACCCGGCTGCTGCTTGAAGTCGCCGCCGACATCCGCAGCGTCTGGCCCGAGGAGTTGCCGTTATTCTTTAGGGTCTCGGCCAAGGATTGGATCGAGGGGGGTTGGGAAGCCGAAGACACCGTCGAGCTGGCCCGCGCCCTCAAGGGCGAAGGCGTCGACATGATCGTTTGTTCTTCCGGTGCCCTTGGCGGTCCCCACAAGGCGGCACTGATGCCCGTGGGCCAAGGCTTTCAGGTGCCCTTTGCCGAAGCGGTTCGCCGCCAAGCCGGGCTCGCCAGCATGGCGGTCGGCTTCATCTGGGACCCCCAATTGGCCGATGAGATCATCGCCGAGGGACGCGCCGATATGGTCGCGCTGGCCCGCGAGCTGCTCTACAACCCGAACTGGCCGTTGCACGCCGCCCAGGCGCTTGGGGAGGACGAGGACTTCTCGCTTTGGCGGCCCCAATATGGCTGGTGGCTCAACAAGCGCGAGCGGCTGGTACGCAAGCTCGGACTGCGCGACAAACCCAAATAGGCAGGGATGGCGCGGCCGCGCGCGATTCTCTTTCCGCTATTGTCCGATCCAACCCCGCCAGCGCGCTTCATTGGCGGCGATCCAGCCATCTACAACGAACTGCACCGTCCTGCCCTCGCGCTCGACCGCCACCTGTAGGGCCTGCATCTCGTCATTGCTCATGCTGTATGCCGCGATTGCCCGGTATGCGCCCGGCCATTTCTTCTTGAGACCCACCCAGCCTGCCTTCCAGATCGGGCCGCTCGGCTTGCCGCAATCGTAAAGGGCTTCGGGATTGATGCCCCAGGCGGGATCGGAATAGCAGGGCGGCTCATAGGCCGGGAAGGCGACCCACTTGCCCTTGAATTCAGCCGACGCCCAATGGGGTGCGTAGATCCAGAGCATGATGGGTTCCCGGCCGGAAACGGCATCCTCTAAGGCCTCCCACAAGGCGTCGTCGGTTTTGGCGTGCGCCATTGTGAAGGGCAGGCTGAGGGCGGCGATCCGCCCCTCGTCGTGGCCGCCCCAATCCGCCGGCCCGCCCAGATAAAAGCCCTTTGGCATGGACTCGGGCGTCGAAAACGCCTCGGCGCAGCCGGGCTTCAATAGGGCCCGCCAATCGGGAAGGGTCGGGCAGCGCTCCATCATATAGGCGGGGAACCACCACTCCTCCTTGGCGATCATGCCGGTCGGGCCAATGTTCTCGACGTTTCCAGTGGCCACCGCCGCCTCGAGATTCTGCTTACCCGTGGTTGCCCAGATCTCCATGGCGACCGTCAGCTTGCCGGTTTCGAGGTCGGCGAACTGGGTCTCGTAATCGGCGGCGACGTATTGGACTTTGTAGCCAGCCTTCTCCAGCACGGTGCCCATGATGCGGGAGGTGATGTGCTGGCCAGTCCAGTCGTTGAGGGCGAACACGATCGGGTCGGACGACTCGGGCTCGGCTGAACCGGCTGGAGAAATCAGAGCGAGGGCAGCGGTAAGCGCAAGCACCAACCGTGGAACGGCAATGCGAAACATCGACTGTATCCTCCCGTCAAACCGACTGGTCTTTATAGACCAATGGGGATCGGATTGTGGGAGGGCGGTGGCATCCCAACTCCAAGAACCCGCAAATCCTGATTGACGGGCAGTTCTCCCGGCGCTCAACTGGTGGCAGGGATTGACCGAGAACCTATCTTCCGGGGAGAGCATCTGCCGTGGGCTGGTTTGCGCCGAAGGGATGGAAAGCCGTCGCTGGCCGATGGGCGCTGCAGCTCGCTATTGGCGGACTCGCGGTTTTGCTCACCCCGGCGGCGCGAGCCCAGCCTCCTGCAGCCGATCAAGGATCGACGCTGCTGGAACAATGTTGGACGCCGAAACAGCTGACGGGGACGCGCGGCGAGATTCGGCCCCGAAGAGGCAAACGAACATCACCGCCCGGTGACGACCCAGAGGCGTCGAAGGCTCCCGCGGCCGCTTCGAATGGCGTAGTCCGGCGCGTGAAGTTGCCCGAAGGCAAGAAGCTGATCGCGCTCACATTCGATCTTTGCGAGCTGAGCTACGAGGTCGCGGGCTATGATGGGCGGATCGTCGATTATCTGCGCAAGAACGATGTGAAGGCGACGTTCTTTGCGGGCGGCAAATGGCTGCTGACGCACCCCGAGCGCACCCAGCAATTGATGGCCGATCCCAATTTCGAGATCGCCAATCATGGATGGAGCCACCGCAACCTTCAGCGTCTCTCCGGCAATGGTCTCGCCAATGAGATCGGTCACGCGCAAAAGGCCTATCGAAAGGTCCGGTCGCAGTTTTCCGAGCGCGCCTGTATCGCGCCGAAAGCCTTGTCGGCGGCCGTCCTGCCGGAGCGCATGACGCTGTTTCGCTTTCCCTATGGCACCTGCGCGCCCAAAGCGCTGGAATCCGTTGCGAGCGCCGGGCTGACACCGATCCAATGGGACGTCTCGACCGGCGATCCGTGGCCCGGACAGTCGGCTAAGCGGATCGCGGGCCATGTATTGCGGAGCGTCAAGCCGGGCTCCATCGTGCTCGCCCACGCCAATGGGCGGGGATGGCACACCGCGGAGGCCCTGCCGATGTTCATCCCAAAGCTCAAGGCGCAGGGCTATGAATTCGTGACGGTGAGCGAGTTGTTGGCGGCCGGCGAGCCGCAACTTGCGCCAAAATGCTTCGATCAGCGGCCCGGGGACACCGAAAGGTGGGTCAGAAATAGCGCCACCAAGCAAAACCGACGTCGCTCCTGGCCGGCAAAGCGTGTCTGGAATCCCTTTCAGCGCTAGCGCCTTCGAGCTCGGCGCCGATCGCCTGGGCCGAGCGGTCGATCTGCGCGCCATGTCCGATGCCCACGCGCATGGGCTCGCGGTGGCATTCGCACAATTGGACCCCTGGATGAGGCTGGGCCAGTCCGCCGAAACCATAGAAGGCGTCTTAAGGGGGCGTGAACCCGGCGCCAGGAGCTATCTGATCCGCGTCGGCCAATCTCCGGCGGGCGCGGTCGTTGTGCATGCGCCGTGGCTGTTAGGCGCCTATCTGAGATTCTTTGGGATTCTGCCCGATCAACAAGGCGCGGGCATCGGCGCCGCTGCGCTTGGTTGGCTCGAGCGGGAGGCGCAGGGCGCATACGACAATCTCTGGGTCTGCACGTCAGCCTTCAACGCGCGGGCCGAAGCCTTTTACCAGGCCCACGGGTTTAACCGCGTGGCCGTTCTCGAGGACCTGATCGTCGAGGGCGAGGATGAAATTCTGATGCGAAAACGGGCCCCGGGCGCCGCCTGACGAGGCATAGGCACAGCGTGTCTGGGGAAACCCGCCGATCAAGGCCAAACTAGAAAGGGCGGCGGTGTCTCTCGAGGTTGACGCCCGCCGCCCCTGGGGGGAGATGTAATCCGTTTCACCGCCCTCCAGGCCAGCCGGCGCCAACTAGGCAGGACGCCGGCCGGCCCTTGGGGGGGAGATTAATTCCGCTACCAGGCCCACATGGCGCCCGCGCGGCCGCCAATGGTGCCCTCCTCGACCCCGGCGCCAACACCGCCGGTGACGAATAGATTGTCGGTGATCCGGCCTATCGCGCCGAAGCTCACCGCATTGTAGTCCTCGAAGATGCCCCAGTTTCCGGAGATCGCGTAGTTCTTGCCGTCGGGAAGCGCGACCGAGCTCGCCATCGATATTGCTATCGCCACGCCTTCGATCGCCTCCCTGGACCTCTGGGTGTTGCCATCGACCTGGCGCTGTAACGCGCCGCCATCGCTCGCCAGATTGCCCTGGGCATCTGTGGTGACCAAGCCCTGGACGGCTCCCTGCTGGGCGACGCTCTTGGCAGAGGCGATGCCCGGCATGGTGTAGGTGTTGTCGCTGGTACCGAACACCTGCTGGTCGGGCCGCTCGGTCGTGGCGCCCTGGCCGAAGGCGGCCGAATTGGAGTGCGTCGCGCGGGCGTTCGGGCCAAAGGCGCTCGAATTTTCTCCCGATGCCAAAGCGGAGCGGCCAACGGCGGCTGCGTTGGTCCCCGAAGCCGCCGCCAGGTGGCCGACGGCGATGGCCGAAGCGGCACCCGCATCCGCGCCGAAGCCGACGCCGACCGCCTGCGCGCCATTTGTAGTCACGCCCCGGCCAACCGCAATCGAATCGACAGCAACCGCATCGGAGAGCTGCCCGATGGCGATGCCGCCAGCGGCCTGAACGTTAGACTCGGTGCCGAGCGCCACAGCGTTGTCAATGCCGTCGGCGATATCGATGTTGCGGCCCACCGCGGTCACATTATCGGAGCCCAGGGCACCGCCAATGGTGGTGTTCTCGCCGACCGCGACGCCATTGTCGGAGTTCGCGGAAATGAAGGTGTTGGCGCCGTGAGCGGTGCCGTTTGCCGCATTGACGGTCGAATTGTTGCCGACTGCCGTATCGGTGGTCTCGCGGGCCCGTGCGCTAGTGCCGACCGCGACGCCCGCATCCCCCGCCTGGCCCGCGCCGTCGCCGACCGAGACGCCGGTCGTGGTGGTCGCTGCATCGCCCACTGCGACGCCCGTCGATGCGGCCGAATCGGCGCCGATCGCGGTGCCGCCGTCGCCGCTCGCATTGGCGTTCCTGCCCGCAGCGGTCGCGTCCTCAGCGGTCGCCATCGCGCCCTGGCCCGCCGCCGTGGCGCCGGTGGCATTCGCAAGCGCGCCCTGGCCGAAGGCCGAGGCATTCTGTTCCGTGGCCATGGCATCCTGGCCTGTAGCTGTCGCGTTCTCGCCGGTGGCCCGTGAGCCCTCACCCGTTGCCGTCGAAGACTGCTCTGTCGCTCGCGCATCCCGGCCCGTGGCCGTCGCATTCCGGCCCGTTGCACGGGAATTCTGGCCCGTTGCGGTCGAATTGCGCCGCGTTGCCCTTGCATCCTGACCGGTGGCGGTCGCCCGCAGGCCGGTGGCCCGGGAGTCCTGACCCGTAGCGGTGGCGTTTCTGGAGTCCGCAATGGCGTCCTGGCCAAAAGCGGACGCATTCTCGCCGCTGGCATTGGCGCCCTGGCCCGCGGCGGTGGTGTTGTCATTGATGGCAACCGAGCTCTGGCCCAAGGCCGTGGCGCTCATGGCGTTGGCAAGCGCGCTCTGACCAAAAGCGGATGAATCGATGCCGCTCGCCGCCGCGTCCTGACCGGCGGCAGTTGTGTTGTCGGCGCTCGCATTGGCGCCCTGACCGAAAGCACTGGCGTTCTCGTCCGTCGCCGATGCGCTCTGTCCGATGGCCGTGGTGAAATCGTCATCCGCGACTGCGTTCTGACCCGTTGCGGTCGAGCGGTTGCCCGACGCTTCCGAGCCCGCGCCGCTCGCAGTTGATCTGGTGCCGCTCGCTTCCGAGCTTCGGCCCGTCGCTGTCGAACGCGACCCGGTCGCTTCCGCGCCCTGGCCCGTCGCGGTGGTGTTCAGGTTGTCGGCGACAGCGTTTTGACCCGTGGCGGTCGAATTGGTGCCGCTGGCCTCGGAACCCTGGCCCGTGGCGGTGGAATCCACGCCGCTGGCGTTGGCGCCCTGACCGGTTGCCGTGGTGTTGTCGTTGATGGCCATGGAGCCCTGGCCCGTCGCGGTCGCATTGGCGCCGCTAGCCTCCGCGTCCCGCCCTAGGGCGACCGCAGTAGATGCACTCGCGATCGCACTCTGTCCAAAGGCGGATGCGCCCGTGACCGTCGCCTGCGCCCTGGCGCCGACTGCGGTCGCGTTGGCACCGTTCGCGGTCGACAAGTTGCCGAGTGCGGTCGAGCCTCTGCCCGTTGCGATTGAATCACTACCCACCACGACGGCGCCCCGGCCGTTTGAATTCGCCCGTTGACCTACGGCAATGCCAAAAAGTAAGTGCGTGCGCGACTCAAATCCGTATGCGGTGCCGGCTGTTTCCGCCCGCGCATTCTGGCCCACGGCGGTGGCCTGGAATTCCGCCAACGTCTCCGTACCGATCGCAACCGAGAACGCACCGCTGGCGTTGGAGTTGAAGCCGACGGCCGTGGCGTCGTCCAAAGTCGCCTTGGCATTCGCGCCTGTTGCGGTCGCATTTTCAGCAGTCGCCTGGGCGTTCTGGCCTGTCGCGGTGGCGTTTTCGTCGTCAGCAAGCGCGCTCTGACCGGTCGCGGTCGCATTGGCGCCACTGGCCTCGGCATTCTGCCCCGTGGCTGTGGTGTTGTCATCGTCCGCAACAGCGCTTTGTCCCGTCGCGGTCGAATTGGCGCCGCTGGCCTCGGCACTCTTGCCCGTGGCGGTCGTTGCATCTGCGTTCGCAATTGCTCCCTGACCCGTCGCGGTCGCATTGGCGCCACTGGCCTCAGCATTCCGGCCGGTGGCGGTGGCATTTGCCACGGTCGCTTGCGCGCCCGCGCCGGTCGCCGTCGCGCCGGAGGCGTTCGCCGTTGAACCCGCGCCTGTCGCTGTGGAGTTCGTCTGGCTCGCGGTCGACGAACGGCCTATCGCGGTCGAATTCGCGCCGTTTGCCGTCGCCGTGAAACCGACCGCTACCGCGCCATCGTTGCCCGCATTCGAGCTCTGGCCCACCGCGGTCCCATTTTCTGCGTTGGCAGTGGAGGCCTCGCCCAAGGCTGTCGCATTATCGGCGTTCGCTTGGGCATTGTCGCCGACGGCCGTTGAGTTACCGCCATCCGCGGTCGCACCGTCTCCGCATCGCAGAGAATTCGAGCCTCCGCCGTCCGAACATGCGTTCTGCGCAAGGGCGACCGGCCCCCCGGCAGAGATGCCCAGCAGCATCAGGCCCGCCAGTGCGGATGTGGTCAGAAGCCGTGCCCGCCAGCTCGAAGCTACCGGACGCGTGGACGTGTCGGAAGTCGTGCACAGTCGTGCCGAATCGATCGTGTAGGTCATTGAAGCTCCCCCCGAAGCTAGCTGTAATTTGGCGACTGCCCCGAGTGGCAGCCAGCAGACAGCGTGGCATCTAGCCAAGCACAACTACAACTTGGATGAGAAGCAAAAAGTGGCCGAGCGGTCGCATTTTTGTTGGAACTGTGGCAAAAAGGACACAATTCCGCCGCTATGCGGCGTGCGCTGAATCTTTATAATTAAATTAAATCAATGTGTTACGTGAAGAAATGTGGTGAAATTAGGAAACCATCAGTCTGGCCTCGCCACAATAAGGCGTGTCGGACGCACATGATCGTCAGCCGGATCAATCACCACTTGCTGCGTCTTTGCAATCAATACGGGTAGGTAATATGTCCGCGCGCCCGTTCTACTGCAGCTTCGGATACGCGGCCTCTGCGGTGGTCGCGGTCGCGCGCTGCCGGTCCCGGAGGCGCCGCGGCCCAGCTTTATTTGGAAAGGCGTTGAATCGCTTCCGGTGATATCAGGTCAAGATCGGCGAGCGGGCTCTCATGGGCCGCGAGCGAAATCAGGGTCACGATAAAGGCGCAGGTGAAGACCAGGAGTGCTGCACTCTGCGCCTTGCGGTTTTCGAAATGGACGAGTGCGATCGCCACTTGGGTCAGCAGGCCCAGCATCAGGACGGTGGCCCATTTATAGGGATCGCTGTGGGAGGATGCCACGTGCAACCGCTCCGCCCTGGCTCGCCTGATGTCGCGGTAGCTCTCAAGCATGGCAGCTTGCGCGGTCCTGTGGTCGTCCGAGGCAAGGGCAGGGTTGAGAATATTGGTGACAAGCTGCTCAAGGGCCTGGTCCACGGTTGCCGAGCGTCCCCGATCCTCGGTGGCCCACTCCTCGGCTAGGCTGGTTTCGATATAGCTGTTGAGGCTCTGTTCGATTTCCGCGCCATTCGATCCCTGTGTGCTGGCGATCTGCCGTAGGCTCAGAATGGCGCCCACTTCGTTTTCCAGGCTGTGATTGGTTTGTTGGACCCGGCTCCAAATGTCCGCGCCCAGAAATGTCGAGAACAGCGCGAACAGAATCGCGACCGATACGAAATAGGGTCCCTGGACGCCGACATAGCCTTGGAAGAAGTTTGCCAATGGGGAGCTGTGGGTGACCCATTGCAGGAGGAGCGCAAAGACAATTGGAATCGAGCAAAGTACGAGGATCCGCCAAACCAGATCCAGCTCCAGCACCGCTTGCATGGCGTAGCCTCGTAAATCCGAACGCCCTGATAGCGGGGTCCGCGCCCTGAGACTACCTCACATAGGGGTCAGCGGCACAAGCCGAGATGCAATCTTCAGCGGCGATCGTTCAGGGGTAATGGAAGTCTGTTGTCCGGCCAGCCGCCACCCGCTCAATCGAAGAACGCGATCGTGCGGACCTCGACGCTTTCCCGCGGTTTGGCGCCGGGCTGGGCGTTTGGGTCTTCAAACGCCGTGTGGGGCACGTAACGGGGGCGGCCCTCGTCGGAATCGAAGCATTTGAACAGATACGCCTGGCTTGGCTCCATGCCGGACAAATAGAACCATTCATGGTTCGGGTTGTGGTGGAACATGTAAATCTCGCCGTCCCGCCCGGGCCACAGCATCTTGCAGAGCGCGAAGTCTTGCGGGTCGAGCGAAGCGGCCCGGCAAACGCCAAGCGGCAAGTCTTCGGCCGGGTGCTTGATCGGCGCCCAGAAGTTGATGAAGGCATAGCGCTTCGCGAGCCGCCGCTCGGCCTCGTCCTCCGGCAACAAATCCCGCACCCGTTGGGGGGCGGATTTATCCGTGTAGTCGGCGTGGATGAAGTAGGCGGGCTTAGAGGCGACGGTGTCGTATCTGGCGCCGGGCACCCGGTAATTATGGTCGAAGGCGATGACGTGGGAGGCCCCAAGTTCCGCCTTCACCCGATCGCGGACGGTAGAATAGAAGGCGCCTTCGACCGCTTCGCGGTCTTCCTGTGGGGGCGCATCGAAGTCGATATCGATGACCTCGAAGCCGTCGCTTTCCAGCGAAAACTCCTTTTCGTGCCCCCTGATGTCGTGAACACGAACTTGGCGCTGGTCCCAGGTAAACTTCTTTTTCTCTTCGCCAGGGAGCGGCTCGCGCAGCATCATCGCCGGCGGCTCGTCGCCCGGGGTCAGATATTTGATCGTCGAGACGACGTAACGATCGGTGCTCATCTTTCGCGTCTCCAGTTATCTCGGCCTGCCGCAAACCTAATCGAAAAATGCGATGGTGCGTATCTCGACACTTTCACGGGGCTTGGCGTCAGGCCGGCTGGTCGGGTCCTGAAATGCAACGTGGGGGGCGTAGCGGGCCCGACCATCGCGGGCCGAGTCGAAGCATTTCAGCAGCAACGCTTCCTCGGTCGCCATCCGCGAGAGATAGAACCATTCGTGGTTCGGATTGTGCTGCAGCACATAAGTCTCGCCGACGCGTTCGGGCCAATACATGGTGCAGGTCACCAGGTCGGCTTCATCCAGGGTCGCCGCCCGGCAAACGCCTAGCGGTAAATCTTCGGCTGGATGGTTCACGGGCCGCCATACGTTTATGAAGGCATAGCGCTTTTTGAGCCGCTGCTTGGCCTCGTCCGGGGGCAGCAGGTCCCGGATTCGCTGGGGCGCGGACTCTTCGGTGTAGTCGTTGTGGACCATATAGGCCGGCTTATCGGTGACCCTGTTGTAATCGGCGCCCGCCGAACGGTAATTGTCGTCGAAGGCGATCACCTTAGAGGCCCCGAGCTCGGCTTTAACCCGCTCGCAGACGGCGTCGTAATAGGCGCCCTCAATGGCCGCGCGGTCATGGGCCTGCGGCGCCTCGAAATCGAGCGTGATGATCTCAAAGCCGTCGCGGTCCAGCTCGAAATCGCCCTCGCGCCCGCGAATGTCCTGAACCCGGATTTCATGGATTTCCCATACGGGCTCGCGATCGGGCTCGCCGTCGCGGCGCTCACGCCAGAATAGCGCTGGCGGATGGCTGCCGGGCTTCAAATATCTGGTGGTGGAGACAACGTAAGGGGTGTTGTCCATTTACCGTTTCTCCAATTTCCTGAGTGCCATCGAAGAATATGTGGACCGAATATGGTCCTGTTGGCCAATCGTCAACCGCCGCGGGGCGCGCCCGCCACCGGGACACTGGGGACGCCGCTACCCGCCTCGTCGCGCTCGAGCTCCATATGGATGCCAAGATAGGCCATCAGGTCCTTCATTGTGACGACGCCTACCAGCTTGTCGCCCTGGGCCACCATGAAGTGGGTGAGTTTGTCTTTTTGCATTCTCTGCAAGGCCTGCATGGCGTCCAGATCGGGTGACATTGTGTTGTTGTCGCTCGCCGGTGTCATGAAATCGCCGACCCGCTTTGAGCGCCAATGCTCGCGCCCGATTTCGCTGACCTGCTTGACGGTCACGCACCCCTTCAGCCGACCATTGTCGACCACGGGGAAGAAGCGATGGTGATGGGTATAGAAGAACTCCTCCACCAGCGTTCGGACGGGCATTTCCGAGCTGACCGTGACGGGATCGCGCCTCATGACCTTGGAAATCGGCAGGCCCTTCAGGACGGTGCTGACCGCCGCCTGCATCCGCGAGGCGCCGGCCGCGTTGTAGACGAAGAAGCCCAGCAACAGCATCCAAATGCCGCCGATGGTTTCACCGAGCACCACATTGAGGACGCCATAGGCCATCATCAGGCCGCCGAAAAAGCTGCCGAAACGCGAGGCGATCCGGGTCGCCCGGCGATAATTGCCGAGCCAACCCCACAGGATCGAGCGCAGTATCCGGCCGCCATCCAGCGGAAAGGCGGGCAGCAGGTTGAAGATCGCGAGTATCAAGTTGATCAGGGCCAGATAGCTGACGACGGTGGTGATTTCGGGTTGACCGGTGCCGGCCAAGACATTGGTCGCGGCGAAATAACAGACGCCCGCAATGGCAAAGCTCATGATCGGGCCGGCAATCGCCATCATGAATTCGGCCATTGGGCGCTCCGGCTCTTCCGTCATCTCGGCGACGCCGCCGAACACAAACAGCGTGATGCCCGAAATCGCCAAATTGTAACGCCGCGCCACGATGGCGTGGGCGAACTCATGCAGGATGATGGAGAGAAACAGGCCCAGCGCGCCGATTATGGCCATCCAAACATATGTGCTGGTCTCTTCGCCCGGCAGCGCGGATGGGAAATAGCCCTTGGAGAGGGTCCAGACGATCAGGATGGCGAGCAGAAACCAGGAGAGATCCAGGCTGACCCGGAAGCCCAAAATACTGAACAGCTCGATCCGCTTCAGGAACATGGACGCGATCTCCTAACCCGGCTGACCTGATCTTACACCCGAACCCGGCGATTGCCGAAATCTGCCGGAAAATCGGCGCGAATAGGCAGCGCAGCCCCGCTCGGCGATGGTTGCTAGTTGGCCCGCCCCTTATGGGCGGCCCGACTATACCGCCCGCCCCTTATGGGCGGCCCGACTATACCGCCCGCCCCTTATGGGCGGCCTGACCAAGAACCTCATTGAGAGATCGCAACTCTCAACCGCTGTTCAAGGCGGCTCTAGCCGAGCTCGGCCTCGGCGAGCTTGGTGCCGTCGACCCGGGCCTTGATCTTGGCAAAGGCCGTCTCGCGCGCCGTTGAGACATCATCGCCAAACGGCGAGAAGCCGCAATCATCCGTAGTACCGAAGTTCTCGGTACCGAGGATATTGGCTGCCTCGAGCACCCGGCCTTTCACGGTTTCCGCAGATTCGATCTCTTCATTGATCGGGTCGATCACGCCGACAAAGATGGTCTGCCCCGGACGGCGTTCGCGCGCGATGATGTCGAGCACGCGGGGGCGGTCCTTCTCGCTCGCCATTTGGAAATAGAAGCTGGTCGCGTTGATGCCGAGCAGGTCAGGAATAAGCTCGGCGTAGTCCACGTCCGCCGAATGGGTCGAATCCTGGTCGCCGCCAGGGCAAGTGTGGACGCCGATCTTGGCGCGCTCGGCGTCGCTGAACTGATCGAGCACCATATTGTTGAGGGCGACGAATTGCTTGAGCAGTCCGCGGGAGGGATCGAGCTTGCACGACAGCCGCCCCTCGGTGAAGTCGATCTGAACTTTTTCCGCACCAGCCTCGAACGCAGAACGGATGTCCTTGGCGCATTCGCCGACCAGGTCCGCGATGAAAGCCTCCTGGGGATATCCGTCGATGCCGTCCTGGGGATAGATCAGGCTGATGGCCGAGGGTGCGATCACCGCCTGCTTGATGGCGTGGTCGGTGTGCGACTTGGCCTGGGTCACGAAGCTGCCGGAATAGGTCGTGTAGCGGAACGGTCCCTTGGTGAGGCGGGGCAGCTGGCGGGTATGGCCATCCTCGAAGGGGATCACCACGCCGTCAGGCGCGAGATCGGCAAGCCCGTGAAGCGGATAGGTGGCGAAGCTTGGCTTCGATTGCTCGCCGTCGGTGATGATCGTCGAACCGGTCTGCTCCATCGCCTCGATGGTTTCGGTAACCGCGCGGTCGATTGCCTCCGCTAGGCCCTTGTCGTCGAGCTTACCGCTGGCATTGGCGCCCATCGCCTCCATGAGATAGGCGGGCCGCGGTACGCTTCCGATTGGTTCTGTTGGAATGGCCATGAAACTCCCTCCCTGGCACGAGCTAACTGTCGAGCGGAGGGTCGGGAACTATCGGGCCAATGTCAAATGACGGGATCTTGAGCCGGCCATAGCGGGCCAACATTGCTCGCATCGCTTGGCCAATCGGGCACGCCGCTATCAAGGGGTAGGCACGCCTGGGAGGTTCAACTGCCAGGAGACGCCGAACCTGTCGGCGACCCAGGCGAATCTTAAGCTAAATCCATAATTGTCCAACGGCATAAAGATTTGGCCATCGGCAGATAGCGCCGTGAACTTCTCCGAGATATCGGCCATGGTCTCGCAGTCGACGAAAATCGACATCGCGGGCGTGAAGCCGAATTCGTGCTTCGCAGGGCTGTCGATCAGCAGAAATCTCTGGCCGCCTAGTTTGATCGCTGCCCTTTTGATCTTTCCGTTCATGTTTTCCTGGTCGGGCCCATACCTCTCGATGGGTCCAATCTCAGCGCTCTCGAATAGGTCCCGATATAGTGAGAGCGCTTCTCCCGCTTGGCCATCGAACATCAGAAATGTGCTTGCGCGCTCGGCCATGGTGTCACTCCATCAATATGACTGCGCGGCCATTGAGCTTGCCGGTGCGGTGGGCCTCCAAGGCAGCTTGGGCCTCGGTCAGCTTGAAGCGCGTGAGCGTGGGGCGCACGTCATTGGCCGCCGCGAAGTCGAACATACGGCGGATGTCCTCGCGATCGCCAGTGGTGCAGCCGGTGAGCTTGCGCTCGCCATTGAGCAACAGTCCGGCACGCACCTCGATCATCTCTGGCGAACCGCCCAGCACCACGCAACAGCCCCGCTGGGCAAGCCCCGGAAAGGCTTGGGTAACCGGCGCGGCCGAGGGCGCGGTGGAAAGGATCACGTCCGCCCCGCCCCAGGCCTGCAGGCGCGCGGCGACGTCTTCGCTCGAAGCGTCTATGAAAAGTTCAGCGCCCCAGTCTTGCGCCTGCTTCTTCTTGGCCTTGTGGCTGGAGATCGCGGCCACGCGTCCGCCCATGGCCTGGGCGTAGCGCACGCCCAGATGCCCGAGCCCGCCCATGCCGATTACGGCGACCCGGTCACCGGGTTTGAAGTCGCCGACCTCGAGGCCCTTAAAGACGGTGAGGCCTGCGCATATAAGCGGGCCCGCTTCCTCAAAGGAAATCTGGTCCGGTATCGCCGATAACGAGGAGACCGGCGCGACCATGTAGTCCTGGAAGCCGCCATGCTGGGTGACGCCGGTGACTTCGGTCTCTTTGCAGTAGACGTAATCGCCGCACTGGCAGGAGCGGCAATGGCCGCAGGAGGAAAACAGCCAGGGCACGCCCACCCGATCGCCCTTGGCGGGCCATTCGACGCCCTCGCCGACCTCGTCGACGACGCCCGCCACCTCGTGTCCGGGCACCCTCGGATAGGTGGCGAACCCCTTATAGGGGAATATGCCCTGCCAGAGCGCCACGTCGCCATGGCAGATACCGCAGGCGTGGATCCGAATCCGCGCCCAGCCCGGTCCAGGATGTGGGACCGGCCAATCTTGCTCGATCAGATCGGACTTAGGCTGCTTGACCACCATGGCCCGCATGGTTTGTTCTCCTTGTGCCTAGAGGGCCGCCGTCTTTGCGCGGCCGGCGCCCTGACGTCCCCCATCGATTTCGGTGGGAAGCAGGGTCTTTGCTTCAACTTTTATAAAATCAATCAGCCCCCTCGTGCGCACCGGCAAATTGGCGCGATCGGGATAGATCAGCGAAATCGCACGCCTTCGCCGTTCCACCTCCCATTGGGGCAGGATCCGCTCAATGGCGCCCGACTGCAACTCCCGGAATATCGCGTAGTCGGGGAGCACACCGATGCCGGCGCCCTGCAGAATCAGAGACTTGGCCGCGACGCCGCTATCGGTCTTATACGCGCTCTCGAAATTGAGCGTCCTGGTCTCGCCCGACCGATGCCGCAGCTTGAGGCGGTCGGGGCTCGGCAATTGCGCGATCGCGATCCAGGGATGGGCGCTCAGATCGCCGGGACCCGATGGCGCATTGTCCCGCACCCATTGGCGCGAGGCACAAAGCGCGAGCTGGGTATGCCCGATCCGGGTCATGCGCAGATTGGTGTCGACCACTTCGCCGACGCGGATCGCCAGATCGATATGCTCTTCAATCAAATTGACCGGACTATCGTCGAGCGTGAGGTCGATCTGCACATCGGGATGCAAGCGGTGAAAGCGCGGCAGCAGCCGGCAGAGCACGTTGACGCCGAAATTGACCGAGCACGATATCCGGACCAGCCCCGCATGCTGCAGCATGCCGGTGTCGAGCTCGGCCCGTGCGCTTTCGGCCACATCCAGCAACTGCCGGCATTTTTCGTAGAATCTGCGCCCCTCGGGGGTCAGCACCAGGGAGCGGGTGGTGCGCACCAGAAGCTGGGTGTGCAAATTCTCTTCCAGCCGGCTGACATGGGTGGAGACCACCGACTTGCCGAGTCCGAGCGCCTCCGCCGCGGCCGAAAACGAGCCCGCCTCGACGACCTTGGCAAACACCGCCATCCGGTAGAGATCCTTGAGCATAGGCTATTGTTTGTTATAATCGGACAATCGTTTTGATTTTCTCCTGTTTTTTCGATCATAGCAATACCCTATATTCTACATAGGTTTCGGAGCCCAAGCCCCGAAACGCCCCCATTTTCGACAAAACCGGGTTAGGAAATCGCATGAACGGACCTCTTCACGGTGTGCGCATACTGGACCTGACGGCCATGCTGTCGGGACCTTGGGCGACGTCGCTGCTGGCGGATCAAGGCGCAGACGTCATCAAGATCGAGATTCCGCATAAGGGCGATCACGTGCGTTCGCTTGGCCATCAGCGCGGCGGCGTGTCGGCGATGTTTATCAACATCAACCGCAACAAGCGCTCGCTCACCATCAATCTGAAGAAGCCCGAGGGCGTCGAGCTGCTGAAGCGTATGGTGATGGACGCCGATGTCGTGATTCAAAATTTCCGCCCGGGCGTGGTCGATAGGCTCGGTATCGGCGCCGATGACTTGCGCGCCCTGAAGCCGGAACTGATCTACGTCTCGGTGAGCGGTTTCGGCGAGAAGGGCCCCTGGGTCGGCAAACCGGTCTACGACCCGGTGATTCAGGCAGTCACGGGACTGACCACGATTCAAGCGGGATCCGACGAGGAGCGCCCGCGGCTGGTCCGCACGGTGGTGCCCGACAAGCTTTCATCCGTCACGATTTCGCAAGCTATCACTGCGGCGTTGTTTGAGCGCGAGCGCAGTGGCCAAGGCCAGCATGTCCGGCTCTCGATGCTGGACACCGTGCTGCAGTTCCTCTGGGCCTCCGACATGAACGCCCACACCTTCCCGGATGACATCGTGTCGGAACAGAAGGCGGCAAGCTTTATCGACCTGATCTACGAGACCAAGGACGGCCACATGACCGTCGCGGTGATGAGCGACAAGGAATGGCGCGGTCTCTGCGCTGCCTTTGAGCGCCCCGAATGGCTGGAGGATCCCCGCTTCAAGGATCCCGAAGCCCGCGATCAGAACGTCAATGACCGTTTGATCATGACCCAGGAAGTGCTGAAGACGCGCAACACCGATGAGTGGATGGAGCGGCTGGAGGCCTGCGACGTGCCTTGCGCGCCCGCCCTGAAACGCAGCGAGGTCTATGAGCACCCGCAGGTCAAGGAGATGGGCACGGTCGAGATCTTCGAGCACCACGCGGCGGGCAAGGTGCGCCAGACACGCCACGCCGCGCGGTTCGAGAGAACGCCTGCCACGGTCCGCATGGGCGCGCCGCTTTTGGGCGAGCACAATGACGAGTTGCTGGGTGAACTGGGGCTGGACGCGGCCGAAATCGCCAGGCTGAAAAGCGAGGGCGTTATCGGGTCCGAGCATGCCGAGCGCGAATCCGGAGAAGAATCGGCCGTCGCATAGGTAGCTCGAATGCAAGACTGAATTGATTGAAGAGAACAGCGCGCGGCCTTGAGGGCTGCGCGCCGGCCATGCCCATGATCGACCTTTATTACGACGCCACGCCGAATGGGCGCAAAGCCCTGATTATGCTGGAAGAAATAGGGCTTCCCTATACCCTGAACTGGATCGAAATCGGCAAGGGACATCAGTTCGAGCCGGAATTCATGGCGATCTCGCCCAACTCGAAAATTCCGGCGATCGTCGATCATGATGGCCCGGGCGGAGAAGCGGTCTCGGTGTTCGAGACTGGCGCAATTCTGCTGTATCTCGCCGAAAAGACCGGTAAGTTTCTTTCCCAAGATCCGATCGAGCGGCTGGAAGCCATCAAGTGGCTGTTCTGGCAGACTTCCAGCCAGGGACCGTTTGTGGGCCAGGCCGTGCATTTCATCAATTACGCCGCCGACCGGGGCATCGACGACACCTACGCCATCGAGCGCTATCACGCCGAGGCCAAGAAGCTTTATGGCGTGTTGGACAAGCGTCTGTCGGACCGGGATTACATCGCGGGTGATTTTTCGATCGCCGACATCGCCACCTTCCCCTGGGTGCGCGTCGCCAAGGGTCATCGGATCGATGTCACTCAGTATCCCAATGTGCAGCGTTGGAGCGCGGCGATCTCCGAGCGTCCCTCCACCAAAGTAAAGCCGAAAATCCCCGACTCGGACGCTTCTTTCGAGCGGATCGATGGAAGTGATGATAAGGTATGGAAGAACCTTTTCGACCATGAATCCAAGGCCGAATCCGCGGCCACCAAGACTGGCAGTTGAAGTTGAGAGGAAAGCAATGAACGTTCACGTAACACCCACGCTCCCGATGCTGATCGACGGTAAGCTCGTCTCCAGCAACCAGACCTATGACGTTGAGAATCCGGCGACTGGCGAGCCCTTTACCCAATGCCCCGACTGCAGCAAGGAGCAGTTGGACGAGGCGGTGGCCGCCGCGAACCGGGCGTTTCCCGGTTGGAGCCAGACCTCTTACGAAGACCGCAAGAAGGCGCTAGGTGCGCTGAGCGATCGGATCAAGGAAAACGCCGACGCTTTGGCCGAGCTGATTGCACTTGAGGTCGGCAAGCCCCTGGACAAGGCCAAGTCGGAAGTGGCGGGCAGCGTTTTTTGGCTCAAGAGCTTCGCCGATGTCGAGCTTCCGGTCGAAATACTGCGCGACACGCCCGATCAGCGGGTCGAGCTGCACCGCAAGCCGCTGGGCGTAGTCGGCGCGATCCTGCCCTGGAACTATCCGGTGTTGACGGCGATCTGGAAGATCGCCCCAGCGGTGATCACCGGCAATACGCTGGTGATGAAGCCCTCGCCTCTAACCCCGGTCGCGACCTTGAAGATCGGCGAGATTGCCCAGGACGTCTTCCCGCCTGGCGTTATGAACATCGTCTCGGGCGGCAACGATCTCGGCGCCTGGATTACCGAGCATCCCGAAATCCGCAAGATCTCGTTCACGGGCTCGGCGGCGACGGGCAAGAAGGTGATGGAGAGCTCGGCCTCGAACTTGAAGCGGCTGACGCTTGAGCTCGGCGGCAACGACGCCGGCTTGATCCTCGACGACGTCGACCCGAAGAAGATCGCCAATAACGTGTTCTGGTCACGCTTTGCCAATAACGGCCAAGTCTGCGTCGCCCTGAAACGGCTCTACGTGCCGGAACAGCTGCACGACCCGATGGTCGAGGCGCTTGCCGACGTCGCCAAGGACGTCAAGGTCGGCGACCCCTTTGAAGAGGGCAGCGAGGTCGGTCCGGTTCAGAACAAGATGCAATATGAGAAGGTGAAGGAAATCTTCGACGATGCCGTCTCGAAGGGCGCCGAGGTGTTCTACCAGGGCGAGGTGCCGGAGGGCGCGGGTTACTTCTTCCCGATCACCATTCTGACCAATGTGAAACCCGGCATGCGAATCCTGGACGAAGAAGCTTTTGGGCCGCTGCTTCCGGTGATGTCTTATTCCGATCTGGAGGAGGCCATCGAGCGGGTCAACGGCACCGAATACGGCCTTGGCGGTTCGGTCTGGAGCGACGATCCCGACCGTGCCATGGAGATTGCGCAGCGCTTCGAGTCGGGCTCGGCCTGGGTCAATCAGCACCCGGCCATGGGTCCCGACATTCCGTTCGGAGGCGTGAAGCAGTCCGGCATGGGCGTCGAGTGCGGGCGCTGGGGCGTTGAGGAATACACCTCGATCCGGGTCATTAACGTCAACAAGAAGAAAGCGGCCTAGGCCCAACCCTTTGATCGTGACGGAGCGCGGCGGGCCCATTGCCCGCCGCTTTCGTTTACGCGGGCTGGGTCTCGGTCTTCGGGATATTGCTGATATCCATCACCCAAGGTTGGGCCGAGCGGCACCAGAGTTGGCGTGAGGGCGTCAGCTCGTGGCGCTGATTGATTGTGCCGGTGCGCAGCCCAAAAAACGTACTGCCCTCGCCGACCGTCTTGGCGTAAATCCTGGTGCCGCATTCGGGACAGAAGGCGAGCGCGCGCTTGGTCCCGCTATCGGCGGTCTTGACGTAGGTCTTCAGCTCTCCGCTCAGCAATTCGAACTGCTCGTCGACGATGCCAACCACCACGCCGTAGGCGCTGGCCGCGTGCCGCTGGCAGTCGGTGCAGTGACAAATCGCGACCGTGCCGGGATCGATCTCGGCGCGGTAGCTGACATGGCCGCAGAAGCAGCCGCCATCGATCTTCATCTCGTCTCTCCCTACTGCGCAGTTGGACGTGGGCGCTGGCCCCGGATTTCGCCCGATGATGGTAGTTCAGGGCAGCGGTGGCCGCCAGCGCATCAACGGTGCCGTCACGGGCGAATCGGCATACAATCGCCGGCGCAAGGTCTCGACGGTAGCGGCATTTTTTGCAGCGCCTTCGTGGGACCGGCGCGTTTGCCGTGATAGTCTCTGCTGCGTCAGCAAATCCGACAAACTGGGGGTTATTCAATGTTCAACTTCGACATGCTCTACAGGCTTTCGCTCTTTATCGCGATCATCGGGCTGGCGGCTTGGGGAACCAGCCTGATCCTTGCCCCGGCACTGGTGCATCCGATGGGCAACCCCAATCCGATGAATGCCGGCACAACGGGCACACTGGGTGCCGCGTTGGTTGGGTTGGCCGTCATCTTGATGTTCATTGCCATCAAACCCCGGACCATTCTGCTCGCCGCGGCGATCGGTTTCGGGCTGCTAGTGGCGATGCGCGCCTATCTGATGTTCATAACCGGCGACGTTCACGCCAATCCAATGATGCTGGTGATCATAGCTATCTCGATACTCGTCTCCGCCGTTATCCTCATCAAGGCGTTCGATCCAGAGGGCTGAGCGCGAGAGCTAACCGGCTTTACCACTGGCGGCGGCTCGCGCCGCTCGATCATGCTCTTGCGGGGCGGCTAGCAGGATTGGCCGCTCCCGCATGATCACTCCGGGATACCGGCGGCGCGAAAGGCGCGCGCCATGCGCAGCCAGTCGTCTTCATTTCGGAACGGCGTCACATTGCGGTAGGCGGCGATGCGAAAGCTGGGCGACAGCTTTTTGACTTGATCCGCGGCGGCCCGGGCCTCCTGTTCGCGGCCGGCTTCCTGGTAGATGAAGGCCAGATTCGCCGACTGTATTGCGCGCATCAGGTCGTTTTCAGCCCGCGCCAGCCCATCCATTCCCCACTTTATGGCTTCGGCCGTATCTCCTCGAAACGCGTAGTCGCGGGCAATATAGAGCGAATACCAGCTGGGATAGATCGGGCTCAATCTTATGGCCCGATTCAACAATTGTATCGACTGGTTGAACTCGCCGGCAAAGAACAGGATCGCCGCATATCTGGCGATCACGTCGGCGTTGTTGGGACTGAGCTCGGCGGCTCGCCGGCCGGCCTCAATGGCGTCGTCGAACTGTTTGGCGAGCAGATCGATATAGCCATCGACAATCAGAATCTCAGCCTTTTCACCATCGCTGATCTCGTCATCGATCAGCGCGGCCTCGCGGAGGATTTGACCGGCGGAGGCGAGTGACTCATCAGCGGAATTGCCATGGCCGAAACGGGCATCCACAATATGGGACTTGGCCTTGAGGGCGTAGGCCTGACGAAACTCCGGATCCAACTTGATGGCCTCGTCGATTTGGCGGCGAACCTGATGCATCGCCTCGCTGGTGAATGTCCGATAGGCGCTGAGCGCGCTGGTATAGAGCAAATAGGCGTTGAGATTGTTGGTGGTCTCGCCCCTGAGCGCGGCCTGAAATCCCTCCGTCAGCTTGACCTGAAGCGCCACGAGCACCTGCAGTGCGATCTCGTCCTGGACGGCAAAGATGTCGTCGGCAGCCCGGTCGTATTGGCTCGACCACACGACCTCACCGCTCTCAACATCAATCAGCTTGGCCAGCACGCGGATCTGGTTGTCGACCTGCTGGACGCTGCCATCCAGAACGTAACGGACCCCCAGCGCCTTGCCCGCGGCCACTTCATCTTGGAGCGAGTCTCCAATTGCAGCGGCAGATTGCTGGGAAATCACAAACAGCCGTGGCGCCTGCGCCAGATTGGCGGTGATCGCCGCCCCCATGCCATTGGCGAGCATGTCACCCTGGGGTCCCTGGGTGAGATTCCTGAACGGCAACACGGCTATCGATGGGGATTCGGGAACTCCCGCTGCGTTCAGACCGCTTATGTTCTGGGTCGTCGGCGTCGTCCAGGGCTGAAACCACAGCAAGCCGCCTGCCGCCAGCAGCACGACAAGCGCCGCGGCCGCCGAGAGCCACCAATTGGGCGCCCGGCTCGATCGCGCCTTTGAGCCCGCCATACCGGCCAAGGCCGACCGGTCCGTGTCGGCGGCAGCCTCGCCCTGGAATTCGATGGCCGGGCCATTCATCGGCCAATTCACGCCATTGAGCTGCAGATAGTCCTTCAAATTGGCGGCGGCATAGGTGAAGGCCATGCAGCGGAGTCGCTGGGGCATGCGGCGATGCGCGAAGAGCAGTCCGACGGCGATCCGGGCCAGCAAATATTGGTTTTCCAAATAGGAAAGCCGGTTTGGCTCGTTCCGGTCGATCCAACTCATCGGCCCCCGGCGAATCGTCTGCAGCAGCTTGAGCAGGCCTAGATCGTCGCCTGCGGGCCCGGATTCCTTGGTGCGAACGTGAAACCGGCTGAGATTGTCGAGTATCGATTTCCACCGGGACGCGTCCACGTGTTGGCGCTCGGACAGCAGGTGACTGATTTCCAAATAGGCGTGGTCAAAGAAGAGATTGCCCCGGCTTTCATAAAGCTCGAGGTCGATCAGATAATATTGCGGCCGGCCCGTGGGCGGCGAAGCGATCAGTATATTGTTGCCGTGTAAATCGCCATGCAACTGTCCCATGACCGCCCGCAGCCGGGTCTTCTTCGGAAGTGCGCGGGCATGTCTCGCGAAAGCGAGCGGATTGGGAACCAGCTCGCCCTCGAAGCTGTAACCCAATTCATCCGACTTCAGGCCGCAATCGCCGGTGAGAAAATCGCCGATCCGACCCTGCTCCGAATCCAACCGGTAGCCGAGCCAGCTCTCCAGCAGGTCCTGGGGCTGCAGCAGCCCCTCGGCGATCTCGTAATCGGCATTCCATTGCGTGAGCAGCTCGGAGGAGATTCGCCGCGCGAAAGCCAATTGTTGCTCAAAGGAACACTCGGCCCAGGCGGTCGCATATTGCAGGCCGCGCCCCGCGACCGTGGAGAGGATGGCGATCTGACCGTCCTTTTGATAGGCGTGCACCAGTTTCGGCAGGTGGGCGGCGGCGTAGCCGGGAGAGAGCTCGATGGCCTGGCGGTGGCGTTCATATTCGCGGTCCTGCGACCAATCCGAGGCATCTACATGCTCGAGCTTCAGGATCGCCTGGCCTTCGAATTCACGGCAGCTGATATCAACGGCGTAGACCAGCGCGCCGGAGCGGCCACCCCCCAACACCCGGTTCAGGTAGATTTTCCCCTTGACCTCCCAATCCTTCCGGATCAGAGGCAACAAATCCTTGAATTCGCTGGGCCAGGCAAGACCGGCTCTCTCCTCTGCCCGGCTGATCTGATCGTCTGTCACTGAGGGCACGGCCTACTCGCCAATTTTACCGCTAGCGATCCGGAACTCGGGACCGGACGCGGGCCGGTTTTTCAATTGGCGCGAAGCATATCAGATGCATGACTGCGGGATAGCAACGGCCCGCGACACTATTTCTGGCGCTTCAAAATCTCGCACGCCGCGAGTTGGCTAAAGGAACTTATGCGCACGAAACAGCCCTGAATGGTGTTTTCATCGCGCAGCTGACCCTCCACGAAGCCGCTGGGTTCCGACCACAAGATGCCACCGTCGAACTTGATCACGCCGACCACCGGCCGGGCGTCGCCCGACATGGTGATAGTCCCTGAGAAGCGCCGCCCCTGCTGCTGCTTGATCACCAGCTTTATGTCGACCTCGCGGAACTGGGAATCGGTCACGGACCCCGGCTGGGTCACGAAAACGCCGTCGCCCTTGCCGGTCCAAGTGCCCTTGAGATCGGGAAGGCTCTGCTCTTCAGCAAAGGCGGCTGCGGTGAGCCCCACCAGGACGATCAAAGTCGAAATGATTTTGTACATATTGCTTCTCCCAAATCGAACGGCCAAACCTAGTCTAGCCTACATGAACATCGTGCTATTTCTCTCGCTTAAGCTCCTCGCATGTCGCCATCTGGCTGAAGGCGCTGATGCGCACGTAACAGGTCTCGATGCTGTCCGCACCGCTTAGCCTGGCCTCGATGAACCCGCTGGGCTGCGACATCAGGATCGAACCATCGGACTTGATCACGCCCGAGAACGGCTGGGCGTCTTGCGACGTACTGATGGTTCCAGCGAAATGCTTGCCGCTTTGTTGATCGATCAGCAGTTTGATTTCAACTTTCTCGGCCACGGCTTTCCTTCCAAATTGCAACGCGGTGACGAAGGCGCCGGACCCTGCGCCGATCCAGGTGCCTTTGAGGTCGGGATAGCTCTGTTCGGCGCCCGCGGGCGCGGTGAAGAGCCCCATAATGGCGATCGTGGCGGCGAGAATTACGCGCATCGGCATCCTCCCATATGAAACCGGTATCGGCTCGGAGCCTATAGCAAAGCGGGCGCGATTCCATAGCTGACCAGGGGTCCGGATGGATAGCTTTGCGCGGGCATGGACGCCCCGGTACCATGACGGTGACGCCCGAATCGGTGCCAGGAGAAAAGCATGACGGCTGCGTTTAGATGGATTGACGACAATCTCGAAAGAACCGTCATCTTGGTCAACTACTCGGCAATGACTGCCATCATCTTTGTCGAAGTGATCCGGCGATTTGCCTTCAACGAGCAGGCGGCCTGGAGCACCACGATCCCCATCTACCTGTTTCTGTGGGTGGTCTGGATGGGCTGCGCCTACAACGTCAAGACCCGGACCCATTTGCGGTTCGATGAACTGCGGGCGCGGCTGCCCTACAACGCGCAAATGGGGTGCCTGGCGCTCGACGCCGCGCTCTGGATCGTCTTTTCGCTGATTGTGGTGTTCTACACCAGCGAGCAGGTGATGGTGTCGCGGGACAATTTCGCCATCGTGCAAGGCACCGACAATGTCATGCAGTGGTGGTTCTACCTGGCGACCCCGGTCGCCTTCACGCTGTTGATTGTCCGCGTCTTGCAGAACCTAATCCAAGACATTGGCCGCTACCGCAGGCGCGAGCCACTCGACCTGCGGCCCGACATGTTCGGCGAGGACCGGGACTAGATGGAGCCGCTGCTTATCGGCTTGATCTCGGCTGCCGTCATCGGGCTGTTTGTTCTGGGCGTCCCGATATTCCTGGTGATTGGATTCTGGGTGATCGGCGTCAGCCTGGTGATCGACTTCACCCTCGCGAATTTGGGCGTCACGCTCTATGAGGGCCTTAATTTCTATGGCCTGCTGGCGATGCCGCTTTTTGTGCTGACTGGCGATCTGATCAAGGGTGCCGGCATCGCCAAGCGGATGTCCGACTTCGCCTATTCCGCACTAGGTTGGCTGCGGGGCGGGCTGGCCATGGCCTCGCTCGGCGCTTCAGGCCTGTTCGCCGCGATCTCCGGCTCCAACTCGGCGACCACGGCGACCATCGGTTCGATCATGCATCCCGAGATGGTGAAGGGGGGCTACGACACCAATTTCGCTGCGGCCACGGTCGCCGCCGGGGGGACGGTCGGCATCATCATACCGCCCAGCATCATTTTCATCGTCTATGGCTTCCTGCTGAACCTCTCGATCAGCGACCTCTTTATCGGCGGCATTCTCCCCGGACTCCTTATGGTCGCCGCCATGCAGCTGGCCTGCTGGGTGGTCTGCCAGATCAATGGCTGGGGCGAGCTGATCCGGGTCAGCGCC
>Ga0315336_1002090_pt1 | contig 32879 bp, 22 predicted proteins | sample ASW5metaG_FD_204512 | JGI IMG/M metagenome (GOLD analysis project Ga0315336, IMG submission 204512) | Ammonia-oxidizing marine archaeal communities from Monterey Bay, California, United States - ASW #5 | ecosystem: Environmental > Aquatic > Marine > Intertidal zone | place: USA: California...
GCCTTCGACACCAAACGTCATGCCGCTGATATGACTGGCCGCGTCCGTGGCCAGATAGGCAACCAGCGGCGAGATCTTCTTTGGCGCCAGTGCGTCGGCAATGACCTGCATGTCCATATTGGGCATGGATTCCAGCATGCGTGTCGCTGCCATCGGAGCCACCGCATTGACCGTGATGTCGTACTTGGAAAACTCCCAGCTGGCGATTCTCGTCAGCGCGTGGATACCGGCTTTGGCCGCGCCGTAATTGGCCTGCCCAAAATTGCCCAACAAACCCGAACTGGACGACGTGTTGATGATGCGACCTCCACCCCCTTGCGATCGCATCAAATCCGCCGCGGCGCGCAAACAGGTGAAGCTGCCCGTGAGATGAACACGGATCACGTCATCCCATTCGTCATCTGTCATCTTTAAGATTGTGCGATCACGAAGAATGCCGGCATTGTTCACCAGGATGTCGATCCGTCCGAACTCGGTGATGGCCGTCTGCATGATTCCAGATGCCGCTTCCGACGTCCCAACCGGATGCCGGTCCACCACGGCTTCTCCGCCCAACGCGTGAATCGCCTCGACCACCAACTGAGCTGGAGAGTGCGTTGGATTGTCGTCGGCGGCTTCGGCGGGATCGTTCACAACCACCCGCGCACCCTCTGCGGCGAACAACAGGGCATGTTCCCGCCCGATTCCGCGACCAGCTCCAGTGATCACCGCCACTTTGCCGTCGAGTGCTTTCATGGTGCTGTATATCCATATGCCAAGTTGTATGAAACGTGTTGCTCAATCACCGCCACGCGATGCGACGGACTCACATATTGTCAGTTGTGATCGCGAGGATAGCGGTCCGAGCCAAAATGGCGACTCTCTGATTCAAGTCGGCGAATCGCGGGTCATCGGTCTGACCGCGGATATAGCGAGCATAGATTTGTTGCACAATCACGGCCAGTTTGAATAACCCGAAACAGTAGTAGAACAACATTCCGTTGACTGAGAGCCCGGACCGCTCCGCATACCGATCCACCAGTTGATTCCGCGTCATACTCCCAGCGATCATGGTCGGCCCGAATGCGGATTGCCGCTGGTCCAGGCTGTCGTCAGCCTCGACCCAATACGACAACGCCGTCCCGAGGTCCATCAGCGGATCGCCGACGGTGGACATTTCCCAGTCCAGAACTGCGACGATCCGCGTCGGTTCATCGGCGTCCAGCATCAGGTTGTCGTATTTGTAGTCGTTGTGAATCAATGCGGGTCGCCCATCTGCTGGTAAATGATCGATCAACCATCGGCCCAGGCGTTCGACATCAGGATGTTCGTCCGTCTTCGCGTTTGCGTAACGTTTGTTCCAGCCGCGGACCTGCCGCTCAACATATCCATCGGGCCGGCCCAGGTCTGCCAGGCCAGCTGAGCGAAAATCCAAGGCGTGCAATCGGGCGAGGTTGTCGATAAACGCCTCACACAACAGCTTGGCCAAACGGGGATCCGATGCCAACACATCGGGCGTATTGTCTCCTCGCAACACCACACCGATCCGCCGTTCCATGATGTAGAATTCGTCGCCGATCACAGCGGCATCCGTGCAATGAACCAGCGGCCGTGGTGCGGGCTCATAGACATCGCACAACCTGGAAAGCACCCGGAACTCTCTGCCCATGTCGTGGGCGGATCGTACCGGATTCCCGAACGGCGGACGTCGCAGTACATACTCCTGCTCGCCAATACGCAGGAGATACGTAAGATTCGAATGACCTCGGTGAAATTGCTCAACCGACAACTCCCCCTCGATCTCCGGAAGCTGGCCTGCCAGGTAGACGGCCAATCGCTCCAGTTCGATCTGTTCGGTGGGGCGCACGGGACCGGGCTGATCAACGCGTGGGGGGCTGATATCCATATTCCTTCAGGATTTGGCGAGCAACGACACCGCGGTGCACTTCGTCGGGCCCGTCATAGATTCTGGCAGCTCGTTCGCTGCGGTAAAAGGACGCCAGTATCGTGTCATCGCTGATACCCAAGGCTCCGTGCACCTGGATTGCGCGGTCGATGACTTTCATCATCACTTCGGCGACAAAGAACTTAATAGTTGAGATTTCGACCCGCGCCTGCCGGGCGCCGAGCCGGTCGATTTTCCAGGCCGCGTGCAGAACCAGCAACCGGGCGGCGTCGATCTCAGCCCGGCTTTCCGCGATCCAATTCTGAATCGTCTGGCGTGAGGCCAGTTTTTCCCCCGGCGCGACATCTCGAGTGGCGGCCCGCGCGCACATCAATTCAAAGCACCTCTGTGAAATGCCAATCCAACGCATGCAATGATGAATTCTACCCGCTCCCAGTCGGGACTGGGCAATCGCGAAACCCGCACCTTCGTCCCCCAATAGATTCTGCACCGGCACACGGCAGTCGTCATATCGTATCTCGGAATGACTGTCCCAGCCCGTCCCTGTGTGCCCCATACAGGGAATATTCCTGACCCGTTGAAAACCCGGAGTCTCCGTGGGCACGATGATCTGACTCGCTCGCTGGTGCGGGGCCGCGTCGCCGTCTGTGATGGCCATCACAATCGCGAACTCCGCACCATCCGCTGACGTCGTAAACCACTTGTGGCCGTTGATCACATACTGATCTCCCTGGCGCACCGCCGTCGTGTCCATCCAGACTGGGTTGGACCCCGGACGTCCCGGTTCCGTCATCGAAAAACAACTACGGGTCTCACCACTCAACAGGGGTTCGAGCCACTTCTGCTTTTGATAATCGGTTCCAAACTCAAGCAGAATTTCCATGTTCCCGGCATCCGGGGCCTGAGCATTGAATACAAAATTTCCGTACGGGCTGCGCCCAAGTTCTTCGCAGACAAGTGCGTAGTCCAGAAATCCCAAGCCAACGCCGCCATGGGCTTGGGGAATTTGCGGCAGCCACAATCCCGCGGACTTCACCTCTTGACGAATCCGCCCTAACTCGGGCAACAACTCCACAAACGGTTTGCCAAGCGATTGCTCCTCGAACGGGAACACTGCGTTCCGCAGAAGTGTGCGGAATCGTTCGAGCAACGTGCTGGTCTCTTCGGAAACGGAAAAATCCATGACACCCTGGTCCTACCAATAGGTCCAATCGCCGCGATCACACAGGTGCGACATGCTGTTGAAACGGTCGAGCGTGAATCGCCCCTCGGAAAACACAAATTCCGTGAGCGAGCAATTGCGAATCCTCCAGCCCAGGTCCACCGCGACGGAATCCGAGCAGGACAGCGCCCGTTGCATGGCGGCTGCAATCGGGCCAACGGATGTAAACACCAGGATGTGCTGTCCCTGGTCAGCGCGATCAATAATCTGATCAATTCCCCCGTTGACCCGACCACGAAAAGCCGCTGCCGTCTCGACATCAGGCCACACACTGCGATCCGAGGCCCATAAACGAGCCACCGCCGCGAACATCCGCGCAAAGGCCTGCTGACGTCTCGAGGCGTTCGTAGCGCTGCGGAATTCCTGGTCCAGACGAGCGACTTCCGGAAACTCATCGCTGATCGATTCCAGGTGCTGTGTGACCAGCCGATCGACCTGGTTCTCGTCGAATTCCGGCATGTTCCTGATCGATTGTTCCGGCCGTCCTTGCGCGCGGACCACGGATTCCGCCGTATGCCGGTGACGCCGCCCTGGCCCCGTGTAGAACGCGTCAAATGACAGTCCCTGGTTTGTCAGGAAACGGCCCAATTGCGAGGCCTGGCTGTGGCCCAGTTCCGAAAGCCGGTCGTAGTCGGCCTGAAATAGCGATGCCTGTGCATGCCGCACGAATGCGATGGTGCTCATGGATTCGGTGCAACCTGTCCCAAATGCGATCACGGAGCCTCGCCGCACATTCCGCGCAGCTGCACAGCGACCGGTCTGACTCGCCACTCAGCAGCACTCGACGGCACGGTTGATCCGAGAGCCGCTTGGAATCCGTTTCGCGGCGTCGAGGGCAGCATGGACGATTCTCGTCAGTCTACTCGACTACCGCTAAACCTCAACGACCCCGTACTCGGCCAGGAAGCATGACAGCCGTCACGGACGTACACAACACACGAAAGCCGGACGGACACAAGCCGCTGTGCAAACACGAATTGACACTTGGCGGTCGGCTGCTTGAAACACATGGGTGTTGCACCCGTCGAAAAAGCGGTCATGGTTCACATCTCCATCACGGCTTCCACATCGGGATCCAGTGGCTGGGGCTGTGAAAGCAGGGAAATGAGAAAAAACAATGTCAACGAGACCAGCAGCGCCACCGATTCGCCCGACAGGCTGTAAGGCAACACCAGCCCCTGCCGTTTCAGCAACAGGACGCCAAAGTTGATTGTCAGCCCCGAGATGATTGCGACGTTGGCGGCCAGAGCCGTGGCGCGTTTCCAGTTGAATCCGATCGCCACGACCGGTACGAGCGCCGCGGCAAACGTCCCCCACCCAAAGGTGCCTAACAACGCCACCAGCTTATCGGGGGACGACAAAGAGAATGCCGCCGCGGCCAATGCGAGAACCACGGTGGCGACACGAGCCCACAATAATTCACGCTTCAGTGGTCGGCCGCGGATCGAGCGCGGAATGTCGTGGACGATCGCCGCTGCTCCCACATTTAGAAAGCCGTCGGCGGTCGACATGATCGCGGCAAACAAGCCCGCGAAAACAACTCCCGCCAGGATGGGATTCGCATAACTTTGCAGGAACGCGGGAGCCGCGGCGTCGGCGTTGGCCAGTTCCGGATGCCGACCTTGCAACACCAGCGTCCGCATGGCCAGACCGATGCTGATCCACAGTAGGGCCGACAAGGCGTAACCCAGTAAAGAGACCGGCAAAATGTATTTGGCATCGGTTACGCGACGATTCATCATGATCTTGGTAATGATGTGCGGCTGGCCGGACGCACCCAGCACGAACAGAAAGTACCAGGACAAGCACCCCAGCATGCCCAACGTGCCCCAGGGGCCAATCGCCTCGGGGTCGTCTTCCATGATGGTCCGCGACATTTCCGGGAAACCACCTTCAACGGCACCCGCCGCGGTGAAGCAGACCAGGATGGCGGCCACCACCATGATCATGCCTTGAAACAAGTCGGTGTACACGGATGCTACGATGCCACCCGTCACACAGTAAAAGACAAGCACGGCGCAACTGATGGCCACGCATTGTTCCAACGACAAATCGCTGATGCTGCTGTTCCGGGATACAAGATCCTGCAGAACGGTTGCCATGGCCTTGATCTGCGCGGCCAGATAAGCCATGACACCGCACACAATGGCAATCGACGATAGGAAACGGCTGAGTTCACTGCGGTAACGCGCGGCGACAACGTCCGGTAAGGAGACCGACTTGCGAATCTCGGCGAACAGCCGCAAACGTTTCCCCAACAGATAGAACGAAAAACAGAATCCAATGCTGACACAAATCACCATCCACACAGAACTCATCCCCATCCGGTAGACAAGTCCCGGGCCTCCCACGAATCCAAATCCGCTGAGCGTACTCGAAAACACGGCCATGGCCGTGACCATCACCCCCAGATCGCGACCGGCCATAAAGAAGTCGCTCGCACTCTGCGTCCGCCGCATGGCCCACAGACCGATCACCACGCAACTGCCCATGTACAGACTGACGCACACCAGCACGATGAGATTGCGTGATTCTTCCATTACTGGCCCGATCCCTTCCGCTCTCGCTTCTCACGCAACAACTCCTCGAACCGCTGCAATTCCTCGGGATTTAAGATCCAGCGATCAAATTGCACGACATAGATCAGCAAGAACAACAAGGGGGCTCCGGACAGGCCGTAGAGCATCATCGCGGTCGGTAGCGGAAATCCCAGGAACAACTCCGGATTCTCACTGACCACATAGGACCGATCCGCGACAACCATCAGGCAGAACGTGGCCAGGTAGACGACCCCGCACAGCACGAATGCCACCTTGCATCGCGACGGCTCGCGTATCCCCAACACCAGACAGGAGACGAAGAACACGATTTGTAGCGCCCCGTACGACAATCCCAACCAGCGGACTGTCTCGTGTCGCTGCCGTCCGTCCCCACCGTGCAGCATGGATTCCGCGAACCTGGGGTGCGTAACACCGTGATTATTGTCCGGCGGTTCGGACAATAACGCGATCCCGATGATGGCGCACATGCCCAGCAACAACGCAAACAGCAGCAATGGAAGTTTCATGCCGCGAGGTCCCGGCTTCTTGAATTGTCTGCCGACGACTCGAAAGAAAAAGGGCCTCCGCTGGCGGCTGACCTTCATCCGCATACAGAATAGCGGCTTTCCCCATCGACTTCCGCCCGCCACGGCCAAGTCGCCGCTTTTTCGCAGGATTTCGTCCGCGGTTGACACGCACTTCACTCACCGCCGTCCGACCTGATTCAACGGTGCGTCCTGCTGGGTTGGATTGTCCGCCGGCCCCGTGCCGATGCCTGCGTCGTTGCTGTGCGACTTGACCTGACCATGCCGGCCGGATAAGCGTGGGCCAACGCGGTTCGCCTCACCTCTCGATCCAACCAACAGAATGCTGGAAGCCATGCTCACAAACACTCTGGGACGCACCGGGTTGGAAGTCACTCGGCTGGGATACGGCAGCATGGGGTTGCGTGGTCCTCACACATGGGGCGTACGTGTCGTCGATGACGCCGACGCGGACAAGATGCTGAATTCGGTGCTGGACGCCGGAATCAACTTCATCGATACATCACCGGACTACGGTGTCAGTGAAGAGCGGATCGGTCGCTTCCTGTCATCGCGCCGCGACGAATTCTATTTGGCGACGAAATGTGGCTGCGCATACACCCAGCACGCAGATCATATCGAGATTGACCACGTCTGGCAGAAAGACGTGGTGCGGAGGAACATGGATACCAGCCTCGCCCGATTGCAGACGGATTATGTGGATGTGCTGCAGTTTCACGGCGGCGATGCCGCCACGCTCGAACGAACCGGCTTGATCGATCTGTTGATCGAATTCCGTGATCAAGGCCTGATCAGGGCCATCGGCGCATCGAATTCGATACCAAATCTGGCCGGACTGATCGACCTGGATGTGTTTGATGTGTTCCAGATCCCCTATTCCTGCCTGGCGCGCCAACACCACGACCTGATCACGGCGGCTGCGGAAACCGGGGCGGGAATTATCATTCGTGGAGGCATCGCCCACGGTGGGCCCGATGCGGAAATCCAACGACCAAAACTCAACGCAGTCTGGGAGCAAGCTGCCCTCGACGACATCCTGCCACCCGACACGTCCAAAGCAGAACTGATTCTGCGATACACCCTGTCTCACCCACACTGCCACACAACGATCGTAGGAACGTGCGCTCCCGAGCACTTGAGCGAAAACATCGCATCCGCTCGAAAGGGGCCCCTGCCCGCGAAGCTGTATGACGCCGTGACATCGCGGGTCAACCAACCCGCCAGTCAGTAGGCTCGGCCGGGCAGTAGGCATCGGGACGACCGTCTCCGGCGGAACACACCTCTGCCGACAATGCGTCAACTCAACAACGCGTTGACCACCCGTCCGTGTACGTCGGTCAAACTCACGTCGCGACCGCCATGCCGAAACGTCAGACGCTGATGATCCAGCCCCAGTTGGTGCAGGATTGTGGCATGGATGTCATGAATCGTCAGGGGATGCTCGCTGACAATATTCCCGAACTCATCCGTGGCCCCAAAGGTCATGCCGCCCTGAAATCCTCCGCCGGCCAGGAAAATACTGTAGCCGTCGACATGATGATCACGTCCGTCGCGACTTTTGGAGTGCGGTGTCCGCCCCATCTCCCCCGCCCACACCACCACGGTATCTTCCAGCAGGCCGCGAGATTTCAAATCGCCGATCAACGCCGCCACCGACTGGTCGGTCACCCGAGCATTCTTGGTGTGATTTTGTTTGAGCTTGCTGTGTTGGTCCCAGGGCGAATTATTGCTGTCAAACTGGGGGCATGTGACTTCGACGAAACGAACACCGGCTTCGACCAAACGCCGCGCCCGCAAGCACTGCCGCGCATAATAACTCTGATGTTCATCTTTCGAGTCGATGCCATACATCCGCTGCGTGCGCGCCGTCTCACCCGAAATATCCGCCACTTGCGGCGCGACGCTCTGCATGCGAAAGGCGGTTTCGTAGTTGCGGATTGCCGATTCAATCGCGGTCCGATCCGACGTCTGTTCGGAAAACAGGCGGTCCTGAGCGGTCAACAGGTCCAGTTTGCGTCGCTGCACCGCCGCGGAATCGCGAGGAACGATGTTGTCCACGGGATCGCCCTTGGCCCGAAACAGAACCGCTTCGTGGGTGGCCGGAAGAAAGGCACTGCTGAAATTCTCCCAACCTCCGTTGGGAATCCAATCGTTGTTCAGCAAGACGTAACCAGGCAGATTCTCGTTGTCGCTGCCCAGGCCATAGGACACCCACGATCCCAGGCTGGGCGCCAACCCGGTGATGCGTCCGGTGTGCAACAGCAGGTTTTGTTGCCCGTGCAGCGGCAATTGGCCCAGCATTGAGCGAACGACACACATGTCGTCAACCCGTGTCGCGATGTGTGGCAACAGATCGCTGACCCACAGGCCACTCTGGCCATGTTGCGCAAATTTCCAGGGGCTCTCTAGCCACACACGATCAGCGCTGGATTGGGACCGTTTTGAAACAGCATGCTTTCCGATCTCTTTTCCAGAGTGTTTCCGTAACGCTGGTTTCGGATCGAATGTGTCCACATGACTCGGGCCGCCATCCATGAACAAAAAGATCGCGTTCCGAGCGCGTCTCGGATGATGGGGAGCCAAAGACGTGCCTGAGGCCGTTCCGCTTCTGGCCAGCAATTCGGTCAGCGCCAACAGGCCGAATCCCGATGATGCACGTTGCAGAAATTTGCGACGCGATGGGGGTTGGCCCGCCAGGTGGAAACGGTTTCGTTGTGTCGGATCCGTCTCAAAGCGCGACATGTTGTTTCTCTGATAAAACGCTTGTGATCCACACATCACAACACGACTCAGCGATGGTGAATGAATTCCTTGCTATTAAACATGGCGTGGGCGATGTTTGTCCAGACCGCTGTGTGAGTCAGAATCTGCGCCACGTCGTATTTCTCGGTCGGACTGATCAGTTGCGCCAAGTTGTCAACGGCCTCGCTCCACAGCGCGATTTCGGTGATGGTCGCCGATCGCCCATAGGCGCACTGGAACATCAGTTCAATCCGCTCGGCCACGTCAGACTGACGCCCCCGCACCAGTCGACGCCCCCAATACGCCGCCTGATCCGCTACGAAGGGATCGTTCAACAGCACCAGAGCCTGGCTGGGGACATTGGTCACATCACGCACTCCCGTCGGAATCTTGGGAGCCGGTTGGTTGAATACGGCCAATAACTTGGGGGGTTCCATGATCGTCATACGAATGTAGATTGAACGGCGACCGGCCCCATCGGATGGTCCGGAGAACAGACGCTTCGCTTTGTCAATCCGCGTTCGCGGAGGTTCGATGGCACGTCCAAACAACCGCCGATCCAGTCGCCCCGAAACGGCCAGGATCGCGTCACGGATCGCTTCGGCCTCCAACCGGCGCGTCGAATAGTGATGCAGCAGTCGGTTGGCGGGATCTCTGTCGCGAGCTGAAGCATGGACGCGATGCGATTGTTGAAACGTCCGACTCAGAACAATCCGTCGGATCAGTCGTTTGGTGGACCAGCCGTCACGCACGAATTCCCGGGCCAGATAGTCCAGTAATTCGGGGTGCGATGGTGTCTGGCCCAGATGACCGAAATCGTTGGGCGTCCCGACAAGACCTCGACCAAACAACCAGCCCCAAACACGATTCACGTACACGCGTGCTGTGAGAGGATTCCTGTCGTTCACGACAAATTCAGCGAGTTCCTTTCGGCCGCTACCCGGGCGCGAGCCGACTTCGTGACGGCCGGAAAAGACGTCCAGAAATCCAGGGGCAATCGGTTCGCCCAGTTCATCCACATTTCCACGAATGTTGCGGCGATACGCGACGGCGTCCCGGCTGGTTTCGTCCAGGCTGTTCACGGTCCGGGCCGGAGAAATTGTATTGGCCACGCGGCGATACTCGGCAACGAGCTGTTCAAGCGGACCGTCTTTCGAAGAAACGTTGGGCAGCAGTTCATGTCTCAGCAGCCAATTGATGATCCGTACGTCACCCGCCAACAGCTTACCATCCGCCCAGCGATCAACCGCTGCCGTCAACCAGCCACCGATACGTGCCAGGCAATCGTCTTGGGATTGCATCGGCACCCCGCCATCCCCGGGTTCACCCGACAGTGCCGAACCATACAGCGAGGCAAAGCACTCCAGCGTGTCTTGGGGATTCTCGGCCGCGTCGTGGGTCACCAGGCCGGTGATGCTGAACCAGCTCGGCTTATCAATCCCGAAATCCTCATCCGGCAAACGCGTATTTCCGGCACGAGCCAAACCCGTCCGTGGCGGGAAATTCGGGTTGAGATTTCCCGTGGCGATTTCTGTACGGACGCGCGCGGCGGGTTGGTCCTGAAACGTGCTGAACCGCTGCCAACGAGCCCCGTCATCCGCTCGCAAAAACCCAATCCGTTCCGTCAAAAACGCGTTGTTCGGGATCGTGATATGTCCCGACCACTCTCCACCGGCCAGCAACACACTCAGATATTTCGCCCCTAATGTCTGCAGTCGCGGTGTCCGCAGCGAACCGGGAAGCCGAGCGGACAGGGCGTGTGTGTGCACACCGCGCGGCAGAAGTTGTTGTACGACGGATTCCCCGTCTATGGCGATCAACGGAGTGCCATCATCCACAAAACCCTGGCGGATGCCGTCTCCGTCCATCGTCCATCCGACGGGCAGGTCCTTGCCTCGAAAATCCGTCACGACCTGAAAGTGCTTTTGGTTCCATGCGGTTCGCTCTTTTCGCTGCGACCGCCACGCCTCGGAAATCTCTCTCCACACCTTCGGAATCATCGTGTTGTCGTCGACTGCCAACACGCGCGACGCCGGATAGGCGATATTCTCGATGGCCAATTGGGGTGTCGGTTGTAAATCGAGCCCCAGCGCGCGGCGCCAGGCGGAACTTCGTTTCTCAACGATCGTCTCCGGCTCACCACGCGGCGGCTTGGCGTCGATGGCAACCCGCAGCTCGTCGGCAAACCGGGCCGCCGCTTGCCGCCACGATTCCGACAGTCGCTTGCGAATCTCTGCCCGCAGCGACTTCAGCCGCTGGATCGCATCCGCGTGCCGTTGAGGAGTGTCGATCACACGCGCGGTCCAGCGGGGAGTGGTGAATACGCTGGCCAGTGCGTAGTAGTCGCGTTGAGATACCGCGTCCAACTTATGATCGTGACAGCGGGAACAGGCCACGGTCGTCGCCAGAAACGCCTTGGAGAAGGCGTCGATCTTGTTGTTGAGCATCTCCTGATGAATGCCGTTGAAATTCAAACTGTCGCCGTGCCGGTGCTCACCTAAATGAAAGAACATGGGCCCAATCAGGCTTTCATTTCGGCTGGACTCCCGATCAACTCGCGGGTTGTCCAGCAAATCACCGGCCAGCTGCTCGCGAGCGAGTTGGTCAAAACCGATGTCGTCGTTGTAGGCCCGGATTAGATAGTCGCGATACCGCCAGGCGCCTTTGGCTGGAATGTCCCATTCGTAGCCGTAGGTATCGGTGTATCGCACAACGTCCATCCAATGCCGAGCATAGCGCTCGCCAAAATGGGGCGAAGCCAATAAGCGGTCGACGAGGCGTGTGAGTGCCCATGACACATCACGCTCACAATCATGTCGAAAGTCATCCATCATCGCCGACGCCGGCGGCAGTCCGGTCAGTAGAAACGACAACCGCCTGACCAAGGTTGGAGCATCCGCCGGTCCCGACGGCCTCAATCCCGACTTATCGAGACGTCGGAATATGAAACGATCGATCGGTTGCCGTGACCAGCCATTGTCGGGCACGTCGGGTGGTGACACCTGAGCAATCCGTTGCAGACTCCACCACTGACTGCGTTCCTTGAGAATGCTGCGCCACGATTCCTGGGCCGCCGTTTTGGCCGTTGGGGGATGATCGCGCGGATCGGGAGCACCCATCTTCACCCAGGTCACGAAATCCGCAATCACATGATCCGGCAATTTTTGTTTCGGCGGCATCTCGAGCGACTGATACTGGATCGCTTCCAGCAACAGGCTCTTATCCGGCCGACCCGGAACAACGGCTGCCCCCGACTCACCCCCGGATCGCAGACCCGGCCGGCTGTCGACACGCAACTTCCCGTGAACCCGTGCCGCCGCCGCCGAATGACACTTGTAACACGACTTGACCAATACCGGGCGAATTCGATTCTCAAAAAAGGCGATGCCATCATCTGCAAGCGCCTGTCCGACGGACAGCCAGATCAGCAACAGCGTAGCGAACCGAAGCCGCGTCGCAAGCCGAGCCATAGCAGAGGCATCTCCTTCCTCAACTCAAATCGTCCAGCGCGTAACTCCGCTGGCAGACCATGTTCACAAGGCCTTGCCGCCACCCGTGATTCGACAAACGCGGTGTTCACCGAGAACACGATCCGAATCGCCGTCCGTTCCTGGCGGACCGACCGCAATTACTCCGATTGACCTTAGTCTGACGTGTTTCCCCGGCGCGTTGCAAGCCCGTTGACTGTGTTCACGCGCAGCCGCCTTGACGAGAACGAACCGCGAACCCATAGTTCGGACAAGGCCCCTGATGCACCCCCAACCAACCAAGCCTTCCCGGCTCAGGGACATTCCTGGCAGACTCCAGCCGGTTCGGCGTAAGGCCATTTTCAGCACGCACACTTCGAAGGCACCGACCCTCTCGGAGCACAACGCTTCGCTGCGGCCCGCAAACCTGACGCGCTCAGCCCCACGTCACCAACGTTCAAACCGGAGACCAACGTGAACAGGAATTGGAGACACTCGCACCGTTTGTCGCTGTCCACACGCGCGTTCTTGTGTGGCGTGACCTGTTTAAGTCTCGGGAACAACCTGGAAGCAGAATGGGAACCCGTCTCCATTCTGGCGGCTCGCATCGGCGGTCATGTCCACCCATCCATTTGCCGTGCGCACGACGGCACACTGATCGTTGTCTACAAAGGCGACAATGTTCTGATGTGCGCGCGTTCAACCGACCTCGGTGCCAGTTGGTCACAACCCAGCGCCATCGCCACATCCGCACACCGCCCGAGCGTCATTCGCGAGGTCAAGATTTTTGAAGTCTATCCCGGTACAGCCGACACGCTGCCAGATGGACGCATCCTGGTGACGTGGAATTACATCGCCAACGATAAGGCCAACGATGGCTATTACCAACGGGCGCTGCTGTATACGATCAGTAAGGATCAAGGCGGCACCTGGAGCGACCAGCAGTTGATCGGACCGGTCGCCGGCGAACACCTGGGCGCAGTGCGGCACAACGTACTCGCCTGGACCGACGGACGCTGGTTGTTGCCGCTCCGCGTCGGACCACCTCGCCTGTTTGATCCTGCAAACCGGCGACTCGAGACCTTTCCACTGGTCGGCCCTGACGGCAAACAACATGAATTTCAACAAATCGTGCGAACCGCCGAGGTATCATTGCTGGCAATGGGTCCCAGCTTGCTGCGTTCGACCGATGACGCGCGCAGCTGGAGCGAAATCGATGGGTTTCCAGCCGTACCGGACAAACGCGACAACGCTGAAGGACGCCATCTCACCGTGCTCGCCGACGGACGCGTGTTGGTCACCTGGGGAGTCGGAAACGACAATCAGGGATTGCGGTACAATCTCGCCGTCGACGACGGCAAGACCTGGAATGCAAAACGCTCAGTCACCCTGTTACCCGACACGCCCATCGCCGCCCGATACTACTCGGCGCGGACCATCCAACTCGACGAACGCAGCCTGGGCACCGTGTTTATGAACCGCAACGGTGTTCATTTTCTGCGTGTGCCATTATCGGTGCTCGAAAAATAGCCCGGCAGCAGCCAGCCGAAACCGAGGATGCCGTGCCGGTATCCGATGATCACAGGTCTACCCGGCATGTGACGTTGTCTTAAGCCAACGATAATTGCGCGCGACCATACGCGAACTGCCCGCGATGGTCGGAGAAAACATGGCTGTGGCGCTGGCTGCCGGCCTCGCTTCAATCGCCGGTTGCTTTGACCATCCCCGGTCGGCGCAATTATGATGGAACGTGTCGATTGTTGTGAATTGAGTTCAATCCGCCGTGTGCCCGCTCACAAACCCGTGTTGAGGACTGCTGATGGTTCTCGAACGCATGCAGATCATCCTGCCACTGCTGGCCGCCAGTTTGTTGACTGTCCCGGGTTACGCCTGGGAACCCGTCGACTATCAGCGCGACGTAAAACCGCTGCTCAAAACGCACTGTGTCCGCTGCCACGGCCCTTTACGGTCCGAAGCAGGCTTGCGATTGGACACGCGGTCGCTGGCAGTGCAGGGCGGTGAGAATGGCGCGGCGCTCGTACCGGACAAACCTGCCGAGAGCCGCCTGCTCAAGCGAGTCACCGGCGACGACGAAACCCGCATGCCTCCGGAAGGCGACCGGTTGAGCGCGCCCGAGATCGCAGTCCTCACATCCTGGATTATCGCCGGCGCCCCGGCTCCTGCGGATGAGCAGCCCGAAGACCCGAGAACCCACTGGGCCTATCAACCCATCGAACGTCCCTCGGTTCCTGCCGCGCAAGACGCGGACTGGTCGCGAAATCCGATCGATGCCTTCATTCACAGCCGGCAGCAGCAACAGGGCGTGACGCCCAATGCCGTGGCTCCACCACACGTGTTATTGCGGAGAATTCATCTGGATCTCACCGGATTGCCACCCCCGCGGGCCACCTTGCAGGCCTTTACGGCCGACGCCAGCGCGGCGGCCTATGCGCAAGCCGTCGACCGCCTGCTGGCCAGCCCACACTACGGTGAACGCTGGGGCCGACATTGGCTGGACGTGTGGAGATACAGCGACTGGTACGGATTTCAAGGCACGGTTCGTTTCAGTCAGAAGAACATCTGGCACTGGCGGGATTGGGTTGTCGAATCGCTCAATGCCGACAAGGGCTATGAGCGGATGCTGATGGAGATGCTGGCTGGTGACGAATTGATTCCTTTCGAGCCAGGCAATCTGCGGGCAACCGGCTTCCTGGTCCGTAACCGCAACACGGACAGCCGGGAACAGTGGATCCGCGACACGGTCGAACATACGGCCAAGGCCTTTTTAGGTATGACGATGGCCTGTGTGCAATGCCACGACCACCCGTACGATCCCATCTGGCACGAAGAGTATTATCGCTTTCGCAACATTTTCGAACCGGTCCAAGTTGCGATCGACAACGGTGGTGGCGGTCCCGCAGGGGTGGATCGCGCCGGCGTCGCCAGAATTTTTGATCGCGATCGCAACGCGGCCACCAAGTTCTATATCCGGGGTAACGATCGCACTCCGGACAAGACCAGAAAAATCACGGCCGGAGTGCCCCGCCTCTTTCCCGGATGGACCGAGCCTCAGGAAGTCGGCCTGCCACCGCTGGCGCGGATTCCTCTGTTGCGCAAGCCCGTCGCGAACCAAGCATCCGCTCGACTGAAAGACGCCGTTCGCCTGGCCACCGACGCCTTGCAGGCGGCAGACGATTTTCACGCGCAATCCATCAGTCGCCTGGCGACGGCGAGTACCGACCAGACACAGCCGGACCGCGACACGCTGTTGCTCGAGTCGTTCCAAGCCGACGCGCATGCCCGGTGGAAAACCGGGCCCGGACGCTGGAAATTTGATGAGGGCCGGCTGCTGCAATCAGATTTCACGAAGGATCAACAATGCTGGTTGGAACATCAGGTTCCCAGCGGCGGTCCCACAGACTTTCGCGCACGGCTCCGATTTCGGCTGACCGGCGGCTCAGAACACCGCTCGGTGGGAATTGCCTTTGACCGCAGCGCGGTGGGTGGTCGCAGCGAAGGCGTCTTTCTGACCGCCGATGCCCAACGGGAAGGACTGGCATTTTACAGCGAGTTCGAAGAAACACAGAATGCGTCCGACAAGTTGTTTCGCATGCTGCCGGTACCAAACCATGTCGATTTCATCTTGAGGCTGGATGTCCGCGACCGACTGGTCAACGTCTACCTGAACGACGTCCTGTTGCAGGCCTACCAACTCGCCAACCGGGCACCGGGCGGCTTTCGGCTCTGGACCAAGGGAGCCACCGCGGAGTTTTATCATTTGAGGATCGATCGCCTGCCCGCCGAGGCCGCACTGGCTCCCGTCGGATCGCTTGACATGTTCGCGCCCACGGTTCGCATCGAGAAGTCGGATCCGACACACGCGTTGTTCGCCCAGGCCGTCATCAAACACAAACAACTTCAACGCGCGGTCAGTCAATCGGAACTCACCGCACACAAGGCCGTTTGGACGGCGGATGCCTGGAGGTTCCTGAAGCCCCCCAACCCCGAGGACATACTGGCGGTTGCCGAACACAAAATACGACACGACGCGTTGGCTGTCGCAGCCAATCGAGCACAGCGGGACCTGGCTTTGCACCAGGCACGACTGGCGCGTTTTCTAGCGGAACAGGCTCTGCGGACCACCACGCTCCTAGACGGGCAGTCCTCGGACACATCAGACAATCAACCACCAACAGAAAAGGACGTCGAAGCTCGGAAGAAGAAACTGGCCGACGCCATGAAGAAGGTCGAAACGACCGGCGACCAAATCAAGAAAGCCGAAGTGGCACTCCAACAACCGGAAGAAGCAAAGTATAGCGGGCTTCCCGGCAGCTATGGCTCGTCGTCAGGCCGCCGCCTGTCGTTGGCCAACTGGGTCGCGGCTCCCGAAAACCCCTTAACCTCCCGCGTGGCGGTCAATCACATCTGGCTGCGGTACTTTCAGCGGGCGCTGGTGCCGTCGGTATTCGATTTCGGAGTCAGCGGTCAGCCTCCGAGCCATCCCGCGTTGCTCGATTGGCTGGCGGCCGAATTGCGTCAGCCGACGCTGGTGCTCAGTCATCAAGGCGGTCAACAACGGTGGGTACTCGGCGATCCGCAATGCGGTCCCTGGTCCATGAAACACCTGCATCGCTTGATCGTCACGTCTCGAGCCTATCGTTCCTCATCAGCTGCCAACGAGGACAACCAACAGATCGACCCCGACAATATCCTGTTGTGGCGGATGCCTGCCCGGCGCATGGACGCGGAAACGGTTCGCGACAGTGTCCTCGCGACCTGCGAGCGGTTGGATCGCACACTGGGCGGCCCGGATCTGCCGTGTGCGGATGGCATGACCGTACGCCGCCGCAGTATCTATTTTCATCACTCGCCCGAGAAACAGATGCCCTTCCTGAAATTGTTCGATGGAGCCGATCCGACCGAATGCTATCAACGCCACGTGAGCATTGTTCCTCAACAGGCACTGGCCCTGTTCAACAGCCAATTGGCCTTGGAGCAATCCCGTAGTTTGGCTCGGCATTTGTCTCAAGACTTCGACAAACCCGACGCGTTTATTCGGTCCGCGTTTGAACAAGTCCTCACACGTCCGGCCACCGGACGGGAATTGGTCATCTGCCGACAATTCCTCAACACACGAGAAGCCGCCTACCGGGCCGTTGACGTTTCCGGCGGAACCTCGGACACATCCGACGTGTCTCAAGCGTCTGCTCACCCCGGCCTGCATGCGCGCGAAAATCTGGTACACTCCCTGTTGAATCACCACGAATTTGTGACAATTAAATAATGGATCGAACAACCCGCACCGCAGCCAGCACCTGGCAACCGGCCGCGCACAACCGGCGCACTTTTCTGGCTGACACCGGCATGGGTTTCACCGGCCTGGCGCTCAGCGCGATGTTGCACGAGGACGGCTTCGCAAGCGATGTCGAACAAGTCCCAGCGAATCCCGCACCTCCCACGGGCGAACTGCATTTTCCCGCCAAGGCCAAATCCGTGATCTGGCTGTTCATGGCCGGCGGCGTAAGCCACATGGAAAGTTTTGACATCAAGCCGGCGTTGAACACATACGCGGGGAAGACATTTGATGAAACACCCTTCAAGGACTTTATCGACAAAGAACGCATCGAGAAGAATTTGATGGGCCAGGGGATGACCATCCCCGCGCACAAGGATCTGATGGGCCTCAACACGGGTTATCGAAAATACGGCGAATGTGGCCTGGAAGTCGGCGACTGGTTCACGCACATCGGTGAATGCGCGGATGACCTGGCGATCGTCCGTTCGTTATGGACGGTGCATCCCAACCACGGCATGCAACTCACCTGGCACACGGGCTACCATGTCCGGGAAGGAGCCAAACCAACCATCGGCGCCTGGGCATCATACGGTTTGGGTTCCCTGAACCAAGAACTGCCCAAGTTTGTTGTGATGGGCGATTCCATTGGCGGATGTTGTGGTGGCGAATTTGGACATGGAGCCAGTTATCTCGGCCCACATCACGCGGGAGTCAAACTCTCGAGCGACCCGCAGGCCCCGTTGCCGTTCGTCACGCCCTACGGCACGGGAGTTACGGCCGACGAGCAGGCGGCACAACGGGATCTGATCGCGCAACTGAATCGAACCGCCGGGGTGGAGTATCCCGACGATCCCCAATTGCAGGCGCGGATCCGCTCGTACGAACTCGCCGCCGGCATGCAAACCGCCGTCCCCCGGATCATGGACTTCCAAGAGGAAACCGCCGAAACACATAAGCTCTACGGTCTGGACCAGGAACACTCAAGAGAATTCGGCGCGCAGTGTCTGGCAGCCCGGCGGATGGTGGAGCAGGGGGTGCGGTTCATCCAGTTGTATCACGGAGCCGGCAGTGCCGGAAAATGGGACGCTCACAGCGACATCAAACGCAAATACGATCGGGAAACCAAAAAGGTCGATCTGCCGATTTCCGGATTGTTGAAGGATCTCAAACAACGCGGTTTGCTGGAAGAAACCCTGGTCGTTTTCGGGACCGAATTCGGCCGCACACCCGGCGCCCAGGGCGACGGCCGGGACCATCATCCGCAAGGCTTCAGCTGCTGGCTGGCCGGTGGTGGCATCAAGGGAGGCGTGACACACGGCGTGACGGATGAGCTGGGGTTCTATGCGGTCGAAGATCCGCATTATGTCACCGACATCCATGCCACCGTGCTGCATCAACTGGGACTCGACCCCCGTCGCCTGGATGTTCCCGGACGCAAACGGCTGGACAATCATCGGGGAGCCCCGATCCACGAGATCATCGCCTGAGCGGTGTTCCAGCCGAACCAAGCTCGATCAGCCAAATCGACCGGCATTGACCCGGCAACATGGTTCCCCGGTCAACTCACGGCCCTCGGAACAACCGGCCCACAAAACGGACTCCGCGATCAATCAAAGTGGAAGGCCCCACGGGGTAAGGAGGCTGCTGGTCGGCGTTTGATGCAGAGCCGGCGGATGGGTGCAGCCCATTTCCGGGTACCTGCGGCGCGGGCTTATCTGGAGGGGGCGGAGCTCCGGTCGCTACGCCTCGTTGTCTCAATGCCTCCCATACAAATACCTGTTTGACGTCTTCTTGGCGCAGGGTCCACAAACACCACAACCCAATGGGCACTCCGATGAACGCCAGTGGGCTCCACGGAAGCATTGCCAACATGCAGCCTCCAATGCACATGTCGTAATTACGCACAAGCCGAAACCTTCGAGCACTGAGGAATATCAGGATTGCTGAGATCCATGCGACGAAAGGCACCGCGTTCGAATCTCCCATCAGAACGTCCTGTCTTCCGGAGAATACAAAGGGAATCGCTGGTTGCAGCAGGGCGTACAATGTGAGCGCCCCGGATGGACCAAGAACCCGGTGACGCGCAAACTCCCGATCGTACTCCGAAGGCGTTTGACTGCCTGCCACGCCACCCATCTGTGCCACGGCGGGCGACACTTCCGAAAGAGAATTCATCACCCCCGATTCCGCAATGGAGGCAATGTCCAGTTTGAGCTGACTGATGTGCTGGTAGCGTCGCCCCGGTTCCGAAGCCAACGCCTGCAGCACAACGCGATCGAGTCCTGTGTGCACTCCGGCAATGCGCGATGGCAAGTCAAAATTCCCCACCGGCACCTGGCCGGTCAGCATTTCGAAGAACACCACACCCAAGGCATAAATATCCGCACGATGGTCCACCTGGTGCGATCCCTGCATCTGCTCCGGGGCCATGTACCTGGGGGTTCCCATGACCTGGTGCGTTCCCGTCAGTGTGAATTGGTCGATATTCCGCGCTGCCAGTTTGGCCAGACCGAAATCCGCGATTTTCACCCGGCCTTTGACGTCGATCAGAATGTTCTCGGGCTTGATGTCTCGATGAACGACGTGCTCATCGTGCGCGAACTGCAAGGCATCGCAGATTTGAGATACAATCGCCAGGGATTGATCGGTCTGCAGGTGGCCCGCCTGAATCAACTGCCGTAGATTCGTCCCCTCGACATACTCCATCACGAAATAGTAAATCCGTCCGGGTTCTGCAGTCCCACTGTCCGTCACCTGCAATGGCACGTCGCCGAAGTCGTGAATGGCGACGATATTGGGATGCTGAAGCCGAGCCAAGGTGCGGGCCTCGCGATTGAATCGCTCAGCGAACGCCGGATCATCCGCCGAGTCCGGTCTGAGGATCTTCAGGGCCACCAGGCGATCCAGCTTGGTCTGCCGCGCCTTGTAGACCACGCCCATGCCGCCGTATCCCAATGTTTCCAGGATTTCCATTTGTGGGAAATAGTCGGCCAGCACGTCCGGAGCTGGAATGTACTGAGCGGACTGCGCGACAACCGGGGCCACAGGCGAGCCAGGTGCTGCGGCCACCTTCGGATCGTCCATGCCCTGAGTCAGCAGGCAGGCGGGACACAATCCGATGGGGGAGTCCGTGGGAAGGTCGCACCCGCAAGCGGGGCAGCAGATGGCCTCATTCATCGTCAGCACTCCAGGAGAATCACATGCCAGGTCTACATGATACTTCCAGAAACGTCCGGAATTGTTACACACTTTTCACGTTATTGGCCCGATCACCGCTGCTTTCAGGCGCTGCAGCTCGTCGTCGATCGCCGACGCGTCACCCAGCGTCTGCGCAACCTCATGTTTCAATAACTCACGGTAACGGTCCCGCATCCGGTGCACGGCCACCCGCACCGCCGATTCGGTCATACCCAACTGCCGGGCAACATCCGCGTACGGCGACCCGCCGGAGTTTCCGGTCAGAAACGGCTTGCAGCACTCAAACAGCGGTAAGTTCCCCTTGTGTTCGTAATCTGCTTGGAGTTGCTGGACCACCTGTTCCAGCAAGGTCAGTGCCCAGCGGCGCTCAAACAGAGCCTCGGCAGTCCAGTGGTCGGTCGGTTCGTACCCATACCGTCGCTCTCCGATTTCAACATCAATCGGTAACCGATTCAGGTGGCCCCCGCGACGCATCGTCTTTTGTCGCTGATGTTCATTCGACAAGAACCGTTTGAACACAACCAGTAGAAACGTGCGAAAACGCCCTTTTTCCCGATCCACCGACTGCAAGAAGTCCTTGTCGAGCAATCGGGCAAAAAATTTTTGGGTCAAATCGGCGGCGTCTTCCGGAGCCTGGCCAACGCGCCGCGCAAACGCGTACAACGGATACCAATACACACGTCCCAATGTTTCCAGGGCGTCCTGACAGTCTTCGGTCGGCTCGTGCGCCGCAGACATGACGACACTCCACCGAGTCGTCGCAAACGCGGCCTGGCCCCGATTGTCACCTGGCGCAGTACGATCTTCCATCATACGTGCCAGTCTACGCAACAAGCTCGGCGCAAGCACCCGCAACACTCAGAAAACACGGCCGCTGTGGAGCCAAGCCCGCAACCAATCGACCGACCAACAGCCATCACAACGCCCCCCGGGGTGAATGGCAGACACTCGGACTTGTCGTCGGTCGTTCAATTCCTCGGTTTCTTTTTCCCGCGCTTCTTCCGCGTCCGAGGTGGTTCCGGCCGAGGCGACTGCAGCCCGTCGTCCGGCTGATTCCACAGGCGATACGGGTCGTGGAGACGCCGCATCTCGGCCAACAACAGGGCTTCCATGTCGGCCAACATTTGCGCATGTTGTGGATCGCCCGCCAGATTGACCTGCCGGGCTTCCGGCTTGGTTCCGCTCAACGCGACCACATCCGCGGCATGATGTTCCCGCAGCAGTTCGTCGGGATTCGCAGCCAGGTTGAACAGTTGGGTGTGACGGGCATCCGCTGTCATCGAATCGTACTTGATCAGCTTCCAGTCGCCTTTCTTGACACACCGCATACCCGGTTTGGTACCTCCGCTGTACAGGCCGTACAGCACGTCGCGGACCGTTTCTCGCTGGCCAAACAAGACCGGCTTGAAACTGAGTCCTTCGTTGGTTCGGGGCGCCTTGATGCCCGCCAGATCGCACAGCGTAGCCAGGATGTCCAGCAGATAGATGTTACCTGTAGCCCGTGACCCGGCCTTGATGCCGCGGCCTTTGACGATGAACGGCACACGCCAGGTGTGCTCGTACAGATTCTGCTTGCCCTGCAATCCATGCCGTCCAATGGCCATCCCATGATCGGCCGTGTAAATCACGTAGGTGTTATCCAACTCGCCCATGGCGGCCAGTCTCTTGAGCACTCGGCCGATCTGAATGTCGATGTTTTCACTGCAGGCAAACTCGCGTCCCAGCTCGTTCCGAATCGTCCGCTCATCACGTCGGCGCCACACGCCGCTGACACTCACTTCGTCGCGAACCGACATGTGACTGTTGTTGAACGGATGCGCGGGCAGATAGTTGGCCGGCAGTAGAGGCTGTTTGGGGTGCGCCGGCGGTGGCTGCGACTTGTCCGTGTGGTTGACAGCCCCATACTTCTGCAGCAACTCCGGTTTCCCGTCGCGTTTATCATGGGGATGCGAGAAGCCGAAGTAGATCAGAAACGGATCCGTTTCCTTTTGTGTTTCACGCTGAGCCAGATACTCGAGGACCTGGTCCGCGTGCCAGGCGCTGCCGGTTGCATCCGTACCGCCTCGCCGGGTCGCATCACTGCGAACCGTAAACAGTCGGTTGGCCGCTTCGTAGCTGTTACCCCGTTTGCAGGTCCGCATCGTCTTATACCCGGCTCGGTTGAACACGGCCGGCAGCGTATGGCTTGCCAGATCGAGAGGCACCAATGCCTTGTTGTCGATGTTCGGATTGCTCCGTCGGCCACGCTTATTGGGGGTGTGCCACACCGTGCGTCCGGACATGATCATGTGCCGCGATGCGGTGCACACGGCACCAACCCAGGCTCCCATGTGATGCGCACCGTCGAAAACCATCCCCTCGCGAGCAAGCCGGTCGATGTTCGGCGTCTGCAAAGTGGAATCCGGACTGTAGGCCTTCAGGTCAAACGGCGACTGATCGTCGACAATGATCAACAGGATGTTTGGCCGATCGGCGGCTTCCACGATGGATGACAACCCCATCAAAGTCAGCAACACAAGCGTCCAGCCAGTCACGGCAACCGGAACGCGATAGATCTCACGGGCACTCATGGCGTGTTTCCCTATCCTGAGGATTGTTGAGAGCGCCCACGGCGCGAGTATGCGTCATGTGCTTGCGTCCTCAACCAGGCGGCTGTTTCGACGGGCGGCTGCCAGCGAATCAGCCAAGCATGCACATCATCCGTCGGCGGCTGCAACCGACCAGCCTAGATGTCCTCGAAACGGAATTGTTTCCGCATTTTCGTTCGAGGCCAGACCGTGCCGTCAACTTCAACGTGTGGGTAGATGAAGTAATTCAATGGATCACCATCTTGGGGTGGCGTGAGCGTCAAGTCCCTGCCCACGGTGAACGTGATCCGATTTTCAGTCAAATTGCCGAAATAGTAGTCCTTCATTTCGGGATGTTTGTCGGCTTCCGAGATGTCAACGGGCAACCACCCCTGTTTCTGTGTATGGAAAAACGCCCAACAGTGATAGCCTCCAATCTCTCCGGCCCCGCGTTTTCCCGGGAGTGGAAAACCGATTTCAAACCGCGACGGAATCCCCTGAGATCGCGACAAGCTGATGAACAGGCTGTGAAAGTCGGTGCAATTCCCATAACGGCTGTCACAGGCCCAAACGGCGTCCCCCGTACCGTAACCGGGACGCGACTTGTCATAGGACATGTGCCGCTCCACTTTATCGTAAAGCACATGCCCCAGTTTCAACGCGTCGTGCTTGGGGAGATCCAGGTCGGCCAGCAAACGCACGGGCTTGCCGTCGGTCGGCACACGCGCGCTGTTGGCCAAGAACAATTTCCGCTGTGAATCCGTGAGCTTGACTCGGTCACGCGTCACCAATCCCAGGACTTCTGTGCGTCGCACTCGGTAAGCCACCGAGATTTCCAGGGACGTCTTGTTGGAAACGCGGCCGTCCATGTACAGCATCTTGTTGCCGTATTTTCGCTCGGTCGTCAGTTGGACTGGAAATGGCAATTCCCCGCCGATGCGCCGCACCGACTGATGCGCGTTGGCTTGTGGCACTGGGATCCAGACGCGAATCCGAGCACCGCTGGGCAACTCTTTGATGACCGTGCCATAACGGAATTCAAACGAGCGTGACTGCGGCGGCGTTTCTGATGTATGCCCAGAAACCGTTTTGTCAGCAGCCGGATCCGCCTGGGCAACCAGCGGAATCGCCAGCAGAATCGCCGGCAGCGTGCGGCTGATGTGTTTGCCGGCGATTCCTGCCACTGTGTGTCTCGCGTTCCGATCCAACGTCAAATCCCTCTCCAGAAATTCCCCAAGGGGCGCGACAACCAGGTTCCATTGCCCGTCACCAACCGGCTCGGCCGCGCCCCCCCTCAACGCAGCTCCCGCTAACTCCAACTGCGACACTGCACCGACCGGCCCATAACCTTATCTTATGCTTCACCACTCCATTCATAGGCAATCACTGTGTATTGGTCAACGCCCGGGTGAATTCTGTTGGGCTGCTCAGCGGGCCGTGGTATAAGCAATGCTTATGGAACTCCGTCACCTGCAGACATTCAGTGAAGCCGCCGAGCGGGAGAGTTTCACCCGCGCGGCTGAGTCTCTGCACATTACTCAAGCTGCGGTGAGTCAACACGTCGCGGCGTTGGAAACGGAGTTGCAAGCGTCTCTATTCGATCGCCGGGGCCGGGGCGTACGTCTCACGGAAAACGGTCGGCAGATGTACCAGTACGCCCGCAGAATTCTGGAGTTGGTAGCCGAGGCGTCAACCACCCTGAGTGCCTCCACGCAACACATCTCGGGGGACCTTGCGATCGCCGCCAGCAGTGTTCCAGCGGAATGGCTGGTGCCCGAGCTGCTGGTAGAATTTCGCGACCGTTATCCGGAAATCCGTGAATCGCTTTCAGTATCTGACAGCAGTGTGGCGACGACCGCGATCGAGACCGGAGACGCGGATGTTGGTTTTGTCGGTGAAGTGCCGCGTTCATCACAACTCAAGTCGACAGCGGTCGTGCAAGACGAATTGGTGTTGGTCTCGGCGGCCGATCATCCCTGGACCGGTACGGGCACCACCACGTTGAAACAGCTCTGCCAACAACCATTGATCGTTCGCGAGCCGGGATCGGGCAGCCGGCGCTGCGTCGAGCAAGCTCTGCGTCAACACGGGATCTCGCCAACAGATCTGACAATTGCGATGGAAGTCAACAGCAATGACGCGATCCGGGCCGCTGTGGAACGCGGTGTGGGAGTGGCCTTCCTGTCGCAACGCGATAAACGGCACGAATTCGGCCTGGCACACATCACGATCCGCGGGTTTCACGCTCGCCGGCATCTGTATCTGGTCTACAATCCGACCCGGCCTCTCGCGGATCCGGCTCGAACCTTTGTGGATTTTGTTGAACAATGGAGTCGCAACCAAACATGAGAATCCGTGACACGAGACCTGTCTGGTGCCGCGACAAACTCAAATGTTGATCATCTCAGGCCATCGGGCGTCCTGTGGCATGTTTGTTGATTATCCCAGTTGAAGGCCACAGCCCATGAAGAACTTCGCAGCCTATTTTCGTGACGCCTTTCCAGGCGCGCTGATCGTCGGCCTCATCTGGTATTTTGGAAACGTCTACACGCAAGAAAACGGCAAAGGCTGGTTCGAACGGCAGGCATTTCCGATCAACAACATGGCCTGCTGCATCGCCGCCGGCGCGGCTCTCGGTGCCTTGGGAACGTTCAGCGGCAATTTTGTGCGTGATCGCCGCAGGCAGGCGATGCAGTCGGCCGCCATGTACAACAGGCTCGATTTCGAACCATCCCTCAAGAAATCACAACTGGAATCAGCCCGCTCGTTACGAGTGTTCGACAACTGGGATGAAGGTCGCAATCGCCTGCACGGCCGGTTGCAAGGCGTCGAGATTTCGATTTTCGACCTGCACAAGAAAATCGTCACCCGAACCCAATCTTCGAGCGGTTCGAGTTCAACGACTCGCCGGGTACAGCACACGGTATTTCTGTTCGAGCGACCCGATTCCGGTGGACTCACAGCTCAAATTCTGCGCAAAGGCAGCTTTGCATTCGCTTTGACTGCGCTGAACTTTCGCGGCGTCGAATTCGAACCGCGCGACACAGTCATCTCGGACGACGACCGCCGCGTGCTTGATGATTTCAATAGGACATATCTGGTCGCACAAGGCCTGACACGCGGTGGTGCCCGAACCGCGCGCGCGGTCATGCCCGATGACGAACTACTCGAAGGACTGGAACAGGTCGTAGATTTGAACGTCATGCGCAAGCTGGTCGCAGATCACAACTGGAATGTGGAGCTTGGCGACACGCACATTGCCATCTGGAAGTACAAGGACCGTATTCGACCGTCGGCCATCTCCGATGTGTTGCCTCAGATTCTTGAATTGCACAGCGGATTGTCCGACGCATCGAAACAACGGAGTGCCGTGCCGCTCAAAGCGCTGGGGACCAGCATCGTGTCGCGTCAAATTTCTGTGGGACACATGGGATGGATCGCGGGCAGCGGCTGCCTGGGCATGCTCCTGGCAGCCGGCATATTTGGTCCTCTGTTCTTCATGTACGTCGACGAATATCCCTGGATGGTCTTTGCCTGGCCCTTTTTCGGTATGGGAGTCGTCATCGGCACAGTCACACTGGCTTTGTGGATCAAACGGCGTGTTGCTGGATGAAACGACAAGACACAAGATTCGGACCGCTTGTCGCCAACGGGCGTTGGCTGGCATCGATGCCCCGTCAATCGCCTACCGCGGCAGGAATCGATCGCTGGAGGTTGCACTGTGGCTTCCCGCGCGTGTCTTCACGGTGAACGTGTCACCTGAATGACATGCTCTGCCAGCAATCGCCCCAGTGCCCCCGCCGCATCACCACGGAAATGGACATTTTTTCCGGCCCACCAGCTCTTGTAGATGTCGCCGGCATGCATCTTCACAAATTGCCATTGATCGCAGACTGAGATTTCCGGGTGTCGTTTTACGACCTCCAATGCCCAGGGATTCAAGTACTTTTCCATCACGCCGGCTGTCCGGCGCGGCGCCTGGCCTCCGGGACTGAGTCCACCAGCCGGAGGAAAACCCTCGGGCACCGGACATGTCGTCACCCAGATCAGCTTGGCGCCGGTTCGCTGAAGTTCGGCGATCACGGCTTCCAGATTCGCCTGAAAACTCGCCTTGTCATTGCCGGCATCCCAGTGGCCAAAATTGAAGCTGATCACGTCCCACTTGCGACCCGGCACCGAGTAGCCTCCCAGCCACTCGACGATCTTGTCTTTCCCTTTGCCCGACGGACCGCAATTGGTGGGCGGATGATGCACATTGAATTTGCCTTTCAAGGCTGTACGCAGGCCCTGCGTGTAATTCCCCGAAATGGAATCACCGATGAACAGATACCGTGGCAATTTGGGATCGTCCTTGGCGGTCTGGTCACCAATCGGCTGCATATGAATCTGGTCGGCCACGATCACCGTGCCCTGTTTGCGGCCGATCACGTGCGCCCGATTGACGAACGGACTCAGTTCTTTGGTGCCGATCACATTGAACAGCAAAGCGTTCTTTTGCCCCCCCTTTTTCAGAGACAACTCGTATTTGTGACCACGAATGCTGACCGTGCGCGGGGTGGCGGCGCTATCCCACACGCCGACAAAACGCGGGTCATCCGCGTTGGGCAATTGTTCTGCCAGCTTTTCACCGAATCGTAAGACCAAACCGGCTTCCGAAATCCAGTTTTCTCGTTGCGCCGTAGTCAGTGCATTCGCCACACGACTGCCATTGCGCAGCTGGATAATCGCTGTCGTCGGGCCGGTGGGCAGTGCAAATGAGACCACCTGATCGGAGGCTGGAATCCGGTAGTGCAGCGTGTTGTTCTTCAAGCCTCGAAACAGCCGGGTGTTGACCTCCAGCGCCACGCGCGTGCGCTCATTCCACTCGATTTCGAATTGACCTTGCGGATTGCGCAGGTACATTCCCGCGTTGTCGCGCGGCAGGATCAATCCCGACACCGTCACCGCGGCCTCATCCTGTGCAGCGACTGGTCCTGCCGCCTGCAGGCCGACACACACTCCCAGAACGGCGGTCAACACAATCGTCTTGAGCTTTTTCATTTGTTGAATCTCTGGGTTCGATTTTCGCCTGAGTCGCTCTGTCTGTTCTTGATCGCGGCTGCGATCAACGCCCGCACCTGCTTGTCGTAGGGCCGGGATCCATGTCCAGCACCGATCAACTTGTAATGGGCAACGTGAACATTCGGGTATTGATAGAGAGCGATACCGCTTTCAACCAGTTTCCCATCCGTGTCCGGAATCTGCTCACCCCGAAACCCAAACGCACGCGCCCAGACGAACGCCGTCCGCTGCGCCGAAAGATGCTCGTGCTTGCGCTGGCGAAGCCCCCCCTTGTAGGGCACGACCCGATCATTCGATCCGTGAAAGTAGATCATCTCCGCGACCGGCGTTGGCCGCTTGCGCGTATCATAATCCTCTGTGGTAGTCGCCGGCCCCCAAAAACTCCCGTCATGGTACTGCTCGACCACCAGGCTGGACGACAATAAGATCGCCCGTTGAAACGGTTTTTTATCGAGCTCGATCATCAGTCGATGAATCAGCCCGCTGCCATTGGAAGAGCCGATGACCGTCACGTCTTGCAACTCGGCGCGCGGATGCCGCTTGCCAATCCGGGCAATCAACTCGCTGACGAACCGCACGTCGGGGGCCTGTGAGCGTTCTCCGGAGATGTTCCACGAGTTGCGGTAGCCTTGGGGGACAACGAGCACATATTCGTTGAGATATCTCCATTGGTTCAATGCCCGCGCTGCCACACCACCATTGCCATGGAAGAAGATCACCACCGGCAGCTTGGATGTGCCACGCTTGGGAACACTCACAAATGCCGAGCGGTCGTAGCCGCGTGGCTCCTGCTGCCAGGTTTGTCTGACCTTGAGAACCGTCATGTCGGTTTCCGGCCACCGCGGCGCCCCGCTGTTGTCCGCCGGGCGCGATGGTCGTCCTGCCGCCAGATGCTCCGCCAGAGTCACCTTGCCATCTTTGTTCGCGTCGATCTTGGAGAATGAACGCCGGGCATTCGCTGGAACTTCACGCCTGGTCAAGACGCCATCGCCGTTGCGATCCCATTGCCGAAACAGACGTGTGGGACCATCCTGGCCGAGGACCGGTGAGCAGAGCCAGAAGCACGACAACGCCAGCGGGACAATGCCGGCACGCAGGCTGCGGTGCTGTGTCACCCGATCTTCCCCGTGCGAATCGCGCAACCACAGTGCCCAGTTCCCGCGCATCAATCACCTCGTTGTTCTGTTTTGTCCGGGCTGACATGGCGTTGAAGTTCATCGCTGCTGCGTGGTGTCGCTCGGTTGAGCAATCGCCTGTTGCGCGGCTGTGCGTTTCGCCTCCGCCAACAGCTTACGCATACGAACCAGCGCGCTCTGATGCTGTGGCGCGTTCGACAGATTTCTGTGCTCGGCCGGGTCCTGCACGAGATCATACAGTTCTTCTCCGTCGGGCCACTCGGCGTAACGCAACCGAGCGGAACGAATCGCTCGACCCAGTGTCGCGCGGCCGTTGGCCCGTCGTGTTACCACGGTATACGACGTGCTCCGTACCCGCACCTGAGGATCTTCCACCACGGGCAACAGGCTCGTTCCCTGCAGATGCTCTGGCGGTTTCAGCCCGCAGGCGTCTATCAACGTGGGCCACACGTCGACCAGTTCGGCCAAGCTCTGGCTGACAGCTCCCTGCCGGCCCCGGCCGGGGATGCGAATCATCAACGGCACCCGGGCACAGACCTCGAACAAAGACACCTTGCCCCACAAAAAATGTTCACCCAGATGATACCCGTGATCCGAAGTGAACACGATCACCGTATCTTCCCACAAACCCTGTGTCTTGATCTCGTCGATCAACAGTCCGAGCTGTGTATCCACGAACTCAATGCAGGCGTGATAAGCCTGCATGTATTCCCGCCGCAATGATGCGTTTTCTCGACCCAATTCGAAGCCGAACGCCGTGAACCGCTTGACCATCGCCTGCCGGGGAATGTCGTCCCAGTCGTCGGTGGGGTCGAGCGGATACGTCAAGCTGCTGGGGGGAATGCCTGCGAAGTACTTGTCCGGCGCGAGAAACGGCACATGGGGTTTCTGAATTCCGCAGGCGATAAAAAACGGTCGATCGCCATACGGCTTGTGTTTGAGCCAGCCGATGACCTGGCGGACGTTTTGCCCATCCTTGTGCTGCTCATCCGACAACCCGGACGGACCATAGCCTGGTCGCTTTTGGCCCCGGGTTTGCGTACTCAAGCTGTTGAGATGTTCCTTCCAGGCGCGGCGCGTCTTGCCCCGCGCAATGCTGCCGTGTTCGGCCTCAAATTTCTTACGAGCCACTGTGACCAGTGGGAGTTCGGCATTGTCGAACTTGTGAAATGCGTGCCATTCCAGATCACCCTGCTGGTGTTTCGGAGTATGAAACACCTTTCCGACGCCGGCCGTCCAATATCCGCGATCCTTAAAGTACTGGGGCATCGACAGGCTGCCCGGGCGGGTCTGGCGGATGTCGGATTTGTTGTCCAACACGCCCGTTGATTCGGGGTACAGGCCGCTCAGAAAGGAGGCCCGCGAGGGGCCACACACCGGATATTGACAATAGGCCCGTTGGAAACTCACGCTCGACGCGGCAAGCGTGTCGAGTGTTGGCGTACGGATGTGTTGATACCCGGCGGGACCGACATGATTGTTCAGGTCATCACAGACAATAAACAGCACATTGGGAGGGCCACACGTGGCAACTCCGGACAGCAGACCAGTCAGCACCAGTTGCCAGACCACAACCCGGACTGCGGAGCTTCGTTTCATCTGACACCCGATCATAATTCACCAGATTCGGACTGTATCTTAACGAACTGCAGCTTCATTCGGTCAACTGAAACGCGTACAGATCGGCCAGCGTCAAACGCAAGCGGAGCCGAACGGTCTGGCCCAACAATTCTGACAGATCGGGTTTGGTCTTCCACCCCATCCGCAGTCGCAACTGGTCAACACGTCTGGCTGGAATGGCGTCACCGGCCCCGTATCCCGGAACAGCCTGGCCCGCTGCGTTCAGAACTTCTGCCGAAATTTCACCCTGTTTGGCGGCCACGTTGAGTAACAGGTTCGGACCTGTGACGACAAACGGCTTGGTGACAATGATCCCCTGCCGAGCACCAGCATGCCAGCCGACAAAGCGATCCAGCGGCAGTGTCGCCAGGCCGATCGCGCGGCGTTTGTCGAACCACACCGGTGGCCGTAGCTCGGCCGTCCCATGCCGTTCATTGCTGCCACCGTAGTAAAACCAATGCCGGTCATCGTAGGTGACCACGGATGAGCTCGGAAACACGTTGTCCTTGTCGAAACTGCCGTCGGGGCCCCGCGGTACGATGGGCTGGCCCGCGTAAACCCATGTCAGATCCCAGCTGTCACAATCCCGGCTGGTCGCCAGATAAAAATTCATGACATCCCGTTCATGCCGCCGCAGTGGGTCACTCTCCCGGCCCTCGCTGACGTCCCCTGGATACTCATACACAGACATCAGTCCGAAGTAGATCCCCTGGTAAACGTAAACTGTCATGGAATAAATCTGCCGTCTGAGAAACTCCTCGTCTCCCTGGCGGTCGAAGTGCCATTGCCGCACAATCCGCCAGTCTGTCGGCTTGGCCTCGATGTCGCGATTCGTCATGCCCCGCGTGCCACGCACCTCAAACCCCTTGGCCACCGTGTCCGCCAGCGGCCCGCCGCCGGATCCATAATCGGTGCGTGTGAACAGCCGGTACGTCTTGCCAATCGGATCCCACAAAATCTGATTGTGGCAGTCGGCGGCGCGAAACGTAACCGGTTTCCCGTCGTTGAGCGGCGTCCAGTGAATACCGTCCGCTGAATGCGCAATTCCCGCCGCCATGCCGGGCGCGTCGTATCCGCCCAGAAACCGTCGCGACGGCTTGCTGCCCTTTCGATTCAGTTCGACCGCCAGGTTGATGTCGCCGGCAAAATTCAAACCCACCAGGTCCGCCTTCTTGGTGAAACGCAATCCATCCACGGACTCCGCGTACCCATAGCCTCCACCGTCGAACTTGCGGAACCACATTTTGAAACGGTTGTCGGCATGCAATACCGTGCCGTAGAAGAAGCCGTCGCTGAAAATGGGTTGACCGTTGTTGGCCTTGTGCACTCGACCCAAAACTCGCTCGACGTTCTGCGTGCTGGCGATCATGTGCTTGTCGACGAGCAACTGTTTCTGCGGTCCCAGCGATTCCTTCGCCGCTTCGCCTGCAAACGCGGCCTGGGCCAACACCGCAAGCAGTCCTCCCATGCGTAACACGTTCCCCATGCCAACCTCCCCATACCTTCAGACTTCGCAGTCAACGTACGGACTATCCAGCACAGCTTAGTGAACAGCAGACCGACGCGCCAATTCCGCCGTGCGTTACTGAGAAACGCTTGC
>Ga0315336_1002091_pt1 | contig 32859 bp, 28 predicted proteins | sample ASW5metaG_FD_204512 | JGI IMG/M metagenome (GOLD analysis project Ga0315336, IMG submission 204512) | Ammonia-oxidizing marine archaeal communities from Monterey Bay, California, United States - ASW #5 | ecosystem: Environmental > Aquatic > Marine > Intertidal zone | place: USA: California...
ATTCGAGCCGTTTTCAGCGAGCTACGGGGCTCCGCCCCTGCGCCCGCCGAAAACGGCCCAGATCCTAACTTAGAAAGTGGTACAACTTGTGGGGGCAGGTCAGAACCACCCCACCCCCATCCGCCGTACAGCCAACCTGCGCCCAATCACCGACACCATGGCGTGTCCGTCATACCAGCCGAAGGCGCGCGTGAGGTCTTGCTGTATGTCGAGTTCGAGGCGGCGGCTATAATCGCAGGTTGAAGCGGGGCCTGTTAATTACGTTTGAAGGTATCGACGGCAGCGGAAAAACCACGCAACTTCGCCGTCTGGAGTCGTTCCTTGCCGCCAAGGGATTTGCCGTCACCGTGGCGCAAGAACCCGGCGGCACGCGCGTCGGGCGCGAGATTCGGCGGCTACTGCTGGACGCGGCGAATGAGGATCTGCGGTCGGTCCCTGAATTGCTCCTATACTTCGCATCTCGGGCACAGAATATCGAAGAGGTAATCGAGCCGGCACTGCGCGAAGGGCGGATTGTGGTCGCAGACCGCTTCACCGACGCGACCGTTGCCTACCAGGGCTATGGCCGCGAGTTGGGTATCGAGGCGGTGCGCAAGGTGGAAAGCGTCGCGTGCCAAGGGGTGCAACCTGACCTGACATTGCTGCTGGACATCGATATCGAAACCGGGGTGGGGCGGGCACTCGACCGCAACGCCGATCAGACGGACGACGAAAGCCGTATGGAGCAGGAAAGCCGCGCGTTCTACGAGCGAGTGGCGCAGGGGTACGCGGCGTTGCTGGCCGCCGAACCGGAGCGAATCAAGAAGATCGACGGGCGCGGTTCGATTGACGAAGTCACCGGCGCGATCGAGGCCGAGGTGGAGAGCTTTCTTGCGAAGCTCTCAAAGGAAGACCCGGCATGAACTTTGCGGACTTCATCGGCAACGCGGAGACCGTCGCAGTGTTGCGGCGTATGGTCAAACAGGAGCGATTGCCGCAGACACTGCTATTTGCCGGGCCGGCCGGCGTGGGCAAGGCGACGCTGGCGCGATTGTTGACGGCGGCGATCAACTGTGACCGCACTCCGGGCGATATTTGTGGCACTTGCTCGAATTGCCTACGGATTCTACAAGCGGATCTGACGCGCGATGAGTTTGTGCAGCAGTTTGCCGAGCGCGAAAAGCTGCCAGCCGCCAAGCGTACCGAGAATCCGTTGGTCGTCTCAACCCATCCGGATTTCCTGATATTTCCTCCTGATGGGCCCTTGCGGCTGATCACGATCGAGCAGGCGCGTTTGTTGCGCGACGCGGCGCAGTACCGTCCCTCGGAAGGGCGCCGGCGGGTCTTTTTGATCGATCACGTGGACCGCGCCAATACGGAAGCGGCGAATTCGTTGCTGAAGACACTCGAAGAGCCCGCGGATGGGTTGACGCTGATCATCACGGCGGAGAATCCGTACGATCTGTTGCCGACGATTCGGTCGCGGTCGATTCCGTTCTATTTCGGTCCGCTTTCACCCGCGGAGATGGAACGTTTTCTGGATGTTCGATCCGACGTGACGGGGGCTGACCGGGCACGGCTAGTCGGATGGGCGCAAGGCAGTCCGGGCCGGGCGCTGGCGCTCGATCCTGAGGAATACGCGGAACGGCGCCGGGCCATGTTGGCGCTGCTGCGAAGCGCTCTGGGGGTTTCACCATTTGGGGACCTGGTTGAGCAGACGGATCTTCTATCGCGACGCCGGAAGGAACGGCTCGACCTGCTCACGGAATCGCTGTATGGATTACTGCAGGACTTGCTCCATCTGCGGCATGGCTCGGCGCAGCCGCTGATCCACGAAGACATTCGCGCCGATTTGACGGAGTTGGCGCAGGTGGCCTCGTTTGACTGGATCGAGAGCGCGGTCAGGAAGTTGGCGGAGTTGGACAGACTGGTGCGGCGAAATATCCAGAAACAGATCGCCCTCGAGGCTCTGGTAGTCGGTTTGCGGGGCACGATCCAAGGCGGAGCACGGACTAGAGGTACGCGCCGAGGGTAGTGTAGTGTCTCAGTTTGATTCCCGTTAGCCCAACCGCGCATCAGCAAGCACTTCGCTGAGCGGCTGAAGCCTGTACCGGGGAAGGACGCTAAAGCGCCCTGGCGCTGCTGTGAGGAAGCGGGAACCGGCCATCAATGGCCGGCCTACACGCGCTTCGCGCGGAAACCGCCTGAAGGCGGTTGGGGAAACGTTGCGCCCTCATTGCTCTGGAGATCACCTGATGACCCCGTCAGCATTTCGAAAGCAGCTGAAGTGGTGCAAAATGAGGAACGCACGGAAGGTAGTATCCCTTGCGAGTCTGTGCGGATTGTGCTATCCCTATTGCAGTCTGTATAGCCCCAACATTCAGTGCTTGAATGAGCGTGGGGTTCTTCGAAGACCGTAGCGACAACTCACAGGTAAGTCGAGGTAGGGGATGCCCGCCAGTGGCTGTTGCCTGCCCTGGGTGGGTTCGCCCTGGTCATGCATGGATAAGATTTCAATGAGAGACATCGGCGACTCGAGCAATCGAAAATTGATTCGTCCTTCACTGAGTAAGCTGAGGGAGCAGTCCGCGGCCCCAAAGGGGCATGCCAATGGACAGAACGGCGCTCCGCCCCGTGAACGGCGCGGCACACCGCCCGGGCAGACTAATGCCGAGAACTTCTACTACGTCAAGCAGATGCAGAACCGGACGGCGATGGTCGTGGTTCTTACGGACGGCGAAATACTTAAGGGCGTAATCGAGTGGTACGACAAGGCCTGCCTCAAACTGAATCGCGAGGACGGGGCGAACTTGGTGATCTACAAAGACAGTATCAAGTACCTGTACAAGGCGGCGGAGAAGGGCGCACAATCGGAGACGTCGGTGAACGGAGCGGCGGCCGGCGAATCGATGACCGCCTAATCGGTCAACGTCCAGCCTGAGTTTGTGACTTCGAGACCCAACGCGCCGGCGTATTCGTCGTAAACAGCCTCCATCTCTTCGATTGAATCGAAGTAGCCGACAACGAAGGCCGCGCTGAACGACTCGCCCTCTTCGACCCGTCCCGGGCCGAACTCCTCAATCATTGAGATATAGCCCCGCTGGTGGCTCCAGCCCTCGTAGACAATGGCGGGGTTGAGCGTCATGCCGGCGAGCCAGGGGCCGTCTTTGCCGGTCTCGGGGTCGCGCAGGTGGTAGGCGCGGATGAAGCGCTCCGGGGCCTCGTCGCGTCCGCGGCGGTAGTTGAATTTGGCGTGGGGCGGGAAGTCTTCGAAGAACTCTGATGATGGGATGCGACCCGCGTAGCTTAAGTAGACTTCGCTGAACGTATCGCCGCGCTCGTGGCGGACGTGGCCGGGCATGTCGATGCGGAGGAACATCTTGTCGGCGGCGTTCTTGCTCATGATCTTCTGGCTTGAGATGAAATAGCGCTTCCCGGCGGGGAAGACGATGGTCTGCTCCCGAACAGAGCCGGTGCTCCTGCCGGGGGCAGCCAGATAGTGCTCGAATGACATCTTCGCGGCGACGAAGTCACGCCCTTCGATGATGGTGGGGCTGAGTTCCTTGGCCTGCGTGCAGATCTGCGGGTCTTCGATGTGGCGTTTCGGGATGTTGCCGTGGACTAGATTATTGAATTTGTAGGTGAGCCGTTCATCGAGGCCGTCGCGGTGCGCCTCGTCGCTGCCGGGTTCGAGAATGAAGTCGGCGATATCGAGTTCAAAGCCGGCATCGCGGAAGCCGGTCTCCTTGTCGAGAAAGCTCTGGCGGTAGACACCACTGACGTAGCCGCGTTTGCGGATGGCGGCTTCGAGGGTGGATGAGGCGATGAGGACCTGATCGTCGTCTTCCGTAATCGTGAACTCGGGACCAGGGCTCTCGGGTATGGGGGCAGGGCCGCAAGCTACGCCCAGCACCAACGCAAGGGCAACAGCGCAGGCGCTAGTTGACAAGACTGGTGCATCGGTGACAGTCAGCCTTTTTCCAAATGCCGAGATCGGATGTAGGCCGTCTAGGTACGAAAAAAGGTGTCAGTCACCGAAGGGAAGCATTGTTCGTCCGCCTACTAGTCCGGCAGCTCTTCTTGCGCCGGTTCAGGTAGGAAGAAGCTCGCGGCAAAGCCGATGACGTAGGTGGCCGTGCCGACGATGGCCGCCGCGTAGGCCAGTTGCGCCGGCGGACTAGAACCCGGAGTGTAATTACTCAGTGTAACCGTCAGATACGCTGCCGAGGTGCCGAGCATACGTCCCCCGATGTTGGCGGCGAAGCTCTCGCCGGTGCCGCGCAGATGCACGGGATACATTCGCGGCAAGTAGTTCCCCCAGAAGCTGAACTGTGCGACCGTCATCATACCGACGATGAGGATGCCCCACTTGAGCATTTCGAGGTCGTTGAGCGAGGCGTAGACGAACACGAATGGCAGAACGATCAGTCCGGGGACCTGGAAAACCCTAAGAAGCTTGCGGCGCGAGAGGATGCGAATCGCGAGAAAAGCGAGAATGAACCGGCCGAGAAGGCCGCCGATCTCTTGAAAGCCCTGCACGGCGCTGACGACTTGCTGCTGGGCGGCGCGCTCAAGGCCGAGGACTTCGGGCAGGCCGGGAACGATACGCGGGACGTGCTGGATGGCTCCGAATGCGGCCCCGTAGCTGCAGGCGAACATGAGCGCGGTAATGATCGTCGTCCGGCGGTAGGCAGGCGCAAATAGTTCGGCGAAGCTGGGCCGCTTGAGCGTGCCGGCAGCTTTCTTCTCGGCCCAGACGGGTGACTCTGGCAGGAAGGGCCGGATGATGATGAGCGGCAGTGCGGGGATCACCCCGGAGATGAGCGTGTAGCGCCAGGCCTCATGTCCGCCGCGAATCTCGGGGAGCGAGTCGGCGTAGGTCACGGCAACGTAATAGGCGCCGGTGACGAGTAGTCCGCCGATCGATGAGAAGGCCTGTGTGTATCCGAGGACACTTTCGCGCTGCTTGGGGTTCGGGAACAGCTCGGCGAGCCAGGCCACGGCCGCGACGAACTCAACACTGACGCCGACAAACGTTGTGCAGCGGAACACGAGCAGCCATTCCGGCGAGGTAACCAGGCCGGCGGCGAGCGCGGAGAAGGCGTAGAGAAGAATGCTCCAGACGAGGACGCGACGCCGGCCGAGGCGGTCGGTGAGATAACCGCCGAGCAGTCCGAAGACGCCGCCGCAGATCGCCGGGACGTAGAAGAGCATCCCGATCCATTGGTTGAACTCGGGCGTGCCCGGGCGGACATCGGCGAGTTCCAGCAGGGCGGGCCGCACGATCAGCGGCAACATCAGCAGCTCGTAGATATCGAACGCGAAGCCGAGGGCGGCGACCGCGCAGATGGTCCATTGGATGGGGGTCAGCTTCAGTCCCGGCTCGTTGTTCGGCATGTTTGGATTGTTGTTGTCCTACGGGAAGGGCGAGTTGGCGAGGCTTCGCGGGGCGATAGGGTAGACCGAATTATACTCAAGATGACCGTCGTGGATTCGAACAAAGGCAGAACCGACCAGTGAAGCCCTCTGGATGTGGAGGTGCTCGACCCGTGGGGCTGTTGGAAGAGTGGGGCTGACCTTAGCGCCAAACGGGTGGGTAGAAGACCGAGTGACTGAGTCCGGGGTGACGCTTTCCGTAACTGGCCGGGACATCTTGTGTCCAGTCACTCGGCATCATGAGGCAGAAGGCCAGCAAGAGGAGGAAGTAACAGCGACGTACCCACAAGGTGTACCCCGGTGCTTGGTCGGGAACCGGGGAAAGGGGCAGTGTGATCGACGTCACCCGATTCTTTCGAAAGAGCCAAACCATCAAGACAAGACCCGCCGCGGACATCCCGAGATTGATAATCTGCCCCATCCCAAGACCGAAGAATTCAACGCGGTACTCTCGGAAGAGATCGACGAACAGCCGTAGAAAGGCGTACCAAAGGACAAAATGAGCGAAGACCATGCCGCGTGGCAAGTCCATCCTTCGTATCCAGAGCAGCAACGGGATGAGTGCGAGGTTCTTTAGACCGTCATACAGAACGACCGGGTGCCGGAAGCCTTCCAGGTCGGGGAACTGGACCGCCCACCAAACATCCGTGACCGCTCCCGCGATCTGTCCATCAATGAAGTTACCGAGTCGGCCGACTCCCATCACCCAGGCGACGGGGATCACCAACTCGTCGGCCACAATCAAGAAGCTCTTCTTTTTTCGCCAGCAGAAAAGAAAGGTGCCCAGCGTGCCCCCTAGCAATAGTCCGTGAGTAGCCATGCCGCCAAGCCAATAGGCAGGCATCTGCAACAGATGCGTTTGGTAGTAGTCCCACTCGTAAAAGACGATCTCGACGATCCGGCCCCCCAACAAGACGCCGACAGCCAACGAAAGAGTGATGTCGTAGACTTCCGTCAGCGAAAAACCAAGACGGCCGCGGGCCCTGCGAAACCACAGATAGATCCCCAAGAAGCCGAGCGTGTAGCTCAACCCATACCACCACAGGTAGAGGCCACCGACCTCGCCAATAATCGGATCAATACGGTGGACAAACGGGCCAAGCACTGTGGTTTTACCCCATCTGTGCAAAGTGGTCCGAGGACCGGTATTGGGCGCGGCTAGCGGATGGATTCAAAGGCTGGTTCATCCATCAGCGATGGATAGCCGAACTGCTCGGCCGGGCTCACTTCGCTCTCGCTGTCGTAGAAGCGTTCGTCCCCAACAAACCAATGGTAGAGCGTTACCGGCAGCGAACCGTTTCGGGCAGTCTGCAGGGACGCATGTTTCAACTGGGCTCCGAAGTAAAGCTGCGTGCCGTTTTTCTCTCCAAACGCTTCCCCCGCATGTCGTCCATGCACATCGGAGTTCATGCCGACGTGCCGCAACGGAAACACATTGATGGTTCCCGCGCGGTTGGAATCGTAGAGGTGTGAAAACTGATAGACCACGTCCGCGCGGAGCGTTGTGGACAGCAGCCCCTGCCACCTATGGTCCTGGCAACCCTCCGCTGCGTCCATGCACTCCCGAATCGCCTCGCGAACCTGCTCGACAGACCGACCGTCCGGAGGAATCAAATACTCACGAACACTGGCCACCAGACCGAGTGGGTCCTGCTCACCAAGAACTTCATAGCGGTAGAGAACCGTCTGGTCGGTCTTGTCATCGCTCTTTCGGATACGGTACACGCGGGCCTCGCCGCGGTTCGGGCTAATGATGCGAACCACCGATTCGACCTCGGCGGACCAACGCTCGTCTGAGCTTGGGACATATTCCCGTATAAGTGCAAGGTCCATTGTGTCCTTCAGGCGACGCTTGATTTGCTCGATCCAGTCAATCGTTTGGCCGCTGAGGAGCCGATGGCCGCGCAATGCGTGATAGCCGGGATGCCGCTGCCAGGCTAGATCGTCCCCTTGCAATCCCCTGATGTCGAACAGATCGATGATGTAGGACCCGCCCGCTGTGGAGCCGACGACAGCGTCAAGAGGGCGAGTGGACTTGATGTTACGGCGTCCATGAATCGCGGGCAGTCCGCCCTCGTCGTGGGTCAGCTTTTGGTAGCTGATCCGAATGCCCTCGGCGCGCATGGCGTCGAACAGGAGTTCGTCCGTCGAAACCAGGCGCGGCGTGTAGACCAGCCCATGATCGCTCACTAGCCCGAATAGCGTACGGTCGGCATAGTTGGCACGCCCATCCGCTGACTCAACCGACTCGTAGACTTCAATCAACCTGCCCAGATAAAAGTCCAGTCAATCGTACTCGCCTTCAAAGCCGACGATAGCATCCGAGTACGGACCCTCAGCATGTGCGAAGTGATCGGGCCAGGGATTATACCAAAGCAAGTAATCGGGGAGCCCTTCATCTTCATGCTCAGCCAAGAAGCGCGCGTAGTCGTGAAAGGTTCTCAAGTCAACCGAATCGTACGTCAACAACCCAAGAAAGCTGTAACTGAGGCCGCGATGGTCTTCGAGCCAGCGCCGCCGTTCGTTGAGTCCCCGTTCCATCCGAGCCCGGCGGCGAAAGCTCAAGATAAGCACTTTTTCGACGTAGTTGCGTTGCACTTCGCCGAGCGGCATTCCGACTTCCGCGGCGATCCTTTCCAGGGCCGCGGTGTCGATCGTCGCCATTGAACTGACAGTGTCGTAGCGCCAGAGCCGCTCGAAGAGGGTGCGTGCCCCGGGCCCCTCGGGACGTTTCTTTCCTTGAAGGATTTCGTCCTCCTGGTTTCCTACGATTCGTCTCATGTGCAACACGTCACTGCCCCAGAAGTACCAGCCTCGGCCCGACGCTCGATCGAGATAGGAAAAATTAGGGATCCCGGTGCCGAAAGGACCAGCTACCCCATGGCCGGTCTTGATGATGGGCAGGTTCCGGACCGAGATGCTCGGTGTATCGACTGTTGCCACAGCGACAGTAACCGCCGGCGCCTGGGAGGCAAAAACATATTTCTTGAAATGTTCCAAGTAGTCCGGCCGGTTCGGGGCCTTTTCGACCAGTTCGACAATGTCCCGCCCCAAAGGAGGTTTTGTGCCGGGGCCGTACCGAGAAGGATCCATCGCGGACGATTGGTGAAGACGAACCAATTCTGCGAGGTAGCGGGCGCCGGAACCCTCCTTCTCGCCGCTGGAAAGTTGGACCAATCCTTCAAGCAGCTTGCCCTGTAAACCGTCCGCTACAACGTGGACAACCATTCTCCGCTCAGACCGGTCGCGGGCGTAATCGGCGATTTCGTAATACTGGTTGCGATTGATGCGGTCTTGCACTCAGTCCAGCCGGGCCTGCTTGCGATGCTGTCGCTGCACAAATGATTCCAGCCAACTGTCAGACTGCTGGCGGACGAAATCTGTGAAGAACTCCACAAATTCACCGAGCCGCTCGTCGTCGTTGAGGAGGTCTTAGAGAATCTCTCTGTATTCGTTCTCCTCGGCTTCCTGGTCCTGAACACCGTCCACGGGAACCAGAAAGTCGTCGGCCGCTTCCTGCACGAGATCTTGGATATGTTTGTAGGTCGCGTCGTCGTAGCGGTCTCGCGGGGGCAGGTCTTGCTCTATCGTTCCAGGCTTTGCCTGCAAGAACAGCGCATCGAAGAGTCGAAGCCCCCGAGAAACGTGTCTTCTGAGACCGAGCGACCGTCGCACCAGGGCGGAAAGGCCCGGTCGACCCTCGCCATCTTACTCGGGCTCGATTGTCTCCGCGTAGGCCAAATCGTCGACCGTCGGAGATTGGGCTTGCGCTGGAGCGCCGTAGAGCTCCTAGGCGAAGAAGATGAAAGGAACCGTTACTTCTTCAAAGCGCTCGCCGCGGACCAGGTCCAGCAATCGGCCCTCGACGTCGGAGGACAGATCACAGGCTCGGATAAACAGCTCTACGGCCGACTGGTTGACGCGTTCAAGGATGAAGGTCCGCGGCTGCACAACCATCCGGGCAGGGGCCTTGAACAACCCTTCTAGAATCTCTGTACTGGTCTTGGGCCCGTTGGTCAGACCCGGAAACTGCTGGGTGACCCAAACACCCAGAGTCACGAAGAGTACGAAACCAATGCTAAAGACCGCAAAGTGTCGCGATCGCTTCTGCGTCATAGCAGTTGTTGCGCAAACAACGCGACACAGTCTTCCGGAAAAGGGTGGCCTCCTCGACCTGCCTCGTCTATCCCGCCTTCACCGAGTTTCTCGGTGATGCGGTAATGTGAGATGGTGGTGCCTATCACGACCCGCCCCTGACCTCAGGCCAGTGTACCAACACATAACTGTCGCGACAACCGATAGCAATGGTCTTCCGAGGGCCACCTGCCGAATTTGCGGCGGCTGATGACCGACGGCGCGATGACGGCCATGGACTCGAACGAAGGCAGAACCGACCAGCGAAGCCCTCTGGATGTGGAGGGTGTGGACGTAGGCCTCGATCCGTTTAGACCACCCGATATATCAAATCAACAACTATTGGCGGATGGGCGCTATGCCCCTCGTTTCGTGGGGCTTAGCCTGCTCGCTATTCGTGTCGCAGTGCCACCATCGGACCGACCTTCGTCGCCCGGCGGGCCGGGATGTAGCTGGCTAGCATGGCAACGGCGATCAAAACCAAGGAAACCACAGCGAATGTCGCCGGATCGGTTGGCGTGATGCCGTGAAGCTGAGCGGCGAGTAAGCGCGTCAGTCCCAGGGCTGCAGCTACGCCAATTGCCACCCCGATCAGGCTCAAGAACAAACCCTGCCTCAGGACCAGCATGGGGAGGCTCGCTTGATGAGCGCCCAACGCGATCCGCAGGCCGAACTCGTGTGTCCTCCGAGTGACCGAATACGAGATCACCCCGTAGAGCCCCACCGCCGCCAGAAACACCGCCAGCCCGGCAAAGAGTCCGAGCAGCTGCAACCAGAAACGCTCCGTATCAAACTGCCAGCTTGGCCCCCTTGGATTTGGCTCAAAATTCTCCGTGTTCGGCAACATGTCCTTGTCGAGGTCGGCAACCAGCTCCCGCACGGCAGCGGCCAAGCCGGCCGGCTCGGAGGCTGTCCGCACAAACAGAGTCTGGCGGGTGTGAATGTAGGCGTACGACTTCGGATACACCCAGGGATGCTGGCTGTGCGGCACGTAGATCGCGGGGAATCGATTGAAATTCCAATATTTGTCCGTCGTGTAGCCCACCACTCCCACAATCTCGCGAAGCTTGTCATGGATAATACTCCGATCGTTCGCTGCTGGGTCCCGCGGAGTAAGCCTCGACCGACCCGAACCCTGCGCCTGAAAGTCCACCTGGAGCACTTTGCCGAGTGGATCCTCGTCGGGAAAGTGTTTCTGGGCCAGGGTCTCGGAGATGATGGCGACCGCCAGAGAACCTTGTGTATCGCGCTCGTTGAAAACACGACCCTTCAGCAGTGGAATCTCCATCGTCCGGAAATAGTCGCCACCTATTTCGTCGTAGCCGACTAGCGGCCTCTCCCCCATAGTGGCGTCGGAACGCCCAATGATCCTGAATGGAAATTTCGGCTTCTGGACTATCTGAAAAGACATCCCGGCCGAGGTCACCCCCGGCCGGGCCTCAATCCTTTTCAGGAGCTGCTGCCAGAAAATTGTCACCTCAGGCGAGACCGTCGTAGTATCGCCGTCCGTCTCCTTGAAATACTTCGGTCCCTTCAGTGGGATCCACGCCGCCAATAAACCTTCTGGGTTGTAACCCAGATCCTCCGTCTGAAGCCGCACGAACGTGTTGATCATCAGACCGGCGCCGATCAGCAACACCAGAGCCAAAGCCACCTCCGAGACCACCAGCACGCTGCTTGCCCGATGGCGCGGCGGCGCCACCGAACGCCTCGCCCCTTCCTTCAGAGACGCATTTAAATCCAGCCTCGAAGCCCACAGCGCCGGCGCCAGCCCGAACAAGATCGCCGTTAGCATTGAGATCCCCAGTGCAAAACCCAGCACCGTGGGGTCGATCCGAAACTCGTGCGATGGGGGATAAAAGTTGGGCGCCAGAAAGATAAACAGCTTGATGCCGACAAACGTCAGCAGCACTCCCAGCAGACCGCCCAGCATCGCCAGCAGCATGCTCTCGGTGAGTAGCTGCCGGATGAGACGCCGGCGGCCGGCCCCCAGCGCAGCTCGGGTGGCGATCTCCTTGTACCGCGCCGCCGAGCGGCTCAGCAGCAGGCTAGCCACGTTGCCGCAACCGATCAGCAGGATGAAGCCGACCACTCCCAGCAGCAGGTAGAGAGACCTCGCCTGGTTCCCGTGGGTGTTAATACTCTCGGGTATGGTTTGGACCTCCACCATCCAACCAGTGTCCGGGGCCGTCTCGGGGTGTTCCAATGGCCGTGCAATCGCCTCCAGGTCCGCTCGGGCCTGTTCGATGCTGACGCCCGGCTTGAGTCGGGCAAAGGGGATCTGCCAGCTTGGGATCCTAGCAGCGCTGCTGAAGTCCCTCGGAAACCAATAGTCGTCGGCACGTCCATAGCTCGCCGGTACGACCCAGAAACCGGGCGGCATCACCCCGATGACTTCCATGACCCGTTGCTTATCATCCCGCAGTGTTTGGCCAACCACGTTGGGGTCACCGCCAAAGCGACGCTGCCAGAAACGGTGACTGATGACGATGGGGAACCTCCGGACGTTCCCCGCCGTATCCACCGTGGGGTCCTCCTGGCAGAAACCGCGGCCCAGGAGGGGCTCCACTCCCAGGAGTCGGAAAAAGTTTGGGGTCACCGAATTCCCAGACCACCTTGCCATCTGCTCGAACACCCGGTTGTGCTCTCTCCAGGCAAGGAAGGTGGATGCTTTCGGCCAGTAGAACGAATCATAGAACGACGAGTCGTGCCGCCCACTTTCCAGCTTGGGCTCCCGAATAGATATTCGTACCACCCGATCCGGATCTTTGAACGGAGGCTTGCGAAGCAGAATCGGGCTGATCACGCTGAAAATCGTGCTGGTCCCCCCGATACCCAGCGCGAGCGACAGCACCGCCACCAATGTGAAGCCGGGACTTTGGGAGAGAGTTCGGATGCCATAGGAGATGTCCTGCCAGAGGGTCGTTAGGAAGCTAAGTCCCCAGGTGTCCCGCGCCTCTTCCTTTAGGGAAGCGACGTTCCCAAACGTCCTCCGTGCCACGTATCGCGCCTCTTCTCACGACATGCCGGCTGCCAGATTCTCCTCAATCTGCTACTCCAGGTGGAATTGCAGCTCTGCGTTGAGTTCCTGCTCGACCCGCGACCGGCGGAAGAGCGACCGCAGGCGCAACCGCAAGTTATGGACCCAGCGCATGGCGATAACCTCTCAGGCCGTTCGGACCACCAGGTTGACAGCATTCGACAGACGGTCCCAACTCTCCAGTTCCTTCTCCAACTGCGCACAGCCGGCCCGCGTTAAGGAATAGAACTTGGCATTTCGGCCTGTCTGGGTCTCAGCCCAATGGGCCTGTATCCAGCCTTGTTGTTCCAGTCGGTGAAGCGCCGGATACAGCGAACCTTGCTGCACTTGAAGTACTTCGTCCGAAACCTGTTGGATGCGTTTCGCGATCGCCCAGCCATGTTTTGGCTCAAGCGAGATCGTCTTGAGGATCAGAAGATCCAGAGTGCCCTGGATCAGATCGTTTGACTTGCCCATAGAACACCTTGACAATCTACAATACTTCGTAGATACCGGTTGAGCCCGCACCGTTTGTCAACAGCAACCGAGACCTCTTGGTGGCACTTCCGATAGGGGGATTGTCGGCAGCGTCCTGGCGAACGCTAAGATTGGGGTAGCTTTCGCAGCAACGAACTTCCATGCCTGCTTCACCCAAAGTCCTTCTAATCGGCCTTGATGCGGCCGAGGTTTCGCTTATCGAACAATGGTCCGCCGAGGACCACCTGCCGAATTTGCGGCGGCTGATGACCGACGGTGCGATGACGCACATGCGGTCGGCGGCGGCGGAGTTTCCCGACGAGGTTTGGCCGTCGATCTACACGAGCACGAACTCGGCGCAGATCGGCAAGTATTACTACATCCAGCCGAAGCTCGGGACGAATGAGTTGGAGTTGATGGACGATGTACCGCGGCACGGCAAGCAGTTTTGGCTGGCGGCGTCGGAGGCCGGCCGTAAGTGCGCCGTAGTCGACGTTCCGAAGATCGGGCTCGGTCCGCCGGTGAACGGGATTCAGCTCGCGAACTGGGGCGCGCATGCGACACGTTGCGATACCGCGTCGAATCCTCCGGAGTTGGTCAAGCAAGTGATTGCGCGGCACGGACGCTATCCGCTGCATAGCTGTGACGCGCACGGGCTGAAGCCACAAGAGTACCGAGAACTGCGCGATCAGTTGATCGACGGCGTCGAAAAACGCACGGAGGTGCTGCTCGATCTGCTCGGCTCCGATGATTGGGATCTCTTTTTCGCAGCGTTTTCGGAGACACATTGCTCGGGCCACCAGCTTTGGCACTTCCAGGACCCACACCATCCGCTATTCGACCCGGAAGATAGGGAAGGTTTACGTGACGCGATGCGGGACGTGCACGTGGCGGTTGATCGCGGCGTTGGCCGCCTGGTCGAGGCCGTCGGACCGGAAACGAGTGTCGTCATTTTCTCGGGCCACGGGATGCTGGCACAGTATCACGGGCGCGATTTACTGCCGATCCTGCTCGAGATGTGGGGTATGGCACAGGCGGAGAACGCCGAGCCCGACCCGTCGCGCGAGCGGACCGTCGCATTCAAGAAGGGCTGGGTGCGCACGCTCAAGGACAACGTACCGATCCAGTGGCAGTACGCCGTGAAGAAGGTGCTGCCCTCGAAGCTTGAGGAGGCCATCGTCTGCCGAGTGATGGGCGCCGAACGACTACCGACGACGTGGCGGGCGTTCTATGTACCGAACAATGACTTGACCGGCGCGATTCGGGTGAACTTGAAAGGCCGTGATCCGGGTGGACTGGTTGCGCCGGGACGTGAGTATGACGAACTGTGCGATTGGCTCTCGACGCGATTGCTGGAACTGGTAAATTGCGGGACCGGCAAACCGGCCATTGATAAGGTTTCTAAGATTCACGATCTCTATGAGGGGCCGTACCTCGATAAGCTCCCGGACCTGACGGCGTTGTGGCGCCAGGAAGCCCCGATTGAGGAATTAAATTCGCCGGGCTATGGGACCGTCCGCGGCGCGCACAACGATTTGCGAACAGGCGGACACGCCGCGGAAGGGTTCATGATTCTGCGCAGTGAGCGGGGCGGTTTGGGTGATACGGCCGGAGCCAACGCGAAAGATGTCGCGCCGACAGTGCTGGATTTGCTCGATGTGGCGATTCCGGGATTGATGGAAGGGCGGAGTTTGGCGGCTCAGGCAAAAGTAGTTGGGTAGTGGGACCCGTTAGCGGCCATCGTACAGAGCAATCGAGGGTGAGTGGTTTGATTAACGCAGGCTCACGCCTGCGGCTCTGAGTCCGTTCGAAGAGGGATCGGCGTGTTGCGTGGTGCCGCCTACTTTCCGATGTCGCGGACACGGCATGCCGTGCCCCTACATGTGTAGACACCGGTTGTTTGGCGGAAGGCCCGGAAATCATCAATTCCCGAAGGGGAAGACGAGTGAGCCGAGCAGGTAGACGAGGGCCGGCACGAGAACGACGGCGATGGCGTCGAGTACAAACCCGGCGCGGAACATCTGTGGAATGGTGAGCCAGCCGCTGCCGAAGACGATGGCGTTGGGCGGCGTGGCGACCGGCAACATGAAAGCGAACGAGACCATGATGGCCGAGGGAATAAGCAGCAGAAAGGGGTGGACACCGATCTGTATTGCGGTCTCCGCGATGATCGGAGAGATCATCAACACGGTGGCGATATTCGAAGTAGTCTCCGTGAGCACAACAGCAAAAATGCAGGTCGCGGGGACGAGTATCCATACCGGCGTTCCTTCCAATACCGACATGTGCGAGCCGATCCAGCGGGCGAGCTCCGATTCCTGAATACCCGCGGCGAGGGCGAACCCACCACCGAGCAGCATGACAATGCTCCACGGAATGCCGGTCTGTATCGTTCGCCAGTCCATGATGAACCGCTCGCGCCGGCCTCTCCACTCCAGGCCGCCCGATAGGTTGACCGGAATCAGGCAAAGCAGTATCCCCATCACCATTGCGACGGTCGCATCGTGGATGTCAGAAGGGTTGGCGAAGAGGCTCGACCAGCCGGGAATCGAGAAGGAACCCAGTTCAATGGGCCGGCGAAATACCCACAGGAAGCCGGTGAGAGACGACGACGCGAGCACGAGCTTCTCGGGGTTCGTCATCGGCCCCATCTTGCGCAGTTCTTTTTCGATGACGTCCTGGCTGCCCTTGAAGTGGATTCGATTCAACGGGATCTCGGCGCCGTAACGACACAAGTAGATCCACATAATGGGGATGAAGATGATGACCAGGGGAATGCAGACGAGGCTCCAGTCCAGGAAGCCGATCGGCTCCTGGTCCGGGAAGCGTGTTTGCGCGAAACCGAGAAACGCCACCGTAGTTGGAGAGCCGATGATCGTCCCAAGGCCGCCGACGCTGGCCGAGTAGGCGATCCCGAGCAAGAGCATCACGCCGAAGGTGCGCTGAATACGAGCGGGTGTGTCGGGACCGCTTTCGCCATCGATCTCCGCCATCTCGCCGAGTTGATTGACGACGGCCATGGCGATGGGAAGCAGCATCATCGTGGTGGCGGTGTTTGAAATCCACATCGAGAGAAAAGCGGTGGCAATCATGAAGCCGAGCATCAACCGCGCGGGCCGAGTACCGACCCTCGCAATGGTCGTGAGCGCGATGCGGCGGTGTAAGTTCCACTTTTCCATGGCGAGCGCGATGATGAAGCCGCCAATGAAGAGGAAGATGATGTGGCCCGCGTAGTTTGGGGCCACCTCGCTGCTCGACATGATGCCGAGCAGCGGAAACAGCGGTATCGGAAGCAGAGCGGTGACGGCGATGTGGGTTGCTTCGGTGATCCACCAGATCGCCATCAGAGCGGCGACGGCACCCATACTCTTGCCTGTGACCGTGAGACCCTCGGGCGCGGGGAGCACCAAGATCAGCAGGAAGACCGACAGTCCCAGTACAAGTCCGACGCGGTTGCGGACGCCGTAATCATCGATAACAGTAGCCAAGATTGAATCCTATATGAGAAGGGATAGAGGTTCACCACCGTAACACGCGGCGACATTGCTGAGGCCGACGACTGGTTAGGCTCAGGCCGTCGAATCGGCGGTGGCCGGCGCACTTCACCAGGGCGTCCGCTTCGACAGGGTCGCGCAGCACCTCTCGGGTCATGAGGGCAATCGTCGTCAGCAGCACCGCTAGAACGGCAGTTGTGATGGGGAAGCCTGCGAAGAACGATAGGTGTATCGGCGGCAAAGCCAGAGCAAACACGACCGTCTTGACAGCCTTGCTTTGTGACCGCGTGATCAGAATCAACACTGCGGGAAGGGTAACGACCAAGTCAGGCAGGCAGGCAGGCATGAATGCTAAGCGTGAAGCCACCGATCAGGACCGCGGCCAGCCCGTATTCGAAACTGGAACGGCGACAGATAACCCATACCGCGACGGCGACAGCTATTGCGATGGCGACTCCAAGCGCACCGCCGGCAGGAATATTACTCATGACACCGTGCAGGTTGGCCATTTTCAACGTGCTCGGCGAGAACTGAGGATTGAGCGCGGATGTAAAGAGTTCGAGCGGCCAGCTCCAGCCCGCCGCAGCGAATGAAACAACGGCGAGAATGCCGCCGCCGGTGAGAAAGCCCCGAGCGAAACGCCACTCACCCCGCGCGGCGATAAGAAGCGGCGTGAGCAGAAACAGATGGAACTTAATGGTGCAGAGGCTGAAGATAGCACCCGCGAGGAACTTCCTACCCCGGCGGTATTGCATCACCACGCCCGTCAGGAACAGCAGCAGGAAAAGTGTGTCCTGGCCATTGGCGATGCCGGCAAAAATTGGGAACGACATCGACACGAGTAGGACATTCATGCCGCCGCCCGGCGGACGCCAGAAGGTCACGAAAGCGAGGGTCGAGAGGACGAGGGAAATTTCCCAGACGGTATACGCCGCCATGTACGGAAGGCGGGACAGCGGCCAAATGAAGGCTGCGTGAAACGGCAAACGGATATAGCCGTGCTGATCCGACGACGTGCTGATCGCGAGTTCTTCCTGCCTAAGAAGGGCCTCGCCATCATAGAGGTTGCCGGTGTCAAGAAGCTTGGCTCCGCTGTAAAACGCGGCAAAGTCGTTGTGGCCCTTCAGTGTCGGCTCCAGATGAGACACGAACATCATCAGCATGAAGATCAAGAAGACCACGCTGAGAATGCCGATGATCCAAGAGTCTTTCACTGTGCTCTTCCGGGGAGATGCAGGAGGGGTGAACCCTCCCATTCTAGGGATGCCCGTCAAGAGCCTCAATACGGGTTAGGCCTTAGCAGCCCGTGGTAGCCGGTCAAGGCGTGTCCGGCGGTTCGAGCCGCCGGATCGTCTCAACAAACACCGGAAGAATCGGGATGTCGTCGCGCGTGCCACGGCGGCTGGTCTGGACTTTGCCAATGCGATCCGCTGCTTCGATACCGTCGGTCACCTGGCCAAACACAGTGTATCCGGAGCGCTTGAGGGTGCGGTCGAAATCGGGGTTATCGTGCAGGTTGATGTAGAACTCAGACGTAGCGCTATCCTTGTCCTGGCCGCGAGCCATGGCGATCGTCCCACGAAGGTTAAGCCGGCCGTTGTCGGATTCGATCTTGATTGACGGTCCGGGAATCTTAGCGGCGAGTTCCGGTGACAGTCCGCCGCCCTGGATCAGCACGTCGTTGAGGACACGGTGGAAGATTGTGTCGTCATAGAAGCCTGAATCGACGTAGTGCAGAAAATTCTTGACGGTCATGGGCGCATCCGAGGGCCAGAGCTCGACGGTGATTCTTCCCTTGGACGTAACGATCTCGACGACGGGGTTCTCTGTTGGTGATGAGGAGGCGCCAGCGGCCTGCGCCAACGCGTCACCCTGGCAGAGCAGGACCAAGACCGCAGCTATCAGCAGCACACGTTGTGTCACGAGAAATAGTCTAGCGTGTGCCTTGCCATTCAGGGCTGTTGTACCTGTCAACTCGCCGGGAGACACTTTCCGTGAGCGGAGGTTCGTCGAAAGAAATACGGTAGAATTCAGAGTAAGAACTCTCGCTCGACGCGTTCTTTCCCATGAAGAAACTCACTTTGTCGTTCTTGTTTTCGGTGACGGTCGCGGCGTTGGTGCTGTTCGCCGCCGACGACCCGAAGCCACTCAATCTCGCCCCCTACTTCCCTACCCCGACACCGGTCGTCAAGGCGATGTTGGAACTGGGCGAACTGAAGGCCGGGGAACTCGTCTACGATCTTGGCAGTGGCGACGGCAGGATCGTCATCATGGCCGCGCAGTTCGGCGCGAAAGCAGTTGGGTTCGAGATCGATCCGAAGTTGGTCTACCAGAGCCGCGCGCGGATCAAGAAACGCAAACTCGATGCTCTCGCCACGATCGAGCAGCAGGACCTCATGCAGGCCGACTTCTCCAAGCCCGACCTGATCACGGTCTATCTGCTGCCGGCGTCCAATGACAAGATTCAGCCGCTGCTCGAGGACCAGATGAAGTCTGGCGCACGCGTCATTTCGCACGATTTCACCTTCCGCGGCTGGGAGATTGAGAAGGAGATCACCGTCGAAGACCCGAACGACGAGGACATCCCTTTCCATAAGTTGTTTCTCTATCGCCGCTAGGGCTGTCTAATGGCGGCAACCTCTCCGCTGTGAGCCCTTCCTGAGACCCGGCCGTGGTCTCCTTCTTTCTGAATCATTGTTGTTATTGCCCGTGCGCAAATCGGCGTACGTGCGTTTGAGGTGATGGTGGTGCGGATTCTCATTGAGATTGCGCTTGTGTTGGCCCTGTTGTGGGTATGGTCGCTCTACTACGAGCGGTCGTTCGACCAAGCTGACCCACCATCTCGCGAGAAGTCGGACTAGAGCCATGCCCTTGTTCAAGACACGGTCGGCGTCGATTTACGGCGTCGATGCTTTACCTATCGAAGTCGAGGTGGACATGTATCTCGGCGATCCGAAGAACTTCATCACGGTCGGTTTGCCGGATACCGCCGTTCGAGAGAGCCGCGAGCGGGTCAAGTCGTCGTTGATCAACGCCGGTTTCGGATATCCCGCCAAGGCCGTGACGGTGAACCTTGCGCCGGCGAACATTCGGAAGGAGGGCGCGGGATTCGACCTGCCCATGGCCCTGGGAATCATGGGTGCGATGGGGTCAATCCCGACGAACGCCCTTGAAGACTTTATCGTCGTGGGTGAACTGTCGCTCGACGGCAGTGTTCGGCCGGTGCGTGGGGCGCTGCCCACCGCCGTCTGCGCGAAGAAAAAGAGTATTCCTAATATCATTGTGCCGCAGGACAATGCGGCGGAGGCGGCCGTCGTCGAGGGAGTGAATGTTTACGGCGTGAAGTATCTGGCGGATGTCGTTCGCCTGATTGAAAAGCCGGAAACAAGGAAGCCCGCGACCGGCGTGGCGCTCAACGGCAACGAGGCACAACGCGGTCCGGCGCACGATTTCCGAGATGTCAGAGGACAGGAGACCGCCAAACGGGCGCTGGAGATCGCAGCAACCGGGGGGCATAACATCCTGATGGTCGGCCCGCCGGGTTAGGGCAAGACGATGCTCGCGAAACGCTTTCCGGGCATTCTTCCGGGGCTGAGTTTCGAAGAGGCGCTAGAGACAACCAAGGTGCACAGCGTTTCGGGCGTTCTTGAGACGAATGTGGGCCTGATTCGAGATCGTCCCTTCCGTGCGCCTCACCACAGTATCTCGAATGCCGGACTCGTTGGCGGCGGCATGGGCATGGCCAAGCCCGGCGAAGTGAGTTTGGCGCACAACGGCGTGTTGTTTCTCGACGAGTTCCCTGAGTTCCCGCGCAATGTATTGGAGCTTCTTCGCCAGCCGCTCGAAGACGGTGAGATCACGATCGTGCGCTCCGATCTGCGCCTGACATTCCCGTCGTCGTTCATGCTGGTGGCAGCCATGAACCCCTGTCCGTGCGGCTACTTTGGCGACCCGACGCGTGACTGCCGCTGCTCCCCGGCGCAGATTCAGCGCTACGTCGGGAAGATCAGTGGGCCGTTGCTTGACCGTATCGACATTCATGTCGAGGTCCCTCCCGTGAAGTACCGCGAGTTGCGTTCCGAGCAATCCGCGGAACCGTCCGAGGCGATTCAACGGCGGGCCGAAGCGGCGCGTCAGGTGCAGATGCGCCGGGGCTATCCGAATGCGCATATGCCGTCGAAGCACGTCCGCGAGCACTGCAAACTGGATGAAGCCGGCGAGCGGACGTTGGAGATGGCTGTGCAGCGGATGGGACTGTCGGCGCGGGCACACGACCGCATTCTCAAGGTATCGCGAACGATCGCGGACCTTGGCGGTTCGCAGCAAGTGAGGGTGGCACACTCGGCGGAGGCCGTGCACTACCGGAGTTTGGACCGGACGTATTGGGCATAGGGAAGGCGGTGTCTCGTGTTTCGTGCTTCGTGAGGCGCTTGATGTGCGACTCTGGAGGTAGGCTTGCGAGGTGATGAGTTGACGTCGGATGAACCCGAGACGAAGGAAACCGTTTTCGCTAACCGGTTGGAGCGCCGGCCTTCGCCTACAGAAGCGTTAGCTCAGCGTAGGGAGCCACTGCGTCAGTTGCGCGATCGTATTCGCCGGAGGCATCCACTGCAGAGTGATGCCGCTCTACTGATCCGAAACGACCGCGATCATCGCTAAGGGCGGCCGTAGTAAACCGAGTGTCCCGTTAGAATAGGTGTGGTCGCCGCCTCTTGATGAAACCTACGGTCGTCCTATCCCGCCGTCAGCTCTTGCAAAGCCTGGGCGGAGGTGTCGCTAACCTCGGCTTCGCGGGCCTTCTCGCGAACGACGGCTTACTCGCCAAACGGCGCATCGGCGGATTCGAAGCCAACGGCCCGCACTTCGAGCCGAAAGCCAAGTACATCATTTCGATCTTCTGCTACGGCGGACCGAGCCACATCGATACGTTTGATCCGAAACCGGCCCTCGACAAGCATGCCGGCGAAGCGATGACGGGCGTGGGTGACGTTGTGGTGCCACAGGGCAACCCTGGCGGACTCATGCCGTCGCCATGGAAGTTCAACAAGCACGGCGAGAGCGGGCTCGACGTCTCCGAGCTGTTCCCGAACGTCGCGCAACATGCCGACGATCTTGCGGTTATTCGATCGATGCACGCCATCTCGAACGACCATGGGCCGGCGCTCTATCAGATGAACACCGGCACGCTGCTCGCCGGACATCCCAGCGTGGGTAGTTGGCTGACGTACGGCCTCGGCACCGAGAACCAGAACCTGCCGGGCTTTGTCGTCTTTACCGACCATCGCGGCGGACCTATCAACGGTTCACCGAATTGGGGCAACGGTTACATGCCGGCCGCGTTCCAAGGTACGCAGTTCCGCTCAACCGGCGACCCGATCGTCGACCTGCGTCCCCCCAAGGACGTGAGCCGCGAGCGGCAGCGCAAATGGCTCGACCTGCTGCAGAGCTACAACCGCGACCACCTCGCGCGTAACCCCGAAGACAACGAGCTTTCAGCACGCATCGAGTCCTACGAGTTGGCTTATCGGATGCAGGTCCATGCTACCGAAGCGATCGATATCACGAAAGAAACCGGGGCCACGCGCAAGCTTTATGGGCTGGATGAACCTCGTACGCAGTACTTCGGGCGACAGGTCCTGATGGCGCGGCGGCTTGTCGAGCGGGGCGTGCGCGTCGTGCAGGTGTACTCGGGCGGCGGTAACCACGAGCCTACCTGGGACCAGCATTGGTCGCTCAAGCGGCTTCACTCTCAGCATGCGGGGGAAACGGATTTGCCCATCGCCGGGCTCATCAAGGATCTCAAGAGCCGCGACCTCTTCGACGAAACGCTGATCCTGTGGCATGGCGAGTTCGGGCGCATGCCGATCAGTCAACGTCTCGACGGACGCGACCACAATCCCTTCGGCTTCACCGTCTGGATGGCCGGCGGCGGCGTCAAAGGCGGCACGGTGGTCGGCGCGACGGATCATTTCGGATACAAGGCCGTTGAGAATCGTAAGAGCGTCTACGATTTCCACGCGACGATTCTGCATCTGATGGGCATCGATCACGAGAAGCTCTCCTACCATCACAATGGCCGCGACATGCGACTGACGGATGTCCACGGCAATGTGATCAATGAGGTCCTTGCATAACGATGCCCGACAGCGACCGGTTCCGCGTTGATCGCAGCGCACTCTCGATTGTTTCGATCGAGGAACAAGACCGGCTCGACCGCGAGTACTGGCGTGGCAAGACTCCCCGCGAGCGCTGGGAAGCTCTCGAAACAATCCGACAGATCCGATATAGCTATGATCCCGCTACCGCCCGACTTCAGCGAGTTCTTGAGATTACTCGCCGAACATAACGTCCGCTATCTGCTGGTTGGCGGGTATGCGGTCGCCCATCATGGCTATGTGCGTGGAACGGCTGACATCGATCTCTGGGTCGATCAATTGGGTGATAACCCCGACCGTCTGATAGCGGCAGTCCGGGAGTTCGGATTTGCGAGTGCTGACTTGGCTGCGGATGATTTTCGCAAAGACGGACAGATCATCCGCATGGGCGTGCCACCCCTTCGCATTGAGCTGATGACATCGGTCTCAGGGGTGAGCTTTGAAGAGTGTTACCGTCAGCGAGAAACTGTCGAATGGGACGGGTTGCAGGTTTCGCTGATTAGCCTCGGCATGCTCAAGCAGAACAAGCGGGCAGCGGGCCGACAGAATGATCTCGGCGACTTGGATCAGTTGGAGTGAAAGGCCATCGTTCTCGTTGAAGGTAAGGTCTCGCGCGGAATGATTGATCTCGCCCATCCAACCGTCCTCATCACCGGCGCCAGTGGAGGACTGGGCCGTCCCGTCACCACGGCTTTCTTGTCCGCGGGAGCGACAGTGATCGCAGTGGCTTTGGACTTTCCGGAGGCTGCAAACCAGCCTGCGTGCACGCAGATAGTGGCCGACCTCACCTCTGCTGAGCAGGTTGACGAGGTGCTGGCGGCGGCCCTTCGTCCGACCGGCAAGATCGACGCCCTCGTCCATATAACGGGTGGATTCGCTGGCGGTACACCGGTCCACGAAACTGACGAGGCGACTTGGGATCATATGATGAACCTCAACCTCAAGGCCGCCTTTCTGGTTACCCGAGCTGTGCTGCGTCCGATGATCGACGTCAGATACGGACGCATCGTCGCGGTCGGCGCACGCCCCGGCGTTGTCCCTGTTGCGGGTCTGAGCGCCTACAGCGCTTCCAAGGCGGGCCTGCATGCGCTGATTCAGACGATCGCTCTCGAAGGAAAAGAGCACGGCATCACCGCGAACGCGGTCATGCCAAGCATCATCGACACGGCCGCGAACCGTGAGGCGATGCCCGACGCGGACTTTTCGAAATGGGTCGCGCCCGACTCGATTGCGCGGCAGATTCTCTGGCTGTGCTCGGAAGAAGCAGCGGACGTGAGTGGCGCGCTGCTGCCCGTCTACGGGCAGTCTTAGCCCAAAAAGTTCGCTACGTCAGGATGTCGTGCATCACTTCCCCGTGGACGTCGGTAAGACGCATGTCTCGTCCGCTGAAGTGAAATGTCAGCTTCTTGTGATCGATGCCGAGCAGGTGCAGAATCGTCGCGTGCAGGTCGTGCACATGGACCTTGTTCTCGACAGCAAAGTAGCCATACTCGTCGGTCGCACCGTAGGTCGTGCCGGGCTTGACACCACCGCCCGCCATCCACATCGTGAAGCCGAAGGGGTTGTGGTCGCGGCCCGTCGCGTTCGGATCGGCCTGGAGTTGTGCCGTCGGTGTGCGCCCGAATTCCCCGCCCCAAACGACCAAAGTGTCATCGAGCAAGCCGCGCGCCTTGAGGTCTTTCAATAGAGCGGCGATGGGCTTGTCGGTCGCTTTGCAATTCATGCGGTGGCCTTCTTCGAGGCGCGCATGTTGATCCCAGCGGTCCTTCGGCGTGAGGAGTTCGATGAATCGCACGCCGCGCTCGATCATGCGCCGCGCGAGCAGACACTGCCGTCCGAACTCTTCGGTCTCGGGCTCATCGAAACCATACAGTTGCTTCGTCGCCGCGGACTCCCCGGTCAAGTCCAGCAAGTGGGGCACCTCGGCCTGCATGCGGAAGGCGAGTTCGTAATTGGAAATGGTGGCTTCGACCTCACTGACGGCTCCGAAGCGCTCGATAACGCCCTTGTTTAGCTTGCGAAGCAGGTCGAGCTTGCCCTGCTGATGTTGCGGCGTCGGCTCGCGCGGCTCCAAATCGGCGATCGGGTGTTGCCCGCGGCGGAAGAGTGTCCCCTGATAGGCCGCCGGGAGAAATCCGCTTCCGAAGATATCGAGGCCGCCGGGAGGAATCAGTCCGCTATCGAGCACAACGAAGCCCGGCAGGTCGCGGCAATGGCTGCCGAGACCATAGGTCACCCACGCGCCCATGCTGGGACGCCCCTGAAAGCCGGAGCCGGTGTGCATGAAGTAGTTGGCGGCGGTGTGCTCGGAATGATCGGCGACCATCGACCGGATGATGGCCAGATCGTCAACGCAGGTCGCCACATGCGGGAACAGTTCGCTGACCCAGGCGCCGGACTCGCCGTGCTGCTGAAACGCGAACGGAGACGGAAAGATTTGGTTGCTGATATTGAAAACCGTTGTCGGAGTTTCGAGCGGAATCGGTTGGCCGGCCTCTTTGTCGAGACGCGGTTTTGGGTCGAATGTGTCGATTTGCGACGGCCCGCCGTCCATGAAAAGAAAGATCACGGACTTGGCTTTCGCGGTGAACCGCGGAGGCCGTGGCAACATCGGGTTGATGCTCCGGCCTGATTCGGCGGCAGCCGTGTCCTCAGCCATCAGCGCGGCCAGCGCGAGTCCGCCGAAGCCGTTGGCGGCGCGGCACAGCATTTCACGACGTGAGACGGCCCTGGGCGAGAAGGGCCGAGGCTGTGACTGGTCGGTCATCGAACGAAAATGAACTCCGTGCTGTTGATCAATACGTGAACCAGGTCGGCCCAAACACGCGGGTCGTTGATCCCGGTCCCATCATACCGGCCGGCTTGTTGGCGCAAGAACGCGGAGACCTCGCGTAGCTCGTCGGCTTCCGGTGGCCGGGCGAAGGCGCTGAGGAACAGGCTCTCGATGCGGTCCCCCTGATCCGCTTGCCCGCGCAAGAGCCGCTCGGCCCAACGGCGCGCCTCGAGGGTAATGAATTCGTTGTTCATCATCATCAGTGCTTGTGACGGCACGGTCGATGTGTTCCGTCGGCCGATGGTAGACGTTGGGAGCGGGTAGTCGAACGCCAGAAACAGCGGCGTTAGAAAATTGCGGCGCACGCCAATGTAGAGACTGCGCCGGCGACCGCCGTCCACAGGGCCGGGCTTGGCCGGCTTGCCCCGTCCGTCTTGGTGCTCGCTGATATGCGGCATGACGGAGGGTCCGAAGAGCGCCGGGTCAAGCGAGCCCGAAACGGCAAGCAGCGCGTCACGAATCACCTCGGCTTCAAGCCGCCGGACGGTCATGTGATGAAGCAGCCGGTTCTCAGGGTCGGCCTGCTTCGCCTCGACGCTTGGCTCGGCCGACATCCGATAGGCTTGGCTCAGCACCATGAGGCGGTGCATCGCCTTCACCGACCAGCCGCTGTCGATGAACCGCTTCGCGAGGTAGTCAAGTAATGCCGGATGTGTGGGCCGTTCTCCGGTCTTCCCGAAGTTGTCGGTCGAACGGACGATGCCTTGTCCGAAATGGTGCTTCCAGATACGGTTGACCATGACCCGCGCGGGAAGAGGGTTATCGGGCCGCGCGAGCTGATCCGCAACCCGCAGCCGGCCACTTGCGTTGCTCGTTTCGCTAGCCGTCGGTGATACGAGCACACGCAAGAAGCCTCGTGGCGCCTCCCGCCCCAGGTTCTTGTGGCTGCCCCGCAGATGAATCTTGACGTTGTGTGGATTCTCGTCGCGGCTGCTCATCGCGAAGGCCGATTCTGGGATCTGATCGGCTTGGGCCAGCCTGCGCTCCTGAAGATCGTCCAAGCCGTCACGGACGCTGTCGGCGAGTATCACGGCCATGCCTTCGCGGCTCGCGGTGGGATTGAGAGCGAAGAGAAAATCGCTGTCGGGGCGGTTTGCCGCCGATTCAAAGACCTCCTGGTAGGCAACCGCTAAGTCTTCGAGCGATCCAAGGTCGTCGCGGTCGAGCAGATCCGTTACACCCGGGTGGAGATCTCTAATGTCGCTCGGCGGTTCTTCTGAGTCCGAGAAGACGATGCGGTCGACAACGATGTGAGCGTCGCGTGCGCGATCCACGATCTCGAAGTACGAGAGCCGCTCAAACTGCGCCACCATCCGAGCCGACTGCCATTCGAAACCCGCCATCCCACTCGGGACGAACGACTTGCCCTTGTGGCCGTCCACCACGAGAGTCACGTTCAGATCTGACCGCCGGAGGGAATCGAGATCACGTCCGCCGCCGGCCAGGCGCACGTGCAGCCAACGCTTCGGAATACGGAACTTTCGCGATGTCAAACTGCCGACGAATCGATCGGAGCCTTCGCCAAACGAGTTCGCCAGCCCTTCACCCCGGTAGTCGAATAACCCCTGGTTCGGCGGCAACCTGCGCCGGGCGGCATGCGCGAAGGCCTGCCCGCTTTCCAGCCAGTCCTCGAAGCCCGACGCCTCGAACTTTGCGATCTCGATCTGCTCGGATGCCGTGGCTGCCGGTTGATCCTTTGCGAGTCGGCTCCAAGCCTCCCCCAAGCTCCGCGCTTCGCCGTGCGCGATCATCCGGGCGACGCGAATGAACGGATAGAAGGGATGGGACGGCATTGCCAATGCGCGTTCCAGTTGATCGGCACGGGCACGAACCAACGGGTCGACGCTATCGGCAATGCCATCTTCGGCTAGAAGGAAGTCCGCAGCCGCCGTGAGGTCCGACGCAAGCCGGGAAGTGAGCGGACCGGGTGCCGGTTCAAGAATCCGATAAACCTCCGCGTTCGTCGACGCGATGTCGCCGCGTAGCTTTGCAATCTCGCTTTGCCGTGACGGAGAATCGACGGTCGTCTCAAACATCTCCGTGCTGTGAAGTACCCCAGCGAGGGCATAGTAATCGGCGGTGGGGATGGGGTCGAACTTATGGTCATGGCAGCGAGCACACGCGACGGTTAACGCGAGGAAGGCCTTGCCGAAGACATCAATCTGGTTGTCTACCTGATCTGCCCGCGATTTAATCGAATCGGTCGGGCTGTTGAGCACCTCGCCAAACCAGTAGACGCTGGTTCCGATGGGGGACTCGTGCCCGCTGCCGTCCGCGTTCAAGCGCTTGTCGGCAAGCAAGTCGCCGGCGATCTGTTCGCGCATGAACTGGTCGTAGGGGAGATCGTCATTGAAGGCGCGGATCACGTAGTCGCGATAGCGCCAAGCATCGACCTTGTCGTTGTCGTACTCGTGTCCGTTTGTTTCCGCGTAGCGGACGAGGTCCAGCCAATGGCGTGCCCAACGCTCGCCATAGTGCGGCGACGTGAGCAATCGCTCAACGACTTTCTCGAAGGCGCTCGGCGAATCATCGGCGAGGAAATCTTCGATTTCCTTCAGCGTCGGAGGGAGGCCGATGAGGTCGAACGTAATGCGGCGAAGCAGGGTGCGCTTGTCCGCCGCCGAAGCAGGCGAGAGACCTTCCGATTCGAGCCTCGCGAGGATGAAGTTATCGACCTCCGTAAGCGTCCAATCTGTTCGTTGGACCGCCGGGGGTGCGTGTTCACGCACAGGCTGGAACGACCAGAACTTGCGGCCCTTCTCAATATCGATCAACTCCGGATCGGCGGCGGGTGGGGCTTCATCGTCCCGCGGGTCGGGCGCGCCCATCCGAATCCACGTCGTGAAATCATCGATCTGCTCGTCACTGAGCTTGCCGGTCGGCGGCATCGTCAGATCGAGATCACGGTAGGTGATCGCTCTCAACAACAGGCTCGTTTCAGGGGAACCTGGAACAATCGCCGGGCCACGGCTGCCACCCGTCATAAGCCCGGCTTTCGAATCGAGACGCAAATCAGCCATCGCCTGCGTCGCAACACTATGGCAGACGTAACACTGCTCGACGAGTACGGGCCGGATTCTCTTCTCGAAAAATTCGACCCCGGTGGGATCGATTTGGGCGTTCAAAGGCGCAACACTCAGTGCGGCGAGCGCCAAGACAATGAGCCGTTTAACACCTCGGCAATCGCGGGCTTGCTTGGTGGCGGGGAAGAGTTGCACGCGGTCTTTGAAGCACCTCCATTATAAGCAGAAGGAACCGGATTGACCACGGCAGACGGGAACCTGGTCTCCCGGGTCTCGTAGTCTAAGGAAGAGACACGAATCGGAAGCTGAACCCATCCTCACCCATGCTGTTCCGCAAACGCTTCTTCAGAATATTGGTACTCGCCGTCGTCCTGGTGCTGCCCCTCGCTGCTTGGATGGCGTGGAGCGCACGAGGAAACGCAGGCACGGAAGTCACTCGTATGGCTGAATTGTTCGAACTGAAGCCGGCCATGACGGCCGGCGAGATCGGCGCGGGCAAAGGCAAGATGACTGTTGCAATGGCACGCTTGCTGGGGCCCGCGGGCAAGGTCTATTCGTCTGACCTCAACAGGGAACGCGTTGCTGACATCAAAGCCGCCGTCACCGACGCGGGGCTTGAAAACGTGGACGTGCTCGAAGGCCTAGCCGCCGGGACCGGCTTTCCGCCAGCCTGCTGCGACGCGATCTTCATGTCGAAGGTCTACCACCACTTCACCGATCCCGTGACGATGAACCACAGTTTCATAGAGAGTCTAAGACCCGGCGGTCGACTCGCGGTCATCGACTTCGAACCGGCCGGGTGGCAGCTCTGGCTAGGCCATCCCGAAGGTGTACCCGAGAACCGCGGAGGTCATGGCATACCGAGCAGCCTTGTCGTTTCCGAACTCAGGGAAGCCGGGTTCGAGATCGAGCACGAAATCACGGACTGGTGGGGCGGGCCGTTTGGACGCTACTGTGTGATTGCTAAGAAACCGGCTGATTGAGGAGCGTGCAACCGAGTCGGGAGTAGGCCCTCTCGTTGCCATGGCCGGTGACGGTGAACGGGCATAGCATGCTGTGCCCCTCCGTTTTCCACGAACCTCTTGAGGCAGACTCGGCATCCCAAGTCCGCGTGGCCTATCAGTCCCGCAGATGCATCACGACCATCTTGGTTTCGGTCATTTCCTCGACGGCATACTTCGGGCCTTCTTTGCCGAAACCGCTGTCCTTGAGCCCGCCGTAGGGCATCAAGTCGGCGCGCCACTGCGGTCCCCAGTTGATGTGGATGTTGCCTGAGTCGACCTCACGGGCAAACTTCATGGCGTTGTCGATGTTCTCCGTGAAGATAGCGGCCGACAAGCCGTAGTTTGTGTCGTTCGCCAGCCCGATCGCTTCCTCAACAGTTTCAATCGACGCGAGGCCGACTGCCGGTCCGAAGACCTCTTCTCGGGAAACACGCATGTCGGGCCGCACGTCGGCTAGGACGGTGGGCGCATGCATCGCCCCTTCGCGCCCACCACCGGTTACGAGACGCGCGCCTGCTTTCTCGGCTTCGTCCACCCATTCTTTGACGCGTACAGCGTCGGATTCGCGCACCATCGGTCCCATCTTCGTTTCGTCTTCGAGCGGATTGCCCGTCGCAAGCGCCTCGACCTTTGGCTTGAGAGCGTCGATGAGGTCGGCGTAGATGCTCTTGTGTGCGAGCACCCTCTGCGCGCTGATGCAGACCTGACCGGCGTTCGCGAATCCCGTCACGGCAACCGCCTGCGTCGCCTTATCCAGATCCGCGTCAGGCAGGATGATCAGCGGGGCGTTGCTACCGAGTTCCATCGTGACCTTCTTGAGGCCGGCGGTACGGCAAATCCGCTCACCGACATCACGGGACCCCGTGAAACTGATTTTGCGCACGCGCGGATCACTCGCGAGAACATCGCCGATGTCGCCACCGGTACCCGTCAGACACTGAATACCCTCTTCCGGGACGCCCGCTTTGAGCAGAATGCGGGCGAGTTTCAAGGCCGACAGAGGCGTATCCGTCGCGGGTTTGATGACGACGCTGTTACCGGCGGCCAGAGCCGGTCCGACTTTGTGGACGACAAGATTCAACGGGAAGTTGAACGGCGTGATCGCCAGAACGACGCCACACGGTACGCGAAGAGTGAAGCCGAAGCGGTTGCCTCCGCCGGACGCCCCGTCGAGCGGAACGACTTCCGAGCCTAGACGCTTGGCCTCCTCAGCAGCGCCGACCATTGTTTCCGCCGCGCGCGCGACTTCGAGCCTCGACTCGGCGATGATCTTCCCTTCCTCACGTGTGATCGTCTCGGCCAGGTCTTCCAGTTGCTCCTCCATCAACGCGGCGGCGCGCGTCAATAGGCGATAGCGGTCGTATCCCGAGATTCGGCGCATCTTTTTGGCGCCTTCGAGGGCAAATGCCATGGCACGGTCCACGTCGTCGGGCGTCCCTCTCGGGACCGTGTCGATCTCCGAGTTATCAAAAGGATTGGTGACCGGGATCGTGCCGTTGCCGTCGACCCACTTACCTGCGATGAGCATCTGCATGAGATTCGTCCTGTTCGTGATGGAAACCGCGTAGCGGTGGAGTCCCTCAGGATAGCGGTTTGATGAAGCGCCGCCCCCAGCGAAACCAAGTCCCAATCAGACCGGACAGGCACCGGCAGCTGCTCCTTAGGCGTGATCGTCTCCAGTTTGTTGCAACACCTGTGCACCGTTGCACACCCAATGCTTCCGCAGCGGTATCTAGTCGTCGAGAAACCTGGCTCAGGCGCGTTGCGTGGTTCAGACTCTGCGTCGCTGTGCCGTACCAACTGGGTCCATCGACTATCAGCGAACAGCTACGACCGCTACTTGCTCGAACTGATCTTGGATGACCTGGACGGTTGTTCGAGCAGGCGGGTTCTGCGGGAAGTTCTCTTGGAACACTGCGTCCATTCGGGCCATATCGTCCTCAACATCCTTCAGGTAGATGTGCGCCTGAACGACGTGTTCTAGGTCCATGCCGGCGAGCCGAAGGGTGTCACGGATCTTCTCAAGTGAATCTTGCAACTGCTCTTCCAGCGTTTCACCCTGGCCGGACTTTCCCGATGTCCACAGCGTATCGCCGTCCAGCACTCCGCCCCCGGAACTGGTCGGACTGGTTCTCATGTACTGGGGGATGACCCGGCCTTTCGTTTCAACTTCGCTTGTGGCGACCAACGCGAACTGCACTAAGCTTTCAGGCCCCGGCAACCGAGAGATGCAGAAGCTAGCCCGGCTCGGGGCTGTTCCCAGTTCAAAGAAAGTCTTCCACACGGAGTTGAGCTTGGGGTAGCTTTCTCGCGTCAGAAAGTAGGGATTGGCGAAGACAACGTGCTGGAAGCTCAAGCCCGCGTCCGCTAGCGTCGAACCGACTTTCTCCATGGCTTTCTGGGTTTGCGCCTCGACGGTGTCGTCGAATTCTCCGGTATCATCGCGCCGACCGCCCCGTCCAGCCAAATAGAGCCGGTCGCCCGCCCAGACTCCTTGGCTGAGCGGGTTCTTAGTCACTGGCGCTGACCGATCTCGCGGTGTCACGACCCGGATCTGGGATCGGTCCGCGTAAGCAATACAACTGACTTGGATCCTTGCTCCACTCGGCAGTCGTGGCATCTCAAGCGTCGTGCGAGCCGGGTAGGAGCCTGCTTCAAAGTAGCTCCCATAGACCTTGTTCATCGTTTGATAGTTGGCCATGTCTGCAAGGTAAACGTGACACGTGACCACGTTGCCATAGTCCATTCCGGCTTCGTTCAGAACGTAGCCCATTCTGTCCATAGCCGTTCTGACTTGGACTTCGACCTCGTCCGCTTGGTCGCCCGTTTGGGAATCAAGATCCGTCTGACCGGCGATGTAGAGCGTCTCTCCCACCAGAACGCCGGGGCTATAGGGAAGACCAGGCGCGAACTCATTCGGGTAAACGATTCGGCGCGGAACCTTATGCGTCCCTCCAACCGTTGTGAACTCGGATGGACGTTCACCCTCGCAGGCCCAGGGTAAAAGCGGCAATGACGCGACCAGAAACATCCTCGCGATGGGAGTCCATAGTGTCTTCGTGAGGTTGCGGCACTCTTTGCTCATGGCAGCTCTCCCTTTCGTCTTGCAGCATGCTTTCACAAACGACGGCGGCGACGCAACGGTGTCGGCCGCGTGCTTGTCGGGGTGGCTCGGGCACCGACATCGGGATCGATCCCCCGCGTAATCCCGATGTCGCATCAGCTAGCGGCGGACACGAGTCCGGGAGCCCGTGCATCGTCTCTTTCCTGATTGGTCATAGGTCCCTCCCGTGCTCGCGCCAACA
>Ga0315336_1002092_pt1 | contig 32835 bp, 27 predicted proteins | sample ASW5metaG_FD_204512 | JGI IMG/M metagenome (GOLD analysis project Ga0315336, IMG submission 204512) | Ammonia-oxidizing marine archaeal communities from Monterey Bay, California, United States - ASW #5 | ecosystem: Environmental > Aquatic > Marine > Intertidal zone | place: USA: California...
GTCGCTGCGATCACTACCAGACGCCGCAGTGCAAGGTACATCTCTGGACGGCGCCACTGAACGCCATGCGCGCGCTTCTCCTGGAGACCGAGTTGGTCGAGGAGATGAAGTGGGGCTCACCATGCTACACGCTGGATGGCAAGAACGTGCTCATGATGTCGTCTTTCAGGGACACGGCTTTCGTCAGCTTCTTCAAGGGTGTGGCCCTCGATGATCCCGAGGGTGTCCTGGAGAGCCCCGGCCCGAACTCGCGGTTCGCGCGGAATCTCAAGTTCCGATCCGTCGAGGACCTCGTCGAGCGACGCCACAGTGCTCAACAGTTGATTCGGCAAGCCATCGAGCTGGAGCGCTCGGGCCGGAAGATCACGGTGGACGCTCCCGCCGAGCCGATGCCAGAAGAGCTCGAGGAGAGGCTCGCCGCCGACCCGGAACTGCGCCGCCAGTTCGATGCACTCACCCCGGGACGCCGCCGCAGCCACGTCCTGCACATCGGTGGCGGGAAGCAGAGCGCGACCCGACTCCGACGTGTGGAGAAGTGCGTGCCGAAGATCGTCGCGGGCAAGGGATTCAACGAGCGCTAGAATCCTGTGGGAGGTGTGCCTGACGGGTATCGCCCAGAGTTCCGAGTCGGGGATCCGTGATCAGGAGTTCCGAAACGAGCGGATCTACGCGGTTATTGCCGGCTCGGTCTTTGCCGTGGCCATCGCGTACAACCTGGTCCCGTCTAACGGCGCCAGTCCACCTGCCTTCTGGATCAGCCTCGTCCTCATGCTGGGGGTGGTGGCCATGGAGATCGTGCTGTACCGGCGGGCGGGCCGAGCGTTGGGCGGGGAGGTGGGGCTGCCGTTGTGGATGCGCGGGTCGGAGCTGACGCTTGTGGTTGCGGCGGTCTTCGCCGAGATGTGGATCGATGGCTACTACCTGCCGGATCAAGGATTGCCACTGCACAGCCCGGCGCCCTATGCCTTCATCACCATCGCCGTGAGTCTGGCGGTCCGGCTCGACGTCGTGCTCTGCGTGTATGCGGTGATCTTGCTCCCTACTGCCTATCTCTTGCTGTCGGTCGCGCTGTTGGGGGCCTCAGACTATCGGGTGCTCTACCTGCTCTTCGCGCCGGGGGAGCCGGTCGGTCGTGCCGCCCTCATCGGGGGCGCCTGCGTGATGTCAGCGTTGATCAGCTACCAGCTCCGAACCCTGCTCCTCGACCGGCCATCCGTCTAGGGAAACTTTGGAACGGCCACTCCGTCGCCGCCCAGGACCGGAGCATGGTCGCCGCTGTAGTGTTTGGGAGACCACTCCTGTGCCCGCTTCTCGAGGTCGCGAACGATGGTCTCCAGTCGCGACATCACCAGCTTGGTGACCAGCCATGTCGGGATCGCGCCGCCCACCACTGTGGTCGCCTGATACCCGAACATGGTCTGTCCATCTTCGAGTTCGAAGAACCACCACGAGCCTCGGTTCACCGGTGTGAAGATCGCATCGTCGAGGTGTTCAGTCGTGATTCCGCTGACGTCGCCGCGCTCGATGAACGGCCGCGCCTGCTCGAGCCCGTCCTCGACCAGCACCCAGGAGTGCTCCCACCCCTTGTCATTCATGGCGGTCGCCAGCGCATGGGTGTTCGAGGAATCAACGACCCACTGCCGATCGCGGACCGGGCGGGGGAGATCCCAATGGCCGTACCAGATGGCGCGGTCGGGGGAGATCTGGCGGATGATCTTCTCGGACAGCCCGGGGTCGACGATGGTGTGCGGATCTTGCGCCGCAATCCACAGGGCATCCCGCGAAATCGGCGACAGCGCAAAGGCCACAGCCGCACTCGGAGCCTCGGGATCCTCGGCTTGGAACAAGATCCTGACCACATCACCGTCGAGAAGATTCTGGGTCTGCTTGTCGTCGAGTATCGGCACCTTCAGGACCGCGTGCTGGTTGAACTCCCGCAGGAGGCCGTCGATCTCGGCAGGGGTCGCGGCCCACGCGAGCCAGGTAGTCATCAGGAGCGACAGCATTTGTGAATGTATCCCGGGGTCAGGCGTTCGGTTTCGGTATGTGCCAGGCGTTCGGTTTGTGCATGAAAACCCGGCGCTGGGTTGCAGCTTCCCAGAGTCCTTATTATTAACTGGCCAGTCAGTCAAAGAATAGCGAGGCAGACATGAGCGACAAGCCAGTAGTTGTAGTGGGCGGCGGAATAGCCGGGCTCACGACCGCCCTCGAGCTCCAGAAGCAGGGTCGGACGGTTCGGGTCTACGAGGGCACTCCACACATCGGGGGACGCATCGACAGCGTCTCCGATCAGGGGGTGATCGAGACCGGCATGCAGTTCTACTACTCCAGCTACAAGCGGGCTTTCGAGCTGCTTCGCGCCTTCGATCTCGAGAAGGACCTGGTGCCCATCCACGTCCGCGGCAAGATGATCAGCAACGGCGAGATCTCCACCTTCGACAAGTCCTGGCCCTGGCTCAGGCTGCTGTCGGGCGGCGACAATCTCCGCCTGCAGGGAGCCGTAGCCCGCCAGCTCCTCCCTCTCGTGCGCATGACACCCTTCGACTATCGGGAGCGCGATCCCCTCGACATCGACTGCGTCGAGTACTTCCGCAAGCTCGGCGGCGACGCCGTGGTCGAGCTCGCCGTGCGCCCCATGGTGACCTCCTACGCATTCACCGAGCCCGAGGGACACAGCCTGGCGATGATCCTGCGGATCATGCGATTGGGGGCCTTCTCCAAGATGTATGGGCTCAAGGGCGGCAACGACAGCCTGCCAAAGGCCATCGCGAAACGGCTCGACGTGGTGCACGCCCGCGTTCGGGAGATCGTCGTCAACGACGGCAAGGTCGAGGGGGTGATCATCGACGGCGAGAACGGCACCGAGACCGTCGAGACCGACACCGTCGTCTCTGCAGTGCGCGGGTCCCAGGCCGGCGAGCTCCTCCCGGGAGCGCCCCTGCTCTCGGCGGCGTTCGACGAGCTGAGCTACTCCAACATCGTCCTGGTGAACCTGCACCTCGATCAGTCCCTCAAAGGCGCCGACTGGACCTACGTGCACTCCCGGCCCGATGGGCATCGCGCCGCTTTCGCCGTGGACCTCACCCGCCGATCGCCGACGATGTTCCCCGACGATCGGAGCGTGCTCCAGGTGGTCTTCGCCGACCCCGAGGCCGGTCGCCTGCTGTCCGCGGACAACGACCACATCTGCGCCCTCGCCATGGCCGACATGGAGCCCTTCCTGCCCGGCGTGACCGAGACCGTGCGCCGCACCTCGGTCGTCCGGCGGGTGAAGGCCCTGCCGAACTTCAAGGTCGGCATGTTCGACAAGGTGCGTCGCATCCAGGGCATGGCCGGCGAAATCCGCGGCCTCCACCTGGCCGGAGACTACTTGAGAGCTCCCTTATGTGAGGGCGCTGTGCGCTCGGCTCACGACGCCGTTCAGTCCATCTCTACGGCGACATTGGCGCCAGGCGCCGTCCTCGGCGAGGCGTCGGGGATTCCGAGCAGTTGTTGAAACACCCGCAGAGTGTCATTGCGCAGGGCGACCATGTCGATGTCGGGCTCCACCGCGAGCTGGAAGGACAGGCCGTCGATCAGCGCGTGCAGGACCCGATAGGTGAAACCCTTGTCCTCGACGACAATGGTCCCGTCCTCGATGCCCTGATCGAGGAGCTGCTCGCTGGCGAGACGGAACTGTCGGTAGGACTCCTTGACCGCCTCGAGCGCCTCCGGGCGTGTCTTGGCGAAGGACAGGACCTCGACCTGGAACTTGAGCTCCTCTTGCACGCTGTGCTGGGACGGCATCGTCGCGTCGACCATCAACCGCAGCTTGGCCAGAGCGGGGAGGGGGAGAGCGACAAGCCCCTGAAGAAGGGCACTCTGCTCGGCGTGGTAGGCGCGAATCGTCTCGACGATCAGCTGGTCTTTGGACCCGAAGTAGTAGGTGAGCAGACCCTTGCTGACACCGGCCTCCTTGGCGATCTGGGCCAGGGTCAAGCTCGCGAAGCTGTCGCTGGTGAGCAGCTCGCGGGTGGTCTTCATGATCTGCTCGCGGCGCCGTCGTTCGAGCTTGGGATCTTTGGTGCGAGCCACCTGCTTCTCCTTGCCGGCACAACCTATCCCCCGATACTTAAACCGTCCGGCCAGTCAATGTTTTTCCTGGAGCGCAGATGAGGTGGTTGCCCGTCATTCTGATGCTGGTTGCCTGCAAGCGTCCTCCCGAGACCCCCAGCGGTCTCGATCAGAGTCTCCGCCATCTGTTTTCCGCGTTCTACGGAGCCGACGAAGACGTCGCCGCGGGCCTCAGCGGGCTCCTCGACTGGTACGAATCCGAGGGTGGAGAGCTGCTCGGCAAGTCCGCGAACCTCGACAACATCGGCTCCTTCGAGCTCGATCCCCTGCGAGACCAGGACGTCGAGGCCTTCTCGCCGCGTCCCAAGGGCGACCCGGCCATCGCGTCGGGCGTGATCGCTGTGGCCGAGTTGCCCTGCAGGTGGAAAAAGGCCGACGAGCTGCTCACCCGGCCCGATCAGGCCGAGGTCTTCACCGACTTCGACTACTACGATCGCTCCTATGTGAGCAATCGCAAGGCCTATGACAGCGCCCGGAAGGACGACGTGTTCGAGGTCGTCAAAGACGCATTTTCAGCGGACGAGTTCCCGCCCGAGGCCCTGATGGTGACCGAGAACGAGACCTCGGGAACCGAGATGGGCGTGACCATTCCCTTCGACCTGCACATGCACGCTCGACACGGGCTGTACGACGTGCTCGGCGAGGAGGCGAGGGCGGGGCTGTACGTGACCTGGATGCCGAAGCGGGCCGAGGCCGAAGGCGGCGCCAACTCGATGGAGCAGAGCTACACCTTCGAGGTCGATCTGGAGCACAACGGCGACACGCTCTGGGTCTACGCGAGCTGGGCCGAAGTCCAGACCTCGGTTTTCGAGTCCGACTCGGCCATCCTGATGGCCACCTCGGCGAACAAGGCCCAGGGGACTGCGAAGCGCATGGCCGACATCTGCGAGGGCAACGTCACCCTCGATTGAGAACGTCTGACGTCTGATGTCCCTGGTGTGTGGGATGCTCCCGGCGATGTCCTCCCCTGACCGACACATTCGGCTGGACGGCTTTGTCCTCGCTTGTCTGGTGTTGATGCCGTCGGTTGCGCATGCGCTGCCCGGTCCAGAAGTCATCGTGCCGGTCGCTGCCGCGGTTGCTCAGGTCCTCGTCGTGGCGGCCTGGATCGGCGGGAATCTGGCCCGCCGTCTGCGGAGGTCCCCGTGGCGGTGGGTCGTACTCCTCGGCCTCTGGATTGCGCTTTGGTGGTTCACCGACGCCGTCGTCGCCTGGTTGGCGGTGTCGTTCACCGGGCTGGTCGCGTCCCGTGGGAGCACCCCCAGAGCACTGTGGGCCGCGACGCTGGTCGGCGTTGTGGGGGTGACGGTCTACTTTTCAGAGCCCGCCAGCCCACCGCCGCTCACCGCCCTCGATCCCGCCGCAGAGTCGCTTTCCCCGATTCACGCAGGAGAGCTGGAGGACTTCCAGAATTGTCGCGCCCCCGGTGGCACGCACATTCGCCCGGCTGACCTCGGGGACGGACGCATCGCTGCTCTGGACGTGGCGGCGGTCCTGTTGGTGCCCAGCAACGTCGACATCGAGGCCGTGCGGTCCGCGGTGGGAGATCGGCCCCGGGTCTCGGTGACCCGCTTCGCCGATGCCTACCCCGATCCGACGCGTCTGCTCTGCTACCGACCGCCCTTCGACGGGCTCTTCAAGTCCCTCGTTCCCAGTGGAGCCATCGCCATGAAGCGGGTCCCCGGGTCGCCTCTGGATCTGACCGGCGCTCCATGGCTGCGAAGCGTCGACTTGGCGAGGCTGCGGTCGGACCGACCCTCAGTGCAGGTGGTGGATGCCCGGGAGATCATCGGAATCCCAAGCTCCGAGCTGGATGATGTGCAGGGACCGGTGGCGATTGAAGGGAGAGACGTGCGCCAGATTGCCGCCGCGTCTCGACTTCTGCGGGAGCGTGTCGAGGTCGTCGCGATGGGCGTGAGAGGCGACCCCTCGAACCCGCCAACCGCCGCGACCCGACCGGTGATGTGGGGGGTGACCGCCACCCTCTGGGCACTGCTTCTTGGCGTGGCCGGCCGCTTTGGGGCAGTGCGGGCTGAGTCCGCATTCGCCAGGGGGGCGCCCGGCTGGGTGCCCGGTACGGTCCGGGCGGCCGCAGATGTCGGAGCTGTCGCCGGATGCGTGCTCGTTGCGTTCACTCTTGCAACCTATCCCGTGCCCTTGACCTCTTCGGTCTGGGTGACGCCGACCATGGTCGGACCCGGCGCGCTGGTCTTCGGTTTGATGTGGCTGGGCCTGGGGACCGGAGTCCTCCTGGTTCGCGCGCGCCACCATCGCGGCGGCTGGCGGGTGGGCGGTGTCGTTTGCACCACTGTGCTGATGTTCGGCTCGGTATCTGGTCTTACGGACGGCTCAGGCCCCCTGCCGCTTCACCTGGCCGTGGTTGCCATCGGGCTCGGTGGCGCCTCTGCGCTGGAATGGGCCGGTTGGCGTTTCGCTCGGGCTCGGAGTCGGGGTCCCGATGCCTCATGGGCGCTGCTGGAGTGGGTCGATGGCCTGGCTTCGGCGGGCAACAAGGCCAGCATGTTGGGACGCCGCCGCCGCGAGGGACTGCCGGTGCCGCCCGGGATTGTGGTCTGGACCGATGCGGCGGGTCAGCCCTCGGGTTCGGGCGTCAGAGTCGTCCGGTCCCTTCTCGGTTCCGGCCCCCTGTTGGTCCGCAGCAGCTCGGCGGCGGAGGATACTGCGGAGGCGACTGCTGCAGGGCGGTTCGAAACCAGAGTATGTTCGGACATTAGCGGGCTTTCGGAGGCCGTCGCAGCCGTTGCGGGGAGCTATCCGGCCGAAGGCCGCCGCCCGGTTCTGGTGATGCCGCTGGTCGAGTGCACCCTGGCCGGAGTCGCCCGAGATCCGTGGATGCAGACCGAGGCGGTCGGTGTGGAGGAGGCCGAGGGATTCGACGACGTCACCTCGGGTCGCAGCGCCCGTCAGCGCTTTTTCGGTCGGGTCAGCGGTGCATGGCTGGGGCCGGATGCAACCGTTGCCGAGCACCACGCGTTGGCGGCGATGTTCGCCTCCCTTCCGAGAGAACGACCCGCATACATCGAATGGTTGGCCAGGGATGGGCACGTCTGGCTTGTTCAGGATCGGCCCGTTCCCGGGACCGTGCGCTCTACGAGTGAGGTCGCCGCGATGATCGGGGACGAGGAGCCGCCCGGCGATGGCCTATGGCTGATCCGCGCGGCCTCGGAGGGATTGCCGCCGGTGGCCTCGCCCGCGGTGGCGCAGCTCTGGGCGGATCACTGGCGTTCCGGAGATGCGCTTGGAGACGCCTTCGACATCTTGGGGATCCCGAGGTTCCTGGCTCCGGAACGCGTTGTCCACTCGGCATGGGGTGGGCTGTGGTCCGAGGTCGCCAGGTTGGATGTGCTGCTGCGGATGGTGCAGCTGCGGGTGTCCTTGCCGGCGTCGATTCCCGGTTCCGAGCTCTCCCGAGTGGCCAGTCAACTCGCGTGTCGTGCCGCGGGAGAACCCGCGGATCTGCGTCAGGCGGTCGCCTTCAGTGTGGTCCTGCGCCTGGTGTACATCTACCTGCCGTCGGAGCAGGGGCTGGGCCCGCCCCTGGCGCCCACCGTGTCGTTCTCGCGCGCCCTTCGGGATGGCGAGCCAATGGACCCGAGATGGCATCACCGCGCCCCGTGGGACCTCGATCCGTCCTGTCGTCGATACGGCGAAGAGACGGATTCCACCTGGCGTCCCGGTGCCTCCCCTCCGTGGGATGAGGTGGCCGTCCCCGAGCAACTGGACCAGCGATGGGCGGCGTATCTCCGGGACCGTCTCCACGACCGGCTGGCCTGGGAGATGGCCCGGCTGCGTGTTTCGGACGCGCACTGGCGAGATCAGTCGCCCTTCGCGGGGAGTACACCCTCTTCCGACCGTTTGACTCTGCGGGACGCCGAGGCCGTCGGGCTCGATCTGGCCGTGTCGCGGACTGCGGGGGTCGGTGTCTGGGTCTCCGGCACCGGACCGGTCTCCGGCCTCGCGACCCGAGATCCTCGGCAGACTGGCGCCGGCCGGATCCTCATCCTCGACACGCCAACTGCCGAGGCTGCGGCGCAGTTCGCCAACTTCGAGGCCGTGGTCACAGCCAGGGGAGGCGCGCTTTCTCACGCCGCGCTGGTCGCCAGGGAGGACGGTGTGCCGGCGCTCTTCGGAGTGGGAACCTCCGCTCTCGACGGAGAAGGGCCGATTCATCTCGCCGTCGACGGCACGGTCAGCTGGTCGGAGTGATTTCCTTTCCAACCTTTTCGGGGCGACCGGCATCCAAGGGTCGAGTACGGAAGAACGGATGCTTGCACCGATGCAGACACAGACCACCGAACGCCAGCTGATCCGCTCGGCCAAGGGCGGAGACGTGTCGGCGTTCGAGCAGCTCTACCGGGGGAACATCGACCGGATCAGAGCCCTGTGTGTGCGCATGACCGCAGATCCCGGGCTCGGGGACGATCTCTGCCAGCGGACCTTCGTCAAGGCCTGGCAGCAGCTGCACACTTTCCGCGGCGACAGCGCGTGGGGAACCTGGCTGCACCGGATTGCAGTCACCCAGGTCCTGATGGAGCAACGCAGTGCGAGCCGTCGCGGTCGGGTCCTCGATCTGCCCGTCGTTGCCGCCTCCGACAGCCGTGAAGGCGCGCTGCTCGACCTCGAGAAGGCCATGACGCGATTGCCCGAGAGAGCCCGTGCCGTCTTTGTTCTCCACGATGTGGAGGGCTACCGCCACGCCGAAGTCGCCGACCTGCTCGGCGTCACGGTGGGGACCAGCAAGGCGCAGCTGCACCGAGCCCGGAAGCTGCTGCGCGAGGAGCTGAACCGATGACCCATGAACGCTGCATCGAGCTGCTCGACGACTACGTCGACGACGAGCTTTCCCCAAGCGATCGGCGAGAGGTCGACGCGCATCTTGAAAGTTGCACCTCGTGTTCTGCTGAGCGCGAGTCGCTTTCCGCCCTGGTGGAGCTGGCAGGGGATCTGCCGCGAGGCCTGTCCGGAGACGATCGCTGGACCGAGGTCGCCGAGGGCCTGGACACGCGCACGCCGAGTCGCCGCTTCCCGGTCGCAGCCGTCGCGCTCGCTGCCACCGCCCTGCTCGCTGTGGGAGCGGTGTCCCTCTGGGAACCGCCTGAACCTGTGCAGCCGCCCGCACCTGTGGTTGCGCCAACACCTGAAGCCGAGCCCGAAGTCGTCGCCGATCTGCGCGATCTGGTGGGGGAGCTCGAGACGAAGGTCGCGGCCAGAACCGCCCTCGACCCGGAGACGGCGGCGCACATTCAGGACAACCTGCGGACCATCGACGCCGCTATCCAGGAGATCGAAGCCGCCCTCGACGACCATCCCGCTGACGCGTCCCTCACCCGGTCATTAACCAGGGCCTACCAGCACAAAATCGGCGTCCTTTCGCTCGTGGTGAGGTCCTGATGTGGTTCCTGCTGTCGACCCTCGCCCTCGCCGGAGACCCCGTGGAGCGGGTGAACATCGAGCTCAGCTGCGGAAGTGTGGAGGTCTCCGCTGGAGAGTTCAGCGTCGTCGGCGATGCGGAAGTCACGCGGTCGGGGCGGGTCCGCATCCGCGACAGATCGCCCCAAGCCTGTGTGGATCTCTCCGTGACCATGCCCCGCGGAGCGCGGCTGTCCTTCGAGTCCATCTCCGGCAGCATGAAGGTCGCCGGGCTGTCTGGACGGGTGGACTTCCGGTCGGTCTCCGGAGATCTGGAAATCGCGAAGAACAAGCATTCTCCGGTCCATGTCGAGGCCCATTCGGTCTCTGGAGACCTCGATCTTCACGTCGGAAAGGGCGCGGAGGTCGACGCCGAGTCGGTGAGCGGTCGGATCGGAATCTGCGGGGGTCCAGTCAGCGCCATCGACGCGTCGGCGATGTCCGGAAGGATCGCCGTCGCCGTGAAGACCACAGCCGAGAGCCGCATCGAAGCCGAGGCCCATGGCGGTCCCCTCGTCGTTCAGCTGGATCGGGCACCCGGGCGCCTGCACGTCGAGACCTTTGCTGGAAAGATCGAAAACCAACTCACAGAAGATGCTCCCCAACGCGGCGTCGTCGGCAGCCAGCTCATGGTGGACCACGACCGCGGTCCGAGCGTCGAACTCGAGACCTTCGCCGGGAAAATCCGGCTTCAATCCCTCACTGAGGAGTGTCCATGACCACCCTGATTCTATTTCTGCTCGCCACGGGAGCCCACGCCGAGTCCCACACCTGGGACAAGGGCGACCGCCTGACCGTCTCCAATGGCGCTGGAGACGTCGAGATCTCCGTCGGTGGCAAGTCGATCGAGGTCGAGACCGAACACCGGCAGGGCAAGTGCGTCGTCGAGTTCGGCGACAAGGGAGGCGCTACCCTGCAGATCCGGCCGGAGAAGAAGAGCGGACAGTGCTCGATGGACGTGAAGGTGAAGATGCCCGCGAGCGCCGACCTGACGCTGGAACTCGGCGCTGGAGATGTGGAGATCAACGGTCTCCGCGGGCAGGCGACCGTGCAGCTCGGCGCCGGAGACCTCGAGCTCGATGTCGGCGCGATCCGGGCCGAGATCGGTGCTGGCGATATCGAGGGCACCGCGTCTGGAGAGGCCTTTCTGACCGTGGGTGCCGGAAGCATCGATCTCGCCGGCCTGTCGGCGCCCATCGCGGTTCAGGCCGGGGCCGGGAGTGTGGAGCTGAGCTTCGACAAGGCGCCAAAGGGGGAGATCCAGGTGGCCGCCGGGGTGGGCAGCGTGGACATCGATCTGCCCGATGACACGGTTGTGGATGCTGACTTGCCGGATTCGGCGAAGATGAAGCTGGAGATCGAAAAGGGGTCTGCGACTCAGCTGGAGGTTGTGGCTGGTTTGGGGAGTGTGCGGGTGAACTAGGCGCGCCCGGTTCGCCCCTTGGTAGATGCGAAGCCTGGCGACCCGGTGTACGGGAGGTAGCCGGCGACGGGTGCGGTCGGCGGGTGGGGCGGATTGGCAGCTTGGAGCGTGGAAAAGATCCATTGGCTCGCTCCGCTCGGCAAGGGAGACCCCTTGCATCCCCCTGCAATCCGAGCGGGCCGACGGAGTGGATTGGGCAGAGCGCGAACTCTGACAAACGGTCCCGCTCGGATTGGCCAAGGGGGGGGCGACAGCAACGATTCTCGTAGACGCCATGGTCTGCGTGCCGCCCCCCCTTTGCGAACCCCGGGCCAGGAGCTGAGGTGGCTTGGTGGACCAGCTGTGGATCGAGCCAGCCCCGAGCCTACAAGCTCAGGTAGATCGGCGAGGCCCAGGCGCGCTCGCCGCCCTCCTGGATGCAGTCGTCGTCCTCGCCGCGCTCGCCGCCCTGGCAGATGTCCACCGACACACACTCGCCGTCAGGGCCGTCTTCACAGCGTAGATCCTCGTGATTCAGCTGACCCGAAGGCTCCTGGATCGCGCGTACATAGTAGATCGCGTCCCGTCCGCCGCTGACGAAGTCGGGATCCGAAAACGTCACCTCGCAGGTGCTCTTGCCGCCGCAGTCCAGGGTCAGGAAGGGGTCGTCCACCAGGCTCGCGAGGTCTTCGTCCGGAGTGATCTGAGGCCGGATGCGGACCACCTCGATGCGGTCCATCGCGTAGCGCTCCGTCGACGGGTAGAAGCACTCGCCGTGGCAGGTCTCCTCGACGTAGAAGTCGGGCACCCAATCCGGACAACCGGCTTTCTGCTTGAAGGATCCGACGGCCTTGACCGCGAACTCCGGGGTCTCTGAGACCGTGGCCGCGCTGCCCATCTTGGCGCCGTCACCGGTGGTCAGGTCGAACCAGAGGTCGATGCGCTCTCCGGTCGTGGCGTAGACCGTGCGGGCCTCCAGCGCGTCCCAGATGGCTTGCCTGTCCGAGGAATCGGCGTGCACTGCCACCAGTCCTCCGGAGTGGAAAAAGGAGTTCTGCCGGACCCAGTTCGGGAAGATCTCCGCGACCATCAGGTTCACCACCGGCTCCCACTCGATCTTCGCCGAGCCCATGATGTCGGACATCTCCTTGCCCTCTTTGAACCCGGCACCTGGACCGACGGCGTGGGTGTCGGTGCTGCCGAGGAAGCCGAAGTGGTAGCGGGCGTCGACCTCCTCTCCGTCGAAGTGGCTCATGGCCAGGGCCGCCTGAGCGCTACCTAGAGGCCGGTGGCCCTCGGCGGGCTGGAAGCAATCGCGGCACTGGTCGCAGTCCAGCCAGTCCTCCGGGACGGCCTGGGGTAGCGTGTCGAGCCCCTGCCGGCCGGCGTCGAGGAAGGCCTGGCGGGCGTCGAGCACGAGCTGAACGCACTCGGCGCCGTCGGGGTCCGACGCGCAGACCTCGCTTTCTGCCTTGGCAATCTCCCCGGCCTGCCAACAACACGGCAGGTAGTCGTCGGTGGGCTCGGTGCACTGAAGGGTCCCGTCTCCACGGTCCTCGGCCGGGCGCCAGGTGCGGTACTCCTCCATGCTGCCGTGGCCGGAGTAGACCTCGAGCAGCGTCTGGTACTCGGGGTCGTGCTGAGTCGGGTTGAGCTGGTGTTCCCAGCTCATGAGCGGCGGGTGGTGGGCTCCCCAGGTGGTTCCGTGGGGGATGACCAGGGCCGGGAATCCCCATTGATCGAGCTTGGTGTACAGGTCGATGGGCTCCGAGGCCGACTCCACGCAGTCCTCGGGAAGGTCCCTGGTGTTCACGCCGTCGGGGCACTTCGCTGCGTTTGCCCCGGCGATGGCGTAGTCGCCGACATCGTCGTAGATGCCGATGTTGTCCGGATCCATGGCGCTGGCCACATCGATGGCGGCCTCGATGATGTTCTCGTCGATGGCGGTGACCTGATCGGCAGACGCCACAGCCCTGGCCGGTAGCTCCGACGACGTCTTGCCGGGGAAGATCACGTTCTTGTGTCCCCAGTCGCGGCCCACTTCGGTGTGGCTCTGCTGCCACTCGAACCCGGCGAAGGTCACCAGATCGTCCTCGTAGAGATCGTTGCAGCTGTTCACGGCCGCCACGGATTCTCGCCACGCGGACGGGGGAGCGCCCTCCTGGTGGTCGGTGATGGCCCAGAAGTCGATCTGGCTGCAGAAGCGGGCGTAGTGGCAGTGGTCCATGGGGGTGACCCGGCCATCGTGGCCGAACAACGGGAGCTTCAGGGCGAAGACGTCGACGGAGTTGGTGCTGTGCACGTGCAGATCTCCGTAGAAGATCTCCCGGTTGTCCTCGGGCTCTGGCGCGGGCTCGGAGGGCTTGGATGGGCACGCCATCAGCACCATTCCCATCAGGGGCAGCCAGCCTCGCATCCAACCTCCGCCGAATTCATAATCCGGCTGGTCAAAGAATGCATGCCGAAGGTGCTTGGATGTGCACGCTCAGTCGGTGAATGGCACCGCCAGGATGTTGCACTCGCCGGTTCGCGTCAGCGTATCGCCTACGGCGCCGGTATCCACGGTCTCGCCGACCCACATTTCGAACATCATCGCCGAGTCGACGAAGCCCAGCATCACACACATCTCCTGATCGCCAACGCCCCACCCCACCGACTGGTCGGTCGGGTTGGTGTGGAGGCAGCTGAAGTTCAGGCCCTCGGTGCCGGTCAGGTCGATCGGTTCTGGAAACGTGTGCCCGAGCTGTTGTCCAACACCCTCACGGTGCTCGAACAGCACTTCGCCCTCGCGGTCGCCGCCGGCGGCAGTGAGTTCGAAGCCCGTCCCGATATCGTGAAAGTGGGGCAGCACATAGTGGAGTTTGACCTCGTAGTCTTGGAGAGTCTCCGACTCGTAGATCTCACTCATCTCACAGCGGCCGCCGTGATCGGTGTCCGACTCCGCGGGGATGTCGAGGTCCAGATAGGTCATCCGAATGGGCGCGAGCACCGTCTCGACCTCGTCCTCTGCGACGAGTCCCAGCCGCACGTTCATGCTCGTGTGGACCGTCTCACTCGTGGCGTTCAAGAGGTGTGCGGAGGCGATGATCCGCGCGTTTGGTTCGATCTTGATGGTGACGTTGGGCAGGAACTGCTGGGTCTCTTCCCAGACCTGGGTCGATTGCGCGAAGAGCACGCCGCCGGCCAGGATACCGCCGATCTCGGTGAAGTCGTTGGCCGTGCAGTCCCAGGCGCCGTCCGGCACGTCCCACTGATCGTCGGGGACCCAGACCCAGTTGCTGTGGTGGAACGCGCCGTCGTTGTACGCGGTGACCGCGTTCACGTACATCGCCTCTTCGTTGTCGAGGGTGACGCTCAGGCACACGTCCTCGATCTCCTCGTAGGCGCCGACGGTGTATTCGCCGAGCTGCGCCTCGAAGCAGCTTCCCTCGAGACATTCCTCGGCGGGAGCTGGAGCTGATGCTGGCTCTTCGAGCTCGACCGTTTCACCGCCGCACGCCGCAGCGAAGATCAGAGCGACTCGTGATGGGTGTCGATTGTGGATGGGCCCCCTATGGCGCTTGCGCGTCACGTAAGTGGACCCAGCGGACGCTACTGGGCCGAGATGACCAGATCCAGTATCACCTGAATCGACGCCCGAAGGTCGGTCGTCTCCTGGGCCATCGGGTCCAGCCAACGGTCGATCTTGCTGATCAGGGCGTTCAGCTCGCGCTCGGCCGCGACGTAGTCTTCGTCCGCGATGGCAACCAGCGCGTTGTCGAGGTGGTTCGACATGGCGCCCAGGCGACCGGCGGCCGCGTTGTTGTTGGGGGCGTCCACCAGGATTGGATCGAAGCCGTCGATTTCCACCTTGGCGTCATCGATCAGGTCTGGCACATCCGAGAGGGTGGGTTCGAGGCACGAACGCACGCTCTGGAATTCGATGTCGGCGTATCGGAATGTGTAGTTCCCAGCCGAGACGTCTACGGTTCCCCCCATTGTAGTCGCCACGTCCAGGGCGGGATCGACGGGTAGAGTGCCGTCACCGGCGTGCATTCCGGGCCCTGAAAAACGAGCATATGCCCCGGTGTTACCGTCATTTCCGGCATAGGTGATGACGTGGGCTGCCACGAATATGACGGTGTTGCTGACTACCGGACTCTCGGGAAAGACCACGCCGTTATCGAACGTGTAGAGCAGATCGTAGTCCGTGACGGGAATGTAGAACGCGTCCGCGTTCGCGCCGTCGTAGGTGTGGAATGCAGCGCTGGTGTCGTACTCGACGCGGAACTTGACCTCTTGCCCTACTGTGACGTCCGGATCGACGTCTGGAACGAAGCCCACGTCGGTGACTGTGCCGGACGCTTCAAAACACTGCGGAGCCGCGAGAACCTGGCTGGGGAGTGACAGGGCGAGCAGGGCGACGGTGAGAGTGACTGTGGTTCGTTCCATTGGTGCCTCCTTGGGTACGGCGGGTTGCCGCGGAGGAGATGTACGATCGACCCGTTGTGGCAACCACGAATCGAGACATCTGAAACAACTGAAACGACACGGCCCGAGGCTAGGGTGTGGCCACGCAGAGCACGGCATTGGTGAACGTGGGGTCCGTGGTACGAGGGGCCGCGGTGCCGAAGTCCACGATGTATGGCTTTCCATAACGTAAATCGCCAGTCCATACACCGTATTCCGAGTAGGTCTCCGGAATGCGAAAGTGCAGTTCGTTGACAGTGGGCATGCCCACGCCGCGCTCGACGATGCTCTCGAGCTCGGCAACCGTCGGCAGTCGCCATGTGCTGATTCCGCCTAGCTTCAGCCCGGAACAATACGGGCCCGCTTCTGCGAGCTCCAGTTTCTCTGCCGCCATTCGGGTCCAGAGCGTGCCGCTGGAAACTTGTTTTGTGACCTCGGCACTCAGGTGCTCGTAGTCGTCATCGGTGCTCTGTGGGCGGGCTGGGGCGGTCAAGCTCGGGTGGCGGACGCACAGAGCGTGGCTCGCGTATCCGGAGCCCTGGTCGACGGCCTCCAGCAAGTCGGTGGAAACGGTGAAGTGGGGGAAGACCTCTTTGGGCACGTTCCCTGCGATCTCCCGCAGCTCCGAGACGGTCGCCAACACAAACCCACCACCGTCTGTGGGAATGTGCGGACAGCCGACCTCTCGCAGGTCGCGGGAACCCCGATTCTCGGTGCGGTGCCGGAACCAGGTGAGCCCCGACTTCTTGTGAAAGGCCAGGTCGGCGCTGTAGGAGAAACCTCCGGCGGATCCGATCGCCTTCTGTCCGCCCAGGCCCTTGGGCGATTTTCGGGGTTCTGCCCGCTCCCGCCTGCGCAGATCCTCGACCAGATCCATGTCGTCGTGCACCCACGTGCCATAGCCGCCTCCGGTCCATTCACCGCCCCGCACGCACAGCGCCATGCCAATCTGTGATCCGCCGCCTTTGCCGTGGTCCATGCTGATGTGGGTGCGGGTGGTGGTCTGGAGCCAGACGTCCTTGCCGCGTCGAAAGACGTCCTTGTCGAGGCCCAAATGAACCAGTGAACGAAGCTCGTCGTGGTTGGGAAGACGCCAGTTTCCGCCGTCCGCGCCGTCCCGTTTGCACCACGCAACGAGCGTGTGAACGTCCTTGTACGGCGGGGCCACCTCTCGCCTCCACGTGAGTCCCGTTTCGGTGTCCCAGACCGCGTCCTGGGTGAAGACGAAGCGCTTGTCGCTCCCCTCGATTTCCTGGGTCGTCCAGTTTGCTGGCGGCTTGCCAGGGACGGCTTGTACCGCCTTGGCCGCCGACTTGACGACCACGGCAGCGGGGCCTTCGGGGAGTGCCTCCGCCGAGTCCGTGTCCTCCGCTGTCGGCATCGACTCCAGCGATCCCTCCACCAACACCAGGTCACTCGCCAATGCACTGACTCGGACTGGCGTCTGTCCGAACGGTCGCAGCGATCGCTCGACCCAGGCGTCCGCCTCATCCAGCGTCACCTGGCCATCTGCGGTCCCGAGCTCGCCGTCGGCCCAGCCGCGAAGGGCGCCGACCAGATGATAGGTGAAGGCGCCGTGGGTCGCGTCCTGGATCACCGCTGGCTGCTGGTCGGCGGTAGCCGCGATCCACGTGGTGGTCTTGCCTGCGGCATCGCTGATGCGCGTCGGGATCGCAAAACGGGTGCCGGGGAGGAGCTCCTCGCCACTTCGCGCCGTACCCCCAAAGCTCGCATCGAGCACGAAGATCACCTCGGTGGCCTGGGTGCCTTCGGTCCGTTGCTTCAGGTCGGCCAGGGCCACGGTCCGGGTTTCGAAGACCTCGGTGTTGGCCTGCGCGTCGACGCCCACGAGCAGCCGACGCCGATCGACGGGCGAGGTGGCCCCGTGCCCGGCGAAGTAGATCCACAGCGTGCCGGTGACCTGGTCGGCGGCGCTGTCGACTGCGTCGAGGATGAGCTCGCGGTTGGCCATGCCGGCCAGAAATTGGATTCGGTCTGCCGGGATCCCGCGGGAATATCGAAGGAAATCACGGAATGCCTGTGCGTCCCGCTCCGCGAAGGGTGCATCGGGAAGCAGAAAGTACTCCTCGATGCCGATGACCACCGCGGCATCGTCGGGGGAGCGCATGCCCGTGCGAACCGGGGTGTCGATGCTCGGTGGCATCGCCATGGCCACGCTGAGGAACCAGGAAATCACTTGGCCACGCAGAGCACTTCGACGCGTGTCTTAGGACTGTAGCTGCGGTCGATGCCAAACTGAAAGTCCACCACTTTGAGGTTGTCGGTGTTCTGCCGTGTCAGCGTAGTGGTCCAGAAGGCCAGATCTTCTGCCGTTTCGGTGTCGACAAAGACGTTTGTGTTGAGGAGTGGGCTGCCGTGACCGAACTCCAACAGCGTGCTCAGCTCCTCGTGGGTGGGGAGCCGGAACTTGCCCAGGGCTGCGCAGGCTTCGACGGCCTGCTCATACTTCACGCTTTCGGCCACGATATGCCGGGTCCAGGTGATCTTCGTGCGCTTGTCCCGGGCCACATCGTCTTGCAGCTTGAACTGGTCGTCCGTTTTTGGGGGACGCACGGGCGGAGAACCGTCGCCCCCGCGCACGCAGAGGGCGTGGTACGGCCGGTACTTCCGCTTCGGATCGAGGCCGGCGGAGCCCGATCCGCCCTCTTCGCTGACGGCGAAGACTTTGTATTTCACGTCTGGGAATACCGACTGGTCCCAAGGTGGTGTAGACCCGCTCGGGTAGCGCAACGACAGCACTTGCTCAACAGTGGGGAGCCGCCATCCACCGCCATCCACCGCCAGATCCGGACAGTGCAGGTCATGGGCGTCGTGCCAGCCCTCGCTCTCGATGGGCTCGGCGGCCCAGGTGAGTCCGGTATTGGTGTCGAAGGCGACGTCCTCGGTGTAGACGAATCGGCCCTCTCCCAGCACGGTCTGCGTGGTCCAGTCCGGTGCCGGGTCGAAGCGGCCTCTGGGCAACTCACGTACGAGGACGTCGGCATCTCCGACGCACACCACGTCGTTCTTTCGCCAGAAGTCCTCGGTCCCTTTCTCGCCGTCCCCGAAGTCGACCACTGCTGCCTTGGTGGCACCTGCGATGGGCTGATCGGCCCAGGTCCCCCCTGAAAACTCGAAGACCGATGTGTTCAGGGCCGGCCTTCCGGGCTCGAGTATTCCCTCGAGCTCCTGCCTGCTCGGCATGCGCCAGCCGGTCCACCCGTCGACCACGACGGTCTTGCACATCGCCATTGCGGCCTTGCCACCCTTGACGTTTGCGAGGGCCTTTCGGGTCCAGATCAGCCCGGTCCGCCCGTCGATGGCTCGGTTCTCCTCCCGCTCGAAGAAGTGGGTGGTGGACTCCTTGTCGACCTGAACGGGCTCCAGATCGCCCTTCACACAGTTCACGGCGCCACTCCGCCAGGTGTCCGTCTTGCCGGTCACGATCGTGTAGCCCCGCACCGAGGCGGCATCGGACCAGCCGACGTTGGCCACGGTCACGTACTCCTCGGACCCGAACGCTTCGAGCAACTCCCAGCGCTCGGCTCCGTCGTGGAGGGCTTGCAGCTGCTTGATCTCGGGCAGGTGCCAGACTTCCCCGGTCTCCAGATCGAACGTGCATGCGTCGTGCTGGGCGTGCTCCTGGTTCTTTGACTTCTTTGGCGCTCGGTCCCAGATGAGCTGGGTGCGACGGTCGTAGACGAACGACTGGCTCCAGGCCAGATTTGGGCTGCTGCCCAGCTCGCGCTCCTCTGTCCAGCCGGCCGGACCCGGTGCATATTTGGACTTCGGCCCGACCTCAACGTCGGCAGCGGCGAGCGCGTCGTTTGAGAGCTCGGGCGCCTTCTCCGAGGCCTTGGACAGGACCCAGTCGCGCACATTCTCCCCGCGAAGCTCCGGCCGTTGGGAGCGGGTGCCGACCGTGCGAAGAGACCGCTCGACGAAGGCCTGAGCCTCGTCCAACGTCACCTTTCCGTCGGCATCGCCGAGCTCTCCGTCCGCCCAGCCGCGCAGTCCGCCGAGCACGAAGTATGTGAAGGCGCCGTGCCGGGCGGGCTCGTAGGGTCCGGAGAGTTCGTTCTTGGACGCCGCTGTCCACACGGCGACCTTGGTGGTGGGTTTGGTGACGTAGCTGGGCACTGCAAAGCGCGTCCCCGGAAGCAGCTCTTCGCCGGCGCGGCCAACACCTCCGTAGCAGGTGTCCAGCAGGATCAACGTGCGGTCTGCCTGGGTCCGACCCGCGAGCTGCTCGATCTCCGAGAGCTTCACGGCCCGGGACTCGAAGACCCGGGCATCGGGCATGGCATCGGCGCCCAGGAGGACCCGCTGACTGTCGACGGCCGAGGCCGCCCCGTGACCGGCGTAGTACACCCAGAGAACGCCGCCAGAGTCGGCCTCTTCCGCGGCTTCTTCGAGCGCTCCCAGGAGGAGTTCCCGGCTCGTGCCCTTGCCGAGGAGGTGGATGCGATCTGCGGGAACCCCGCGCGTGTAGCGCAGGAAGTCGTGAAAGGCCTGGGCGTCGCGCTCGGCGTAGGGCACGTCGGCAATGGCGAAGTAGTCCTCGATTCCAACGACCACGGCCGCATCGTTTGGCGCCTTTTCTTGGGTTCGAACCGGGGTGTCGATGTCCGGTGCAGCCAGCGCCAGTGTGCTCAGAAGCAGAAGCATGAGGTCCCCGATCCTTATCTTCGACTCACGCAGAGTACGTCCGCGGTGACTTTGGTGCTGGTGGTTTCGCCGGTGTTGAAGTCGACGACTCGCCAGCCGTCCCCGGTCTGTTCATCGGTCCACACGGGGCCGGTCACTCCCCGAAAGTGCAGGGCGTTGACCAGTGGTGTGCCGACGCCGATCTCCAGGAGATCTTCGAGCTCGTAGACGCGGGGCAGTCGCCACACCAGGCCCTCGTAGCTGAGACCACTGCACTCGCGCTCGGCGACGTCGCGCCGCTGGGCGATGAGGGCCTGTCGCGTCCACAACAGACCGGTCGCGTGTTGGCTGGTGATCTTCGCCCCCACCTGTTCGTAGTCGTCGTCGGTCATGGGCGGTCGCACCGGTACGCCGTCGCGAACGCACAAGGCTTGCAGTGGCTTGGAGGTGCTGCCAGCGAATCGATCTCCGTTTCCGTCGATCCCCGGTCCGGGATCGGTGTCGTCGAGGGTAGCCAGGCCCACGCTCCAGTCGACGTACAGCTGCTCCAGGTCGACGCCCTTGATGAACGTGCCGAGGGTGCTCGCATCGGGGAGTCGCCATCCGCCGCCGTCCACGGGGTTCACCACGCAGGAGAGATCGGCCAGATCCCGCCAATTGTCCTCGATTCGTGGCTTTCGAAGCCAGGTGAGCCCGGTGGCCACGTCGTAGATCATGTGCTCGGTAGCGACATGGGTCTTCGACTTCTTCACGATGGGCTCCATGGCCCATGCCTTCTGCGGCTTACCCGGCGTCGCCAACGGAACGTCGCGCACAGTGGGTGGTTCGCGCCTCGCGAGGATCGCGTGCAGCTCGGGATCGGCCTGCAGCCAGTCGGGCAGGGCACCGGTCTCGGCTTGCACGCGCCAGAGCAGCGTGGGCCCGGGATCGGGAACGCCGCCGCGCACACACAGGCCATTCGGCGCGTCGAGGATCAGGACCGATTCGACGTGCCCGTCGCCGCCGTGGACCGCGAAGGTGGTGAAGCTCTGGATGCCCTTGTTCCGGCTCGAGATCAGCGCCTTGGCCGCCTCGGGAAAGACGGCGCCCGGCAGCCCGTCCCCAATCAGACGGGCGAGGGGACGGTGACTGGGCAGTCTCCAGGCGCCGCCGTCCAGGTCGAGGGCTTCACAGGCGTGCTCGCCCGCGGGGGCGCGCCGTGTCCAGCTGAGGCCGGTGGCCGTGTCCCAGACCAGATCTTCAGTCCACACAAAGCGTTTGTCGTCGCCGATGACCGCCTGGGTGGTCCAGCTCGCGGGTGGCTGGCCCGGAATCGCATCCGGTGGCGCAAAGAGAACGCGCTTGTCGACGACCTGGCGGTCCCGCTTCGCACCGGGCTCCGACTCGATGGCACCGTTCACCAGAACCCAGCTCAGAGCGTTTGCATGCCCTTCGCGGGTGGGGGTCTGGCCTCGCTGACCCACGGTGCGGAGGGAGCGCTGCACATACGCCTCGGCCTCGTCCAAGGTCACCTGGCCGTCGGCCTCCCCGAGCTCGCCGTCCGCCCAGCCCCGCATGCCGCCGAGCACGAAGTAGGTAAACGCGCCGTGAGCGGCTGGCTCATAGGGGCCAGACAGTTCATTTGCCGAGGCCGCAGTCCACACCGTCACCTTCGCCGGGGGGCCGGTGACGTATTCTGGAAAGGCGAATCTAGAGCCTGGAAGAAGCTCTTCGCCGCTTCGCCCGACGCCGCCATAGCAGGTGTCCAGGACCACCATCACCTGATCTGCCGCACTGTTCGCCACCAGATTCTCGATCTCCGAGAGCCGAACCGCTCGCCCCTCGAACATCCGCGCATCGGCCTGGGCGTCCACCCCGAGCAACATGCGCTGCCCGTCCGTTGGGGACGCGGCCCCGTGACCGGCAAAGTAGACCCACAGCGTGCCCCCCTCTTTCGCGTTGCCTGCGGCCTGCTCGATCGACGAGAGGATGAGCTCGCGGTTGGCGTTGCCGGTGAGCAGCGTGAGGCTTTCGGGCGAGAGTCCCCTTGAGTAACGGAGAAAGTCTCGGAAGGACTGTGCGTCACGCTCCGCGTAGGGCACGTCGGGAAGCATGAAGTAGTCCTCGACGCCCACGACAATGGCGGAGTCTGCCGGGCTCTTCAGACCCGTGCGCACCGGCGTGTCGATGCTCGGTGGTGCGGCGGCGGCGATGGCGACGAGCCAGAACAAGGATCCCCGGTGTTGAGCCTATTCAGACTACCAATACTTCCCGCGTCTCAGGCCCGCCTGCCGGACTGGCCCATTTGAACGGCCGAACCGATCAAGTGAGCGAGCCGCAGACACTCCGGTACGTGGCCGTTGTAAGTCAACACCTCGAGCGTGCGTCCGGCGATGTCCGGGTCGACGCCGTGGGCCTGGAAGACGTACGGTCCGCGCTCGTGGATCTCTCCGGCTGCGAGGACTCGACGCCAGCGCTCCTCGGGCTCGGACAACCGGTCGATCACGTGCCGCATCTTGTCGCGGTTGGGCACCTTCCTCATCACGGGAATGCAGGGAATGCCCACCGCTTCGTAGAGGGCGGGTATGTCGTGCACATTCATGCCGCCCATCGTGATGCCGTCCAACAACACCACGTGCACCTGAGCGAGGAACTTCGAAGCCAGCAGCATCTCGGCGACCCGCTCGGTGACGTGCATGCCGTCGCGCACCGTCTTTCCCCAGAGCATGCCGTCGAAGCGGGTGCCGTGGGTGACCACGCCGCAGATGGGGACCACCGCACCCTCGGTCTTTTCGAAGGGCGCGTCGTCGAAGCCGATGGCGATAGGGGAGCGACCGGACTGAATCAGGCCTTCGAGGGTCATTTCAGCTCCGGGAGGTCGAGGGTGGCGAGGAGGTCACGCGGATTGGCTTTGAGCAGGGTTTCCGCGACGTCGCGGCCCTCGAAAGCGGAGAACAACGCGCCCCTCTCCAAACGGGAGCGCTCCTGGATCGCCATTGCGAGCTCTCGGCGTTGGCTGTAGGAAGCGGCCTCGGCAGTGAGGCGGGCGACGAGCGATGCCCAGTGGGCGTCGAAGGCCTCGAGAAAGGGCGTGAGATCGCCGCCGCGACCGGCCCAGACATCGGCCACCTCGTCTCGATGGCCGGCGAGAATCAGCTTCAGTGCGGGGAGAGCGGGGTTCTCGCCCTCCACCACTGCGTGCAGCCGCCGGTACAGCGACGACTTGATCTTGTACAGGCGATGGTCCGCGGTCTGGAGCACCACGCCCTCGCCGTCGACGCCCTCGGCGACCTCGGAGACCAGGTCCTCGATGTTCTCGACCCGGCCCAGCTGACCCACTGACTCGATGCCGTACCGCTTGGCGATGGCCGCGACCTCGGGAGGCGATCGGTAGGTTCCCGTTCTGCGATGGCGAAGGGCGACGAGGACCAGCCGATCGACGGGGTGGTCGAGCACGATGCGCTGGCTGCGGCTGCACCACTCGAAGCAGGCGGTCCATTCCTCGCCCTCGACCTCGGTGAGGAATCCGCTGAAGTCGGCGTCGGACTTCGCGGCGAATGCGCCCGCTCCGTCGGCGATGGAGGAGGGGCCGCGCCGGGTGCGCCAGATCCACCCATCGGCGGTGGGAGTGGGGAAGATCAAGCTGCCATCGAGCTTCTCGAGGATCCACGCGCCGTCGACCCTGTCGGTCTTGGCGTTGTAGTTGAAGAAGGTGTGGAACGGTCGAGCGATGCAGCGGCCGTCGGTGTCGAAGGTGATGCCGCGGCACTCCAGCCGCAGGCGGGAGCGGTCGAAGGCGGTGTGGGTGATGGCGCGGTCGGGGTCTCCGAAGAGGTCGGTGCTCTTGTAGCGATAGCTGAAGACGCTCCAGTCCCGCGGCGTGTGGATGTGGAAGACCGGCTCTCCAGCGATCGCAGCCCGCATCTCCTCCAGAGAGGGACTGACGGGGAAGGGCGGTGGGTCCTCTGGAATTCTCGTCTCCAGCAGCGGTCGGATCACCGCGGAGACCGAGGCGATGGTGGAGGCGATGTCGGAGGACGGTTGGCGCTCGGGATGGTCCCGGACGAACTTCTCCCACTTCTTCCGGCTCCGGCGCGAGGTTCCGAATTGACCACTCCACACGCGGCGAATCAAACGCAACGGCGCATCTCGGGAGGAGAAGGCGAGCTCGACGGCGGCGATCAGGGCGTCTTCGTTCCAGTCTCCACTCAAGAGGAGATCCAGATCGTGCAGGTCCTTCACACGCCAGGTGTTGTCGGTTCGCTCGAAGATGCCGTGCAGCTTCCAGGAGATCATCGTCTCCCGGTCTACCGACGGAATCTGGAGGATCTCGCCGTCGAGACAGGTGTACTCGAGGATCGAGGCGGTGGCGGGGTCTCCGTAGCCGACGTCGATCTGGACCTCGGATCCATCGAGCTGAGCCAGGCAGCGGATCCCGGGGAACGCGGTCTCGGCGAAGATGTCGACGCACTCCAGCGCGGGCCCCTCCAGCCCGAGGGCGTCGCGGAGATCGCGCTCGGTTCGCCGGGGATCGTGGGCATAGGTCGCCAGAAAGTCGACATCGTCCACCGTGCGGTCGACGTCGACCAGCTGCCGGGTGAGCAGGCCGCCGCGGAGGAGCAGGGAGTCCGCGGCCGGGTGTCTCGACCACCGGCGCAGGACCCCCTCGAGCTGAGGGAGGTCACCCATCACGCCCACCAGGCGTCGTGGGCGACGTGGGTGTCGAAGACGACCGTCTCCCGCTTGGTCTCGACCCGCTCGAATTCGCCTTCGTCGATGGCCGCTTCCCAGGCCGCAACGATCGCGTCCGCGCCAGCGACATCTCCCTTCTTGATCCGCCCGTTGGCGAACTGGATGACGGCTTCTTCGGAGCGCTCGTAGGGGTTGCGGGACAGCACCATGCCGATCGGCTCTACAACCGCCTGCAGAGCGGATCGACGGGCCTCGAAGTCCGGGGCCGGCAGCCGGAGTTTGCAGTGCACCTCGTGGTACTGCTCTTCGGAGTAGGACGACAGCGATGGCAGCGTCTCGTGCTCGAGCTTGGCCCGCACAATCTGAAAGCCGCCGTCGGCGAGGACCCGGCTCTGGACCTCGAGCAGGTCGATGATTCGGGAGACCGCGCCCGGCTGATCGTCGGCGAAGTAGGCCGTCGTCATGACATCTCGCTGGGAGCGTTGATCCCGGGACAGGTCGATGATGGTGCGCTTGATGCGGAGGTGGGCGCACACCTGTGCGAGCGCGTTCAGATTGTCTCCGGACACGGTCAGATGCGCGTGGAATCGACCGGCGAGCTCGGCCATCGGGGACTCCGACGCGCGTTGTCGCAGCTGAGTCCATGGCATGCCCAAGGCGTAACTCGAATCGATGCAGCTCGATTATCCGAGCTGCAAAGGGACTCTATTTGTACTGGCGAGAGGTGTCTATTTCGAAAATCCGTACACTTTTGGTAGAGATGAATGGGCATAAGACCTGAACTTTGCTATCTTGCTCTGTACTGATGGCAGACTCCGCCCCCGATCTGTACGCCTACCTGGACTACCGCAAGTTCCTCGCGGATTGGTTCGCCCACCAGAAGGCGACGCGAAAGAGCTACAGCCACCGAGCCTTCGTCAGGCGGACAGGTCAGCGGTCCCCGAGTCTGCTCTCGGACGTGATCAATGCGCGGCGAAACCTCACTCCGGCCGGGCTCGAGGGCTTCCTGCGGGCCATGAAGCTCACCGCTCCACAGGCCAGGTTCTTCTCCGCGCTGGTAGACCTCGACCAGGCCGAGACCCCCGACGAAAAGAACGTGGCCTGGGCCGCAGTCGCCGCGACGCGGAGGTTTCGCTCCTCTCGGCGGCTCGAGGGAGACGGCTTCCGCTACCTGTCGACCTGGTATGTGCCGGTCGTTCGCGAGCTCGCCAACCGCGACAACTTCCGCGACGATCCCGAGTGGATTGCCAGCCAGGTCCGCCCGAAAATCACCGTGCAGCAAGCCCGTGACGCCCTCGATCTGCTCTTCGAGATGGACCTGCTCCGCCGGGGCAGTGGCGACAGCGTCGTCATCGGCGGCGGCAGCGTCGTCACTCCGCACGAGGTCACTTCGCTGGCGGTCCGCAACTACCACGACGGCATGCTCGACCGCGCGCGCGGCGCGATCCACCTCTTCGAGGGCAGCCAGCGGCACTTCCTGGGGGTCACCGTGTCGGTGCCGATGGATCTGGTGCCCGAGCTCAAAGAAGAGCTCAATGCAGTCCAGGAGCGTATCCTCGACAAGTGCTCGGGTTCCGAGCTCGACGGCGGTCGCGTCATGCAGTTCAACTTCAACTTCTTCCCACTCTCCACCGCCGAGGAGCTCCCATGAGGGTCTCACCACTGCTGTTGCTGTTGGTCGCCTGCGACCCGGACGCCCAGGGCCCCTGGTACGGCGGGGGAACCGCAGTGGGCAATCCGTCCCGAACCGTCGTGCGCCCGTCGATTCCGGTCAACGGAACGGCAGAGTCCAGCTTCTTCGAGGCCTTGCGCTGTGACGGCTCCACCGAGATCTCCGAGATCGTCGATGCCGATTTCATAGACGGCGAGGGTCCAGAGCTCCCCGGTGGCGAGCTGTGCATGGTGTGGTTCAGCCACGGCGGCATCACCGGCGAGATGCAGTCCCAGGCTGAGACCTTCGCCCTCGGTGGCCAACCGCTGTGGTCCGACGAGGGGGACTTCGTGCTCGAACTGGGCGAGGGCGACACCCCGGTGGCCGAGCGGTCGGGCCTCTTTGCCGAGCTCACCTCCGACGGGATCATCGATCCCATCGAGCGCAGTCAGGGGGCGCTGGTCTACGGAACCGAACGCGAGGAGATCGAGCCCACACCGGCCTCGGCGCTGCTCCAGGTCGGCGATGGGGGCACCCGACTCCTGCGGACCAAGACCGTCTTTCCCGAATATCGCGACGAGGACGTGTCGGGCATGGACCTCTACGCGTCCGCGTTCGGAGACGGCAAGTGGATGGTCGTCGGCGGCGACGACATCACTGGCGGCGTGTCGGCGCTCAGTACCGACGGCGGCGTGACCTGGACTGGCTTCACCCACGGCAACATCCTCAAGGGGGTCGCCCACCGCAACGGCGTGTTCGTGGCCTCCAGCTACCACGGCGTGCTCGAGAAGTTCGACGGTACTGACTGGAGTCGCATCCAGTCCGCGCCCTTCCTCGAGTACAAGAGCATCGCCTCCTCCGACCTCGGATTCCTGGCGGTTGCCGGCGAAGATGCCCTCTTCTCCACCAACGGCGAGAACTGGGAGCAGAGCGCCCTCCCCAATCCAGCCGGCTTTGGCGCCATGGCGGCCGCGGGGAGCGACGACCGCTGGGTCGTGGTGGGTTCGGACGGCTACCGGGCGACTTCGGTCGACGGGGTCAACTGGACCGACGAGACCTCTGGCGGCCAGCGCCTGGTGTCGGTGGCCTGGAACGGCAGCGAGTTCCTCGCGGTGGGCGATGTCGACAGCTGGAAGAGTTTCGACGGCATCAACTGGGCCCCCGGTCCGACCAAGACGCTCATGTCGGTGGTCAGCCACACCGGGACCTTCCACGCCTTGACCGACTCGGGCGCTATCTACACCTTTGGTGGAGGCCCCTTCTTCGAGGAGCTCTTCGGGGCGCCGGCGGGCGGGTTCTTCATCGGCCTGGCGTCCAGCGAGCCGTAGTCGCCTGCGGTGATACGCTCTTTTCATGGACATCCATGCCGAGTTGACCGCCGTTGTGGCCGCGCTGGACGCGGGAGGGGCGGAGTACGCGCTCGTGGGAGGACTGGCGCTGGCGGTGCACGGCGTTGCTCGGGCGACCACCGACATCGATCTCCTGATTCTTCCGGAGCAGACCGATCAGGTTCTGGTTCTGGTGAAGAACATCGGGTTTCGATTTCGGGCGTCGCCGATGCGATTTCCGGATGGAATGTCGATCCAGCGGGTCTCGAAGATTGAGGAGGGAGAGACGCTTACTCTGGATCTGTTGATGGTAGAGGACAACCTGCGCGATGCCTGGGATTCTCGGGCTCGGTACGACACGCCTACCGGGTCTCTGTCCGTCATCGGTCGGGAGGCGCTCATTGCGATGAAGACGTGGGCGGGCAGACCCCAGGACCTGGCCGATGTCCAGCGGCTCACCGAGGCCGATCGATGACGGTGAAGATGGACCCAGCCAGCATCGGCGCCCGGCTTGCCGAGGTTGCGGCCTTGACCGACCTCGACCCGGCACGTCGACTCGATGCCAAGATCGACTACTCGCCGCAGGGCATCGCCCGCCGACTACAACAAGTCGCCGACCTTCGTCGCCTTTGCCTGAAACTGGGCTCAGCTGTGCCGGCGAAATCCGAATAAATGTACTGCAGTGCAGTACGGAAACAGGCGCTGTCGGGGCGAGATCCTGTGGAATGGCGCGTAGGTTGAGGTCTCCGAGGAGGCGTCATGGGGAATCGATTTGGGTGGATCGTGCTCTGCGGAGGGCTCTGGGCCTGTACGGCTGACGACTCCGCGACCGTGGATCCCGATGAGACCACCGATGGCGATCCAGTCCCGACCAATGGAGGCGATACCGACCTTCCAACCGGAGACACCGACGACCCGGTGACGACCCCCGAGGGCGTTCCGATGCTCGTCGCCCAGGGTCACGGCGGCCGAACCGTCGTCTCCTGTGACGACGGCAACACCTGGGTCGCCGAGCAGTCCAACGACGACGCGCTGCGCTGCTGGTCCGACAACTGGGAGCCCGACTGCGACCACCGCTACGACTCCGCCCGCGGCATCACCTACGGGGACGGTTGGTTCGTGGCGACCTTTGGCTGGGGAGCTCCGGGCGCGGTCTACCGCAGCCGCGACGGCGTGAACTGGGAGGAGACCCTGTCGGGCACCACTGTGGCCGATATCGCCTATGGAAACGGCACCTTCATCGGTGGAGACTGGGCACCCTGGCGGTCCACCGATGGCGGCGCGACCTGGGAGCAGTCCCAGGAGTGGGTGCTGAATTCGAACGCGCGACGCGTGAGCTTCCTCGACATCGCCGGCGGCCTCTTCGTACTGGAGAACGACGGGCCGTTGGCGATCTCGGCGGACAATGGAGACTCCTGGTACATGCCTCCCACGCCTCCGGGTTGTGGAAACGAGACCATGTTCAGCGGCGGGGTGGCGGCGGGAAATGGCGTCATCCTTGGCGTCAGCGGTCAGGGCGAGGTCTGCCGGTCCACCGACGATGGGGCGACCTTCACCGCCGGCACCCGCATCGACATCCCCTATGGGCTCTCGTCCCGCCTGCTCTGGACGGGATCGGAGTTCGCAGTCTGGTCGTGGGGATCCCGGCACACCAGCACCGATGGCCTGAACTGGACCGCTTCCGCCACCAACGCATCGGTGGAGCTGGAGGCGGTGACCCAGACGGTCGACGGGACGTTCATCGGCGTGAATGGTTGGTACGAGGACCAGGACTTCTACCGGAGCAGCGACGGTGTCGACTGGCAGGCAGTGTCCGGATTCGGGAGCCATCCGCTCTACGACATGACGGCCGGTATGGGAGAGGCGAGCGCGGTCTGCCCGTAGCGTCGGAGGCCGGGTCAGGGGCAGTGTTGGAGCCCGCTCACCTCGATGAGGTAGGCCTTGTCCTTCTTGTTGAGCAGGTAGAAGATGTCCCACTCTCGGCCCTCGGACTCGTGTGCCCACCTCTGGAAGCGCCCGTCCTTCACCATCAGGTAGTCGCTGGGCGCGCCCAGTCTCTCCAGTCTCTCCTTGTTCTCGAGCAGCCCGAATACGCCCAGCTCGTAGTCTGTGCGCTCGAGCATCTTCAGTCCCTTTACGCCCGCCGCAAGTTCGAGCAGGCGCTCGCCTTGGAACGTGGCCTTCAACCCCGTCGGGTTGTCGGTGCCAGGCGAGTCGCCCCAATACCAGGTCTCTACGCCGTCCTCGCCCTTGACTTCGTGATCGGGGCTCGGCAATGGGCCCCCGATGGTGTGTTGGGCATCGGCGTCGCAGGACAGGCCGAGCATGCCGTCGGTGATGGCGTACCACGAGGGAAAACCGTCGGGGACATCGGATGCCGGTGCGGCGGTCGGGGCCTTCGCTGGAGTCGATGGCGCCTCGAGCTTGGCGAGGGCAACCAGATCGGGGCCGCTCTCGAGATCGTCGCTTTCGACCAGCGTAAAGTCCTCGCCGACCCACTCGGGCGTCTGCCGGGTCACACCCACGACACGCAGCGCTCGCCGCACGTAGGCGTGGGCCTCGGCTCCAGTCACCTTGCCGTCTGGCTCTCCGTCGACCTCGCCGTCGGCCCACCCTCGAAGGGCCCCCGCTGCGAAGTAGGTGAAGGCCCCGTGTCGCGCCGGTTCCCACGGTCCGGACCACTCGTTGGGACCGGCCGCCAGCCACTCGCTCGACGAGGGTGCGCGCAGGGCGTAGCTCGGCACGGCGAAGCGGTGGTTCTTGACCAGGGCCGCACCATCGCGGCCGGCACCGCTGTAGCAGGAGTCCGCGACGACCAGGACGTGGCCCCCGCCGGCCGACCCCATCGTCACCGCCTCGTCCAGACGCAGACTTCGCGCGGTGAAACTCGCGGCTTCAGGAGTCGTGTCCACCCCGAGCAGGACCCGCCCGCCGTCCTCTGGAGACGCGGCCCCGTGGCCGGCGAAATACAGGTACAGGGTGCCGCCGGGTCCAACTGTCGCCCCGGCTTCGGCCAGGGTCTCCGTCATGTTCTCCCGGTTGGGGCGGGTGACCCGATGAATGCGCGCGTCGGGAATGCCGACCGTATACCTGAGCAGGTCTTCGATGAGGTCGGCGTCGCGCTCGGCGAAGGGCACATCGGGGAGGTAGGCGTAGTCCTCGGCACCGAAGAGCACGGCGGCGTCCTGGCTTCGCTCGGCCCCGGTTCGGAGGGGTTCTGTGAGGTCCGGTGGGTTGGCGAGTGCCAGCGAGCTGGCCACCAGCGCGATTGCGATGCTCATGTGTGATCTCCGTCGGCGGCCATTATGGCTCGCGCCGCCGTAGTAGCCTGTGCCTCGATGTGGATTGTGACCCTCCTCGCCGTGGCCTCCTTCGCTCAGGACGAGCGCTGTCCCGATCCGATGGCCGCCGTCCGCAGTGCCGAGCAGGACGCGGTGAGCTTCTTCCTCCGCGACAGCGAGCTGGCCTTGACCGAGGCCATCGCCGGCATGGCTTGCGGACCGCGCGCGACTCCGGAGCTGCTCGCACCGTTCTGGCTCGCCCGAGGGGCCATCTGGTCCTTCCTCGATGACGGGCGCGCAGATTCGGCGTTTGCGGCGGCGAGATCGGCGGATTCCGATCATTTCTTCAGCGACTATGGAGAGGGCATCGAGGCCCGCTGGAAACAGGCCTCCGCACCCGCGGGAGACGGTGGAAATCTGATCCTGAGGGGCCTGGAGGACGGAGACTGGGTCAGTGTCGATGGCCTCGACGTGTCGGATCCGTGGCCGATCCCGTCGGGGTTGCACCTCATCCAGGTCGGGTCGGGAGACAAGGCCCGCTTCGCCCGTCTCCTCGACATGGCGTCCGGAGCGGAGGTCACCGTCGTCGTGCCCGCCTCGGGAGAAGCCGTCGCCGCCCCCACCATGAAGGTGGCCGGAGTGGTCCCCTTCATCGCCATCACCGGACCCATCCTGCGCCAGAAGGGAGGCTACGTCGACGCGTCCGGAGAGCCGCTGTCGTGGAGGCTACAGGTCCAGCCCATCGCCGCTGCCGATCCCGCGGGACGCAACGCACTGCAGCTCCACCGCGCCAACCTCGTCACCCAGATCGGCATCGGAGCCGTGGGAGGCGCCGCGCTGTATAGCGGGTATCTGTGGACCTGGGATGCCACGACCGGACACAACATCGATACCGGCGCCGCGTGGGTCTTCGCCGGTGTGAGCGGGGCAGCTGCCGGAGGCGCCTCGGCCCTTATTGTGCGCCTCATCCGACGTCGCAAGGGTCATCGCGACGACATCGAGGCCGCGGCGAATCGCACCCTCGGGGGTGCGCCGCGATGAGATTTGCTGTGTCGCTCCTGTTGTTCACATCGGGGTGTGCGCCCTGGGTCTGGAACCACCGGTACGTCGATTGTGCCGGGGTTCCGAATCTGTACATCGCCGGCCACACCCTCGACGTCGCCTCCGGCAACGCCCAGCAGGTCGATCCCTGCACCGTCGCGCTGACCGGTCTGAAGGAGACGACCGTCAACGCCGACGACAAAAAGATCTACGTGTTCGATGCTCGGGAGGTGCTGCTCCTCCAGAACAAGGGTCGGCCAGAAACGACCATGGTTTGGACCTTTTCGGGCGCGATCGATATCGATCGCGAGGACTTCCTGATCGAGTTGGATACCCAGCGCGGCAAGTCCACGGGCCACGTGACCTATGGGGATGTCGCCGACGACATGACGGTGAATGTGCGCTCGGGTGAGCTCGACGATCTGGAGATCGAGAGCGATGGGGATGTGTACCTGCACCTGCCGCTGGAGGGGGCCTATCGGTTCGACATCCACTCGAGTGGGGTGGACTGGGGAGAGCACGAGTTCGACCCGAACGGGGTGCGGGTGTTCGTCGATACGCTCGGAGAGGTCTACCTCGACGACTCGCTGAGCAAGTTGCCGCAGAACTGATCGCCGTCCGCGCAAATGGATCGCCGGAATCGGTTCCACCACCTCTAGGATCGGGCGACCGGTACTTGCGTTGGAGGCAGGTCTTTCTGGACGAGGGCCAATTGCCTGCGGGGTATTGTGGATCTGGCAAACCGGGATCCGGCAGCATGGAGGGGCTCGATCGGCTCCACGCAATCCAGCGCACGAGCCTTCTGGGAGGTAGAATGATCCT
>Ga0315336_1002093_pt1 | contig 32827 bp, 25 predicted proteins | sample ASW5metaG_FD_204512 | JGI IMG/M metagenome (GOLD analysis project Ga0315336, IMG submission 204512) | Ammonia-oxidizing marine archaeal communities from Monterey Bay, California, United States - ASW #5 | ecosystem: Environmental > Aquatic > Marine > Intertidal zone | place: USA: California...
GCGACTCTTCACCTGCCTGTGGTGTATGAGGATTGGGTCGGTTTCCGTTTGGATGTGAACATCATGGGAGCAGAGGATGCACGCAGCAGCTAATAACCTTGGAACGATCCTGGCAATTGTCTACACGGCTCTATCGCTGACGGGGACGGGTCTCTGCGTCGCATCCGAGGCGGCGGAACGCGGGGCGGCCGCAGGGCGACCCTATCCCGTCTTTCGGCTTCCGAAGGTGCCCGATCTTAAGGCTTCGACGTACGAAGATGCGGTCTGGGAGCACATCCCCTGGGCGACCGGATTCTACAAGCTCGGCGCGTTCCGAAAAGTCACCGTTCAAACCCGCTTCCAGATCGGCTTCACGGAAGAAGCCTTGCATGTCCGGGTACGATGCGAAGAGCCCGATCTGGACAGGATAAGCGCAGACTCCGAAGACGACAACCCCGGCATATGGAGAGAAGACAGCGTCGAAGTATTCGTCTATCCGAAAGATACCGAGCATGTTTTCCAGGTCCTCACGAACGCTCGCGGCGCTCACAGGAACATGCTGAATGCCCTTGATCTGTTTAATGCCACCGACGTGTCCAAGAGCACGACCCATGCGTTCCAGGGCAATGACGAGTACACCGTTCTGGTCACGATTCCCTTCCGCAGTCTCCGGGATACCCGTCCTGCGGATCACGAGATTTGGGGATTCAATGTGTTGCGCAACCGGATGATCAACGGCGAGAGCGCGGAGGACAGGACCTCAACCTTTTCCAGGTTGGACAGGGATGCCTTGGAGCCCGACCATTACCGGGAGATGGTCTTCCATGATCGCGCCGCTTCGGAGGAAGACGGCAAGCGTGTCTACGACAATTCCACGGACGACGACGCGGGCGCCCACCAGATCGTCAACCTCTCCTTCAACGAGGGGGGCGGCGATATCGCCAGTGCCCAGGGCGCGATTCTAAATCACGGCGACATGAGGGCGGCGGGCTGGTCGGGGAAGGGCAAGATCGGCTACTGCGCCGAACTGAAAAAGGAGGGCGATTACATCCAGGTCGTTCACTCCGAAAGCCTCAGATCCATCCGCACGGAACTGACGATTGATCTATGGGCCTACTTTGACTTGGAGAAACTCAAAGGCACACGGGCGTCCCTGGTGACCAAAACCCCCGGCGGCGGCTTCGGCTTCGGATACATGCTCGAGTATGTGGACACCGCGCCCAAGTCGCAGGCTCTGGGTTTTTACCTGGCCGAAAGCTGGCAGAAACGCGGACATCACGTGCTAAACAACGCCATCCAGACCACCGGCTGGCATCACATCTTGGCCACGTTCAACGCAAACACCATGCAGATCGTTTTCTTTATCGACGGCGTGAAAGTGCTCTCGCAGGACAGCCTCATCGAAAAGATCGCGCCCAGCACCACGGCGCTGACGATCGGCGCAATCGAGCGGGATCACGAGGACCGCACCAAGGTCAGCACGTTTCGCGGCCGGCTTGACGAGGTCAAGATCTGGTCCAAGGCACTGACGGCCGAGGATGTTCAGAATTACTACGGCCACATGTTCGTCAAGTGCGCCCCGGTTTCACCGGCGCATCTGGCAACCGTGGCTGATGCACGACCCGTCCTGAGCTGGACGGCAGCCAAAGACGGTACCGCCGCGATCCTGGAACTCAGCTCAACGCCCGGCTTCATCGCGGACAAGACGCTTGGCGGGCGGATGTCGGAAAACAATTATCGACCTGACAAGCCGCTTGATGCGGGCGTCTGGTACTGGCGCATTTTCTCCACGGACGCAGACGACAAGCCCACCAGCGCGACGAAGACACAGGCGTTCATCCTTACGGATGGCGGCAAGGAAGAAACGTTTACCCGGGCGGATACCACGCCGCCGGTGATCACGGGCGTTCGCCCCTTTGCGTTCAACACCGCTTCCAGCGATCGGCCCACGATCACGGCGAAATGGTCCGACAATGATTCGGTTGACCTGTCCTCGGCGCGTCTGTATCTCGACGATGAGGATGTCACCTCCAAAGCGCTCATCTCGGAGCGGGGCCTTGAGTTCACGCCCGCCGAGCCGTTACGCCGCGGCGGCCACAGGATCCGGATCGCAATTCGCGATCGCGCCGGCAACAACGCAAACAGGGTCAAGCATGTTTTCTCGACCGGAGCGGAGTTTGAGGCTCGTGTGGCACTGCGAGACCGCCGCATCTATGTCAACGACGAACCGTTCTTCCCTATTATCTACTATCACACTTTCGCCAATGACACGGATGAACAGATGGCGGATTGGGGATGGAATGTACGCCACATCAATATTTCGTCGCCCGACTGGTATCCAGAACACTACAAGACGATGGATCTTGCGGAAGCGCTGAACCGGTACTTCGACGAATTGAGCGGATTCGGGCAGATGCTGTTTCCGGATTACATGAACTACTATGGTGCCGACTATGGATCCATTCTCCCAATCGCAGAGATGCTGAAGATACAGAGGGATCATCCACGGATTGTGAGCCTGTCGATGGATGAGCCCAACGGAAGATCCGAGGGCGCCCGATGGGCTGAAGACTTCTATTCGACAGCTCGCGCGGTAGGCGAGACAAGGCCCATCATCTACTGCCTGAATTCACCTGCAGCGGCGTCTGTTTTTGCCAGGGACGGGATCGGAGACGGGGTGATCAACAGCACGTATCCCTATCCATCACAACCCGGTGTGCTTGCCGCGAGATACGCCGACGTGAGCCGCGAACAGGTCAACGACAAGAAACCGGTTTGGATGTACGGGCAGGCATGTGACTTGTCCAGTCCGCGAGGCGGCAGGCATGTCAACACACTGTCAGAGACTGAAAGGGATGAGCTTGACAGCGGTCAGCTCGTCAGCACCGTGCCCCCCGGCGGCGTCCGTTGCATGATGTATCTGTCGCTGGTGCACGAAGCGACCGGCCTGGGCTGGTGGATCCATCATCCCGGATATCTGGGTCACGGCGGCTATTTCCCGCAAATGAAACAGGAAACCATCGATTCCGTCAGCCAGGTCAGGCATCTCGCGCCGATGCTGCTGGCTCCGGACGCGCCTGTTGAACTGGCCGTTGCACCGGACGACCTGGACCTTCATGTGAAGGCCAAGGAGTATGAAGGGGCCGCCTACATCCTCGCGGTCAATCCCCACGATGAACTTCCTGTCGCATGCCGCTTTACGTTGCCGAAGGGGAAGAAATTCAAGAAGGTGGACGTCCTGTTTGAGGACCGCTCGTTCAGACCGAGTGGGGAAGAAATGTCATTCCACGACCTGTTCGCTCCCCGGGCGGTGCATGTCTACAGGATCGAGAATTAAAGGAGCGTAGAGCAAAATGGGGACAACAACCGAAACTGGGTGTTACCTGGAGCTTTAACCGACGGTTAACCCGCTTATTTCACACTTTTTCGTCGCGAGGGCGTGGAGGGCCCGCCAGGATGAGTCATCCGCGGGCGCAGCAGAAGAAGTGTGAAATATGCGGGTTAAGATCCCCTTCGGATCCATTCTCCCATTCGGCAGCTGGCTGAAGGGGAGCCATTTATGTCAAACGGATTCGCTCAATCTGCGACAAAGAGATAAGTGGGGTTCTCAGCGTGACTCAATGCTCGTAATAAAACGTGGAGCCTCAACGGTCTCACCAACGGCGTCGCTGTGACGGGGCGGTAACGCCGTCTTCACCAGCGGCTTGTTTTCGACACGCTTCATCTCATTAGCCCGGTCGCCATGTCCATCCCGGTGCCGAGAGTCGTGCTCCGTCTTCGTGCACCCTCGCGGTGTCCCGATCCCTTCGCCGAATCGCTGGACGAAGGCGGTGCACGAAGACGCCGGACGATTGACCGATACTCGTCATTCGAGCCGTCAAGTGAGAATGGCACCGCTTTGTCCATCCCGGTCCCGAGAATCGTGCTCCGTCTTCGTGCACCCTCTTCGTGTACCGATCTCTTCGCCGAATCGCTGGACGAAGGCGGTGCACGAAGACGCCAGACGATTGACCGATACTCCTCATTCGATCCGTTACGTGAGAATGGCACCGCCGTGTCCATCCCGGCGCAGAGAATCGTGCTCCGTCTTCGCGCACCCTCTTCGTGTCCCGATCCCTTCGCCGAATCGCCAGACGAAGACGGTGCACGATGACGCCAGACGATTGAACGATACTCGTCATTCGAGCCGTCCCGTCGAAAACCCGGTCCTTGTGATAAAGAGGTTCCCCGACGAACTCGTTCAATCAGTTGCCCTCATCTTCAATGAAGGCCCGGTAGAATTTCTTCTCGGTCGGTGTACCCGGGACATCGACCTCGACCACCCCATTTGGGTTGGGAACGGTGGTGAGATGCTGCCACGTTTCCAGGTTCGTTGAATGCTCAACAATATTCGTGCGCCCCGCCGTGCCCTCGATTTCAACCCGCAACTGGGTCGGGGAGGCGTTAGAAACGGACAGCATGCGAACGCCATAGTTCGGCAGGATGGCGACGACACCGACCGACGCCGGCAGCCCCGAGCATCCTTTCGAACCGTGCGTATAATAAAGCTCCTGGGTTGAAATCATGCTCGGATCGGTCCGCGTAAACGTGTGCTGGTGCTTCATCGGAAGCGGGCTCCCCAACTGCGGGTAGGCATTCGTGCGGCGTTCATGAAAGAGATCGTTCCACTCTCCGATCGCTATGGGCATGGCATTGGACTGATTGTCCACCTCCCAGAATCTGTTTTCGTAGATCTCGATGTAAACGGCATCGGAATTTTCGCGCCCATTGATCAATGTGTAGTGAAGCTCTTCCGGATTACTCACGCTTTTCGAGGCATTCTCGGTCTGAAACCCCGTGACATGCCCCCGCTCACTCGCCTTGAGAACCCACCAATTCGGGCAGCCCGATCCCACATTCGGAGACGCCGGCGGCACGATGGGGTGTGTACCCGAACTCGGACAGGCAGGCCGGGGAGGCGGGCCGCCCGGCGGAGCGTAGGTCGGGTCCGTTCCCAGACCATTGTGGGCGACAACAAACCGCGTCCCCCACTCCACCCAGCCCTGGTAAAGAATATTCTCGGTCTGCTCCGAATTGCCCGGTATCGGAAAGTTCATCGGATCAGAGAGCGGCTCGGTCTGACCCTGGTACTCGCCAAGCTCATTTACCTTGGGAAATCCATCCTGGATCAACTGGTAACAGAAATCCTTGTCGGGAAACTCGGTGGCTAGCATGGCGCTCTGGTTGCTGTAGTATTGGTAAAGCCGGGAGGGACGATAGACCGTATCCGGCGTCCCGTTGGTGGCCCAGATCCCGGGATTGCAGGGGCAGGTGGGATCGCAGGCCTTGGGCAGCCGGTTTTCATGCGAGTGCAGGTTCGCACCCGAAAGCTTGACGTAGGCAAGGTTGCGGTACCAGGCGTTCCGTGAGCGGATCCGCTCGGCGGCTGCCCGCCAGAGATTGAAATAGAGGGTCTGGTAGTTGGGATGGCAGGGGCTGCCGAGACTCATCCACTGCCCGCAATTCGCGGGGTCCGGAACGCCGCTGTGATCCTGAAACCGCAGCTCGGGGACGACCAGGGATCCCGTGACTGCAGGATCAAAAATCCAACCCGGCGTCCCATCCGCACCAGCCTTGAAGGACAAGTTGTACAGTTTGCCATGGGACACCGCTTGCTCTATTTCACGGTCCATGGCCGTCCAGTCGAACTGGCCGGGACCGTCCGGCTGAACATCGTTCCAGGACAGCCGGATGTAGACGCCCGCCAGATTGGTGCTCTGCCACGTCTCATCCAGGGTGGCGTACTCCTCCCCCCAGGGCATGATATACGTCGACCCGATGTGGGTTGGACTCGCGTTTGTCGGAAGGTTGTCGATTTCCATCTGGGTCAAATTGGTAACGACGAAACCATTCTCTTGCGGACCAAGGGTAAAGATTCCCGACGCCGCCCTCGGCAGCGGTCCGGTGAACTCGTTCGGATCCGACTGATCGTAAGGCTTGTGGGGCTGGCAGCTGCCGAATATTGCAGGATCGTGAATGGGGATGATCGAATCGGTGCGTTCCGAGAATCTCCACTCCATCGTGTCGCCATCTCGAATCTCGACCCGTTGCGGAGAAAACGTCCCATTCGGGTGCACGAGGATGATGTGCGTGACCTCACCGAATCCCCCTACCGGGCCCATGAGCCCCAGCAAGCCGGCGATCATGCACAGGTTTCTCATCATGCTACCTTCATCATGGTTGTCAAAGGTGGACAAACAATACCGGACGAAAGCCGGCAGCACTTCCTCGGAATGTGTACGACAGGAATAGCTCAGGATACCCTACCCGTCAATCGAAACGCGTTAACTTCTGATGTCGATCGTGGGCAGCGCTACAGACTGCTCGGGGAGTACCGAAGGCATTTGAGAGACCAAGCCGGGTCGATTACGGAAGCCATCGTGTAAGAATCTTTCTGCCCCAAACTTTTTGCTGCCTCACTTTGTCGACGAGCACGTCTCTGACCCAACCGAGCCGGCAGAAACAATGGGGCAAAAAAATTTAGCAATACAACATCACTGACTGAAAATTTCTCGATATAACCAAATCCTTGGAACGGCTGAGACACGCAATGGGATTGACAACGATTCGATAGACGTGTCGGGCATCGCGGTCGGAGAGACGATTCAATTGGGGGGTGGACTCCCCGGCAATGAGGCATCCGAGTATTCCATCGGATTCTGCAGAACCTCTAAGAGATTTAGTCCCACCGGCTGGGATTGATTCCCGGCGCCTCGGTCCGCATCCCCACCGGCTTGTGCGGTTGAACCCATTCCGCGCCCGAAGTGTTCAGACTCTGCAGAAAGGGCCTGGCGATCTCCGGCGCGTTTGCAACCAGGTCCGGATCCCATTCTTCGACCGGTTGCACGGGACCGGCCCAGGCGGGACGGTACCCGAGTTGGACCAACTCCCGGGAATGCGTGTCCTTGTTCGGATGGCTGCCATGGAGGAGCATGGACGGAACGATCACCGCGGATCCGGCCGGCACCACCACGGTAATTTCTTCGGGGTGAGATTTGTAGCGCAGGTAGGGACTGGCCTCGGCATGAAACGAGAGATGGGAGCGCGGGACCAATCGGAACGAGGCACGATCCGCCGTCAGCTCGTCCAGATAGTAGAGCACCCGCAGTAGCCGCGGGCAGCTTCCCTCGAATCCGAACAGATCGGAACCGTGCGGCTGCCCGTCCGTGTGCAGAGAAATCCCGGGGGAGCCCGGGAGGGTTCGCTGGAAGAACCCGCGCGTAAAAACCATATCCGGGCCGAGCAGATGGGAGAGAAACTCGATCATCGGCGGGTAGCCGATCAATTCCGCGACGGCGATACTCAGCCATTGAGGCTGGGTGGTCGACCGGGTCTGGTTGACACTGTAGCTGGTATGACCCATCTCCGCTTCCGCCAACTCCCGCTTGATCCGGGCGATGTAATCCGCGTCCAGGATCTCCGGCAAAACGACATAGCCCTCGACCTCTAGATGGCGGATCTGTTCGGGACGATTCATCGCCCGGAAATCCGTCTGGTCGAAATTCATGAATCCGATTTCTTCTTCCGAATCAATCGACGGCTGGTTCTGACTCACGTGCTTCTCCTCACGAATCGGTAGTTGCCTTTTACTAGAGACCATAGCAGTGTCGAAGTCAATTTAGTAAATGAAGGCACTTGTAAAGAGCAGCGCCGAACCGGGTCTCTGGTTGGAGGACGTGCCGGAGCCGGACATCGGGATCAACGATGTCCTGATCAAAGTCGACCGGACGGGCATTTGCGGGACCGACGTACACATTTTCCGGTGGGACGACTGGGCGCGCCGAACGATTCCGGTGCCACTGGTCATTGGGCACGAGTTCGTCGGTGAAATTGTGGACATCGGATCGAACGTCTCCGATTTCCGTCCCGGGGACATCGTCAGTGGCGAAGGTCACGTAGTCTGCGGGCGCTGCCGCAACTGCATGGCCGGAAGGCGGCACCTGTGCGCCCACACCGCCGGCGTCGGCGTCAACCGGCCCGGGGCGTTCGCCGAGTATATCGCCCTGCCGATGACGAACGTCTGGCATCATCATGACGATATCGACCGGGACATCGCCTCCATCTTCGATCCATTTGGAAATGCCGTGCATTCGGCTCTTTCCTTTCCGGTGTTGGGCGAGGATGTTCTGATTACGGGTGCCGGCCCGATCGGCCTGATGGCCACCGCGATTGCACGGCATGCCGGCGCGCGCTACGTTGTGGTCACGGATTTGAACCGCTACCGCCTCGACCTGGCGGAGCAGATGGGCGCGACGCTGGCCTTGGATGTCGGCCGCGAGCAGGTATCGGATGCGCAGCATCGCCTGGGGATGCGCGAAGGATTCGACGTCGGACTGGAGATGTCGGGCAATCCCGACGCGTTCCGCTCCATGCTGAAGAACATGTGCCATGGCGGGAAGGTCGCCATGCTGGGCATCCCCGAAGACGAGATGGCAATCGACTGGACGCAGCTGGTGTTCAATATGCTGACCATCAAGGGCATTTACGGCCGGGAGATGTACGAAACCTGGTACATGATGACGGTCCTGCTGCAAGGCGGTCTTGATATCGGACGGGTCATCACCCACCAGTTCCCGTATACCGAATTCGAAGAGGCCTTCCGGGTGATGATATCGGGACAATCAGGAAAAATAGTTCTGAGGTGGTAGCATGTACGACACGGTTCGGGACCGGCTGAGCCGGGAACTCAGCGAGATTCGATCCGACGGACTCTACAAGCCCGAACGGATCCTATCGTCGCCGCAGGATGCACACATCCGGGTCGGCGATGCCGACCCGGTTCTGAACCTCTGCGCCAACAACTACCTGGGGCTGGCGGAGCATCCCGATGTGATCGCGGCGGCGAGGGATGCGTTGGAGCAATGGGGGTACGGGCTCGCATCGGTGCGGTTTATCTGCGGCACACAAACCATTCACAAGGACCTGGAGAGTTCCATCAGCGAGTTCCTGGGGATGGAGGACACCCTTCTCTATTCCTCCTGTTTCGACGCCAACGGCGGGCTGTTCGAAACGGTTCTCACCGCCGAGGATGCGGTGATTTCCGACGAATTGAACCATGCCAGCATCATCGACGGCATCCGCCTCTGTAAGGCGCAGCGATTTCGCTTCAAGAACCGGGACAGGGCCGATCTCGAGTCGAAACTGAAAGAGGCCGGTGCCGCCCGAAGCCGGTTGATCGTGACCGACGGCGTATTCTCCATGGACGGCTACATAGCCGACCTGCCGGGGATCTGTGACCTGGCAGAGCAATATGACGCGCTGGTGATGGTGGACGACTCTCACGCTGTCGGTGTGCTCGGTACGCGCGGGCGCGGCACGCATGAATTTCATGACGTCATGGACCGGATTGACATCCTCACGGGAACACTGGGCAAAGCCCTCGGTGGCGCCAGCGGCGGATACACGAGTGGCCGGAAAGAGATCGTGGAACTGCTTCGGCAACGGTCCCGCCCCTACCTCTTCTCAAATTCCGTCGCGCCGCCGATCGTAGCCGCTTCGATCCAGGCTTTGCATCTTCTGTCCACGTCGACCGGATTGCGGGACCGGCTGGAAGACAACACGCGCTTTTTCCGGCAGCGCTTACTCGATCAAGGCTTTGACATTCTCCCGGGAAACCACCCGATCGTTCCCATCCTCCTGGGCGAAGCATCGCGGGCCGCCCGGCTGGCCGAGGCCATGCTGGAAAAGGGCGTCTACGTCGTCGGATTTTCCTACCCGGTTGTTCCCCGGGGAAAAGCGCGAATCCGGACACAGGTCTCGGCTGCGCACTCACGAGACGACCTGGCCAACGCGGTTGAGAAGTTCGGCGAGGCCCGACGGGAGCTGGGGTATTGACCGGGAGATTGAATTCCCTTGCTTTCGCATGATCCGACGGCGATAAATCGGGAAATTCAACACCCAGCCGATAGCAGGAAAAGGAGCATACAAATGACGCCCCAGACCATCGCACCCATTCTCGACGGCAAAGAGTGGACCGACATTGATTCCGCCACGTTTGACGTCATCAATCCCGCCACCGGACAGGTCATCGGTCAGGAACCAAGCTGTGATGAGGATGCGGTGGGACGCATCGTGGAATCCAGCGTCCGGGCTTTCCGGTCACCGGACTGGCAGGCGTTGGCTGCAGCGGAACGGGGCAACATGCTTTTGACGCTGGCCGACTTGCTGGATGAGCAGGCAGAAGCGATGGTGGCCCTGGAACTCGCGGACACCGGAAAACCGATTACCCAATTACGTACCGGGGAGCTCCCGCTCACTTCTGCGATTATTCGCTTTTACGCCGGGGCTGCGGACAAAGTTGAAGGAGCGATTAAATCGGGCTCGCCCAACGAGCTCCTTCTGCAGGTATTCGAACCCTACGGTGTGGTCGCGGGGATCCTCCCCTGGAACTATCCGCTCGTAAATGCCGCTCTCAAAGTTGCGCCGGCCATCGCGACGGGGAACTCGATTATCCTGAAGCCATCGCAGGAAACGCCACTGGGGACGGTGGCTTTCGCCAAGCTGTGTACCGAAGCGGGAATTCCCGATGGAATTGTCAACGTAGTGCTGGGCAGCGGATCCACGACCGGGGAGGCCCTCATTATGAACCCGGCGGTAAAAAAGATCTCGTTCACCGGTTCCACGGAGATCGGGCAGCACATTCAGAAACGAGCCGCGGAGCAGATGAAGATGGTCAACCTGGAGTGCGGCGGGAAGAACGCCATCCTGGTATTCGCCGATGCCGATCTTGAACGCGCCGCCGAAGCGGTCCTGTTGAGTGCGTTCGTCAACGCGGGCCAACTATGCGTTTCCTGTTCGCGGCTTCTGGTCGAGGAAGAAATTGCCGATGACTTTGAGTCTCTGCTGGTCGAGAAGATCAAGAAAATCAAGGTGGGGAACCCGGAAGAAGAGGACACCCATGTCGGCCCCATGATTACTCGAAACCAATACGACATTGCCCTGGGATACCTGGATGAAGTACACGGGAACGGGTGCAGGATCCTGTGTGGCGGAAGCAAACAGACGATGCAGGCGCCCTTCAGTAATGGCCTCTGGATCGAGCCGACCGTCCTCTCGCAAGTGACCCGGGGCATGAAGGTACATGACGAAGAGATTTTCGGCCCGGTACTCAGCGTGGTGCGCTTCAAGAACGAGGCGGAAGCTATTTCCATCGCCAACTCCGTCGATTACGGTCTTTCCGGTTCGGTCTGGACCCGGGACAGCTCCAAATCGATTCGGGTCTCCAAGGCTCTTGATACGGGAATCACCTGGGTCAACACCATGCTGACCGGATATCCCCAGATCTCCGTGCCCCCTCACAAGCTAAGCGGAACCGGTGTCGAACTCGGCGTAGAGGGGATGATGGCCTACTTGAAGCGAAAGAGCATCGTGATCAATCACGACGACAGCTCACCGGTCGGGTGGGGCCTGGGTTGAGCGCGCCTTCGAGTGAATCCATGATCGGTCAACCGATCGATGCCCTGGCAACCCCTGCCCTGGTGGTCGATCTGGACGCAATGAACGCGAATTTGCGTCTGTTGTCGGACTACTTTTCCGGGCGCACCTGCCGTATCCGGCCCCATTTCAAGTCTCACAAGTGCATTGAACTGGCAAAGCGACAACTTGCGGCAGGAAACTGCTCGGGAATTACCTGCGCAAAACTTTCCGAGGCGGAAAAGCTTGTTGCCGGAGGCGTCGAAGATGTCTTGATCGCAAACCAGGTGGTGGGACCGGACAAAGCCCTCCGCCTGGCGGAGTTAAACAGGAAAACCCTCGTTCGATGTGCGGTGGATTCCCGGGAACAGGTGGAAACTCTAGGGGCTGCGGGACGGGAGATGGATGTCCAGATTCCGGTGTTGGTCGAGGTCGATGTCGGAATGCGCCGCTGCGGCGTTCTTCCCGGTGAGCCTACGCGGGCGCTGGCCCGGCAGATCGCAGAAACGGACGGAATGCGTTTTGACGGATTGCAGGGGTTTGAAGGACACATCGTTTATTTTACCGACCGGGAAGATCGGGAGGCGAACAACCGGGATAGCCTTGCGCCCCTGGTGGAGACCCGACATTCGCTGGAAGAGGAAGGGTTATCTCCCTGCCTGGTATCCTCGGGCGGAACCGGAACCTACGACCTGACCGGAAATATCGCCGGCATTGACGAAGTCCAGTGCGGAACCTACGCCCTGATGGACGCCAAGTACAACGGCGTCAGGCCGGAGTTCAAAATCGCGCGCTGGGTGCTGGCTACGATCATTTCCGCGCACGACGACTTCGTGGTGACGGACGTCGGGCTCAAGGGAATCGGATGCGACATGGGATTTCCGGTTGTGGAAGGACACCCTGAAGCAGAACCGAGATACTGCGCGGAAGAACATATCCCCATTGACGGTATGACCGGCCGGGTGGGAGAGAAACTGAAACTGGTCCCCCGGCACGGCTGTACGACCCATCATCTCTATCGGGAGATGTGGATCGCCAAAGACGGTGTGGTGGAGGATGTCTGGGCGATCGAGGGCGCAGCCTGCCTGGAGTAGGCATCTCAAGTAGCCTCGTGGCACGGCGCCTCCGGCCCGTGTCGGACCAGAAGAGGAAAATGGTTGGTGCACGAAAAGGGCCGCGGGCTCTTTCCAAGCTCCCGGGTTTTTCTATTCTTTCTCAGACACGGGCCGGAGGCGCCGTGCCACGGGGGAGTGTGCTCGAAGAAAGGCTGCGGGCTCTTTCCGCGCTCCCGGGTTTTTCTATTCTTTCCCAGACACGGGCCGGAGGCGCCGTGCCACGGGGGAAGGTGAGGGTGCGGAGAACTGTTAGTCTTCTCTCAGCGATTCTTTCAGTGCTGCCCTCGCGAGTAAACAGGTTGAATCCAACGTCGGCAGGGGGCAGTCATTTGAATCGACCAGAAGCGGGATTTCGGTGCACCCCAGGACCACCCCGTCACAGCCCTGATCCTTCAGCTTTTGCACCACGGTGTTGAAGTAGGCCCTGGAATCCTCCGTGAAGACCCCATAGACGAGTTCCTGAAAAATGATTGTGTCGATTCGCTCCCGATCCGGTTCGTCGGGAATTCGACATTCAATTCCGAATTTGCACATCGTGTCCGGATAAACCGGCCCGGTCATCAAGTACTTCGTTCCGGTAATCCCCAGCACCTTGTATTTGTGTTTCGTCGCTTCCCGGGCCACCGCCTCCGCAATGTGGAGCCAGGGAATGGGAGATTCGGTTGTGACCAGATCGAACGCCTGATGAATGGTGTTGTCCGGACAGATCGCGAACCGGGCGCCGATGGATGCAAGTTTTTGCGCGGAGGCAAGCATCAGTTTCGAAACCTCGGTCCAATTCCCGGAGCGAATGTGTACCATGTATTCGCCCAGCGGATGAGTATGCATAGAGACTTCGGGGTGCAGATGCGGTCCCATGAGCGCAGGAGCCTCCGAACATATTGTGCGGTAGCACTGCGCAGCACCTTCCGCACTGCAGACCACGATCCCGATATGCTTTGCCATCCCTTTACTCCACATTGATTCTACGATTCAATTCCATGGTCCACCAGATACTCGTACATCTTCTGATTCTTGCGGCCCCGGGCGTAATCGAGAGCGGTAAGATCTTGTTCGTCGCGAACTCCGTGATTTGCCCCCCTCTCGAGCAACACGCCGACAAACGTTTTCAGCCCGCGTGCTGCCGCGATGTGGAGCATGGTCTTGCCATTGCGGCGCTGGGCATCGAGCTCGATTCCGTTGTCAAGCAGGAGGAGCCACGAATCAAATCGGGGGTGTCGGACATGGACGAACGCACCATGTTCTTCATCCGCGCGGCGCGCGTTGATGTCGAGGTCATGGTTCAACAGCAAGTCAATCGAGTCCTGGCGGCATCCGTAGGCCGCCTGAGCATAGCATATGCAGATCTCTCGATCGCCATCAGGAAAATCGCCGGCATCCATAAGAACCTTGGCCATGTCCGTGTATCCCCTGCACAGCGCCAGTGCCAGGCGCGACATCAGCGTGGTCCGGCTTTGATCGGCATGGGGTCGCACATCCGCGCCCGCCTCAAGCAGCATCGCAAGGATCTCCCTGTGACCGCAAAACACGGCCCAATGAAGCGGTGTCAACGCAAAGCGTCCCTCGGGGTCCGCAACCCGAACGTCGGCGCACTGACTCGGATCAGCCTGCAGCAAACTGTTTACGCGATCCCGGTCTCCCAGTGCGCAGGCATCATGTATGTCGAGTGGTTCGTGATGGACCCGTAGCATTTTCACCACGTCCAGGTGCGCATTCCGGGCCGCAACAACAATCGGCTTTTCCGGGAGACTGCATGAACATCCATCCCACCCGATTCGGCAAGGGTCGGCGCCGCTCTCGAGCGCCACCCGGACAACTTCGGCGTTGCCGTGCTGTGCGGCAATCCAGAGGACAGTCCGTGGCCGATCCACGGAAATGAGTTCCGGCACACGGCTGAGAAGTTCCAGGGCATCTTCCGTCCGGCCACGGGCCAGGGAACGGCTGATCACATTCCATTCGGCTTTGAGCTTCATTGTTTCGCAAATCACGATGAGGAATCACAGGAATTCATATAGTTGACCGAGAGATTTTTCCGATCAGCTGTTGAATCCGACTGAGGGTACCACGCCACCTGGTGTCGTGTCCCAGAAATTCCTTAACACTGGACGAGGGTATTCTGGATGCACGGGTGCCGTGCAATGCGGCAAAAAACAGGTGCACTCTACGACAGAAAATGCCTACCGGCATCGCATACTACAAATGCCCTTCCTCAGGACAGCTTCTCCAAGACGGATACAATCTCGGTGCGATCGAACGCCCGCAGGGTGTTCGTCTTAACGTTCTTCCCACGTCCCAGGGACAAGAGCGCGGCCGTCGCGCTTTCCTCGTCGGGCGCATCGAAAATCAGAACGCCGTCGTAGTCGCCGAGTGTCCAGTATGTTTCCCTCACCTTGATGTTCAATTTTTCCGCTTCCCTGGTGAAGGCCGCGGCTCTTTGAGGTGATTCCCCAATTTCCGCGATGCCCTGTTCCGTTAATGTGACCAGCGTTACATATGTCATTGATGTATCTCCCTGTTTGGATTCACGTTCGCGAATTGCCTCAACCCGGTTGCAGACCGGAACAATGCGCCGTAGGAACCCTCGAGCGGTGGCTCAACGACTCGACGGCGCACCCCTGCGATTGCAGTCCACGGCTTGTGTATCAAATTGTACCCTTGAAGATTGTCGGCGTCTTCACCCGGCTCGCGGTGATTCATCCAGCTGTTTCCCGCTTGCCGGTAAATTCGGAGCAGGTAGCGGGCTCCATCCCGCGTTTGCAGATCATTTTCCTCGGTACAACCGTAGTGGCGAAAGTGGTCGACGAATTCGGCCAGGAGGTCGATTTCACAATGCTCGAGCACTTCGTAGAAGTTCTCGCGATAGAAACGATAGAGCCAGGGAGCGTCCTCGATATAGATCGGGTAGCGACCGTACCCGGTCGGCATATATCCAATGTGGGTTGCCAGATAGGCGGTGGCGACAAACCTGGGGTCCGCCCCCCCCTCCTGATAGGACCGCGCGGGGACCAGGGGATAGTCTTCGAGGAAATCCCACAACGCCGGGGTCAGGCTCTTTGCATTCCGGGAGATGCGGAGTCCGGGCACGGTCTGGGCGTCCATCAGCACATAGCACCAGCGTAGAAGACTGTAGACTTCCTGGGGAGGCGCTTTGTCGGCAGCCAGAATGTACTGAAAATCCGGATCGAACGAGCCGCAATGTTCCAGGGCGGAATTCGTAAGGTCGATGATTTGCTTCAGGTCCTCATCCCCTTCCTCGTAGAGGGCATGTGCGTACGTCGACAGCATCGCCAATTTTGGATACTCGCTGCATTCAGCCGGATTCGCACCCGGGCGCAAGCGCTGATTTACCAACTGCCTCAAGTTGCGAAGCGCGTAGCGACGAGCGGTTTCCCTGACATCGGGCATGTTGCTCGAGGAATAGGTGAGATCGATAAAACACTCGACCGCATTCTCTTTCAGTTCGAGCACGCTCTCCGGATTCGCATCGAAGAATTCGGTGAGTTCCGCCAATCCGCCGCGGACTGCGCGGGCTGCCTCCTCCGTCTCGGCAGCCGTCCAGGGTTCCTGGTTCAGCGATGCGTGAACCGATCCATACGGCCGCCATGATCTGGGCATGTCCTCCGCCGACAGAGCATGGATCGGCAGGTCCGCATGAGACGCCGCAGTCCCCCGCGGAGCGACCGCTTCGCAACCCGCAAGAACGACCGTCGATACTATGATGATCGGGAGCGTCAGGACGCACATCCTCCCGGGATCCACTTCTTTCATGGTACCAATGAGTAATGTTCGAAAAAACGACATGATCATGGGGAAAAGCTCATTGCTATCTTCGAATCCGGGCAGCCTCGTACCGAAACTACAATCCGCCGGTCGCTAAAAGACAACAATGCGGAAGTACACGAATCAATTATAGGGGATTCCATGACCCTTTGCGTGGATTTGCGGGTCCCGCTGTGTGAGATTTCGCTTCGATTCCCGGTACCTAGCGCAAGCCAAGTGGAAGTCGAAGTTTCAGCAGATTTGAAAAATCAACTGGAAACGAGAATAGGGAGGGAAGATAGTAGGCGAAAAGGGACGACAGAACCGATGATGCATTCTACTCGGATCATGAAAATGGCAGGTAAAAGCGTCGGAACACTCCACCGAATCTCGTATCGCGGACTCGACATGCGGAAGCTCGTGCTTGCGGGCATTCTCTTCAACGCCGGAACCGCCGCCGCCTCGGATCTCCTGCCCCTGGAGTCATTGCTGAAACGGGCTCAGAACGTTTACGTAGTTGATCTCAGCACCCGCACCTCCAGCAACGCGGAATTTGAGATAACCAGAACATTGCGGGGCAATGAGAAGAGGAAGTCCATCATCCTGAAGCATGCGTACGGCAGCGAAACCTTCTTCGGTCATGATCATGATCTTCTGCTGTTCTCCCAGAGTGACCATACCGGACCCAATCCGGGAGACAGGTTTCATCTTCACCAGCCTCCCAATGATGCACAGGATTATCACGGCTGGATCCTCGAAGAGGGTCCCTCGGGGAGCGCAGAGAAACTGCTGGCGCTGAGAGCGGCCGTGAACGACGCGCAGTTTTCCGTTCAGGGAACCGGAATCGTGGGTCTGTGGCAAATTGATTTTGATGCCTCCGATGTTTTCGGTGAAGAACCGGTGCCCGATGAGTATCCGGAATTACTCACTTTCCGATTCCAGGCGGACGGATCCATGCAGGTGAAGATGCTGATGGGGGATCTATCGGAGGAAATGGACGGTTCCTATTCGATCGAAGGAGATGTCCTCACCATGACTCAATCGGGCGAAACAAACGGAATCGTTTTCAGTATTGAAGAGAACGAAATGACCCTGAAGGATGAAATGGGAAGCTTCCTGCTTCGCAGGATCGAATAGGGTTCGGTTCAGGAAATCCGGAAGTTACCGGAAGGGCCTACAGGTCGCCCGTCGCGAATCGAATTCCTTCCGCGTAACGGATGGAGGCGGCAATGACATCTGCGTGGGTGACCCGACCCTCGACACTATCGTATTTTGCGGTGACGAATTTTCGCTCCTCCCCGCTATTGGAAATATCTTCAAGTGTTTCAAGGGATGGGCGATAGATCTGTCGTCCGAGTTCCCGGCTCGCCATCTCCGCCACGGCCGCGTTATTTTCCTTCTTCAGGGTTCGATGAACGGCAAACAGGACTTCGTCCCGCCGGGCGCCGTCTTCGGTGGGACCGTTGTCGATGATGTACCGGAGTGCCCAGTACCGTACCTTGGGATGTTTGTTTTCCAGAATGAATTCCAATGCATACTCGAGTTGTTCTTCCCGATCCTCCGTGAGATCCATCAGAAAGCCATAGGCGGCATGGCAAACATCCTCGTCAGCAATCTGAGGAATCGTTTTATGGAGAGAGACTCTCACGTGTTGATTCAAGGCTGAATCGTCCCGCTGGGCGAGGGCAAGCTCAAGTGAATCGACGATTTGAATCCGAATCTGGGGGCTGATATCCGAGTCAATAAAGCCGAGAAGGCGATCGACCTGCCGGTTCATCAAGAGGCGCTGTTTCAGTTCTTTCGCGGCGGCCAACTTCGTGTAGTAGCTGCTATCGTCCTCAATTTGAGAGATCAGGGATTCCGTGCCCGTGAGTCGAGGATTGCCTGAAACAAAAGTTGAGCAGGCACTGAAGAGGAGCATCGACGAAATGATTCCCGAGACGGCGATTCCCCGCATCAGGTCATGAATGGGACGAGACCCCCGTGATTCTGCTTTCGAGTCTGTTTTCATTTTGTCCGTGAACGGGCGGAAATCGGGCCTTTTTGCTACTACGGCATGCCATGAATCCCGGCCGCAGCGGGTTGAGTAGCAAAATTTGGACCAGTTCGGGGGAAGTGGACCCCTACCTGAGAGCGAGATCTCGAAACACGAAAGGAATTTCTTCGATCAAGTCCGTGGCCGAGAGGCCGGCTTGCGATGCTCGCATGGCGACCTGGTCGCCGGCTCGGCCATGGATGTAGACTCCGGCGCGCGAAGCATCGTAAGGGGTCAGGCCCTGGCCGACGAGCCCAACGACGAGGCCACCGAGGACATCCCCCATTCCACCGGTGGCCATGCCGGGATTTCCGGAAAGGTTGACGATGCAAGGGTGCTCCGACTGGGCGATGATGGTGCCCGCGCCTTTCAGGACCACGGTGGCGTTGGTGTACTTGGCGGCTGCCAGTGCCATCCCTTCGCGATGGTCCTGAACTTCGCTGACGTGCTGTCCGAACAGCATTGCAAGTTCTCCCGGGTGGGGCGTGATGATCACCGGGCAATTCGCCTTGGAAAGCCAGTCCGGTTGGTGTGCGAGAACCGCGATTGCATCCGCATCAACGACGATGGGCTTGCTTGATTCGCGAAGCAATTCGCGAACCAGGAGCAGGGTGTCGTTGTGCCGCGTCATCCCGGGGCCGACAAGGATGGCATCATAATTGTCCAATCGCGACTGCCAGTCCAACCATAGCTCCGAAGAGAGAGAACCCTGCGGCGTTTCCCCCGCAGCGTACACCATGGTTTCCAGTGATTGGCCGGCAACAATGTCCCGAATATTCTCCGGTACGACAGCGGTCACCAGGCCCACTCCGGACCGGACTGCCGCGCGAGCGGCCATGGTGATGGCGCCGGCATATCCGACGGCTCCACCGATCAGGAGCACGTGTCCGAAATCCCCCTTGTGCGCATTCCGGTCGCGGCGGGGAAACAGGCTCTTCAAGTCCGTCACATAATTGAGTTCCAATTCCGTGTCACAATCGGTCTCTTCCACGAATTCCCAGGGGATGCCGATGTCGACAACCTCCAGCGAACCGACGAAATCCCGCGCCTCCAGGCCGACCATGCCCCGTTTCGGAAGCCCCATGGTTGCGGTAATGTCGGCGCGCACTGTTTCCCCGAGCGGCTCCCCGGTTGTTGCATCCAGACCTGACGGAATGTCGATCGACACCACAAACCCGTCACGCGCGCGTGTGTTGATGTATTGAATCGCACCCGCAGCCGGACCGCGGGCGGGTCCCGTTGCCCCGATTCCCAGCACACCGTCCACCAGCAATTCGCCGCCCGGAATGCAGTTCATCGCCTCGTCCCAATCATCCTTTGTGGGCAGTTCGCGATGGGGAACGCCTGCATTCGTCATTTTGCTGAAGTGCTTGAGAGCATCGCCCTTCAAATCCTGGACAGACGCGGCAAGCCACACTTCAACCTGGCATTCCCACTCCTTCAGGAACCGGGCGGTAACGAAAGCGTCCCCGCCGTTGTTTCCACGTCCGGCGAACAACTGGATATGGGGACTCACGAATCCGGTGCTGTCGGCCAGGCGGCGCACGATTTCAGCAATGCCGTACCCGGCCCGCTCCATGAGCACCTCGCCCGGGGTTCCGAATTCTTCGATGGTGCGGCGGTCAAGATCCCGCATTTGATCAGGAGTCACCAGTTTCATCGCGGGCTCTCGTACTGGCGGCAAACTTCCAAGACTTCGCGAACCGCGAGATCCATCCCAACCATGACTGCTCTCGCAACGATGCTGTGGCCGATATTCAACGTATCGAGATGAGGTATTCGCAGAATCCCGCCGAAATTATCCATGTTGATTCCGTGCCCCGCATTTACCTGTAACCCCAGGCCGTGGGCGATTCGGGCCCCGTCGATCAGTCGTTCCAGTTCCTGGTCTGCCTTGCCGCCTTCGGCGTCACAGAATGCTCCGGTATGCAACTCGACGACGGGCGCACCCATTGCCCGGGCGGCATCAAGCTGCTTCGCATCGGCTTCAATAAAGAGGCTCACCCGAATTCCCGCATCGCGAAGGCGTTCGGTGACCCGGCTCACGTCGTCGAAACGGGCGACGGCATCGAGGCCCCCTTCCGTTGTAACTTCCTCCCGCCGCTCGGGGACGAGGCACGCTTCCGCGGGTCGCATTTTCACCGCGAGATCGACAATATCCCCGGCGGTAGCAAGTTCGAGGTTGACCGGGACTTTCGCTGCGCCGACAAGTTCCACCACGTCCGCATCCTGAATATGGCGCCGGTCTTCCCGCAGGTGAATGGTCAAACCGTGCGCGCCGGCAGCCTCACAAATGCGCGCGGCTTCCAGAGGGGAAGGATAGGTGGTGCCCCGGGCCTCGCGAAGGGTGGCCACGTGGTCAATATTGACGCCGAGTTTCAGCACGTTTTTTCCGTGTAAGGATTGCGAGTTCGCGTTCGAGTCAAAATGCATCGCCGGGGCGGAGCACTTGTTTGGGCGATTCCATTTTCGTGTCGTATACTACACTCTTTCCACGTCCCTGTGCAGATGCCTGTTCCTGGGCGGTTTGCGCGTGGTCGAGAAGTTTTTTCGCGACGGCGCCGTGATCGGGATATCCCGCGATCCCGCAGCTCAGAGTGATTTTCAGAGTGGTATCGCCGATTGATATCTTCGCGTCCCCAAACACCTCGGATAGCCGTTGCACGGCAAGATGTGCGTCTGACGGCGCACAATCCATGATCAGGACGGTCCGCTTATCCTCCAGGCTCCCCAGCAGGTCTTCTTCCCGGATGCCGTTCTGCAAAAAGGCGCCGAGGTGGCCGAGAATGGTGTCGCGCCCCGACTCGCCGTAGTGATCAAGGTACCGGTCAATCCGATCGATTTGTATGCAGATCACCGAAATCGGCTGTTCTTTTTTGCGGTGCTGCGAGAAGCGTTTCTGCATGACGCTGCCGAGGTATTCGGGTTTGAGCACACCGGAAACCGGATCTACCAGATTTCGCTGATCTTCGGGAATTGTCGCCAACGGATCTTCCGGTGTTGCGGCGGGTCCGGCGGTGGTCTCGATCGTGACACCTTCCGCCACGAGGACGCCGGATTGAGACTTGTCATCACGAGGGGTTTCGACCGTCTGCCCGATCACGCGCATCAATTCGTCAACCCGATCGCCGCAATCCGGTCCCACGATCAGCGCAACGTACCCCTCGGCCTGGCGATCATCATTCTCGGATAACTGAAAGGGCTCGTTCCCGAAACTTGCGAGGATACGCTCCCCCACCCCGTAGCCCGGCAATGCGCCGGTATCAGCGACGACCCCGAACCGGGCATCCTGCAGCTTCACGATGGTGTCGCTTTTCCGGATTGCGCCACGGATTCTGGCGGTCATGGAGAGGTTCAATTCCCCCCGCCGGCTTTCGTCCATGTCGGCGAGGATCTCCGCATCATTCACCAGTCCGATGACGAGAATCGAAAAGGGGCTGATCTCCCGATGCGCGGTGCCGAGGCGCGCGGCAATCTGAACCTGGAAGGCGTCCAGCCCATCCGCCACCGCATCCCCCGTGGATTCAGTGCGGGATGCCATATGCTGGAACCGGAGGAAGCTCGTGATCAAACTGAGGACCACAAACGCAATCCCGGTAACCAGGAGTAGCTGCAAAACTGTGACAAATAGATCGTTCGGAGACAACGGACCTTCACCTCCCCGGGAACACCCACGCGGATCGAAAAAAACGAATTCGCAATATTCCGGGACGATTAAGCAAGAGTTGCGCCGGAAGCGTGATCAAAGAAATGCGCCTTGTGCATTGCGACCGTCATTCGCAAATCCTGATTCTCTTTCGCGGGTTCGTGTGCATCCACCCGTGCCGTGAACAGATTGGCACCGGTGTTCATATAAAGATAGACTTCCGACCCCATCGGCTCGACGACTTCGACCTTCGCGGGGAATTGGTGGGCCGGGTTCCCGTCCGGCATGAACGCGGAATCCTTAACGTCTTCCGGCCGAAATCCGAATACGATCTCGTCCCCGGCGCGGTCCTTCAACTTGTCGGCCTGTTCTCCCTCCAACTGAAGGCTGAAACTCTGCTCTTTGAAAAAGAGTGAACCATTGCTGCCTTCCAGGCGGCCATTGAAGAAATTCATCGGGGGGCTCCCGATGAAACCTGCCACGAAAAGGTTGACTGGCTGTTCATACAATTCGAGCGGAGGGGCAACCTGCTGGATCAGCCCGTCCTTCATCACCACGATCCGATCGCCCATGGTCATGGCCTCGACCTGATCGTGGGTGACGTAAATCATGGTTGCCGAGAGCTGGCTGTGCAACTTGCTGATTTCGGTACGCATCTGAACGCGCATCTTGGCGTCGAGGTTCGAAAGAGGTTCATCGAAGAGAAAGGCTTTGGGCTTTCGAACGATGGCGCGGCCCACCGCGACCCGCTGCCGCTGACCGCCCGAGAGCTCCTTCGGTTTTCTTTCCAAAAGTTCCTGAATGCCGAGAATTTCGCTGGCGTCTCGCACCCGCTGGTCGATTTCAGCCTTGGGGTACTTTCGAAGCTTCAAACCGAACGCCATGTTCTTATACACGGTCATGTGGGGATAGAGGGCGTAGTTTTGAAAGACCATCGCGATGTCCCGATCCTTCGGCGGCACGTCGTTCACCCGCTTGTCATCGATGAAGATATCGCCCTTGGTTATTTCCTCGAGACCGGCAATCATCCGCAACGTGGTTGACTTTCCACAGCCGGAGGGGCCGACAAGAACCAGGAATTCCTTATCCTGGATTTCGAGGTTCGCATCTTCCACGGCCATGACATTGCCGGGGTAGACCTTAAATACGTTCTCAAGAATTACTTTCGCCATGTATTCAATTCCTCCGTCGCGCAGAATTCACCCACAACCGAAGCGACCAACGGGGATGGTTGCAAACGGCCGATACGCTTAGCATTCCCGCGATCCTCATGCAACGGGATTCAGCAGGAAAGGCACCTGCCGCTGGATCAAAAAATAGTGTAGATAAAAGGCGCCGCGCCGCCGGATACGAAGATGAAAAGCGTAACCGCCAGCAGAACGACCACGATGGGAACGATCCACCATGCCTTATTGTGCCAGGCAAATTCGACGAATTCCCACAGCAACCGTTTAAGATGTCTAAAGAAACGCATTCTTTTCCTAAGTTAATTTCGCAAAACCCTAGCAAAAAGAGAGGGGAATCGCAACCGGGAAATCCAATTCGCGCTTGGGAACCGGAAAGCCCGGCCATCGGCAGGATCATGCCGTTTCGGCGGCATAGGCCCAGACATCGGTAGCACGGTCAGGATGAGCGACCCGGACCTCCACCTGGGATCTGCCTGCCTTTTCAAGGCCCCGGCGAGCCGCGCTGATCGCCAATTCTTCCCGGTTACAGTCCTGGCTGAGGTGCGCAAGAAACACCCGGCGAAGGTCCGAACCCGCGATATCCGCCAGGACCTCGGCGGTGTGATCATTGGAAAGGTGCCCCTGCCGGCCCCGGATCCTCTGCTTCAGATGCCAGGGCCGCTCCGCCTCCTGTAGTAGCCTTTCATCGTGATTTGCCTCCAGAATCACTGCGTGAGACCCTCGCAGGCGCTCCCGAATCAAGGCTGTCGGGATCCCCAGATCCATGGCCACGCCAAGCTGGATGGCTCCGGATCGAATCACGAATCCGACGGGTTCATAGGCATCGTGGGGCACGGCAAAAGAATCAATCTCGAGGTCACCGACTCGGAAGGGATTCCCGGTTGTTATCAGGTTCCAGGACAATGGCCTGCATTTTGCGTCCCGGGACATGGCTTCCGCGGTTCCGTGGTTTGCGTAGACGGGTACGGTGTACTTTTTCGCAAAATTCGGAATGCCCCGAACGTGATCATCATGCTCGTGGGTCACGCAGACTCCACTAAGATCTGCAGGATTTGCGCCAATTTCAGCCAGTCCCTGGGTCAACCTGCGGGCGCTGATCCCCGCGTCGATGAGGATCGAGGTGGTCTCAGAACTGACATAGGTACTGTTACCTTTGCTGCTGCTGGCAAGTATGCAAACACGCAGAGACACGTTTAAACTCCTTGATTTCGGGCCAAATTATGGCACCATGGTTCAAAATGGCATCGAAACTGCTACATAGTCCGATTGGACCGCATCATTCAGAATTGAGAGTGGCGGGTCAAGAGAATGAGGAACTGTGGGAGTCGCGGGTCGATGATCCAGACGGGGGGTCTGGGATTGAGAGACCGGCTATATCGATGAGGTGGTAAAAGAAGATGGCTGAGCAAGTTCTATCCCAGACACAATCACAACGAATGCAGCTGATCCTGGCGCCTCAACTGCGCCAGTCACTCGAAATGCTTCAGGTCCCGGTCCTGGAACTTCAAACCCTGATCCAGAATGAGTTACAGCAGAATCCAACCCTCGAAGAAGAGGTGACGGACTCCACCGACCGCCTGGAGGTCGAACCGAACAAACCGGATGCGGAAGAGGCGAACAATGTCGAGGGCGACATCGACGAGCAGTTCGAGGCCCTCGCCAAACTGGATGACGAATGGCGCGAATACTTTCAGCAGAGTAAATCCGCCTCAAGCTACTCTTCGGATGACGCGGCACGCCGCCAGTTTTTCCTGGATTCGCTGACGATTCCGGAGTCCCTGCAGGACCACCTCAATATTCAACTGAATCTCGCGGGCCTCAACGGCAACGGGGAGGATCTTCAGATCGGTGAGTTGCTTCTCGGCAGCATCAATGATGACGGATACCTCACCACATCCCTGGAAGAGATTTCAGAATCCACGGGTTTTGCCATCGAGGACGTGCAGAGAATGCTCGCGCTGGTCCAGGAGTTCGACCCCGTAGGCGTGGGCGCAAGAGACCTCAAAGAATGCCTACTCCTTCAACTCAAAAGGCTCGGATCTGAAGATTCGCTTGCCGGGAAGATCGTGAACGATCACCTCGATTCTCTGGCGACCCATAAGTACAATGATATCGGCAGAGCCGTAAAAGAACCGGCGGAAGAGGTGCATAAAGCGGCTCAATTCATCGCCACCCTGGAACCCAAACCGGGACGCCCCTTTACTTCAACTTCGACGACCTACGTACTCCCGGAAGTTATTGTGCAGCGCGACAACGGGAAGTACACGGTGACCCTGAACAACGAACAGATCCCCCACCTCCGCATCAGCCGGCATTACCGGACTCTCATGGCGGATAAGTCCACTTCGACGGACGTGAAATCATACATTCGCGAAAAAATCCGGGCCGGCGAATTCCTCATCAAGAGCATAGGCCAGCGCCAGCAGACGATCTCACGCATCGCGAATGAAATCGTAAATGTCCAGGAGGATTTCCTCGAACATGGGGTCTCCCATTTGCGGCCGCTGACCATGGCGGAAATCGCCGGCAAATTGGGCATTCACGAAACGACAGTCAGCCGCGCGATCGCCAGCAAGTACATGCAGACACCACGCGGCACTTTCGACATGAAGTACTTCTTCACGCCGGGCTTCAAGACCTCCGACGGCAGGCAGGTTTCCAACAAGACGATCAAGGACGCCATCGTTCAGCTCGTAAACGGTGAAGAAATCTCAAATCCATTGTCGGACCAGCAGATGGTTGACATCCTCAAGGACCGGGGCACCAAGGTCGCCCGCCGAACGATCGCGAAGTACCGCGAAGAATTGAAAATCCTGCCCTCCCACATGCGAAAACGTATGTAGCGGATTTCGTTTTATCTGAATCCTAATCCCAATCTTGATCGCAATCCTACTCGCAATCTTTATCTCAATCTTTATCGGACCGCTGAGCTGATTACGGATCGATTAGGATTGCGATTACGATTGGGATTAGGATTGAAGAAAAACCGACCGAACCCCAATCCTACTCGCAATCTTTATCGCAATCTTTATCGGACCGCTGAGTTGATTACGAATCGATTAGGATTGCGATTACGATTGGGATTAGGATTGAAGAAAAACCAACCGAACCCCAATCCTACTCGCAATCTTTATCTCAATCTTTATCGGACCGCTGAGTTGATTACGGATCGATTAGGATTGCGATTACGATTGGGATTAAGATTGAAGAAAAACTGACAGAGCCCCATCTTACTCGCAATCTTAATCTCAATCTTAATCGGACTGCCGGGGCGAAAACGGATCGATTTAGATTGCGATTATGATTGGGAGCAGGATTGAAGAAATACCGACAGATCCCCAATCATAATCGGACGGCGGCCGGGGCGACTCTGAGAAGAAGGAGCGATGTCACAACTTGGACATGAGAAACTGCATGTTTACCAGCATGGAGTTCGGCATGTCTCGTGGGCTCAGCAGATCATAGCCGATATCACGGGGTCAGCTGCAGTGATTGATCACTTCGATCGTGCAGCCGAAAGCATCATTGAAAATATTGCCAATGGCAATAGCCGCAGAGAACCGGCCGATCGCAATCGCTACTTTGATGTGACACTTGGTTCGTCCCTGGAGTGCGCGGCATGCCTGGATGTTTGCGAGTGCAAACGCTTGATTTCACAAGAAACGGCGGCCGCGGGTAAAGATCAGCTGCAGCACATTGTCCGTATGACAATCGGACTCCGAAAGGCATCAATCGGTCGCGTGAAAGAGGACTCAGACACCTACGAAACGCCGCGGCGTGGTTCGAATGTCATATACTTTGATCATGAGAAATTGGATGTCTACCAAGTCGCACTGGATCTTGTACGTTGGGTAGACAGGATTGTTACTGAACGCAGCATGGGAAACCGATATTCTTCACGATTGGATAAGTATTCCACGGCCATCGTTCTGAATGTCGCAGAGGGGAATGGGCGCTTCAGTTGCCTTGATCACAGGAGATTTATCGATATCGCCTATACAGCAACCATGAAGTTGACCTCGGCCCTGGACATGATCGTCGCAAGATAGCTGGCCACCGACCAAGAGATCCGGGGCGGGAAGGATCTGCTCGTCAGACTCGTACCACTACTGTTGGGTCTGCGGGGCTACCTGGATCACTCCAACTAGATGAAATGATGTAATGTATCCCGAAAGGGAGGGATGGAATCCCAATCCTACTCGCAATCTTTATCTCAATCTTTATCGGACCGCTGAGTTGATTACGGATCGATTAGGATTGCGATCAAGATTGGGATTAAGATTCAGATCAGAATTCGTGATGAGTTGAGAATGGATGCGGTGTCCCCCACCCCGCATCCGGCTCACCGAAACATTTCTTCCAAGAACTCGGCTGCCCGCTCGATTCCCTGCTCCACGACGTCCCCGGTGTTTTCCATGATTTCACTTCCGGCCGCAGAAAGTAGTCGGCCGGAGAGATCCTCATTGGGAGAATCGGAGGGTCCGGAAATTTTCATGTCCGCCCATCGGTATCCATTCCGCTCCTCCACGAACACGCGCGTCTGCGCGCCGGGAATCCAGCGTAAATGCTCCGGGGCCACTCCCACTTCGAATCGGCCTTCCATCCAATGATTATGCACTCCCATCATTCCCTCGATGCGGAGCAGGCCCGGCGATTCCGCGACGATCTCTGTCGCAGTCAACCGGTCCAGGCGGGCGGATATCCGGGCCTGCGCAGTGGACAGCCTGATCCGGCGAAACTGTTCTGAACCGGTAAAGGTCGATATCTGGTTAAGTACCGGCAGCGCTTCAAGAACCGCATGGACCACGGACAACTGCCCCGATGCCTCTATTTCGCTGCCATCGGTAAGGGGTCCGCGTAATCGAAAGGTGCCTTCGCAGAATCCCGCGACTCGCGCGCGCCAATCCTCGTTTAAAAACAAGCTCACCGGCAGCCCCCCGAGTTTCACCTCCAGATTGACATCGCCTTCCTCGACCTGTTCGCCTGCAGGCTGAACGGTGCCGGATACGGATGCGTGACCCTGGTCATTTTCCAGGGCCAATTCCAGATGCCGGCATTCGATGTTTCCATTTAGAAAGCTGATATCGCAGGATTTGAGAGTGGCGGCCGGGTATCCGATGGTTGAAATGAGTCCGTTCTTTCCCCGAATCCTCCAGGCCTCGCCTTCGCTTTCGATTTCCAACTGTAAATCATCCAGTGTCATTGCATCCAATTCGGGTACGGTGTGAATCGACAGGTCATGAATCACGACATGGCCCACTTCCCCCGGATCCCCGTCACCGGAGCCGGCAATTCCCGCGCACAACAGGCGGGGTCTCCGGTCGCTTTGCGAAAAGTGAAATTCACCGTACGGGTCGATGGTGGCATCAACTTTCTGGATATCGATTGCGTGAATGCGCCACCGGCCGCGAAACAGCGCACGAAGATCGAACTCCGCGCGAATGTGAAGGGCTTGAAGCGCTCGAATGCCCTGGCCGGGAAAACCTTCCGCGTCGAAGGACTCTGAATACAGGCTCGCGCCCTGCCAGGACAGGGAACTGAATTCCCCTTCCACCCCCAGCGCATAAGAGACTTCCCGGCTGAGGCGCGAACGAAATTCGTCGCTACGGAGCCAGGATCGAAACCAGGCCGAGCCGATGACGGAAGCTAGAATCAAGAGCAGGATCAGAATGCCGCCGGCAATGTAGAACCGTCTTGATGTTTTTGATTTTTGGTTTTCGATTTTCACCAGGGTGCGGTTTGGCGCTTGTTCAATATGGATACATACAGTCAAAAATCAATATTGTAATTCGTCTATGAACCGGATCGAACCCGGATCGCAACCCATGATTTCGATTGTCACCGCTACGATGCAAACGCATATTCAGATCCGTGCTTGAACTCAAAGCCATATCCGTCCGCGTCGGCGACTCACGGAGATCGAAAACACTGCTCCATGATATCTCTCTGCGCCTCGAGCCGGGACAATCCGCCGCGATTATCGGACCCTCCGGCAGCGGAAAAAGCACCCTTCTGAAGGCGATCGCCGGAATCCTGCCGGTCGAAGGGGGGGAGATATCCTGGCACGGGAACGACCTCTCGGCTGAAGTTCGCCCGGCGGGAATGATCGGCTACGTACCGCAATTCACAATCGCGCATCCATTTCTTACCATTCGCGAAAGCCTGGTCTCGTCCATGAGGATACGTGCCGCGGGCAAATCCCGGGCGGACCTGCAGGCGGAGTCGGATCGGATCCTGGAACAAACGGGATTGGCGTCGATCGCAGAGCGCGAAGTCCGACGCCTTTCCGGGGGAGAATCGCGACGGCTCAGCCTCGCGCTCGAGCTGGTCAGCGCGCCGGATCTGCTGCTGTGCGATGAAGTGCTCAGCGGGCTGGACCCGAAAGGAGAATCGGAAATTGCGGCGTTGGTACGCGAGTTGGCGGAGGATCCTGGACGTCTCGTGGTTTCCGTTACGCACACGCTTCGCCATCCGGAACTCTACCGCCAGGTTGTGGTACTCCACGAGGGCCGGCTTGCCTATGCGGGTACCGCCGAACAACTGCTCGAATACTTCGGGGTCGACCACCCCGAGGAAGTGTACGTGGCGCTGGCTACCCGAACAGGCGATGAATGGCACAACGCATGGATGGAGGAGAAATCGTCGCGGCCCCGGCCGGCCATCGCCGAAGTCCGGCCAACCGCCGGGAAACAACCGCGCAGCACCGTCGCGGACGCCTGGACCCAGCTCCGGGTGCTGCTCGAGCGCAGAGGAAAGGAATTCGTGCGCGACCGACGCCATGCCGCGTGGCAGTTGGCACTCCTGCTCGGATTCCCTTGTCTTGTGGTCATATTTACGCACGAAGGATTGCCTCAAATCAGGAACCAGAACATGTCCCTGGACCAGGATGTGGTCGATCAACTCCTGGACGTGATTTCCGCCACGCAGCAATCATATGCCGCAGGCACGCTGGTTTCCGGCATCGTAATGTTCCAGGTCGTACTCCTTGCCCTGACGGCTTGCAACAATGGCGCTCGAGAAATCGCCGGTGAGCGAAGACTGCTCGAAAAGGAACGCCTGGCGGGGCTGAACGTCGGGAGTTACGTGGCCGGCAAAGTAATATTTCTCTCCGGGCTCGTCTTGATTCAATCCACCTGGATGGCGGTATTTGTGAATCTTTTTTCCGGCCTTCCCGGGTCGCTGATCACCCAGATTCTTTTCCTGGTTCTCGTCAATGGAGCCATCACCTGCACCTGTCTCGCAATCTCAAGCACGGCGCCGACCGCGGAGCAGGCTTCCTTGATTTCAATCTACCTGGTCGGGTTCCAGTTGCCGCTTTCGGGTGCGGTGTTGGCTCTGCCGGATTTCTTTGCCTGGATCACCCGGCCCTTCATCGCCGCATACTGGAGTTGGTCCGGGGTATTGCAAACGATGCGGGAGACCCGGTTGTACGATGCCGTCATCCAGGTGACCCAGACCGATCTATCGAGGATTCCACTCTGCGCGTGGGCACTTGCCTGTCACATCGCCATCATGATCCTGACCGCCTATGCGGGCTGCCGGTCGGCGCGAGCGCTGTAGGGAGGGGATTCCTGCTTTCACAAATCCCGAGATCCGTGTAATTTCAGATACATCGACGTGGGATCCTCGACCCCGGGGGGGACCGGGTCCCTGGCGACCGGAAGAGACGCTGCAAAAATGCAGGGAAAGAAATTCAAGTACCACATTCTATTCTACGCGCTCATCGCGATTGCGGTTGGCTACGCCCTGAAGTTGCTGGTCAGCGAGCCCTTCCTGAATATGACGGAATTGAATGTGGGCATCTACCTGGACAACGCCAACAGTCTCCGGGGAAACGAGTATCGGTGCTCCGGCATGATTGACAGTTCCCTCGCCTGGTCCGAAAGCGAAGGACGGCTCCTGTCGGTGCGGGTCGGGGCTACCGGGGCCGAAGAGCTCGTGCCGGTCATCGTACCGACCCAATTCAACGACATGAACATCCAGAAGGGGCAGACGTACCAGTTCAGCCTGGAAGTCGTAGAGTACGGGTTTTTGATGGCAAAGGATCTTAGAAAGAAATGAAGGTCCGGGGAACGGTACTATTCGTCTGTGCCCTCGCGATCAGCATCGGCCACGTGACCGGGCAAGCACCGGATCCATCCGCGGCCCCCGCCGCCGGCCAAAGTAACATGATCGTTCCGATGCCTTCATCCACCACCCAGAATTCGATGATTTCCAGCCTCGCGATGATCTCCACCAATCATCCTTTTTTCAAGACCGCCGCGGCGTTTTCGGAGTTTGGAAAGTTCAGCCTGAATCCGTTCGATCAAATGATTTTCCAGGAACGATTCGAGCAATACTTGAACGAGCCGGAACAAACGGCCGAGGCCGATCTCGAGTATCAGAAACTCATCCGCGGTATTCTTACGTATCTGTCCCCGACAAAAGTTTCACCGGACAACGTTTCCGCGGCGTTCGGACTCCTCCCCCGCGCCTCCAGCTACGACACCGACGAGCATCTCTGCGACGACATTGCGAACGCGGTATACGTGGTCTGGGTCGCGCGCCGCGATCAACGAAGAATGTCACGGGCCCGAAAAGACATCGAGGAGGAGTGGAAGCGACTGGAGTGGAATCGCAACATGACAACCAAGGACATGATGCGAAAGGACATGGACAAGGAAGACCCGCCGGCCATCGCGTCCCGCCTGGCGCCGTTTGAACGCCGGCAGGCCGAGCTCGCGGCCATGTCCGCGGAAGGCAAGACCAAGCGTGAATTATCGCAAATCCAAACCAAGGTCGAATTCCAGGTGCTGATGGTCCAATTGTTTTTCCAGCGCCGGTTTGAACACGTACAGATTGCCACAGGGTTTTATCGCGCCTTGTTCACCGATGGAGACACCACTCTCCAGATCGAGGAAGGGAGCCGTGCCCGTGAGTTTTTCTCCAAGGGCACCGGCATGCCCCCCACGGTTTCAACACTGGATGCTCTCTCCAACGAAATCATGGGTGAAGTCGAGGAGGGCGTTGAAGCTTACCTCTATCTCCTGGGAAAAAACGAAATTGCAAGCGCCGCAAAACGGCTCGCGCAATCCTATGCTTTCGGTGAGTACATGCCGGAGATTCGTACGCTGGAGCGCGAGCAAAAGCGGAGAATATTTATCTACAGCCAGAAACTGGGAAAACTTCAGTCCGCCATGCGAGCGCGGGACTTCACCCTGGCGAGCACGCTGGCGGGCGAAATCGCGGAAACCGCGCCGGACTACGACATCGCAGAACCCATGGCCTTGATCGAAACAACCAAAACCGCGGCAAACATGCACCTGGCCAAAGCGCGAAGCGCCGCCGTGAGCGGTGACATTGCCCTCATGGAGAAGGAACTTCGCGGCGCCATGACCCTGTGGCCTCTCAATCCCGACCTGAAGGATGCCGCCGCAACCATGTTTTCGGTGACCGATCAGCATCAACAGGCGCTGCTGGATCTCGATCGTCTCCTGGGGGAGAAGAACTACCGGCGAATTTTCGAAGATCAGTTCCGATATATTGCGGCTGCGGCGACCGATACAAATCGCCAGACTCAACTCGCAGAGGTGCTCCAGAAGATTCAACAAATCGAAGGAACGATTGCGCGCTGCGAGGAAATTGCCCGGCGCGGCGATGTGATCGGCGCCTGGGA